>ERZ778512.2110-NODE-2110-length-11317-cov-7.034541_pt1 | contig 11317 bp, 7 predicted proteins | sample MGYA00510346_ERZ778512 | MGnify/ENA primary metagenome ERZ778512 (study PRJEB29527, sample SAMN07138962) | mouse gut metagenome | material: feces | host: mouse | place: China:Nanjing | collected 2016-01-25 ...
TTATATGGAAGAATTAATAGAAAGATGGGAAATTACAAGTTATACAGTAAATCCACAAACATTTGCGACTTGTGTATATGAGGCAGAATCTAAAAAATATGGAAGTGTTATTATTAAGTTCCATGCTCCATCTGGAAGGTTTGAATTAGAGTTACTTTATTATCAAATGCAGTCATCAGATATAATGGCAGAATTATTAGATTATGATTCAGAATTTAGAGTTTTATTGATTCAAAAAATAAAACCAGGAATACAAGTGAAATTCCATAGTAATGATAGTGAATTAAAAAGATTTTATCAAAAGGTATCAAAAAGTTTGTTATCAAAAAAAATGTTGGATACAAATATTTTAATCCGTATGAGAACGTCCGTCCGGCTATCACCACCGGACGGACGGGTTCTTACTGTTTGCCCACGGCTACGGTCTTGCCGCCTACTATATATATTCCGGCAGGAAGTCCGGCAGTAGCGGCACCGGCATCAACCCTACGGCGCAGACATATTCCCTGCAATGTATACACGTCAACGAGAGCGTCCGTGCCTGTCATTATATCTTCAATGCCCGACGGCTCCGAATAATCATCCGAATCAGTGAGGTACACTTTGTCTATTACGAGCGGGCTGCCGCCAACCGACCAGAAACCGACTATATACACATGGGAAGGGTCGAACTTGACTTTCGTACCGTCGTCATTTGTCTTATAGGCCTCATGCAACTTCACAACAACCTGCCGGCAGCCTTTGATATCATAAGTGGCCGGCTTTGTCCAATAGCTGTTCTCGTCGAAAAGCCGCAACGAGAAACTGCCTGTTTCTGTATTTCCGAATTTCGCGACAAGATATTTGTAGCCCGAGAGATCCACCCCATTGCCGTATGTCCATCCGCCAAAACCGTATCTGCCGGTTATCAATGTGCGTGTATTCTCATTGAAAGAGCCTGCCTCCCAGATATTCGGATTAAACAGACTTTCCGACAATGGGAATGTGGTGGCTATGACCTGCGTTGTATAAGAGCATCTGTGACCGAGCGGCCCCGTATAGCTTACGGTGACCGTGCTCTCACCGTCTCTTAATGCCTGCATACGGCCATTAACGATATGTATCACCTCCGGATTGGCGCTACAGTACTCGGCGGCCATTGTTACATCTTCCGTATGGCCGTCAACGTATACAGCCTTTATCGTCACGGACGAGGATGTGCCTGTAAGCAACGTAACCTTATCACCACCATCGACGGCCAGCTCTTTCAGCGTGAGCGACTCCTCACTGTACCCGGCAAAGGAACTGTCATAATACACGTCCTCATCATAAGCCGGCTCGGTGGAGAACCAATCCACGTCAACATATCCGCCGGAGTCTATTGTGGCATAATTGAATATAGCGAACTTGTTGCCCGTGAACACCGTCAGGTTGTATTTCATCTCAAATTCATCTCCAAACCGTTTGTAGTTTACGTTATCCGTACTGTACCAGAACGTTGCCTTGGATGTATTGTAGTTTGCGACGGCACGGAAATACACGATGTCTTTATCCACAACCGGCCCCACAAGCTCTTTCTTTCCTTCTCCGGATGTCAGAGAAGAAGAGCCGTATACGATATGCTTTTCGCCTCCTGCTACCTTAACCCCGACAAAAGCATAAGGGTCCTGGAATACGGACAAGCCGGCCACATCACCGTCTTTCATTGAAGAGATGTCCATCTTCACCGTGCCGTATGAATGGGCAAGGTCGTCCGCATATCCCATTATTCGCTGGGTGAGGGTATTTTTCGCCTCATGCAATGCCCCGCACGTGCCGGCCGTATACAGCCTGAGATACCCGGCACGCTCTGTAAGCGACCACCTGGACCTGTCGGGATTGTGGTTCCATCCCCACTGCATGCCCAACTTGTAGTGTCTGAAATTATCGTTGGTAGGCAGCTGGCATATAGGATATTCCCTGCCAACGTCAGGTTTTCGGTATGTCGCCACCCCCTTTCCGTTCTCTCCTATCTCGGGCCAACCGTCTTTCCAGGAAACAGGTTGCAGGTTCGGCAGGCGGCCGTAGGCGCCGCGGTCGGCGAAAAGCATCGTCCACCACTCTCCTGCCTGTGTCTGCACCAACGCTCCCTGATGGATGTTGCTGTCGTCTATGAGTTTCTTCTCCTCGTAAGGGCCGTATATGTCCTTTGACCTGAACACCGTCTGGAATGCCGGCCAACCGCCATAAGTGGCATAAATATAGTAATAACCGTCTTTCTTATACAGTTTGCTGCCTTCCAATCCCTCACGGAAAGAGTATGACGCCACCTCTTTGTCGCCGCCCGGCACCTTATTGAAATCGTCGTCCACCTCGGCGATGCGCAACTTGTTAATTCCATACACAACATATGTCTTGCCATTATCGTCAAACAGAATGCCCGGGTCATAGAAGCCTTCCTTCAATTTTCTCATCTCCCACTCACCGTCTATATCCGTTGTCGTGAGCAAATAACCGCCTTCATCAAGAGTAGAGAACAACATATAGAACTTTCCGTCACGATACTGCAGTGCCGTGGCCCACTGGCCGCGCCCATAGCGGTTTTGTCCGTTTTCAAGGTTATATGCGTCAGACAGCTCTATACGTTCGAGCGGATTGCAACAATACTCCCAGTTGACAAGGTCGCGCGATTTCAGTATGGTTGCGCCCGGGAATATATGCATCGTTGTGGAAACCATGTAATACCAGTCGTCGACACGGATCACATCAGGGTCGGGAAAATCTCCGAAGATGACCGGATTGGTATAAGTGCCGTCGCCATTGTCGCTATGTGACAGGAAGGTGAAGTCCGGCCGCGGATAGTTTTCCTCCGCATAATCCAGGTACCAGTGATACACCGGCCACGGGCAAGCCTCCGGGTCGGTAAGGAAAGTATACTCCTCACCCGGAGCCGGAGCCTCATCCTTAAACTTGGCAAGCCATTCCGGACCGGTAAACAGCAGCCAGCTCACATTTTCCGAAGCATCGGTTATCTTCTTGAAATTCGCTCCGAACCCGCTGCCTCCGGCCGTTCCGGTATGCTCTTTACCCCAGGAGGCGTCATATTTCTCATCGGCCCAGTCCATCTCCGTAACACATATAGGCGCAAAATCGGCCACAGGCTTCACATCCTCGTCCCATCCTTTCTGGAAATCAGCATAGCCGTTGCCGCTGCCAAACCATCCCGGATAGATATGCACGGCATAGCCGATGTTGTCTCCCTCAATCGGATTTATGGCGTAGCCCTTGTAAAGCGACTGATAACCGAGACCCGGTATCCACAATATATTATCGCATCCCTGCCCGCGGATGCCATCCACCACCTTCTGGAAATACTCCTTGAGCTTATCAAAATGTGCCTGGGACGACGCGCCGTAAGTACCGTCCGAGCCGAGTATCTGTATCGGCTCATTGGCAAGCTCGAACATAATATTGGGATGGTTCTTCAACTTCGGGTGCGCAGCTACTGTTTTCCATACCCTTTCAAGATATTTGTGATACAAGTCGTTCACCTTTATCTTCTCGGGGCATACCCCCGGCGGGCGCATGATTACATACAGTCCTTTGGATACCGCATACTCAGCCATGGGGATGAACACCAGGTCAAGATATTTCTCAAACCTCACACTGCTGTATGCCGAAATATCGCTCTCGCCCGTAGTCGGCAATCCCGGCACATTAGACCAATACGGATCCATGTGCAGACGGATGAAGTTCATCTTCCAGCCGGCTTTGAGAATATCGTCGATGAGTCCCTTGTTGTACCTCAGGCATCCTTCAACATCATAATTGGTCCAGTATTTCCCCCTCTCGTTGAACCACGGGCTGTACGTCTGCGCAAACCCGTGCAGGTTCACGATATTTCCGTGTGTGTCTTTGAGATAGCGGCCTTCCACATGCAGCCGCGGCATTGCCATGTTCTCCCATGCCTCAATGCCTTGGGAAAAGACCAACAGGCACAGAACCGCCATAAGACGGTAAAATGTTCGTTTCATAATATACATTATTTTATTAGCAGTTAATTTCCTTTTTCCACCATGCCGGTATAATGTCTGCAATATTACAAATATAAATCGAGAAAAATGATGACGAATATCACCAATAACCCATGTCACAACATATAATAAAACTTATGCAACATAAACAAATATCATACGGAACATTATAACAAAATTAAGAAACGGCAATTGACGGACATTGGCAATAAAAACAGTACCTTTGCAGATACTAACCAATATGATATTTATATGAGAAGAATAGCAACCGCTTTATTCTGTATGGCGTTGGCCTTGCCAGAAGCGACGGCACAAGACAGGCTTTACCGCAACACTTTCCCGTTAGGACAGGTGAAACTTACGGGCGGCACATTTCGTCACGCCCAGGATCTGAACGTGCGGACACTGTTGAAATACGACACCGACAGGCTCCTGGCACCGTTCTTGAAAGAAGCCGGCCTCGAGCCGAAAGGCGAAAGCTTCGAGAACTGGAAAGACTTGGACGGCCATGTAGGCGGACATTACCTGTCGGCTTTGGCCATACACTACGCCGCCACGGGCAACGAAGAGTGCAAAAGGCGAATGGACTACATGATAAGCGAGCTGAAACGCTGCCAGCAGAAGCACGGCAACGGATACGTGGGCGGCGTGCCCAACGGCATGAAAGCGTGGGACGAGATAAAGAAAGGCAATGTCGGCATAGTGTGGAAATACTGGGTTCCATGGTATAACCTCCACAAAACGTATGCCGGACTGCGTGACGCTTGGGCATACGGAGGCAACGAGGAGGCCAAAAAGATGTTCCTCGACCTCTGCGACTGGGGGATTACGATCATATCCCCGCTGAGCGGCGAGCAGATGGAGCAGATGCTGGGAAACGAGTTCGGAGGCATGGACGAGGTATATGCCGACGCTTACCAGATGACAGGCGACACCAAATACCTTGACGCGGCAAAGAAGTTCTCACACCACTGGCTGCTCGACAGCATGGCCGAAAAGAAAGACAATCTCGACAACAAGCACGCAAATACGCAGGTGCCGAAAGTTGTCGGCTATCAGCGTATAGCCGAGATGAGCGCGGTCGCCGGCCGCAAGGATGACGAAAAGCTCTATACCGATGCAGCCGACTTTTTCTGGAACACCGTTGTCTACAACCGTTCGCTGGCACTCGGGGGCAACAGCCGCCGCGAGCATTTCGCCACGGCAGACGACTGCAAAAGCTATGTTGACGACCGTGAGGGTCCCGAGTCGTGCAACACCAACAACATGTTGAAGCTCACCGAAGGGCTTTTCCGCATGAATCCGTCGGCAAGCTACGCCGATTTCTATGAGCGCGCGATGTTCAACCACATTCTTTCGACGCAGCATCCCGGCCACGGCGGTTACGTGTATTTCACGTCGGCACGCCCGGCACACTATCGAGTGTACTCCGCGCCGAACAGCGCCATGTGGTGTTGCGTAGGCACAGGAATGGAAAACCACGGCAAGTACGGCGAGTTCATATACAGCCACGCAGGCGACTCGCTGTTTGTCAATCTCTTCGTGCCGTCGGAAGTGCACTGGAAAGAAAAAGGAATAACGCTCACGCAGGAGACGGACTTCCCAGAAAAGGAAACCACACGCCTTGTCGTACACACCAAAAAGGCCGTAAAGGCGAAACTGCTCATACGCCACCCGTGGTGGAGCGAGAGCGGAAAGATGACGGCAATGATAAAAGGCAAGGATTATGCGGCCGGTTCACAACCGTCGTCATACATCACGATAGACAGGAAATGGAAAGACGGCGATGTCATCGACATTACCATGCCAATGAAGATTACGGTCGAGGAATTGCCCAACGTACCTAACTATATCGCCATCATGCGCGGCCCGATACTCATGAGCGCCAATATGGGCACTGAAAGACTCGACGGCCTCGTGGCCGACAACAGCCGGTGGGGACACATCGCCCACGGACCGCTGAAATCGGTATTCGACACCCCGCTGATAATCGGAAGCCGCGACGACATACGTAAAAAGGTCGAAGCCATGCAGCCCGTGCCGGGCAAGAGCCTGTGCTTCACAGTGCCGGGATTGTTCACAGGCAAGTTTGCCGACCTGGAACTCGAACCCTTCTACCGCATGCACGATTGCCGGTATATGATGTACTGGCTGTCTATGACCGACAAGGAATATGCCGACTACCGCAAAACGGTGAAAGAGGAAGAAGAACGCCGCCTGCTGCTCGACAAGCGAACGGTAGACGCCGTAGCCACGGCCGAACAGCAGCCTGAGGTCGACCACAAGATGAAACACGACAGATCAAACACCGGTTTCCACGACGGCCGTGCATGGCGCGATGCCCGTGACGGCGGATTTTTCGAGTACAACCTCATCACCGAGGGTCAGAACGACCTCACACTGTGGGTTCAGTATTGGGGAAATGAGAAAGGAAACCGCAGTTTTGACATCCTGATAGACGGCAAACCGCTTGCCGAGGAAAACCTCGCCGGCAAGTGGAACAAGAACAAGATAATGGTGGCCGAGTATCCGATACCCGAAAGCATGACCAAGGGCAGGCAGTCTGTCACGGTGACGTTCCGCAGCAAACCGGGCAATATTGCCGGAGGAATATTCCACGTAAGACTACTGAAAAAACTGTAAATACTTAAAGAGACCGCCAAATGGCGGTCTCTTTAAGTATTTAATCAGGCATTATAAATTATGAATTAAGCAATCAAGGCTGCTTGCCGATGTAGGCGAGGATACCGCCGTCCACATAGAGCACGTGGCCGTTGACGGCGTCGGAAGCCTTCGATGCGAGGAACACTGCCGGTCCGCCCAGTTCCTCGGGCTCGAGCCAGCGTCCTGCCGGGGTCTTGGCGCAGATGAAACTGTCGAACGGATGGCGGCTGCCGTCTGCCTGGCGCTCGCGTAGCGGAGCTGTCTGCGGAGTGGCGATATAGCCCGGGCCGATGCCGTTGCACTGGATGTTGTACTCTCCGTATTCCGAGCAGATGTTGCGTGTGAGCATCTTCAGTCCGCCCTTCGCTGCCGCGTATGCGGATACTGTCTCGCGACCCAGCTCGCTCATCATAGAGCAGATATTGATGATCTTGCCCTCGCGGCGCTCCATCATCTCGGGAAGCACGGCCGAAGCCACGATAAACGGACCTACGAGGTCTATGTCGATGACCTGCTGGAACTCGGCACGCTTCATCTCGTGCATCGGTATGCGCTTGATGATTCCCGCATTGTTGACGAGGATGTCGATGTTGCCCACCTCTGCGTGGATTTTCTCCACAAGAGCCTTGACATCGTCTTCCTTTGTCACGTCGCACACATAACCGTGCACATTCTCTATGCCGGCCTCTTTGTAGTTTGCCAATCCCTTTTCGAGAGCGGCCTCATTAATGTCGTTGAAGATGATGTTCTTGATGCCTGCGGCCACAAACGCCTTGGCGATGTTGAATCCGATACCGTAAGAAGCGCCGGTGATCCAGGCATTTTTACCTTCCAATGAAAAAATGTTCATGTTAAATATTAAATGTTAGATGGTAGATGTTAAATAGTAGATGTCAAACGCTATATGGCAGACGGGAAATGACATGCAGCGTCCAAGCGCTATCATACGCAAAGGCACAACACCTGCCGTTTCCCGTCTCCCGTTTTTATTTAAGGTCGGTGATAAGCGAGAAGTCCTGGTCGCCGTAGTCGAGGTTTTCTCCTCCCATACCCCAGATGAAAGTATAGTTGTGTGTCGCCGCGGCGCTGTGGATGCTCCACTCGGGCGACAGTACGGCCTGATCGCCTTTCATCCATACGTGGCGTGTCTCGTCCACCTCACCCATGAAGTGGCATACGGCCTGCTCTTCGGGCACCTCGAAATAGAAGTACGCCTCCATGCGGCGGCTGTGCACGTGTGCCGGCATCGTGTTCCACACACTGCCGGGAGCCAGTTCGGTCATACCCATCTGCAACTGGCATGTGGGAAGCACCTGGCTGACGAGCATCTTGTTTATATCGCGCTCGTTGCTTGTTGCCAGCTCGCCCATGTGCGCCACCACGGCATCGGCCTTCGTCACCTTCTTGCAGGGATATGCGGTGTGCGCCGTCACGCTGTTGAAGTAGAACTTGGCCGGTTTCGAGCCGTCTTTGCTGGCAAAGAGCACGTCGCGGTCGCCGCGGCCGATATACAGAGCTTCCTTATATCCGAGCGTGAACACCTCGTCGCCCACGGTCACAGTGCCCTCTCCGCCGACGTTGAAGATACCTATCTCGCGGCGTGTGGTGAAGTAATCTGCTTTGAGCGGGTCTATGGCTTCGAGCTTCAATGTCTCTGTCACGGGCATTGCGCCGCCCACCACCATGCGGTCATACATCGAGTATACCATGTTGACCTCGTCTTCGGCAAACACTCTTTCTATCAGAAAATCACGGCGGATGCGTGCCGTGTCATAGCTTTTCGCGTCTTCCGGATGTGCGGCATAGCGAATCTCATAATTTGTTTTCATAAATTAATATATAAGTTTTTAATTGTAGTCTTCTGCAAAGATAGTGCAAGCCGAACGCAACTAAAGCTTGTTTTCAGTCGCTGAGGCGAAGCCTATCTTCTGCAAAGATAGTGCAAGCCGAACGCGGCGAAAGCTTGTTTTCTGTCGCTGAGGCGAAGCCTATCTTCTGCAAAGATAATAATTTAAAACCGAACACGGGCAATATGCCGGTGAACTTTCATCAATAATATTTATTTAACACCGTGTTCATGACAAAAACAAATGCCGGCACGCCACGATCCGATATCGCGTTGTGCCGGCATCCATTGCCTTTATACACAGTCTATGCGTCAGTCTTCATCCTGTCCCCAAAGGTCAAAACCATGGTCTTTTGAGTCTGCCACCGGGGGAGCCGGCTCGTCATTGCCGAAACCAAGACCCGAGTCGCCCCATATATTTTCGATAGACGCCGCTATCATCGACTCCATTTCTACATTCATTATCTCTGTTGCCGGAGCTATATAATTCTTTTTCATGTCTTCAATCGCTTAATAATGTTTGTTTGATTACCTTTCGGCATATTATTTTATTATCACTTTCTTTCCGTTCTTTATGTAAAGGCCCTTTGTCGCCTTTGCGCTGTCAACACGCTGTCCGGCAAGGTTGTAAAGAGCGTCGTCGGCCTGCTTCTCCACGAATACGCCGTCTATTGCCGTCACCTCGTTGCCGCCTATCACGAGACGCACGATCCTGGCGTTGGCCGAAGCGTCGTTGGCCTTGATGTAAGCGCGCGTGCCGGCTATGGTAGTCTCTCCAGCGGAGCGGTACACCTTGTCATCGCTGATGAAATAGTCGCCCTCGGCAATCTTCGTCGTTGCCAGATATGAGCCTGTGAAACTGAAATTAGCGCCCGGCACCACAGCGTCTGCCACGGCCTTTACACTCTTATCGGCAAACTTATATGTGGTTCCGGCAGCAGATGTCTTCAACAGCACGGGAGTGTGAGCCTTTATACCGGCATTCCCTGCAATGTTAAAGGCTACAGCCACTTTATCCGCATCGGCACTGTTCTCCGAGAACTCAGCCACTTTAACGTCATCACCAAACGCAGCCTTGGCCTCAGCATCGGTTATATCGAACGGAACAACAAACGTATTCCATACATCGGCCTTGATGACACGGTTAAGAACAACATCCACATTATCCACGTCCGTATCCAACTTGAATATCTTTTTACCGTCTACTGTTATCGCTCTTCTGTAAAGTTGGAGCTTGGTGATAGTTGTTTCAGGAGTACCCCAATTCATTTTTATTCCCTGCAAATGAATGAAATCCACCTTTTTATCATTATTTTTATCCGCTATATGCGGAATATCTTTGATTTTTATAACAAGTTTTCCATTCTCACCAATCACCGCATTCGGTATCTCACAAATAGATCCGGTTTCTACACGGTTATACATGAAACGGAAACTTCCGCCGGGAGTTCCTTCCACACGAATCTCATCATAATCAGTTATATCAGCAAAATTATTATCAGGGACATTACCGCTTCCGTCACCCCAAACTACATTTCCTGCCGCCAATGGAGTATTCAGGTTTACTACACCACCGGCTCCAAGCCCCGTAACGACGGCATCTGCTCCCGGAGTTGTCCAACTTTGATAAAGAGTAGCGTCAAGATTAGTCAGGAATATAGCATCAGGATCTACTGTTGATGCGGCCTTCTTAATCAATTTTATTGAAGTGACAGTACCATTCGGACTGCCCCAATTAGTCTTTATAGAATTAAGATGTACGAATGTCACCTCATCATTATTACCATCAACCTTACACCCTTCAAGATTTATAATAACTTTTCCCGACTCTCCTACCGTATAGTTGTTTTCTTTTAAAGGTCCTTCATTACCTTTACGGTTATACATTACACGAAGCTGCAAACCCGCAGTAGCCTCAATTTGCAGTTCGTCATATTCAGAAATGTCCGCATAGTTCAGATAACCGACACTACCATCTCCATATACCGTCGTACCTCCGCCTATTTCTTTACCTAACTCAAAAGCACAACCAACCACTGTACCTGTTGGCACAGCCGTCTCATCATCCGTCGTCCAGTTTTTAAAGAAACTCTGGTCAAGGTCAACAATGACATCTTCTCCCTGTGCCATCGTTTTTGTCACACACACCGTCATGAGTGCCATAAGCACCATGCACGTTCTTTTTAAGTTTTTCATCGTTTAATTTTTTGATAAAGATAAATGTTAATTACTATACTATAATATGTGCCGCCCGAAATGTAAAAAAACAACTACTGACTACCACGGTGCGGCAGGCCAACGTCTGTTTAGTTCTCAAACTGCCGTTTCGCTTTCGCAAAAATATCTAAAAAGACACATTTTCACCCCCCCCGAATGCAAAAATACGTTAATAGATACATATATAAAACATTTTAAGACCTCAGTGAAACAATATGCGGCACCCGCAAACTTGCCCGACATCCTTTTTTATTATACCTTTGCACACATGCCACCGACAAGGACGGCACATAACCACATACAATCAAGAATACAAAAGGCATGGAAGAGAACAGCGAACTGAAACTGGCATGGGACTTCGTGGAGAAGACCGGGTGCAACATTTTCCTCACGGGGAAGGCCGGAACGGGAAAGACCACATTCTTGCGAAACCTGCGCGAGCGGTCGCCCAAGCGCATGGTGGTGCTCGCCCCCACGGGCATAGCGGCCATAAACGCCGGCGGAGTGACGATACACTCATTCTTCCAGTTGCCCCTGTCGCCGTTCGTGCCGGGCGCGTCGTTCGGAGGCCGCGAGCAGAAACGATACAAGTTCGGCA
>ERZ778512.2113-NODE-2113-length-11310-cov-7.811817_pt1 | contig 11310 bp, 10 predicted proteins | sample MGYA00510346_ERZ778512 | MGnify/ENA primary metagenome ERZ778512 (study PRJEB29527, sample SAMN07138962) | mouse gut metagenome | material: feces | host: mouse | place: China:Nanjing | collected 2016-01-25 ...
CAGCTCTGTTTACTTGATTCTTTCGGGCATAGAAAAGAATCGTGAATGTGCTTTTGCTCATAATACCTCTCGTTTTGTTCTTGCCGGGCGATTTCAGTAACGAATCGCCGTCGACAAAGAACCGGTTAATAATCGGGTTATGAGCAGACACTTTTAGGACAATAGACGACAAATCAGCGACTTGTGTCGTAAATCGTTACTAAAATCCCAAAGCCGTTTTAGTAACGGTTTTAGTAACGCGACTTTGTCCGAACGGGGCTTTTTCGTGTCTTTCGGATGTCTTCGAGAAGAAAACGAAAATCCCGCAAAACCTTGATTTTGCGGGATTTGTCGTCGCTTGGCTCCGATTTGTCTCGGATCGAAGTGGAGAATACGAGATTCGAACTCGTGACCTCTTGCATGCCATGCAAGCGCTCTAGCCAGCTGAGCTAATCCCCCGTTGCGGATGCAAAGGTAAGACGAATTTTTGAAAAACCAAACGAAGCGGTGAAAACTTTGCTGCGGAACAGGGAAAAACTGCGTTTTTCTTGCAATTGGTCCGGGCGGGCACTCGGGCATAACGAGCCGGAAGCCGATGCCCCATCCGGACATCTGACAGAAAGCGCCACCGTCTCTATGGGCGGTGGCGCTCATGTTTATCCGTCGTAAGCCGGATGCCGCTAACGATTCATTCGCTCATACTCGGCATAGCCCGCTTACGGTAGTTCTTAGCATCGCTTACTCTTTTAATTCTTAATTCGTCTACACCTCCCACGTGGCGCCGGAGCGGAGCAGGTCGTCGACGCAGCGGATTTTGGACGAAGCCTTGACCTCCTCGACCTGCCGCTCGACGGCTTGGTCGTAGACCGCATCGTCTTCGACGGCGCGGATGACGCCCACAGCCACCGGATAGTCGGGATACTTCATCGCGGCGAGCATCATGTGAAGCGTCGTGTCGCGTTCGTGGGCGTCGTGCGTCAGCACATCGTCGAGTGTGTAGCCGTCCTGGCCCACGGTCACGACCTTGAGCTTCATGTTCTCGAAGACGAGCCCTTTGTCGTTGTTGGCGCCGAAAAGCATCTTTTCGCCGTGGCGCAGCGTAATCGTGTGTTCGGCACGCGTGGCTTTGTCGGCCGCGAACGCCGCATGGGTCTTGTCGTTGAATATCACGCAGTTTTGCAGCACTTCGACCACCGACATGCCCTTGTGCAGCGCGGCGGCCACCATGCAGTCTTTCGAGAGGCTGACCTCCATGTCGATGGAGCGGGCGAAGAAGGTGCCCTTGGCGCCGATGACCAGCTCGCCGGGGTTGAACGGCTTCTCGACCGTGCCATAGGGCGAAGTCTTCGTAATCTTGCCCAACTTCGACGTCGGCGAGTACTGCCCCTTGGTCAGTCCATAGATTTCGTTGTTGAACAGAATCACGTTGAGGTCGACATTGCGGCGGATGGCGTGGATGAAGTGGTTGCCGCCGATGGCCAGCGAGTCGCCGTCGCCGGTCGTGACCCACACGTTGAGCCGCGGATTGGCGACCTTGACGCCCGTGGCCACGGCATTGGCGCGGCCGTGGACCGAGTGGAAGCCGAAGGTCTTCATGTAGTAGATGAAGCGCGACGAACAACCGATGCCCGAGACGAACGTAAAGAGGTTGTGCGGCGTGTCGGTGCGGTCGGCCACTTCGGGCAGGGCGCGCTGCACGGCGTTGAGAATGGCGTGGTCGCCGCAGCCGGGGCACCAGCGCACCTCCTGGTCGCTCTTGAAATCAGCCGGAGTGTATTTGTAGTCTGCCATAACTTATCGGTTCAGTAAGGATTCAAATTTCTGTTTCAGCTCGGCCACCGTGAACGGCAGCCCCTCGCACTTGTTGAACTGTTCGTAGCTGAACTGCTGGAACTGCTGGCGCAGGTAGGCGGCGAACTGCCCCTCGTTGAGCTCGCAGACGACGATGCGGCGGAACTTGGCGAAGATCTCCTCGACGCCGTGCGGCAGCGGGCAGATGTAGTTGAAGTGGCAGAGCGAGACGCGCCGGCCCTCGCGGCGCATTTCGTCGACGGCGTTCTGCAGGTGGCCGCGCGTCCCGCCCCAGCCTACGACCAGCAGGTCGCCCTCCGGGTCGCCGCAGACTTGCTGCCGGGGAATGTAGTCGGCGGCTTTGGCCACCTTGGCTGCGCGGGTCGAAACCATCTTCTGGTGGTTGGCCGGGTCGTGCGAAATGCACCCCTTGACGCAGTCTTTTTCCAAACCGCCCACGCGGTGTTCCAGTCCGGGTTTGCCGGGGAATGCCCAGCCGCGGGCGAGCTTCTCATTGCGTACGTAGGGCATGAAACCCTCCTCGGGCGCCTGGTCGACGATGGGCGGGCAGATGGCGGGGTAGTCCTTCATCTGCGGGATGCGCCAGGGTTCGGAACCGTTGGCGATGAACCCGTCGGAGAGCAGCACCACGGGGGTCATGTGCTCCATGGCCAGCCGGCCCGCCTCGAACGCGAAGTGGAAGCAGTCGCTCGGCGACGAAGCGGCCACGACGATGACGGGGCACTCGCCGTTGCGGCCGTAGAGCGCCTGCGCGAGGTCGCTCTGCTCGGTCTTGGTGGGCAGACCCGTCGAGGGACCGCCGCGCTGTACGTCGACCACGACGAGCGGCAGCTCGGTCATGACGGCCAGCCCCAGCGCTTCGCTCTTGAGCGAAAGGCCCGGGCCGGAAGTGGTGGTCACGGCGAAGTTGCCGGCGAACGCGGCGCCGATGGCGGTGCAGATGCCTGCGATTTCGTCCTCGGCCTGCACGGTCTTGACGCCCAGGTCCTTGCGCTTGGCCAACTCTTCGAGGATGACCGTGGCGGGAGTGATGGGGTAGGAACCGCAGAAGAGCGGCAGCCCGGCTTTCTCGGCGGCGGCGCAAAGGCCCCACGCCGTAGCGACGTTGCCGTTGATGGAACGGTAGGTGCCCTTTTCGAGGTCGGCAGGCGCCACGCGGTAATTGTTGGCGAACTGGTGGGTGTTGGCGGCGTAGTTGTAGCCCGCCTTGATGGCCAGTTTGTTGGCCTCGGCCACGGCGGGATTCTTCTTGGCGAACTTGCTGTCCAAATACTTATAGGCATGGTCCTCCGGACGGTCGAACAACCAGAAACAGATGCCCAGCGCGAACATGTTCTTGCACTTGACGACCGACTTGTTGTCGAGCCCGGTATCCTTGAGCGCTTCGCGGGTCATGGATGTGATGCCGGGCACGACGACGTTGTACTCGTCGAGCTTGAGCTCTGCGAGCGGGTCCAGCGTGGCGAACCCGGCCTTGCGGATGTGCTCCTCGGTGAGCGAATCGCCGTCGAGGATGACCGTGGCACCCGGCTTGAGCCACTTGCGGTTGGCCTTGAGCGCTGCGGGGTTCATGGCCACCAACACGTCGCAGTAATCGCCGGGGTTGAGTTCGCGGCGGCTGCCGAAGTGGACCTGAAAACCCGAGACGCCCGCGACGGTGCCTTGCGGTGCGCGGATTTCGGCGGGGTAGTCGGGGAAAGTCGAGATGCCGTTGCCCATCAGCGCCGAGGTGTCGGAGAAGAGCGTGCCCGTGAGCTGCATGCCGTCGCCCGAATCGCCCGAGAAGCGAATCACGACGTCGTGCATTTCGTGCACAGAATGCTGTTCCATGTCTTTAATGAGAAGGTTAGTTTTTATAAGCCTAATACAAATATAGGAATTTATTGTTAGAATGTTCACAATCCGCCGGAATATTTGTTTTCGGGGTGACCGAACGGCAAAAGAACGGCCCTGCGATAGAAATGAAAAAAGAGGTGCCCGAAGCGGGTACCTCTTGGGTGAGTTTTCCGGCACGCCCTTATTGCGGCTGCTTGCCGATGTAGGCGAGGATGCCGCCGTCGACGTAGAGCACGTGGCCGTTGACGAAATCCGAGGCTTCGGAAGCGAGGAACACGGCGGGGCCCATGAGGTCCTCGGGCGTGCCCCAGCGTGCCGCGGGGGTCTTGGCGACGATGAACGCGTCGAACGGATGGCGCGAACCGTCGGCCTGCTTCTCGCGCAGGGGCGCGGTCTGCGGCGTGGCGATGTAACCCGGGCCGATGCCGTTGCACTGGATGTTGTACTCGCCGTACTCCGAGGCGATGTTGCGCGTGAGCATCTTCAGACCGCCCTTGGCGGCAGCGTAGGCCGACACGGTCTCGCGGCCGAGTTCCGACATCATCGAGCAGATGTTGATGATCTTGCCGTGGCCTTTCTTGATCATCGACGGAATGACGGCTTTCGAGACGATGAACGGACCGTTGAGGTCGATGTCGATCACCTGGCGGAACTCGGCGGCGGTCATCTCGTGCATGGGGATGCGCTTGATGATGCCGGCGTTGTTCACAAGGATGTCGATCACACCGACTTCCTTTTCGATCCGAGCCACCAGCGCGTTGACCTGCTCCTCGCTGGTCACGTCGCAGACGTAGCCATGGGCTTCGATGCCCTCGGCCTTGTAGGCGGCCAGTCCCTTGTCGACCAGCTCCTGCTTGATGTCGTTGAAGACGATTTTGGCGCCCTGGCGTGCGAATGCCGTCGCCAGCGCGAAGCCGATGCCGTAGGAGGCGCCCGTCACAAGAGCGACTTTGCCTTCCAAAGAAAAGTTTACCATTTTTATAAAGGGAAAAGTTAAAAGTTAAAGGTGAAAACGAATGTTAAAACATATATTATGCAGCCTCAGAATCTGACGCCGAATGCCAGACCGCCATGGGAGTAGTTCCAATAATAGCTGCCGTCCGTAAACATGGTTTTAATGTTATAGAACGCATAGCACTCGAACCGCCGGCTGTCGATAAAATAGGCGCGTATCGGAAAGTCGATGCCCCAATAACCGGCGGAGTGCTGCATGTGCTTCAAGACCGATTGCCCTTCCTTGTCCTTGAAATGAACGCCGTACAGATACTTGCAGTGCTCATACGTCGCGCCGACACCGACCTTGACCCATCGGAATTTCTTGGGAAACGGTGTGGCCATACCTCGCAGACCGACACCTGCCGCATACAAGTCGGACGCTGTGCCGTTTTTGCACATGTCGGTGTGGATTTCGACTGCGACAGCGAAATAGCTGTTGACACTTCGGCCATATTCCACCAGCAGCGACGGCCCGACTGAAAGCCGGTCGCTGCTGACACTGCTGCGAACATTGACGCCGGCACCTACGCGAATCGTATTTTTGTTCTGCGCGGAGAGACTGCAAGAAAAAAACAAAGGAAGAAGAAAGAATAACAGCCTTGTTGCTTTCATTGCGAAGTTTGCTGGCGGCCGTTTATTTCAAGTCGGTAATCTTCGAGAAATCCTGGTCGCCGTAGTCGAGGTTCTCGCCGCCCATGCCCCAGATGAACGTGTAGTTGTGGGTGGCGGCGGCGCTGTGAATGGACCACTCGGGCGAGAGGACGGCCTGGTCGCCCTTCATCCAGATGTGGCGCGTCTCGTCGACTTCGCCCATCAGGTGGCAGACGGCGTGCTCCTCGGGCACCTCGAAGTAGAAGTAGGCTTCCATGCGGCGCGAGTGTACGTGGGCCGGCATCGTGTTCCAGACGCTGCCCGGCAGCAGTTCGGTCATGCCCATTTGGAGCTGGCACGTGGGCAGCACCTGGTTGACCAGCATCTTGTTGATGTTGCGGTCGTTGGAGCCTTCGAGCGAACCCATGTGGGCCACCACGGCGTCGGCCTTGGTCACCTTGCGGTCGGGGTAGGTGCAGTGGGCCGTCGTCGAGTTGAAGTAGAACTTGGCCGGGTGCTGCGGGTCGGCGCTCTCGAAAGTCACCTCGCGGTCGCCGGCGCCCAGGTAGAGCGCTTCCTTGAAATCGAGCTCGAACACCGTGTCGCCCGACTTCACGCGGCCCTTGCCGCCGACGTTGAAGATGCCCATTTCGCGGCGCGTCAGAAAGTGCGGGGCCTTGAGCGGGTCGATGGCTTCGAGCCGGAGCGTTTCGTTCACGGGCATCGCGCCGCCGACAATCATGCGGTCATACATCGAATAGACCATGTTGACCTCGTCGGCCGCAAAGACCTTTTCAATCAGAAAGTCGCGGCGCAGACGGGCCGTGTCGTAGTGTTTGGCATCTTCGGGATGCGCGGCGTAGCGGATTTCGTAGTTGGTTTTCATCAGTTTATTGAGTTGTTGTTTTTTGCGTGGCAACATTATCCGAATTTCAAAGATACTCACAAAAAATCGAAAATGAAAATCGGGGGCCTGCTCCTACCGCATCGAATTCATGCGGATGGAGGCCTTGACCAGCGCCAGGGCGCGGATGCGACCGACAGCCACTTCCTTGTCGGCGTGGTGGGGATTCTGGCTCACAAGCTTGACATAGCCCTCGCGGTCGGACTTCTGGATGTATTTCACCGTCACGTATTCTTCGCCGTCCATGTCGATGGAGAGCAGGTACATGTCGCCCCAGAATATGTCGTTGAGGTCGCACAGCTGTTTGTAGAGCACGATGTCGCCGCTTTTGAGCAGCGGGTACATCGAATCGCCCACGATGTAAATGGCGCCGTCGCACTTGGGCAGGTTGGGGATGTGGATGAAGTTGATGGGTTTGGCCTGCGCACGGTCGGTGAAAAGCGGCACCAGCCCCGCCGTGCCCTCGATCGAGTAGAGCGGCACGCTCTGCATGGGCAGCGAGTTGTCGGTGCGGTGCATGTAGGCCGTCAGGTCGGGTTCGGCGTTGAACATCCGGCCGCGGCCGGTTTCGAGCCATTCGGGGTTGACGTTCAAATCCTGAACCAATATGTTGCGGTTGCGCGACGAAAGCCCCGCCTTGCCCGTCTCGATCATCGAAAGGGCTGCCTTGCCGATGCCAAGTCGCTGTGCAAGTTGTTCTTGGGTCATCCCGAGTTGCTTGCGTATCAATTTTACCCGTTCGTTCATGGCTGTGCTATCGGAAAATATTATAATAAAAAATTGTACTAAGCTGTATTGAAATTCAATTTTTGAATATATCTTTGTCCTGCAAAGTTAAGCAATTTATTCTTTCGCGCAAATCATCTATTCAAAAAAACGTTGGTTTTCTGTTATGTATCCTGTTTCATCCGAACTTTACCGGCAGGTCGCGGCGTTTCTCGCGCAAGCCGTCGGCAGCCGCAGCTATTTTTCGGGGTCGGTCGAGGGCGAAACGGAGGGCGCCGCGTGGCGCCTGACGGCTTCGGTTATCGTCTATCGTCGCCGCGTTTCGCAGCCCGAGGGCACCGCCGAGCCGATTTCCGACCTCGTGCCCGTGTGGTGGGAATTCCATACTTTCGCGGCCGACGGGGAGGTGCCGAACGACTTTTCGTTCGGCGAAATCCGGGACCTTTTCCGGAGTTTATAGTTTGGGGGCATGTGTGTGTGTTCCCGCGGCGCCCGGCTCGCGCCCATAGCACTACTGCCCCAGGCGGGCCCGCGAATGGCTGCAACGGAAGAGGGCATACTCGTGAGAATGGTGGAATTTTGCCTGCCGGAGGAAATTATAGTCCGTAAAGTAAGATGCAGCCGGGCATATTCATCTGCGGCGGCTGGGCCGGACGCATCTCCGATGCGAGCCGCCGCAGATGGCAACGCAAGCCGTTGCAGGAAATTGTGAATAATGTATAGTTAATAAGGAATAAATGTCATGTGGAGCGAGCGTCGGTTCGTCTTGCGACCTCCTCAGAATGACAGAGGGGCACCTCTGATGATATACTGCTTTTCACTCTTTATCTTTTTTTGAGTTCCGGCTCTTTCCCGCCTTTCGGGCGCGGCGCCGCCCGCCGGAACCACTCAGACGAACCCGCCCGCCGCGGCGCCGCGCAGAGGGTTCAAAAATCGTACTTTCATGAATCGTCCATCCGATTTTTCCTCTGCGGGACACTCTCCCGCAGAGGTTTTTGTTTCTCCGGCCTCGGCGGCCGCAAGTTCCGCCGAACCAATTCCCTCCGAATCTGCCGGACCTGCCGGAGCCGGACATCCTGCCCCCTCGTTCGCTGATTTCGCGCTGGCGGTCTATCCTTTTTTGGAATTGCAGCCGTTCCACCGCGCTTATTACCGCGTCCTGGAGGCGTTCGCCCGCGGGCAGGTCCGGCGGCTCATCGTCACCATGCCGCCCCAGCACGGTAAGAGCGTGGGGGCCACTACGCTGCTGCCCGCCTACATCCTCGGGGCCGACCCCGATTGCCGTGTCGCCATCGCTTCCTATTCGGGGGCCCTGGCGTCGAAATTCAACCGCCGCGTCCAGCGCATCCTCGAATCGCGCGAGTACGGCGATATTTTCCCCGTCACCACCATCAAGTGCGGCAACAAGCCGCCCAACTACATCCGCACGGCCGACGAGGTCGAAATCGTCGGACACCGGGGCGGCCTGCTGTCGGTCGGGCGCGAGGGGTCGCTCACCGGCAACCGCGTCGACTGCTTCGTGCTCGACGACCTCTACAAGGACGCCCTCGAAGCCAATTCGCCCATCATCCGCGCCAATTGCTGGGAGTGGTACACCTCGGTCGTGCGCACCCGTATGCACAATGCGTCGCGCGAGCTCATCGTCTTTACGCGCTGGCACGAGGAGGACCTGATAGGCACCATCATGCAGCGCGAAAAGGTGGTTGCGCTGCGGCGCTGGGAGCAGCTCGGCACCTTGCGGCACGACGAGTGGCTCCACCTCAATTTCGAGGCGCTCAAGGTGTCGCCCTCCTCCGAACTCGATCCCCGGCGGCCGGGCGAGGCGCTGTGGGAGATGCAGCACGGTGCGGCCTTGCTCGCGGCCAAGCGGCGGCTCGACCCGTTGCAGTTCGAGGCCATGTACCAGGGGCATCCGTCGGCCCGCGAGGGACTGCTGTACGGCAACGGGTTCGCCGAGTACGATTTTCTGCCGCGCGAAATCGTGCGCTACGGCAACTATACCGACACGGCCGACACGGGCGACGATTATCTGTGCTCGCTCTCCTATGCGGTCGACGCCGACGGCATCGTCTACGTCACCGACGCCGTTTATTCGCGCGAGCCGATGGAGACGACCGAGACCCAGGTGGCCGAAATGCTGGTCCGGTCGGGTACGCGGCAGGCCGCTGTCGAGAGCAATAACGGCGGCCGGGGGTTCGCCCGCGCGGTGCAGCGGCTCGCGCCCGACGTGCGGGTCGAGTGGTTCCACCAGCATGGCAACAAGGAGGCCCGCATCCTCTCCAACGCGGCGACCGTGCTGCATCTGCTGCGCTTCCCGCGCGACTGGCGGCTGCGGTGGCCCGAGCTCCACGGCCATCTGACCGCTTACAGGCGCCAATTCCGGGCCAACCGCTGGCACGATGCCCCCGACGTGCTTACGGGAATCGTCGAACGCGAGCTGACCGACGAGCGCCGCAGGACGCGCAGTGTTAAGTTTTTGTGAAATTGTTCTTGAGTGCCGAATTTTTCGGCCGAAAATACCTATCTTTGGCCCGGAACTTATTCAAGAACGAATAAATGAAAACACTGAAAATCGGAAATTTATGCGCCTCGGTCCCCATCGTGCAGGGCGGTATGGGCGTAGGCATATCCCTGGCAGGGCTCGCTTCGGCCGTGGCCAGCGAGGGCGGCATCGGGGTGATTTCGTCGGCCGGGCTCGGCGTCATCTACGGTTCGCGCCCCGCAGACTACCGCGAAGCGTCGATCCGCGGACTGAAAGAGGAGCTGCGCAAGGCCCGCGAAGCCACGCGCGGCATCATCGGCGTGAACGTCATGGTGGCCATGTCCAACTTCGCCGACATGGTGCGCACGGCCATCGCCGAGAAGGCCGACATCATCTTTTCGGGGGCCGGGCTGCCGCTCAGCCTGCCGTCGTTTCTGCCCGAGGGTGCCCGGACCAAGCTGGCGCCCATCGTCTCGTCGGCGCGGGCTGCCGCGCTGCTGTGCCGCAAATGGTTCGAGGAGTACCGCTACGTGCCCGACGCCATCGTGGTCGAGGGCCCCAAGGCGGGCGGACACTTGGGCTACAAGCGCGAGCAGATAGACGATTCGCATTATTCGCTCGAAACGCTGGTGCCCGAAATCGTGGCGGAGGTGTCGAAATTCGGCGCCGAGCACGACTGCCATATTCCCGTCATCGCAGGCGGCGGCATCTACACGGGCGAGGACATCTACCGCATCATGGAACTGGGTGCCGAGGGGGTGCAGATGGGCACGCGCTTTGTCACCACCGACGAGTGCGACGCCGACCCGGCGTTCAAGCAAAGCTACATCGACGCCCGCCGCGAGGACATCGAAATCATCGAAAGTCCCGTCGGGATGCCGGGCCGGGCGCTGCGCAGTTCGTTCCTCGACCGGGTCAGGGAGGGGCTGAAGCGGCCCAAGGCCTGTCCGTTCGACTGCATCAAGACCTGCGACGTGACGCACAGCCCCTATTGCATCATGCTGGCGCTCTACAACGCGTTCAAGGGCAAGCTGCAGAACGGTTACGCTTTCTGCGGCGCCAACGCCTGGCGTGCCGAGAAAATCCAGTCGGTCCGCGAGCTGATGGCTTCCCTGCGCAATGAATACGACGGTTTCGCCCGGAGGGTCAAAGCGTTCGGGAAATAGCCGGACTTTTTAGGTGAAAAGTTAAAAGTGAAAGGTGAAATGTCATTGCGAGCGAGTGCAGCGAGCGTGGCAATCTAAACGAATGCCGTAACATTATCCTTTCTTCGTTTGTTCAGATTGCCACGGTATCTGCGATACCTCGCGATGACGTGCCGTTGTCATTCTCTTGTACTTTCTCGCACGAGAAAGTACCAAACCCCGCCATTTCCACGACGCGGGGTTTGTTCTTATTTAGGTGAAAGGTTGACCTTTCACTTTTCACCTTGACTGAGTTCTTCCAGCCTTGCTTCGGGGGCGACGTCGAGCGACGAGAACTGCCCCGCCCGGTAGCGGTAGCAGCCCGTCATGGCAATCATCGCGGCGTTGTCGGTCGTGAACTTGAATTCCGGCAGGAAGGTCCGCCAGCCGCGTTTGCGGCCCTCGGCCACGATGCCGTCGCGCAGGCCCGAGTTGGCCGATACGCCGCCCGCTATGGCGATGTCGCGGATGCCCGTTTGCTTCGACGCTTTGACGAGTTTGTCCAGCAGGATGCTCACAATCGTGTGTTGCAGCGACGCGCAAAGGTCGGCCTTGCGGCGCTCGATGAATTCCGGGTCGGCCGCCACGCGGTCGCGCAGCGTGTAGAGGAACGAGGTCTTCAGCCCCGAGAAAGAGTAGTCGAGCCCCTCGATGCGGGGCCGGGCAAAGCGGAACGCTTCGGGGTCGCCCTCCTTGGCCAGCCTGTCGATAACCGGGCCGCCCGGGTAGGGCAGTCCCATCACTTTGGCACATTTATCGAAGGCTTCGCCTGCGGCGTCGTCGATGGTCGTGCCGATGAT
>ERZ778512.2114-NODE-2114-length-11298-cov-7.871920_pt1 | contig 11298 bp, 9 predicted proteins | sample MGYA00510346_ERZ778512 | MGnify/ENA primary metagenome ERZ778512 (study PRJEB29527, sample SAMN07138962) | mouse gut metagenome | material: feces | host: mouse | place: China:Nanjing | collected 2016-01-25 ...
CCACTTGGCAGAATGCTGAAACAAAGCTCATTTCAAACGGTTTACGTTTTATCTTTACCTGTCCGCTTTTCCTTGCACAGCCTATCACTTTCCACCTTGCGCGGCACACGTTCGCGACGACGATGACGCTGGCCAAAGGAGTGCCGATCGAAACCGTATCGAAGATGTTGGGACACACGAACATCGTGACGACCCAAATCTATGCCCGCATTACCAACGACAAAATCGGCCGGGATATGCAAGCATTGGCGGGACAGCTGGAAGAAATCGAAAAAATAGCGCTGGAGGAATAATTATGAAACGAGGAACAATCACCATAGACTCTGCCCGTATTGCGGTTGCACTATCATCCGATGGGACGGTATGGATGACCGTCGAAGAAATCGCTACGATATTCCAAATTACGTCGACAGGTATAGAGAGGCATATCAAGAAACTGTTTGCTATTGGCGAACTGGATGAACGCGAAGTAAAAACAGAAGAAATCAAACAGCGCGACGGGAAGCGATGTATCATCGAATACTATAACCTCGATATGATTATTGCACTCTCCTATCGAATCGACACGCCTGCAAGCAAGGCGTTCCGACGATGGGTTGCAGACCAGATTATTAGTAGTTTGATAAATAAAAAGGTAGTTAAAATATATTTATGCAATGTTGGCTTTTCAAACATATGATTAAAAAATAAGGTCGTACCTTTATGATACGACCTTATTTTTTTACTTGACTCTGGATTAATGTTTAATCATATTCAATTTCTCAAGAAATATTCTATTGCGTTGGCGTGCTCGTTCTAATAGAGTAGAATATTTTATCACCTCGGTATATATACTTCCATGTGGCCGTCCGAAAAAATTTCGTACTATGTCAGCTGGTTTAAACATATAATCCATTTGATAAGCATTCTCAAAATGGCCGTCAGCTATTTGAACATCTCTCGGTTCAATACTTTCACCTATTAAGTATCCATAAAAAACAGACATATTATATTTCGGTTGTGCATAATTAAGGATTAAGCCTGCATATTTATTGATCTGATCTAAATATTTTGATATATTGACCTCTTGAGCTTTAAACTCGATAATAATACATTTTCCTTCGGATGGAAATAGTAAAATGTCAGGACGTAATTTAGTTCTATCTTCTCCCAAAGATGTCAAATATTCATCCTCTTTTTTTACAAATTCATCAGTAAAAAGGTTCTCTCCATCTATTTGGACTTTAGATAATAAAGCTTCAGATATTCCATTAAAATAAATAAAATCCTCATTCAACATCCACAAGTCACTATTGATGCTATCTTCAGAATGTTGATGAAAAAAAAGATTATGAAGCAGATCTTCACGATGTTTGTCGGGATTAGCAATCTGGATGTCAGTTTGTTTACCTAATATCTTCTCAAATAAGTCCAACAATAAACCACGTCTTGCCACATATTGGGTTAAAGCATTCTTGTTTCGTAGCGGAATAGCCTTAACCAATTCTTTTGTTTTTTGTTTAAGCGTTTTCTCATAGTTTGCATCTGATGTATCTAATGACTTCAGGCTGTCATAAGACCGCTTTATAATTATATCAAGATTAGCTCCTTTTTTAGATTCTACTTCATGGATTTTTTCGATAATTTTATCTTCGCTATCATTGATATTTATCCCAGCATCCTCTATATCAGCGGATGAATAATGAAATAATTGCTTAATCTCTTCCAATTGGTTTGCAACCTCTATTTTCTTTTTCTGGATTTCAGGATACATAGAATCAATTTTGGTTGTAACGGATTCTTGTATATCATCCAAAGTAATAAATTCAGGGTCGAACAAATCTCCTTTTATTGCATTGTTCTTGGTTGGAATCTTCAATTCCCCACGCACATTAGAATCTTGTTTGTCTATGTATTCACTTGATACAAGAAATAAATATTTACATCCATTTATACTGGTATTATTTGCCAGATTCTGCAATACAATTGGAGACTCATTTACAATTACTCCTTTTGATGTGAGCTTTAAAGCATTTTGAGTTAAAAAACCATTAGATATTCGAAATGAATCAATAGTAAATTTTTCTGTTTTTTCAAGTTGTTCATAGGATTTTCCATCTGCTGCAATTTTTTGGTAATGTAATACCGCATAATCTGTTTTATCAATAGATGGAATGTCTTGTTTTGTTATATTCTGTTCATCTCGTTCTTCCCCATTGACTTCGTATTTAATAGAAATGCGGGGAAAAGTATCTCTATGTTTACACAGATAACTTAAATATTTCTTTATAATATCATATTTAAGAACATTTGCCGTTAGATCATTATAGACCTTACTGTTTTCGAGTAATCCATTAAATATGAGTAATGTTCCGATATTTTCATCATCTGTTTTTGCACATATCTTGTGATATACCAACGCATTATGTGCTTTCAGATATTCATTTCGTTTAGAAACGGTGAATTCTCGTTTATAATACAATTCATCTTCTCTAAAGACGCTGATGATACGCGTATTATCAAAATAATGCACATATTGAATACGTCCTGACCCTAAATTTGAAAAACCTTTTGTAAAATCCTTATAAGTGTTGAATCTTTTGAAATCTTCATCATTGAATCCTATACCATTATCCTGTATAGAAATACTACTAAATTCTGGATTATCTACATCAGTAGTAGCCTGAGCTTTTATAACGATATTAATACTACCGTTTGAAGAATGAAAGGTTTTATCTTTATCTATCCTGCATTTTATAGCTTCAAAAGCATTTGTTAGAGCTTCATAAATCGGTTGCAATGCTTCCCGAGATTTTCGCACATCTCTTAATACTCCTTCAAACAATAAGTCTGATGTTGCAATAAATTCTTCATCTTGATATCTCATAATCTCGGTTTTTTAAATCTATACAAAGATAAAAACTTTTTCACATTCGAACTACTTGGGTAACAGAAATGACAATGGATGATAATTTCTGTTCCGTTTTTTGTGTCATACGAAGAAACTTTCCATAGTCATTACCTACTATGGAAACCGTCGCGTGACGAACCGTCATCTTTGCCGCATAAACCAAGAAGCGGCAAAGATGGAAATCATCACTTTCAACCACAAGGTCTATCAGGATTTGAGCGAGAAGATCGAACGAATCGCCGATTACGTTTTCAAAAAAGAGGCACAACCACAGCATACGCCGGAAATCTGGCTCACGAGCGAGGAGCTGGCCGATCTGCTGAAAATAAGCACCCGCACGCTGCAACGGCTGCGCAAAGAACGTGTAATTCCCTACACGATGGTGCGCAGCAAATGCCTCTATCGGCTCTCCGACGTCGAGGAGAGCATCGCCCGTCGTATCGTTTCCTGCACTCCGCAAACATTGGACGAGTTTCGCAAGAACTATTTGCTTACCCACAAATCGCTCGACCGATGATTCTCGAAACCGAAACTTTCGAGCGATGGATGCACGAAATCATCGCGCGCCTCGATCGCCAAGAGCACCTATTGCAGTCGCTCAAGGGTACGGGAATCAAGGAGGCGATGTACGTGGACGGCGAACGCCTCTTGGACAATCAGGATTTATGCCAGCTCCTGCAAACGAGCAAGCAGTCCCTGCAACGCTACCGCAGTTCGGGGATGCTGCGTTATCGGAAGCTGCGGCACAAAACCTACTACACGGAATCGGACGTACAAGAGTTCCTGAAAAAACATTTGGAAACTTTCTCGGCAGGTTGCCACGCCTCCGATCCGAAGCGCTGACGACGCCACTTGCTATCAACCCGACGCCACAAGTTGTCAGACGCAACAGAAACGGTATCGGCGGCTTATTCCGCAGCTAATTTCGCAGTCGTGTATCGTGCACGCTTATAAATCAATCATGTATGGAACAGAAAAAGAAAGACCAAGATGTTCTGATCGTCCGGGACGAGCAGACGGGTGAAATCGGAGTGGTCGCGGGGCTAAAAAGCGACGGCACACCGAATCTGAAACCCGCCAAAACAGAACACGCGCAGGATTTCCTGCGTTTCGACAGACACGGAGATGTGCTGGACAACTTCTTCGCGAATTTCTACCGCCAATGCAAGGAGCCGAAACGCTTCGGCTTCTACCGCGTTGCCGCAGAGGGCGTGGAGAATGTCGTGGCGGTAATGAAAGACCTGCTGAAAGACCCTGTCGGCTTTCGGGATGTACTTGCACCGCACAAGGTCGATACGACCAAGTACGAACAGAACGCAGCACAGCAAGTGCAGGAAACGCCGCCCGAACCCGAAAAGGAGGAGAAACGACAGGATGAGAGGTATCGGCCTATCGACGAAACGCAGGTCGATAGCGAAGCGTTCGAGCGTCTTTGGGGCGTAAAGGTCGAAGACCTGCGTCAAGCTGGATGCTGGGATCGTATGCTCGGCCACGGCAAGTCGCCTCTTGTAACCTGTTATCCCGAAATCGGAGGCGAGCATTTTCCGGTCGAAGCGCGCCTGTCGCTGCGCGAGAATCCCGACGGTACGGTTTCGCTCGTGCCGCATCCGCTACGGCGCGAGCCCGATCTCAAATCTTACGAGAACATCGAGTTCACGGATTCGGATCGGGAGAGCCTGAAAAAGACGGGCAATCTGGGACGTGTCGCCGAAGTGCTCGACAAGAACACGGGCGAACTCGTCCCCTCTTATATCAGTATCGACCGCCAGACGAACGAAACGATCGCCATACCTGTCAGCGCACTCCGTATTCCGGATGAAGTAAAGGGTGTCAAGCTCGACAAGGAGCAGCAGGAGGCATTGGCCGCAGGCAAAGGCGTCTATTTGGGGAGCATGACCTCCAAGAGCGGCAAACTGTTCAATGCCACGATTCAGATCAACGCCGACAAGCAAGGATTGGATTTTCACTTCGGCGGACAGCGGCAAACGCAGCGCGCCGAACAGCGAAACGGGCAGACGCAGGATGACGGACGCAAGGTCTATATCGGTAAAACGCTGCTCGGGCTGCCGATTCTCGATGAAATGCGGCAGGGCTGGGCACAAAACAAATGGGTGCTGATGGAGGGTCTTACCGACAAGAAAGGCCGCACGTTCAACGCCTACGTCCGGCCGAATCACGAGAAGGGCAAATACGACTTCCGCCGCACCATAGCCGACAAGTCGCAAATACACGAAATCAAACCCGCGCACGCATCGGAAACGCAGGTAGCGGTAAACACGGAGGGCAAGACCAACGAAGCGACCAAACACGTTGGCGAGCCGCTGAAAAAGGGTCAGACCGCACCTGCCGACACAAAACAGCAGGGACGGCAAGAGCAAGGCGAGAACCGCCGTCAACATACCCGCAAACAGTCGGGGATGAAAATGTAATTCCGACATCCATCGAAATCGGGACTTTCAGTTCTACACCACTAAATCCACAGTAAAATATGCAAACTATTCTGACAGAAAAGCCGAGCGTGGCGCGCGAGATTGCGCGCATCGTCAAGGCGACCCGCCGTGAAACGGGCTATTACACGGGCGGCGGCTACAACGTAACATGGGCTTTCGGGCATCTGGTACAACCGGCCCTGCCGGACGGCTACGGCATCAAGGGATTTTACCGCGACAACCTGCCGATCATCCCGCCTGTCTTCCAGCTCGTACCGCGACAGGTCAAAACCGAGAAAGGCTATAAGCCGGACAGCGAGGCGGCGGCCCAAATCAAGGTCATCGCACGGCTGTTCCGCGAGAGCGAACGCATCATCGTGGCGACGGATGCCGGACGCGAGGGCGAACTGATCTTCCGCTACCTGTACGAGTATATCGGCTGCGCCACGCCGTTCGACCGCCTTTGGATCAGCTCGCTCACAGACAAAGCCATCCGCGAGGGGCTGGAACGCATCGAGAGCGGCTCGAAGTACGACAACCTCTACTACGCGGCCAAAGCCCGCAGCGAGGCCGACTGGCTGGTAGGCATCAACGCCACGCAGGCCATTACGATAGCCGCCGGACGCGGGACGTATTCGCTTGGCCGCGTGCAAACGCCCACGCTGGCTATGGTCTGCGAACGGTACTGGGATAATAAACGTTTCACGCCCGAACCCGTGTGGCAGGTGCATTTCGCCACGCCCGGAACGGACACCGATTCGGTCGTCAAGTTCTCCTCCGTTGAGAAGTGGAAAGAGAAAGCCCCTGCCGAAGCTGCTTACAAGGCACTCGATACGCAGCGAGCGGTCAGCGTTACGAAAGTCGAGCGCAAGGAAACAGTGCAGGAACCGCCCCTGCTTTACGACCTCACGACGCTCCAAAAGGAGGCGAACAGCAAGCACGGATTCTCGGCGGAGAAGACGCTCTCCCTCGCGCAGAAGCTCTACGAGGCCAAAGCGATCACCTATCCCCGCACGGGCAGCCGATATATTCCCGAAGACATCTTCGCGGAAGTACCTGCTCTGCTGCGCACACTCAAAGACAACGCCACTTGGAGCAAACACCTTGTATCGGCAAACGCTCCGACCCGCCGCAGCGTGGATGATACGAAGATTACCGACCACCATGCGCTGCTGATTACGAGCGTGAAACCGCGGAACCTCTCCGCTGATGAGCAGACCGTGTACGACATGATCGTCGGGCGCATGCTCGAAGCCTTTGCCGAACAGTGCGTAAAGGATGTAACGACCGTAACGGTCGTATGCGACGGTGTGGAGTACGTCGCCAAAGGAGCGATCGTCCGTCAGGCTGGCTGGCGCGGCATCTACGGCGAAGAGGCGGAGGATACCGTGCTGCCCGAATGGACGGAGGGCATGACGCTTCCTGTCGGCGGCTGTTCAATAACCGAGGGCAAGACCAAACCCCAACCGCTGCACACGGAGGCCACGCTGCTGGCAGCGATGGAGACGGCAGGCCGCGAGATCGAGGACGACGAAATGCGTCAGGCCCTCAAAGCGTGCGGTATCGGCACGCCTGCGACTCGCGCGGCGATTATCGAAACGCTCTTTTCGCGAGAGTATATGGTAAGACAGAAAAAGTCGCTCGTGCCGACCGAAAAGGGGCTGGCACTCTACTCGATAGTCAAGAATATGCGTATCGCCAACGTGGAGCTGACGGGCGATTGGGAGGCTGCGCTCGCCAAGATCGAGCGGGGCGAGATGCGTGCCGAGACATTCCGCGAGGCGATCGAGATCTACACCAAGCAGATTACCTCGGAACTGCTCGCCTCGGACAAGCTCTTTGCACACAAAGGATCGGACTGCCTTTGTCCCAAATGCAAAACGGGACGGATGCAATTCTACGGTAAGGTCGTGCGCTGCGACAATGCCGCGTGCGGACTGCCCGTGTTCCGCATCAAGGCGGGCAAGACGCTTTCCGATGCAGAAATTACCGAGCTGCTCACGCAGGGGAAAACAGAAATAATCAAGGGCTTCAACAGCAAGCAAGGCAAGGCGTTTTCCGCCGTCGTCGCTTTCGATGCGGAGTTCAACACCGTTTTCGAGTTTCCCGAGATGAAAAACGAACCGCGCAAACCCAAGAAAAGGAAATAATGCGTATATTCGCCACTGAGTTCACGGTCATAGGTCGTTGCGACTACTCGATAGTCGATACCGATTTATTCTCTGTGGATTTAGTGGTGGCACTCGGCGGGGACGTCGAGTGCCTTTTTCTCTATAAATTATAAGGAGCTGCCATCAGCATATTTTCGATGATATTTGTCGTATTCACGAAATACCAGATGTAAGGATCATTCCAATTTTTGCGTCTGGTAATCTTTGCCAACGGAAATTCCTTAACTTGAACACCACTTTGCTGGCTACCAATGGTATATCCATCAACAAGATTAAGTTTTTGGCATAAATAAAGACGTGATGGATCGGAATAATCACGACACGATGTAATTACAACATCAGGGGTTAGACTATGTATCAAGCTGACAAGTATGTCTATATTGGGCTGATCGTCGGTAGCGCTATGAACCAATACACCAAGATTGCTTTTATGTAACATATATGAAAAGTCCGATACTCCCGATGCGGGACATGTGGTAATAGGAGCGTAAACCCGACCATTTGGATCTACATCTTGACCGCTGTAACCCCTATTTTGCAACCATCCACATACGGCATTAATAGTAGTTGTTTTTCCAGTAAAAGGTGCGCCAGAAATAAAGAAGTATTGCATATAAAATGTTTTTAATACAATACAAATTTAGCAATAATCCACTAAATCCACAAAAACATGAATCAGAACACCAAGCCCTTCGAACTGTCTTATTACGGACTGTATCTCTTATCCTATCTTCGGGAGCATCATCCCGACAAGGCGCACGACACGGCTTTCGTCGAGGAGCGTGCCGACCGTGCCGCCGAAGCGTTCGAGCAGGCGCGGCGCGAGGGTTATCTGCCAGAAGGGGCGCAAGAGCTGGCGATGGCCGCCCTGTTGGAGGGACTTCGCTTCTCCGAGTACGACACGATCATCGAGGTGCTCTGGAACGAATTTTCGGAGGAGGTAGCCCAGAGCGACGCACCCGCCGTCGCGCTCCGGTTGCTGCCCTGCGTAGAGGGCATCTTCACGCAATACCCGCTCTCGGACGATTTCGCCTACTCGCCCGAATACGAGCAGCTCTACACGGAGCTTACGGGAGCCGTTTCGATCATACTCGAAGAAGATGGCATTTAACCGTAAAGCCAAGCTGCGGGACAACATCGAGGCGATACGCACGGCTTTCGAGTTGGACGGCGCACGGCGGACGGCTACTCCTGAAGAACGGGAGCGGCTTGCCCGCTACTGCGGTTTCGGCGGGTTGAAATGTATTCTCAACCCGGCCGCCGATCTGACCGACGCCGTGCAGTGGGCGAAATCCGACCTCGAACTGTTTCCGCTGACATTGGAACTGCATAAATTGATTCGGAAGCACAGCACGAGCGACAACGAATACAAACGCTATATCGACAGTCTGAAAAGCTCCGTGCTGACGGCCTTCTACACACCTCCTGCCGTTACGGAGGCGTTGGCCGACGTGCTGGCCGACTACAACGTGCACCCGCGCCGCCTGCTGGAACCCTCCGCAGGACACGGCGCGTTCGTCGAGGCGTTTCTCCGAAAGAACGCCGACGCCGACGTCATGGCCTTTGAAAAAGATCTGCTGACGGGCAAAATCCTCGCGCACCTCTATCCTGACAAGAAGGTGCGGGCGGAGGGTTTCGAGCGCATCGAAAAACCGCTCGACGGCTATTTCGACGCGGCGGTCTCCAACATCCCGTTCGGGGACGTGGCGGTCTTCGACCCTGCGTTTTCTGCGAGCGAATCGGTCAGTCGCCGCACGGCGACCAAAGCCATCCACAACTACTTTTTTCTCAAAGGGCTGGATGCCGTCCGCGACGGCGGCATCGTTGCGTTCATCACCTCGCAAGGCGTGATGAACTCCCCGCGCAACGAGGCAGTGCGGCTCGAAATGCTCCGAGAGGCGCACCTCGTCTCTGCGATCCGCCTGCCGAACAACCTCTTTACCGACTACGCCGGAACAGAGGTCGGAAGCGACCTAATCATCCTGCAAAAGGACACCCATAAAGAGGGGCTGACGGAGGACGAAAAGTTGTTCGCCCAAACGGGAATGCTGCACGGTGTCAGCACCAACCGATACTTCATAGAGCATAAAGAGCAGATCGTTTATACAAGTGCGGAGTTAGACACCGACCCCTACGGCAAGCCGGCAATGGTTTACAAACACGAAGGCGGCGTCGAGGGTATCGCGGGCGATCTGCGCAAATTGCTCGATGAAAACCTGCACGCGCGACTGGCTATGCGGCTCTATTCGGGCGGCATTCGGAATGTGCGGCTGCACGAACAGCAGGCGCAAACGACCGCAACGGTTCGGCAGGAAACGAAACAGAGCGCCTTGCCACCCAATGAGGAGAAGCCCGAAATCGAGCCTCCCGTACTGACGCTTTACGACCTGTTCGGTTTCACAGCGGAAGAGCGGCGTATCGCCCAAACGGGCGGCAACCCCCGCCGCCGAAGTAATCGTCCTAAGCTGGCGCAGCCGCGTCAGCCGTCGCTGTTCGATACACCGATAAAAGCGACAGCGAAAACGGCGCAACCCGTCCAAACCGCAACGGCCGATCATTCTATCGAAAACGGACAGAGCAGGCTGGAATCGGAGGCCGAGCGACAGCGTAGACACGAAGAAGATATGCAACCCCGACCGTTCGACGGATTACTGGAGCCGTACCATCGCGAGGGGTCGTTCGTCAAGGTAAACACCGTCGGGGCACGTTACCAGATCGGCCACCTGAAAGACGTTACCCGCTACGGGGCGACGTTTCATCCGCTCGATTTGGACAAGGCGCAGCAGGCGAAAATTGCGGCCTACATCTCCGTGCGCGATGCGTACGAGCGGCTCTATGCCTACGAAGCCGAGTACCAAGACGAAGGCGATGCCATGCGCGACGACCTCAATGCTCGTTACGATGAGTTCGTGGCCCGTTACGGCAACCTGAACGCCAAAGCGAACGTCAAACTCCTGATAATGGATGCTTCGGGGCGCGACATCCTCGCATTGGAACGTTCGGAGAACGGACGGTTCGTCAAGGCCGACATCTTCGACCATCCCGTAGCGTTCGCGCTTAACGGGATTACGCACGTCGATACGCCCGAGGAGGCTCTTTCGGCCTCGCTCAACCGCTACGGCGGCGTGAATCTCGACTACATGGAATCCCTCTCGGACAACAGCCGCGAGGAGTTGATCGACGAGCTGAAAGGGCGCATCTTCTATAATCCGCTCTCCGGCGGTTACGAGATCAAAGACCGCTTCATCGCGGGCAACGTGGTCGATAAGGCGGAGCGCATCGAGGCATGGATGGCCGAGAACCCGCACGGTGAGAGAGAACAAGAGGCGCTTACCGCCTTGCAGGAGGCCGCGCCGCGTCCGATTACGTTCGACGAGCTGGACTTCAACCTCGGCGAGCGGTGGATACCGACGGGCATCTACTCGGCCTATGCCTCCTACTTGTTCGGTACCGACATACGCATCGGCTATTCGGAGAGCATGGACGACTATGCTGTCAAGTGCAGCATGCGAAACGCCAAAATCCTCGATCAATTCTGTGTCCGGGGCTATTATCGCACCTACGACGGTATCGCCCTGCTGAAACACGCCCTCGTGAATACCGTGCCCGACATGACCAAGAGCATCGGCAAGGACGAAAACGGCCACGACATCAAGGTGCGCGACAGCGAGGGCATACAGCTCGCCAACGCCAAGATCGACGAGATACGCAATGGCTTCTCGGATTGGCTTGCCGAACAGTCGCCTGAGTTCAAGAAGCGGCTGACGGATATATACAACCGCAAGTTCAACTGTTTCGTGCGGCCGCA
>ERZ778512.2117-NODE-2117-length-11285-cov-8.497329_pt1 | contig 11285 bp, 8 predicted proteins | sample MGYA00510346_ERZ778512 | MGnify/ENA primary metagenome ERZ778512 (study PRJEB29527, sample SAMN07138962) | mouse gut metagenome | material: feces | host: mouse | place: China:Nanjing | collected 2016-01-25 ...
ATCTTGTCTGTGTTGATAATAAAGCGTTGATAATAGGAAAGCATCAAAGTGGTGAGAGGTAACGCGATGATCATTCCCAACATTCCCATTAAAGACCCCCAAATAGAAAGAGATAAAAGGATGATGGCAGGATTCAGCCCAGTAATCTTTCCCATAATTTTGGGAACGAGGAGGGTGTCCTGTATAATTTGTACGATGGTGAAGACTGCCAATGCGCATGCAATGATAATCCAGAAGTTCTGTCCGGTATCGGCAGCTTTGAGGATAGCCAATACGATGGTAGGGAGAAAACCGATGATTTGCAGGTAAGGAACCATGTTGAGGGCTCCGATGAAAAGTCCCAAAGCAATAGCCATCGGGAAGTCAATAATCAGGAAGCCTATGCTGAAAAGAATACCTACGCAGAATGCAACCAATGCCTGTCCACGGAAATATCTGTTCATGCCGTCCTGCACGTCATAAACCAGGTTGGAAGCGAATTTGCGGTATTTATTGGGGAGCAGGTGCAGCCATCCTTCGGCTATGGCTTCATAATCCAGTAATATAAAGACTACATATAATAATATGATAAAGGAAGCAAAGATGCTGAACAGGATGTTGAGTGATTCTGCAAGCAGAGCCCACATTTTGGGCACAGTTTCTTTGATTGCGGCAAGGATATTCTCTTCACTCAGCATTTTGTTTAATGCTACCAAATCAAGATTCTCATGGACAAATTCGGAAAGTGTCTTGGGGACGTTACTGCCACCACCGTTTGTGAGGTAGCTTACTAATAAATCATTCATTCTGCCTATTTCGGAAACCATAGGCGGAACTAACAGATAGAATAATGCCACTCCCACAACAGTGATCAGAAACAATGCGCAAAAAATGGAAAGGATGCGGCTTTTCAGCTTTAGTCTGTATTGGAAGAACTTGACTAACGGATAAACCATATAGGCAATCAACCAGGCGATAAAGAAAGGCAATAGCACTCCGCTCAGTCGTTCTACAAGCATTAATATTCCTACCACCATCATACATCCGATGACACCACGTATAAAACTGTCGAATGTTATCTTCTTCCTTTCCATAGTTGTTTTCTGTTGAGTTTATACCTTTTGCCTGTCCTCTTCCAGTGCCTGGAGGTAGCATTGCCTGCAAAGAGGCTCGTACTCTGCTGTCTCACCTAGAAGGACTTGCTTGTCGTTCTTGACTGTACGATGTGAGAATGATGCCAGATTTCCACATTTTACGCAGATGGCATGCACCTTGGATACTTCATCGGCTATGGCACACAGTTGTGGCATAGGGCCGAAAGGATTCCCTTTGAAGTCCATATCCAAACCTGCAACAATGACGCGGACTCCGTTATTGGCAAGCTGATTGCATACGTCTATCAGCCCGCTGTCGAAAAACTGTGCTTCGTCGATTCCTACTACGTCTATCTCGGAAGTGAACAGCAGGATGCTTGCCGATGAATCAATAGGAGTGGAAGCGATGGAATGGCTGTCGTGTGAAACTACGTCCTCTTCCGAATAACGGGTGTCGATAGCCGGTTTGAATATCTCCACACGCTGACGTGCAAACTTTGCCCGTTTCATTCTGCGAATCAGTTCTTCTGTCTTTCCTGAGAACATAGAGCCGCAGATAACTTCAATTCTACCTCTTCTTTTAGTTTCCTGTATGTGGTCTTCTGAGAATAATACCATGTGATTTCGTGCTTTCTTGATTAAATAAATGACAGCACAAAGGTAAACAATTCAATGTGCAAGAACTGTTAAAATATCCATTATTTTAAGTTATTGCATAAATTATTCCTACATTCGCATCATATTAATAATGGATGAACATGAAACAGAAGCTATTAGCAGATATCGAATTGGATGTTCATGAGTTGAAGTATCTCATGGATTCATTTACCAAGGAACCTACTCAGACTCTGTCTGAACTGTTGAAGCGGAGTGTTGCGCGTATGCAGGGACGTCTGGATGAATTGTCGCAGGAAATAGATTCTGTTGAGTTGGTTTCTTTGTCTTCTTTTGTCGTAGAAGAAACGGTAGTGAAAGAGAATGAAATTACCGCTCAGGAAAAGGATGCATCTGTTATTATCCAATCTCCCAAACCTGTTATAGAAGCAGCAGAAGAAGCAGAAGAAGAAAAAGAAGAAAAAGAAGAAGAACCCGTCATCGAAGAGGCCCCCGTCATAATAAAGAAGGAAGAACCCAAAAACGCCGTGTTGGGAGAAAGCATAAAGCTGGCTGCCGGCTTGCGCCATTCTATCAGCTTGAATGATTCTTTCCGTTTCTCACGCGAACTGTTTAAGGGAGATACTGATTTGATGAACCGTGTGATTGAGCAGATATCAGTTATGGGCTCATACAAGACTGCTGTCGCATTTCTTTCCTCGAAAGTTGAAATAGACGAAGAGAAAGATGCAGTAGTTGACTTCTTGGAGTTATTGAAAAAGTATTTTAACCAATCAGCATAAACAAAAATATATGGGAAAGTTGTATGTAGTGCCTACGCCGGTAGGAAATCTTGAGGACATGACCTTTCGGGCTATCAAGGTTCTGAAAGAGGTCGACTTGATTCTGGCAGAGGATACGCGTACCTCTGGTATCTTGCTGAAACACTTTGAAATAAAGAATGCAATGCAATCTCACCATAAATTTAATGAACATAAAACGGTGGAAAGTGTTGTTAATAAAATAAAGGGTGGTGCATCGGTTGCATTGATTTCAGATGCCGGAACACCCGGAATCTCTGATCCCGGATTTCTGGTTGTTCGTGAATGTGTGCGAAACGGTATTGAAGTACAGTGCTTGCCGGGAGCAACAGCTTTTGTTCCGGCGCTCGTTGCATCGGGCTTGCCGAATGAGAAGTTCTGTTTCGAGGGTTTTCTTCCTCAGAAGAAAGGACGGCAGACACGGCTGAAGACATTGGCGGAAGAACGCCGCACGATGGTGTTTTATGAATCACCCCATCGTCTGTTGAAGACGTTGACGCAGTTTGCCGAATATTTCGGTGCTGAACGTCAGGCAACCGTGTCGCGCGAAATATCCAAACTCCACGAAGAAACTGTTCGGGGCAGTTTGGCTGAACTGATAGAACACTTTACCGCTACCGAGCCTCGGGGCGAGATTGTGATAGTATTAGCAGGAATAGACGATTAAAATAATTTCATTAAAAACGTAAAACGTAAACGTATGAAAAAGTTAGCAGTTTTATTTGTATGCGTAGCTATGTTGGCTTCGTGTGATGGCTTTAAAGGTGGAAGTAAGGACCTGAAAGCTGAAAATGATTCTCTTTTGATGGAACTGAACCAACGCAATGCTGAATTGGATGATATGATGGGTACTTTCAATGAAGTTCAGGAAGGCTTCCGTAAGATCAGTGCTGCCGAAAGCCGTGTTGATTTGCAACGTGGAACCATCACTGAAAACTCTGCCAATGCCAAGCAACAGATTGCTTCTGATATCGAATTCATCTCTAAACAGATGGAAGAAAACAAGGCTCAGATTGCCAAATTGCAGGCACAGTTGAAAAACAGTAAATACAATTCTGCGCAGATGAAAAAAGCTGTAGCCGCTTTGACAGCCGAACTGAACGCTAAACAACAGCGTATCGAGGAACTTCAGACAGAACTGGCTTCCAAGAATATCCGTATTCAGGAACTGGATGCTGCTGTCAGCGACTTGTCTGCTGCCAAAGAGACGTTGGTTGCAGAAAACGAAGCTAAAGCTAAAACCGTTGCCGAGCAGGAAAAGAGCCTGAATGCTGCCTGGTTTGTATTCGGTACTAAATCTGAATTGAAAGCTCAAAAGATTCTTCAAAGCGGAGATGTATTGAAGAGCGCTGATTTCAATAAAGATTATTTCACTCAAATCGATATTCGTACCACCAAAGAAATCAAGTTGTACTCTAAGCGTGCTGAGTTGTTGACTACTCATCCGACTGGTTCTTATGAATTGGTAAAAGATGACAAAGGTCAGTTGACATTGAAGATTACTAATCCTACTGAATTCTGGAGTGTGTCCAGATACTTGGTTATCCAGGTAAAATAAGGTAGATGTAGATATCCCTTTTTGAATTGCCAATGTGCTGATTCCTGGATTCAAGAAATTAGCACATTGGCTTTTCTGTTTCTTATATACACCCATAGCTACTGATGAAATATAAAAATCTGTTTTTTGATCTTGACGACACTATCTGGGCTTTCTCCCGCAATGCCCGTGACACTTTTGAAGAAGTATATCAGAAATATGCATTCGACCGTTACTTTGATTCGTTCGACCATTATTATACACTTTATCAGAAACGTAACACCGAACTTTGGATTGAGTACGGTGAAGGAAAGGTGACGAAAGATGAATTGAACCGTCAACGGTTCTTTTATCCTTTGCAGGCGGTAGGAGTGGAAGATGAGGTTTTAGCCGACCGGTTCTCGAAAGATTTCTTTGCCATTATTCCTACCAAAAGCGGTCTGATGCCCCACGCTAAGGAGGTGTTGGAGTATCTTGTTCCTAAATACAACTTGTATATCCTTTCTAACGGCTTTCGTGAACTGCAATCGCATAAGATGCGTTCGGCAGGCGTGGATGGCTATTTCAAGAAGGTGATTCTTTCGGAAGACCTCGGAGTGTTGAAGCCCCGCCCCGAAATCTTTAATTTTGCCCTGTCCGCCACTCAATCCGAGATGCGCGAATCGTTGATGATTGGTGATAGCTGGGAAGCGGATATTACCGGAGCGCACGGGATAGGGATGCATCAAGCCTTCTACAACGTGACGGAACGGGCTGCTTTCCCTTTTCTTCCCACTTATCACATTCATTCTCTGAAAGAATTAATGAATTTATTATAAGTTTTCTGGATTAAGTCGTATTTTTGTTGCGTTTAATAAATGTATAAAAATACGATATAATCATGGATAGTGCACTTCTGCCATTTGCTTTACTTTGCTTCACCTCGTTTTTTACGTTGACCAATCCTTTGGGAACAATGCCTGTCTTCCTTACTATGACTCACGGGATGACAGAAAAAGAGCGTCAGTCTATCGTTCGTCGTGCCACTATTGTGTCGTTTATCACAATAATGGTTTTCGTCTTTGCCGGTCAGTTTCTTTTTAAGTTCTTCGGTATTTCTACCAACGGATTCCGTATAGCCGGAGGAGTGATTATCTTCAAGATAGGTTTCGATATGCTCCAAGCCCGTTATACGCCGATGAAACTGAAAGATGAGGAAATCAAAACGTATGCGGATGATATCTCTATTACTCCGCTTGGCATACCTATGTTGTGTGGACCCGGTGCGATTGCCAATGCTATCGTATTGATGCAGGATGCCCATTCTTATGAAATGAAAGGGATACTGATAGGCACTATTGCATTAATTTATCTGCTGACTTTCTTTATTCTTCGGGCTTCCACGAAGTTGGTGAATGTCTTGGGTGAGACGGGCAATAATGTGATGATGCGTCTCATGGGATTGATTCTGATGGTGATTGCTGTAGAATGTTTCGTGAGCGGGGTGAAGCCGATATTGGTGGATATTGTGAGAGAGGGGATGGGGAATCTTCTTAAGTAAGCAAGGGAAAAGGATATTACTTTGGTAATTCTAGAATTCTATATATAGGAAAAATCTGTTTTATACGAAACACCGACAGTTTGATTTTAATAATACAAACTGTCGGTGTTATTATGCCTTTATAGATGTTTTATTTTAGATTATGTCAATAGTTCGTTGATATAATCATTTGCTGATCACCAAAACTACCTTCATCAACAGTCAGAGGTCCATTCAGTGTTATTGTACCTTTACATGCATCAATAGTACCAGTGGCTTGATAGGCAAGGTTATTATAACCAATCCATGGAACAAATCCATGAGCAACAATTTGTTTGGCTACTTTTACAGTGTGAGTGCTTGTATCAATTGTTAATTTTAAGATGCCATCAGGATCTTCACCTTCAGCGACTCCATGTATCTCCAGTTCCGTATCCGATGTTTTAACGATTTCTGCCCGATACTCATCATAAAAATCATTTAATACTACAGGACCGACAAATTCTTCAAGAACCAACTGACATGCAACCGGATATCTGACATTATACGAATAAGCTCTTCCATCAACTTCCCATCCGGTGAAGAGTTTGTTGTTGAAATCTGAATATTCAGTCCAGCCATATACAGTGTAACCGTCCTTTAGAACAGCATTTGTTGTGAAGTATACAATTTCTCCTAGCGTAGGCGCTTCTTTTCCAAATTGTTGATATACGTTGGCTATATCTATTGATATATCTTTAGGGAACTCTTTAATGTTATCTACGATGACTTTTGAAGTTGTTTTGCCATCTACATCGGTGAAAACACATAAGAGTTGCGCATAGTCAAGCATGGAATAATCTCCTTGCTGTTTGGGAATAGATACGGAAACTTTATAATCGCCGTCTGTGACTCCGGCGGAAAGTACCCCGTCAGAGTCGGGTGCACGAACAATGTCAATGACTACTCCTTTTTTCACTTCGTCTATAGGATAAGGGAGATCTCTATCGCAACTGACTGTCAGCAATGTCCAAAAAGCAGTTGCTATGAATAATTGTATATATCTCATATTCGTTTTTGTTTTCATCATTAAATAGTTTATTTATCCCAGAATAAAATAGGATTGCTTAAGTTTCTTCCTTCGTTGGTTACATTAGGATTACGTGTTACTTCCGAACTAGGATACCACATTGCTCTCGGAAAAGCATTGATACCTTTTAGTGGAATATTTACTGGTCCAAATTCCGGATTTTGGCTGGTTTTATAAGGAGATTGAGCATACGTTGCATTCTTAGGCAATAGGGTAGGATATCCGGTACGGCGTATATCGGTATATGCTTCAACTGGATTAAAGAAGTTTGCAATCCATTTTTGAGTCATGACAATGCGTAACTTTTCTTCATTATTGGAAGCAGCGTTATACTTTCCTGAGACTTTTTCTATAAAAGTCTCAATGGCTTCATTGCTTATGGCAGGTACAGTTGCATCAGAAGCCTTCGCTACTGAATTGACGTGATTTATAGAACGTCTAATTCCTTCTTTAAGAGCTTCTTTGGCATCTCCGTTTGCATCTCCTGTTAAATATAATTCAGCTAAAAGGAAAGGGACGGAATAGGCTTGCAACATCTTTTCTGGTGCCACTCCATTACCGACTTTCGCGTCACATTTTCCGCCATTGCCATTATCATACTTTCCACCACATGGATAAATACCGATAAAAGTAGAAGTTTCCCGCTGGTCATTACTTGCTCCAGAAGCATTGGATGCAAAGAATATGGAAACAAAAGCACCGTCACGGTAATCCGTAGGATTTTGTGCTGTATCCCCCGCTTTTATTTGGTTTACCCAGTAATAAGGGATACGTGGGTCTGTGATTCCTACAAATGGGTTATCTGTTACATTTAAGTTCTTTCCACTCATTGTTTCGTAAATCCATGGACTGATGTAATAAGTGCTTTGACCACCGAGATATTCATCTACATAAGCTTGGTGACGTTCGTCTGGCGTATCTTTGGCTGTATGTTTGAATTCGAAATCTTCTCCGTTGTTCATGAAATTGTTCTCAGAAAGCAAATCGGATAACCTTGTATTCCACTCTGTTATCTCGTTTTTAGCTTTTCTTGATTGCACCAATAGCTTCAGCTTTAATGTGTTACCCATTCTTACCCATTTCTCAACGTTGCCTTTATATATCAAATCATCGTTTGCTGGTTTTAATAAATTAGCAGCATTGGGATCTTGCAGATTGCCTATGGCTTCATCTATAAGTGCAAGTAATGAATTATAAATATCTTGGCTACGGTCTAATTTGGGAGCATAATTACCTTCTATATCAAATTCTGTGTATGGAATATCTCCCCAAAGGTCAACGAGACTGGTAAATGCATAAGCTTTCATTAATTTGCCTATTCCCGCATAAATCATGTTATTTCCTTCTTCTGCGGCTTTAATAACAGCATTTGTATTCTTCAAACCATAAGCATAGCCCTGTAGCCAGGTGTTTCCCAAAGTGGAAGTGGCATTAGTTATACCGTAGTTGTCAACTTCACGGGAGCTTAGATGAAAAACATAAGAAGGTAATGATGAACCGATATAGCTGCCAGCTGCAAAAGACATGGCTATGTCATATTCAGCTCCGGTTAACACTTTGTTTAGTTCGGCAGTTGTTGGCTTATTCGGATTATCATTAATATCGAGATATTTCGAGCAACTCGTACAAACAATCAGTGTTGTTGTTAAAGTGTATAATAATTTGATGATTTTCATACTTTCTTTTTTTATTAGAATGTGAGTTTGATATTAAAGCCGTAACGTCTTGTGTTAGGGGCTGAGGTGTAATCAATTCCTTGTACATTTCCGCCACCATAACTGCTTGCTGTTGGATCGTAATTGGAATACTTAGGAACATTGGGAGCAAAATACCAAAGGTTGCGGGCTACAAAGGATACGGTTGCCGAACCGATGAATGTTTTTGCCAGCCAGGATTTAGGAAGCTGGTACCCGATGCTTAACTCTCTTAAACGGAAAGTTGTAGCTTCATAAACGGATGCTTCATCTACACCATTAGTTGCAAATGTGGACACACCGCTACCCGGTGAGAACCATAAGTCAAGCTCCTTCATTTGAACATTGTTGGGGATTTTATTTCCATTTCCGTCTAATAAAGGTTTTTTCGTGGAAGGATCAGCCAGGTATCCGGGTAAGATACGTGAACCATAACGGTCTTCTGTATCTTTGGTAACGCCACGTCCCAATAAGTCAGGAATGTATGAAGTCCAGACGCAACCACCAATTTGTGCATCAAACATGAATGATAATGAAAAACCTTTGTAGGTAAATGTATTGTTCAAGCTAAGTTTGCAATCTGGAGCAGGATCTCCTAGATCACCTTCTTCATCCGCTATAAGATAAGCTCCGGAATTTGGGTCCACCAGATAATTGCCTTCTTCATCGCGTGCAAAAACTTGTCCAACCAGCATTCCATAAGGTTTGCCTACTTCAAGAACCGCTTTTGGTGTTGCAAAACCTGTATTTAAAGAAACTCGTTCTACTCCTTCTGCCAATTCTTTTACTTCACTTCGGTTTTGAGTATAAGTGAAGTACATATCCCATTTGAAATCTTTATTTAAAATAGGTATAACATTCAATCCTATTTCGATACCGTGGTTATTCATTTTACCAAAGTTGGTATAATAGCTCCCGTATCCGGTAGAATATGGAAGGCTTAATGGAGCGATTTGGTTAGTAGAATTACGATTGTACCAGGTGAAATCAACATTTACACGGCTTTTTAAGAATTGTAATTCAGCTCCAAATTCAACCTCTGATGTAAATTCCGGTTTTAAATCCGGGTCAAACATAGAAGATGGTAATGATAATATGGGCTGGCCGTTAAAGGGCTGTCCCAAAGTGAATGTACCATTTTTGTAGTATGCGCCGGCGTCATTACCAACTTTAGCCCAACTTAATCGTACTTTACCGAATTTAATAATATCTTCATTGATATGAAATGCATCTGTAAATACAAACGAACCTGCAATTGACGGATAGAAGAAACTACGATGATTTTTGGGTAGTGTGGATGAAAAGTCATTACGTCCTGTGATATTTAAGAATGCATAATTCTTATAATCCAATGTCACATCTCCAAATAATGCCCACAAGCGGGTTCTTGTATAATATTCTTCCGATGTTTGTGATTCAGTATTATTTATATTATAAACTCCCGGAGACATGATGTTCATACCCTTTGTTAGAGTCTCGTTAGCGGTGAACTGATTTACATTATGTCCCAAAGTTGCTTTCAGCCCAAAATCTTTATGAACCGGGATGTTGAAGCGTAACAGTAAAGTTGATTCAATCTCTTGTGTATCGTAAGTAGAAACAAGAATACGTCCTTTTCCTCCCAAAGCTCTTGAGCCTAAATTCAGAACCTCCTTACGATCCATTTTATAATCATTGATACCAACACGATAGTCAACAGAAAGCCATTTTGTAATATCATAGCCCATGTTTACGTTTGCTATGGTTCTATCCATTTGGGTGTTGATCGTATTATACTTCCATGACCAAATCGGATTATCTGCCTGATCGCCCACGAAGAATAAAGATTTATGGTCAGGTGTTTCATAAGGTAGTGACATATCCCAGTTACGTCCAAGAATTAAAGCGCGTGCAAATGAAGAGGCACCAATACCGTTGGATTGATTGTTACCGAACATCGGGCCATTTTGTTCGTTTCTTGAAAAAGAAACATTTCCCCCGATACGTACTCCGTTGGCCAAAGTCTGGTTTCCACCGACACTGATAGAATAACGGCTAAAGTCTGCATAAGGTATGTAACTGTCCTGATCCATTTTGGACAAAGTTGCAGTGAAATTACCGGTTTCGGTATACTTATTGAAGTTTAATGAGAGATCGTATATTCCTCCCAAATCGAATAGATCTTTGACATTGTTCTTATACGCTTTGTAAGGTACAGTTTGGGGAAGATTCGGATAGGCTTTTCCATAAACATTATTTGCATATATACTTAAGGGCACTTCTGTTACATCTGTGAAAGCCGCTCCCCATGAACCGTTTGCGCCCCCTGGAATAAAATCGTTACCTGTACCAAAAGAATTTTGATATTCAGGCAAACCGGCTATTTGTTCAATAGTGTAAGATGCATTCAAGGTTATTTCCATGCCTTTTCCTGCTTTTTTCTTATTTTTTGAACCTGTCTTTGTTGTGATGAGCACTACACCATTGGCGGCACGTGAACCGTACAAAGCGGCAGCTGCTGCACCTTTCAATACATTCATTGATTCAATATCATTGGGGTCAAGCGTAGAAATACCACTACCGTAAGCACCACCAGCTTCAGTTGCTTGATTTGAAGAGGCAACTTCCGTATTGCTATAGGGAACACCATCAACTATATATAATGGTTGGTTGTTGCCTAGGAACGATGAATTACCACGAATAGTCATACGTGTGGCTGAACCGGCAGCACCAGAGGGTGAATTAATCGAAACACCGGGTATTTTTCCGTCTAAAGAACGTATTAGGTCCGGTTCTGCTTTCTGAATAGCTTCATCTGCATCAACTTTGGATACAGAATAGCCTAATGAGCGTTCAGCTCGTTGGATTCCAACTGCTGTTACCATAACCTCTTCAAGCTGCTGTGCATCGGCTTTTAGTATTACTTTCAATTGAGGTTTGATTGCCACCTCTTGCGTCTGCATACCGATATACGAAATCTGCAAAGTCTTTGCAGAACT
>ERZ778512.2119-NODE-2119-length-11278-cov-9.067540_pt1 | contig 11278 bp, 9 predicted proteins | sample MGYA00510346_ERZ778512 | MGnify/ENA primary metagenome ERZ778512 (study PRJEB29527, sample SAMN07138962) | mouse gut metagenome | material: feces | host: mouse | place: China:Nanjing | collected 2016-01-25 ...
CCGGGGTAAGTTAAAATATCAGCTATAATATTATGACTGAAGAGAATTTAAACAGACTCTAAAACAAAGCCCCGAAAGTCATAGACTCCCGAGGCTTCATTACCTTTATTATAATAATGACATATTATTCCTTCAAATCTTTCAGTTCCCAAGCCAATGCACTGGCACCCAATACAGCAGCATCGGAGTCTTTCAGCTCGGAAACGAGCAATTTCGTCTTGCCTTTATAGATATTCAACACATTGTCGTCAATTGACTTCTGAATCGGTTTCATGATATAATCCCCCGATTTAGCCAACCCACCGAACAATACAATGGCTTCAGGGCTGGAGAATGCAATAGCATCCGCCAAAGCTTCACCCAAGATATTACCTGTAAATTCGAAGATTTCCTGTGCCAGTTTATCCCCTTGTACAGCTGCGTCATATACATCTTTTGAAGTAATGTTTTCTGCAGGAATGTTACGAAGCAAGCTGGCATCCGTACGAGCGGCAAGGAATTCGCGAGCTGTGCGAGCCACACCGGTAGCCGAACAGTAAGTTTCCAGACATCCCTTACGGCCACAACCGCAGATACGACCATCGCGACGAGCGATCACGTGTCCTAATTCGCCTGCAAAACCGTCATGTCCATACACCATCTGACCGTTGATAACGATACCACTACCCACACCGGTACCCAGTGTAATCATGATAAAATCTTTCATACCACGGGCAGCACCGTAAGTCATTTCACCGATAGCGGCAGCATTTGCATCGTTTGTCAAAGCAGTGGGGATACCCAGTCTTTCTTCAAACATGGCAGCCAACGGAAGAATTCCTTTCCAAGGCAAGTTCGGAGCAAATTCAATTGTTCCCGTGTAATAGTTACCATTCGGAGCACCGATACCGATACCTCTGATTTTATCAACGCCACCATTAGCAATAATCAACGGAAGCAGGTTCTTGCAAACTTCGTCAGCATATTCTTCGGCAGTAGGATAACCGGCAGTTTTGATCGAACTGCTGGCAATAATAGTTCCGCGTGCGTCTACAATTCCAAAGACGGTATTCGTTCCGCCTATGTCAATACCTACTACGTAGGGCTTTTCCATGTTTGAATTCATGATACTTTTATTTAAAAGGGTTAGTTAATCATTAAGTTTACTGCACACAAATTACGTAAAGAAGATTGAGTCTACAAAATGTTTTTCAAAAAAAGTTCAACCTCTTTGCAACTTTTCGTGTCTTGCAGTCGTCTAATAGTAGAAAATTATTAGAAAACAGAATCTAAATACAGAAAATTGTGATACTACTAACAAATGTCAACAAGACCTACAACAACGGAGCGCCTCTCCATGTGCTTAAAGGTATCAATCTTAATATCGAACAGGGAGAATTTGTTTCCATCATGGGAGCATCCGGGTCTGGGAAATCAACTTTACTCAATATATTGGGAATTCTCGACAACTACGACACCGGAGAGTATTATCTGAATAACGTACTCATCAAAAACTTAAGCGAAACCAAAGCTGCCGAATACCGGAACCGCATGATCGGATTTATCTTCCAGTCATTCAACCTGATTTCTTTTAAAGATGCCGTAGAGAATGTAGCACTTCCTTTATTTTATCAAGGGATAAGCCGCAAGAAGCGAAATGCACTTGCCTTGGAATATCTCGACCGTCTGGGTTTAAAAGACTGGGCACATCACATGCCCAACGAAATGAGTGGCGGTCAGAAACAACGTGTGGCAATCGCACGGGCTTTAATCACCCAACCGCAAATCATTCTGGCAGATGAGCCTACGGGAGCTTTGGACAGTAAGACTTCCGTGGAAGTGATGCAAATTCTGAAAGATCTTCATAAGCTGGGAATGACGATTGTAGTTGTCACCCACGAAAGCGGAGTTGCCAATCAGACAGACAAGATTATACATATCAAAGACGGAGTCATCGAACGTATTGAAGATAATATCGACCACGACGCCTCTCCGTTCGGCAAAAACGGTTTCATGAAATAAGTATTAAAAATGATTGATATTTGGCAAGAAATATACAGTACCATTAAGCGTAACAAGCTAAGGACTTTTCTTACAGGATTTGCTGTGGCATGGGGTATCTTTATGCTAATCGTCCTGTTAGGCGCAGGCAACGGATTGATCCATGCATTCGAGCAATCGGCTTCCGAACGTGCCATGAACTCCATCAAGATTTTTCCGGGATGGACCAGCAAATCATACGATGGACTGAAAGAAGGAAGACAAGTGCAACTGGATAATAAAGACGTGGATGCTACCGGCCATTATTTTCCGGACCATGTCATTAAAGCCGGGGCAACCGTGTGGCAAGGAGGCATTAATTTAAGCTTCGGGCAAGAATACGTCAGTTTGAATCTTTCCGGTGTATATCCCAACCATACGGAAGTAGAAGTGGTGAAACTCTTCAAAGGACGCTTCATCAATGAAATTGATATTAAAGAGCGCCGGAAAGTAATGGTGCTCCATAAAAAGACAGCAGAGATTCTTTTCGATAAAACGCATACCGAACCTATCGGGCAGTTTGTCAATGCCGGCAATGTGGTTTATCAGGTAGTAGGGCTGTATAATGATAAAGGAGACAGCGGAGACAGCGATGCTTACATCCCCTTTACTACCCTGCAAACGATTTACAACAAAGGAGACAAGCTGAATAACCTTGTCATGACTACCAAGAACCTGGAAACGATAGAAACGAATGAAGCATTTGAAGCTCATTACCGCAAGGTGCTGGGGGCTAATCATCGCTTCGATCCGACAGACCATAGTGCTATCTGGATTTGGAACCGGTTTACCAACTACTTACAACAGCAACAAGGCTCGAACATGCTACGTATCGCTATCTGGGTGATCGGTATCTTCACACTGTTAAGCGGGATTGTAGGAGTGTCCAACATCATGTTGATTACTGTTAAAGAACGTACCCGTGAATTCGGTATCCGCAAAGCTCTGGGTGCCAAGCCGCTTTCTATTCTTTGGCTGATTATCGTAGAGAGTGTCACCATTACCACGATATTCGGATATATAGGTATGGTGGCGGGCATCGGAGTGACCGAATGGATGAATAACGCCTTTGGCAATCAGACAATGGATACCGGAATGTGGACGGAAACTGTTTTCCTGAATCCGACAGTAGATATAAGAATCGCCATACAGGCTACACTCACATTAATAATAGCTGGTACGTTAGCCGGATTATTCCCTGCCCGAAAAGCAGTCAGCATCCGACCAATCGAAGCACTTAGAGCAGATTAAGACTATGAGAATAGATATGGATACTTGTGAGGAAATCCTCATTACCATTACAAGAAATAAAACGAGAAGCCTGCTGACTGCATTCGGTGTTTTCTGGGGAATCTTTATGCTCGTCGCCCTAATCGGCGGCGGACAAGGACTGGAAGGCATGATGAAAAAGAACTTTGAAGGATTCGCGACCAACTCCGGCTTCCTTGCCGCGCAGAAAACGGGCGAAGCTTACAAAGGTTTCCGCAAAGGCAGATGGTGGAATCTGGAAGCTATCGACATCGAGCGCCTCCGTTCGCAAGTCAAAGATGTGGAGGTCATTACTCCTTCCATTGCCCGTTGGGGTTCCAAAGCTGTATACGAAGATAAGAAATACGATTGCAGCGTGAAAGGATTATATCCGGAGTATCTCCACATCGAATCACAGGAAATGGCCTACGGCAGGTTTATCAACGAAGTGGATATACAGGAAGCGCGTAAAGTGTGTGTCATCGGAAAGCGTATCTATGAAAGCCTGTTCAAACCGGGAGAGGATCCTTGCGGAAAATACATACGTGTGGACGGTATTTATTATCAGGTAATCGGCATGTCTTCCTCCGAAGGGGATATGAACATACAGGGACGGGCTTCGGAAGCTGTCACCCTGCCCTTCACCACCATGCAGCAAACGTACAATTTAGGAGGACGGATCGATGTCATCTGCTTCACCGTGAAGCATGGCATCAAAGTGTCCGACGTACAACCGGAAATGGAGCAGATTATCAAAGCTGCGCATTATATCGCGCCTAATGACAAACAGGCACTTATGTACCTGAATGCGGAAGCAATGTTCTCGATGGTAGACAATCTGTTTACCGGCATCAACATACTGGTTTGGATGGTAGGATTGGGAACTCTGCTGGCAGGTGCCATCGGCGTATCTAATATTATGATGGTAACCGTGAAAGAACGTACCACCGAAATTGGCATCCGCCGGGCAATCGGCGCACGCCCCAAAGATATCCTGCAACAGATTCTATCGGAAAGTATGTTGCTTACCACTATTGCAGGAATGTGTGGAATCTCTTTTGCCGTCATGGTGTTGCAACTGGTAGAAATGGGAGCAAACGCCGACGGAGGAGACGTCTGTTTTCAGATTACCTTCGGACTGGCAATCGGCACTTGTGCTCTTCTGATCGCATTGGGAATGTTGGCAGGTCTGGCACCTGCTTACCGGGCTATGGCTATCAAACCGATTGAAGCTATCCGCGACGAATAAAGAGGTGCGAGGGATTTCAATTATTAATCGTAAACAATAGAAATATAAATAAAGTCATGAAAAAGTATCTGAAAATCACATTATTGGTAGTCATTGCTATCCTTCTTGTCGGAACATTCGTATTCCTTTATCAGAAGTCTAAGCCCAAAGTAATCACTTACGAAATAGTAAAACCGGAAGTCACTGACCTCCAAAAGACCACAGTGGCTACCGGAAAGGTGGAACCGAGAGACGAAATTTTAATCAAACCGCAGATTTCGGGTATCATCGACAAAGTGTATAAAGAAGCCGGACAAGCTGTGAAGAAAGGGGAAGTGATTGCCAAAGTAAAAGTAATCCCAGAACTCGGACAACTGAATTCTGCAGAAAGCCGTGTGCGCCTGGCAGAGATTAATGCAACACAGGCAGAAACGGATTTTGCCCGCATAAAGAAGCTGTACGAAGATCAGCTGATTAGCCGGGAAGAATATGAGAAAAGTGAAGTAGCCTTGAAGCAGGCTCGTGAAGAGAGACAAACGGCTAAAGATAATCTGGAAATCGTAAAAGAAGGGATTACTAAAAATAGCGCATCGTTCAGTAGTACGATGATTCGTTCTACCATTGACGGGTTGATTCTGGATGTCCCTGTAAAAGCCGGTAATTCTGTAATTATGAGTAACACGTTCAATGATGGAACCACAATTGCTACGGTAGCCAACATGAGCGACATGATTTTCCGTGGTAATATTGATGAAACGGAAGTGGGACGTATCCACGAACAGATGCCGATCAAGCTGACCATCGGAGCTTTGCAGAATCTGACATTCAACGCCATTTTGGAATATATCTCTCCGAAAGGGGTAGAAACCAACGGTGCCAACCAATTTGAAATCAAAGCTGCAATTACTATTCCGGATTCCGTTCAGATTCGTTCCGGATATTCGGCTAATGCGGAAATCGTGTTGCAAAGGGCAAGTCAAGTATTGGCAGTGCCCGAAAGCACTATCGAGTTTAATGGCGACTCTACATTTGTGTACATCATGACAGATTCAGTGCCTGAGCAAAAGTTCCGCCGTACACAGGTGATTGCCGGTATGAGTGATGGAATCAAGATAGAAATCAAGAAAGGAATAACTGCACAGGACAAAATACGGGGTGCAGAGAAAAAAGATAAATAATTGAATTCAATGAAAACAATTCGTAAAACCATATCAGCCCTTCTGCTTGCCGGGGTCGGAATCACTTCTATCCAAGCGCAGAACAACTCTCCGCAAGCATGGACATTGCGGCAATGTATCGACTATGCCATCGAGCATAATATAGAGATTCGTCAATCCGCCAACAGTGTTGAAGCCAATAAAGTGAGTGTAAACACTAGCAAATGGACACGTCTTCCGAATTTGAGCGGTAGCGCCAGCCAAAACTGGAGTTGGGGACGTGCTGCTTCTCCGATAGATAACTCGTATAGTGACATTAACAGTGCCAATACCAGTTTCAGTTTGGGAGCCAATGTACCTATATTTACCGGTTTGCAACTGTCTAACCAATATTCACTTGCCAAGTTGGATTTAAAAGCCGCTATAGAAGATTTGAATAAAGCCAAAGAAGACATTGCAATCAATGTCACTTCCGCTTATTTGCAGGTTTTATTCAACCAAGAATTAAGTAAGGTTGCTCACAATCAGGTAAATTTAAGCAAAGACCAGCTAAAGCGTATCCAAGGGCTCCACGGAGTAGGTAAAGCATCCCCTTCCGAAGTGGCCGAAGCACAAGCCCGTGTCGCACAGGACGAAATGACTGCTATACAATCAGACAATACGCACAAGTTGTCATTATTAGACCTCACCCAGCTTTTGGAATTACCTACGCCTGAAGGATTCGTGCTCGAAAGTCCTAAGGAAGAACTTGAGTTCGATTCTCTCACTCCACCGGATGATATATATACACAGGCTCTTGCTTACAAACCAAGTATTAAGGCTGCAGAATACCGTTTGCAAGGTAGCCTTAATAGCATTCGTATTGCTCAAAGTGCATTCTATCCACAACTCTCTTTCAGCGCCGGTTTGGGTAGCAATTACTATACGGTGAGCGGAAGATCAGGAAACAGCTTCGGCAGTCAGATAAAGAACAACCTGAATAAGTATGTAGGGTTCAACTTGAGCATTCCGATCTTTAATCGTTTTTCTACACGAAACCGGGTACGTACCGCGCGTTTACAACAAATAGACTTATCTTTGAGATTGGATAACGCAAAGAAAGCACTCTACAAAGAGATTCAGCAGGCTTGGTATAATGCTCTAGCTGCAGAAAGCAAATACAATTCCAGTGAAGTGGCAGTGAAAGCCAACGAGGAGTCTTTCCGCCTGATGAGCGAAAAGTTCAATAACGGCAAAGCTACCTTTGTAGAATATAATGAAGCCAAACTTAATCTGACTAGGGCTCTTTCGGATAAGTTGCAAGCAAAATATGACTATCTGTTCCGGACTAAAATTCTGGATTTCTACAAAGGACAAGTCATTGAATAAAAAGAAATATATTTGAGTTTAGTATAGTAGTTCCTTAAAACATATCCGTTTGCGACATCAGATAGATTACAAAACGTTTCGCACAGAAAGGAGTAATAAGTGAAATCGAGGCGGATAGTATCCGCCCCGATATTCCAAGTTACGGGCGACGCCCAGAATAGTCTAGCCGGTGAAAAACCGGAGTCTAGTTCTCCTACCACTGAGGAGCAATGAGATTGATATAAATAATAAAGGAATAGGTTATCTTCTTGAACTGCTGTTTCTTTCAGAGGAACGGGAAGAGCTTTGAGTGTTATTACCTCTCGTACTTCCGGAAGAAGAACGTCTTTCTGTTGGTCCGCTGGAAACATTGCTCCGGGTAGAGCTAGAACTACTACGGCTAGAATTACCATGACTGGAAGAACGATGGTTTCTTTCGGAACTGTTATTTCTATTATAGGAACCACTACTATTGTTTCGCCTGCTTGAACTTTCCCTTGAGCTGCTACTTGTTTTTCCACTTTCACGGTTCGGAGCGGAACTTGCTTCCGGACGGGGACGAGTCGACGTCCCAGGTCGCGTTGTTGTTCCGGGACGAGACGTATTAGGACGAGACGTATCAGGACGAGTAGATGTGCTTGGACGAGATGTTCCGGGACGTGTTGCCGATGCCCCCGGACGGGAAGAATGACCCGGACGCGTCGGTGCATTATGCGGACGCATGGAAGTATTGGGACGGAACCGGACAGAACCGAAGTCCGAACGACGGTAAGAGTGATATACTCTCTGATCTCTCACCCGGTGCGGTGCAGAGTAATGGTTGAAATTAGTATATCTTCCCCGATAGTAGCTTGCATGGTGAAAGTGCGGACGATAATGCGCTCCACAATAAGTACGGTAATGATAAGGCACACCAAAATAAAACAAGCTATGGTTCGGGTAATTGATGTAAACCCTGAAACTCCATTTCCCTCCGGTTACATAAATCGGTCGATAGAAATACTCGGCACCCAGAAACCGGCGATACTGTGCATCGCTCAATACCCAGCGAAGATCGTCGTTACGGATATCCAAAGCTTCATAATAATCATCCAATGCCCATTCGTAACCACGTGCTACGTAATCCATTATATTACGGACAGAATAAATAAAGTCGTAATTAATCTCATACGCATCATTATATTGCTGTGTACTCAAGCTCAATTCATACGCCATCTTATCGGTAAGAAAACGTGTCTCCTTACGTACCTTGCCGGTGCTCATTCCAGCCATTACGGTCATATTGGCAGCCAGACCGACCGCAAAGAGTAAAAACAGTATTCGTTTCATCATTCAATCTCCTATCATTTATTATTCTGATAATATTCCTCAATAAACATGCGTAACATATCTCTATAATCGTACAGTTCTATAACCGTACAGTTAATATAGTATCAATGCTCACTGTATTCCTTCACAAAATCATACATCTTTTTTTTGTTAGAAGAAAATGTCAGACTATTAATCACCATAAAGAAAGCCTCTTTATCCACAATCCGCGGATATATCATTTTCATAATCTTCATTCGCTCATTATCGAACGCATAGAATTTCACCAACTGAAGACATTGATCGACCGTAAAATCAGAACTAGCCAATGCAGCATTGATTAACGCGATGCGATCTTTCTCGAAAGGCTCATTCTTGACATTATCAAAAAACGCTTGAAAAAGCTGTTTGTTCATTACCCTGTCATACCGATCATAAACCGGGCGATGTCCACCGTGTTCCGGACGTCCGGGTCTGTTGTCCGGACGCATCTCATCACGTCCATTCACCATTATTTCCATTACACCGTTTCCTTTGAAATAAACACGTTCATTGTACAATCTTTCCCCTTTCCATACTCGTTCACCGGGCCGGGTAAACCGGGTGGCATACACTTCGACGGTATAATAGCCCGATTTCAAATTAGCAACGAAACAAGTGGTAGTTGGCAAACTGATTTGGTTTCCTCCCAGATAAACAAGTATCGGAGTATTCCCGCCGTCAATGCGGATTCCGTTAACAGACTGTGCTTGTAAGGAAAGGGCAGCGAACAGGATACAGAAACTTATTATAATCTTACGCATAACTTATTTGGTTTTTATTATTTATATCTTTAATCTGATACCACAAAAATAGGGTGAGGAAACTCCCCACCCCAATGATTCTCTCTATTCGTATGTAGGGAAATCCCTATTCTGTTTAGGAATCCGCCAAAACAATGCCATCCTCGTGCAAGGTAATCAGACGTTTCTTATACAAGTCGCCCACTCCTTTCTTAAAGGTTTTCTTGCTGACACCAAACGTGCCGTAGATATCTTCCGCAGGGCTTTTATCATTCAAGTTGATTCGTCCCCCGTGCTCTTTGATATATTCTAGCAGCGTTTTCGAAAAATCGTCAATCTTTTCAAAACCGGGTTTCTGAAGAACCAAATCCACCTTGCCATCTTCACGAACCTGTTTCACAAAAGTTTTCATCTCCATCCCTGTCTCCAACGGACAGAATATTTCATTTTCATACAACAAACCGCTATACATATCATCTATAATTGCCTTAAAGCCTAAGTCCGTCTTCTGCCAGATAAGAATATTCACCTCTGCTCCCGAAGCATATTCCGGCTTTTCTTTCGACAGATAACGTTCCACTTTTGCCGAAGCTACAATACGATAACTCTCTTCATCCAAATGTGCATGAACCACATACTTCCGTCCAACCTGCATTTTCATCTTCTGCTCACGGAACGGCACAAACAGGTCTTTCATCAATCCCCAGTTCAGGAAAGCTCCGTATTGATTTACCCAGGAGACTTCCAGACAAGCAAACTGTCCGACTTGCACTAACGGGGTCAGTGTCGTAGCAATCAGCCTCTCATCCATATCCAGATAAAGAAACACATTCAAAATATCCCCTATCTTACAATCCTCGGGCACATAACGGGTAGGCAACAAAATCTCACCTTCTTCCCCACCGTCGAGATATACGCCGAAATCGACTTCTTTCACGACTTCAAGCTGGTTGAACTTTCCTAATTCGATGCTCATATTCTTATCTATTTATTATATAAGATACAAAGATAATCTATTTTGAACAGATCTCTCAACGAGTCAGCTATAACTTTTCGTTATCAGGCAAAACTATTTGCAATGAACAATCTGCTTTCTAATATGTTAACTTTGTAGCGGCAAAAAAGAAAAAGTAAATTATTCACCTTTTAAACATATAAGTATGGAATTTCTAACCAACGAGAAACTTACAATTGTGGGAGCTGCCGGAATGATCGGCTCCAACATGGCACAAACAGCCATGATGATGAAACTCACTCCGAATATTTGTCTCTATGATCCATTCGCACCAGCTTTGGAAGGAGTGGCAGAAGAACTGTATCACTGCGGTTTTGAAGGTGTCAACCTCACCTATACTTCCGACATCAAGGAAGCGCTGACCGGAGCTTCTTATATTGTTTCTTCCGGTGGAGCAGCCCGCAAGGCAGGTATGACCCGCGAAGATCTGTTGAAAGGAAATGCAGAGATTGCCGCCCAATTCGGTAAAGATGTCCGTCAATATTGCCCGAACGTGAAACATATCGTTGTCATCTTCAATCCGGCAGACATCACCGGTTTGATTACCTTATTATATGCAGGCTTGAAACCTTCACAGGTTTCCACATTGGCTGCCCTTGACAGCACCCGCTTGCAAAACGAGCTGGTGAAATACTTCCACATTCCCGCTTCCGACATTCAGAATTGCCGCACCTATGGCGGTCATGGCGAACAAATGGCTGTATTCGCATCTACCACCAAAATAAAAGGAGAACCTTTGACCGATTTCATCGGTACTACCCGCCTTCCGTTGACCGAATGGGAAGCGCTGAAAGTACGTGTCATCCAAGGTGGAAAGCATATCATCGACCTGCGCGGCCGTTCTTCTTTCCAAAGTCCGGCTTATCTTTCCATTGAAATGATTGCTGCCGCTATGGGCGGACAACCTTTCCGCTGGCCCGCCGGAACGTATGTTTCCAATGGTAAATTCGACCATATCATGATGGCAATGGAAACTTCGATTACTAAAGACGGTGTTACTTATAAAGAAATAGCCGGAACTCCTGCCGAACAGGAAGAACTGGAAAAGAGCTACGAACATCTGTGCAAACTTCGTGACGAAGTGATTGAAATGGGAATCATCCCCGCTATCAAGGACTGGCACACGCTGAATCCTAACATCAAGTAAACATACAATATTAGCGGAAAGCCGGAA
>ERZ778512.2132-NODE-2132-length-11212-cov-3.997311_pt1 | contig 11212 bp, 6 predicted proteins | sample MGYA00510346_ERZ778512 | MGnify/ENA primary metagenome ERZ778512 (study PRJEB29527, sample SAMN07138962) | mouse gut metagenome | material: feces | host: mouse | place: China:Nanjing | collected 2016-01-25 ...
AATAGCCCTCGAGGCCGGCGAACTGGCAAAGGCCGGCGAATATCTCGACCGCGCCGGCGACTCGGCCGAGGCTGTGTACACCCGTGGTGTCCTGGCCGGCATGGCCGGCGACCTCGACAGGGCCATGCAGTACTTTGACAAGGCTGCCACCATGGGCCTCGACGTGGCCAAGGAAGAAACAAGCAAAGTCAACGGCATCATAAACCGCGACACAGTAGAATATCTTATCAAACCCTCCTCAAAAAATTAACTAACGAAACAGACAGTAACTTTATCATCAAATCCATTTCCGCAAGCCGCCCCTTATACGCCGGGACGGATGGGAGATATTAGGAAACATAAAGACATAAAAACACAGGTTACAAAAGTAATTTTGTTACGTTTGACTTTAGCTTCCGGCTCCTTAACCCTTACCTTATATAATAAGGAACTTGCGAGACAAAAGACATCAACAAACCAATCGCGAATAATCAAAATTTTAACAAATCATAAATAGTAAACCAAGACAATGAACAAACTAAACAAATTGTTTGCAGGTTTCGCCGCAGTTGCCATGTTGGCCGCTTGCTCTAACGACGAGCCCACCCCGGCACCTAACCCTGGCGAAAAACCCTCAGGTGACATTGCGTATCTCGCAGTCACCATCTCTGCTCCTGAGACTGGCTCTCGTGCCACCACTGATGGGGACTATGTAGAGAGCGACGCTGTGGAAAAAGAACACAAGGTAACCGACGTTCAGTTCTTCTTCTTCGATGCCCGAGGTGGCTATACCGGCCTTCGTGCAGCTTCGAGCGACTCTCAGTTCGTACCCGCTGACAACGACGGAACGAACGCTGGCAACGGTAATATTGAATATATTGGTAAAGAGAATATTGTAGTACTCGAAGGCCTCAAAGGCAACGACTACCCCGAGTATGTAATCACAGTGCTCAATGCACCTGATTTCCGTGCGCTTCCCACCATGCAGGAGACTGCTGATGCTCTCGATATCTATGCAGCCCAGCAGGTCGTAGATAACGTAGTGAAATCGTCGCCCGATAAATTTGTCATGACCACCTCGTCTTTCTTCGGCGATGTTAAGGTCGGTGAAGATGTCCGCCATGACGATACTTACTACTATGCTACCAAACTTGTTACATCAGACTTCAAACTCACCCGAGAGGATGCTGCAACAACCAATAGCCCTGTCGACATTTATGTAGAGCGTCTTGCTGCCAAGGTTCAGGTTGGCTTTGCCAAGAATGGTGAAGACCCTGCACACCCCGGCTATTACAAGATTGAGACAACCCTTGCCGGCGGTGGCAACGTAACTGAAGATGGTGACAACGTAGCCGATGTAGCCCTTTGGGTTAAGGTCAAAGGTTGGACTCTCAATGCCCTTGCCGAGAATAGCTATATGAGCAAAAAGCTCGATGCAGATTGGAAGAGCGACGCCTCACCTCTTTGGAAGGATTGGAACAAGACCGCTGATTGGCGTTCGTTCTGGGCTAAGTCTCATACATATACCGAGAACCCTACGCTTTTCTATGCTTCTCCTATGCAGATGATTAAGGGTCTTAAGGCCGCAGGCTTTACAGCCGAAGATGCTACCACATATTACTGCTACGAGAACACAAACAGCACCAGCATCTTCGAACCCGTTGCAAACGGTAGCTTGACTTTGAACGGAACTAAAGTTGGTGTAAACATGGGCAAGGTAACTCACGCCATCATCTACACTCAGATTGTTACATTTGATAAAGATGGCAACGAAGTTGTTCCTTCATTGGTTCAGTATCGTGGTCTCCTCTATCTCGAGGATTCGTACAAGGCTATGATTCTCAATAACATCAAAGCCCAGGACACCAACACTGAAAAGCTCAACTTCTGGAAAGTTACCACCGGTACTGCTAATCAGGACGGTGCCCAGTATGCCCAGGTTAGTGACAAAGACCTTGATGTTGTCCGTGCATACGACAAGACCGGTACTACACTCAGTGAAATCACTGTCGTCGTTTCTACCAAAGAACCGCTTTATAGCCGCACATGGAAAGAGGCTGTTGGCACTGAAGGCGAAGAAGGCTATGTTGCTGCTCACTACGAGTACTCACCCGTTGAGACTTCAGTTCTCGAGGCTCTCGTTGCTGCCCAGCAGACTGGCGATAATAAGGCTATCGGTGCAGACGAAGGCGAAGCAATCTACAAAGTGCCCATCGAGCACCTTGCCGCTACCTCAACGCAGAAAAATGCTGTCGAGGGTTACTATGGCGTAGTTCGTAACCACTGGTATCAGCTCACTATCAACAACTTCAAGAAAGTTGGTTATCTTCTCTTCGACCCCGACACCGACGAGACCAAAATTATCCCCGGTGGTCCCGAAGACCCCTTGTACTACGTAGGTGCTAAGATTAACATCCTTTCTTGGAAGGTCGTTAACCAGAACGTAGAACTCTAATCAACCACCGATTAGTAATAATCGATGAAAAGTAGGGTCGCGGCATGCCGCGACCGGGCAGAACGGAAATTGACATAGTGAAGAAGTCGTCGGAGACGACGCAATAGTGGTTAACCCCACGATTATTCGTGGGGCACGGAGTATGACGAAAGTATATATAGTCCTCGGAGAGGACGCCAAACATATACACAGCGTCCTCTCCGAGGACAAGGTTATCACCTGCTTCCAATACCCCCACGAAGTATCATGGGGCTAACCACGAAAACGTCCTCTCCGAGGACTCCGAACAAGTCACCCCTGTTCGCGCTCATGCCGCGACCCTACAATCTTTTTACACACCTCCCCTCACTACTCCGAATAACACTCACAAATGAAATACATCTCAGACATATTCAAGGCACTCTCGCGGTTGCTGCCGGTGTTGGCGGCTGTGATGCTTGCCTCGTGCGACGGCATGATATATGACGAAGAGGGCGATTGCGACCCACACTACAAGGTACGCTTTGTCTATGACCGCAACCTCAAGTACACCGACGCCTTCGCAGCCGAAGTCGATGAGGTGACACTCTATATCGTCGACACCGACGGCAATATCGTGTGGCAGAAGCACGAGGCCGGCGACGAACTCAAAACAGGCAGCTATCAGATGGACGTCGAAGGTCTCGCCCCCGGCACCTATTCGCTCATAGCGTGGTGCGGCAGCGGCCACAAGACCGACTTCGCCACTCCCGACGATGCCACAAAGCATACACACCTACAGGCTACCCTCGGCGGCCGCACGCCCCACGACGCGGGCTGGGACTTCGCCGGGTCGGCCGTTCGCGACGACTTCCGCGACCTTTACCACGGCAAGCTGATGGATGTGACATTCCCCGACTCGCAGGGCACGCATGTATTCGACGTGCACCTGACCAAAGATACAAACGACGTGCACGTGGTGCTGCAGCACCTGTCGGGCGACCCCGTAGACGAGAACAAGTTCCTCTTCACCATCGAGGAAGAAAACGGCCTGATGGACTGGGACAACACCATACTGCCCGACGAGCCTCTGCGCTACTACGCCCACACTGTGACCAACGGCTATGCCGGCGTCGACGTGCCCGACTACAAGGGAGACGGCGAGGGCGGCGACTCGCGCGCCATCACGGCGGTGAGCTGCGCCGTGGCCGACTTCCAAATCAGCCGCATCACGCCCGAGAAGCGCTGCTTCGTGCGCATCTACCGCCGCGACGACCACGGCCTGGTGGCTGCAATACCCATTGCCGACTACGCCATAATGACCAAGGGTCAGCACAAGAAGCTGAGCGACGAAGACTATCTCGACTACCGCGACGACTACTCGCTGGTACTCTTCCTCGACGACAACGGCCGCTGGCTCAAGACTCAAATATATATCAACTCGTGGCACCTGGTGCTGCAGAATGTTGGTGCATAACACCTCAAACCTCAAGTAAATAAAATGTTTTCGCTTCGCGACATATATACCCATCTTCTCCTTACACTGACAGTGTTGGCTATGTCGTCGTGTGGTAACAACAACGAACCTGCCCCTCTCCCCCTTCCCGGCGACGACGCTCAGATAGTGTTGCGACTTACGGTGAGCGACACGTCGGCCGGGTCGCGCGCGCCTTCGACCCCCGAGGGCGGCTATGACCGAGGCGAAGGCTTCGAAAACTATATCGACATATCTTCGCTCAATTTCCGCTTCTATTTCTTCGGAACCGACAATAAATATATCGCACCGCTCGAGGTAGCCCAGGTCGTCCCCCTCGAGAGCATGTCGTCGTCGAAGACCTATATGGTCTACAGCTTCGGCATGAAGGAGGTCTACCGCCAGCCTGTCAAGGTCGTAGCCCTTGCCAACTGGCCATCGTACCCCGATGCCGGCCAACTGGTTGCCGGTGTGACCACCATCGACGATATAGTGACTCGCCAATACGACTTCGATGCCTCGAGCATGGTGCTGTCGGCCGACCGTCCCGTGCCCCTCTACGGTGTCTCCGACCCCATGACCCTGGCGTATGATGCTGACAATACAGCCAGTATCGGCACCCTCCACCTGCTGCGCGCATACGCCAAGGTAGAGGTCAACCTCAACCCCGACTGCGTGTTCCCCATCGAGTGGGTCAAGCTGAGCCGCCACAACAGTCGCGGCTACTGTGCGCCGCAGGGCATATACAGCCAGTCGCAATATGTATATAACGACTATGACCGCGACTATACTCACGAGCCTTCAGTACCCGTCGGGGCCGAGACCGACAGCGAACTGCCCTTTATCAAGGTGAGCGACAACCGCTGGCTGGCCTACGTGCCCGAATACCGCAACGTGGGGCGCCCCGACACCGAGAAGTCGGCCATACTAATCAAGTTCAAGGGTGCCGAGACCGATGTCGACCGCCTCTACTTCGCCACCTACGACCTCACGGCGTCGCCCAACGTGCCGTCGGTCCACTTCGACATACTGCGCAACGTGTGGTATAAATTTACGGTCAAAAAGAACTCGGCACCTCTGGTGCAGGTAGTGCCCTACAACGAGGTAGACCTCGGCCCCCTCTTCGGCCTGCTGGTCGGTAAGGATTACGTGCCTATATATGAGGACGACGGCACCATACGCTACTGGTATGACCACGAGACCGGCAAATACTACGGCCCCGACAAGGTGACCGAAATCGAAGACCCCTATATCACGGTGCTCTATCCCGAGGGATGGACAATCATCCGCGACCTCAACGACCGCGTCATCGGTTACTACGACCCGGCGTCCGGCCAGTACTACGACACCGATAAGAACAAGGTAGACTATCTCAATATCGACGCCGCCACCGGCTGGGAGATTATCCGCGACAGCAAGGGCAACGTAATCGGCTATCGCGACCCGGCAACGGGCAAATATTACGATACTGACAAAAAAACAGAAAAACCATCTCTTGGAGAAGGACGATGAAACTCAAATTCATACATACCATATATATACTTGCTGCCATGTTCGCCATGACGGCCATGTGGGGTTGTGAGGACGATTTCAATCCCGATATGGGCGGCGTGGTCGACGGCTCGTTGGCTACTGTACCTATCAGTATCAGCTTCGACTCCGAGACGTCTGTCGACATCAGCAGCCGCGCCTTGGGTGCGCAGGACGGCCTGGCCATGCAGGACATCAACTCGTTCTGGATGGTAATATACAACCAGGACGGCACCCTATATAAGAAATACCATATCCGCGAGGGCGGCAACAATGTCACCGACCCCTCGGGCGACGTGACCAATATAAAATATAACCCGAATTCCGACAACCGCCTGCCCGACGAAGGCAACCTTGGCGACGATGCCGCCGGGCGTCTTGACTTCGACCTCAAGCTGACCTCGGCACGCTACTATATCTACGGCGTGGCAAACGTCAAAGATTTCGACAAGAAGGACATCAGCACTCGCGACCGCCTCAAGCGCATCGAGTGCGCCTGGGACAGCACCTCGATTGCCAACAACACCGAGATGTTCGGCATCTTCTCGGTGGGCCAGAACCGTGGCGCCACCGACAACAGCCCTATCGCCGTCACCGTAAAGGCCGGCCAGGCCCAGCAACTCCACTGCTGGCTGCGGCGCCTGGCATCGAAGGTGACAATAGCCTTCGACGGCTCGGAGCTTTATGACAACGTAGAGGTGTATATCGACACCATCATGGTGCGCGACGTGCCCAAGAAGTGCATACTCGGCATGCCCAACCATCCGGGGCAGGCCGACCCCGACGACCCTGAGAATCGTCTCGAACCGGCAAAGCGCTACGATGTAGACAACGGCGTGTACCGCTTCGGCGGCATCGAGTCGCTGCAGCGGCTTACCGCTGCCGACCTGCAGTCGCTCTCGCCACTGTCGTACTACCACGTGTGCAATTCGTCGCATATATATGGCGGCGAGGGTAGTGTAAACGCCTCCGACCCCGCAATCAACAAGCATAAGCACTCGCACTCGTCCCCGGCCCTGTATTTCTACGAAAATCTGCAAGGCGAGGGCAAGGATAAGACCCAGAGCCTCGACGGCACCACCATCTGGAAGCCTAACCCCGAGGAAAACAACCTCGATTCGGGCTGGAAAGACGGCAGGGCGTACGGCACCTATATCGAGGTGCGCGGTTACTACCGCAACACCGCCTCCGACGGCAAGGTGAGCCAGGGGTGGATTAAATACCGTTTTATGCTCGGCCAGGATGCCAAGACCGACTACAACGCCCTGCGCAACACCCACTACAAGGTGACGCTCAAACTCAAAGGCTACGGTAACGACTACGACTGGCATATCGACTACAAAGAGGAGACCGGCATCTTTATGACCTCGCCCCAGTTTATATCATACCTCTACAACAAGTCGATGTATGCAACGGTCAAAATCGTTGGCGAGATAAAACCCGGCACCAAACTTAGTGCCGAAATCCTCAGTACTACCGATGATTCCCGGTTGACCAACTGGGGCCCGTGGGGTAATGGCTTGAAAAATGATAATGGCGAAATCGAATATCCGAGTCCTATTGGCGTAAAGGTCGGTCCCTACCCACTTTATAAAAATGATAATTTGGATAGCCGTGCTAACGGCCCCCATACGACGTTTTTGTCACTTCGCAAGACCACGAAGCTCCGCATCAAGCCGCCGGAGGCAAGCGGTATGCAGTCCTGGCAATTAGACATTGATAAAGCCTTGGATGTACTAAAGGATGATTTCGAGGGCGCCAGTGGTGGCCGAGACAAAGGTCACCGTGATTATGAAGTATCATCAAAAGCCGCAACAGCCGATAATGCCGACGGCTCGTATACGGTGCAAGAAACGAGCTGGAGATATCCTGACGATGGCTCAGACCCTGTTGCCAACGAACGTATTTTCAGAATACCGCTTTACACCCGAGCCAAAGAGCTTGTGACCAAGACAGGCTTTGTAGGCAATAACCCTTATGTAGCATATCCCCGTAAGATGGTCGTGCGCTTTACTGCGTCAATCAGAGTGCCGGGTACAAATAGATATGAAGACAAGACTTTTGACCTTGATGTGATACAGGCGCGACGTATCGTCAATCCAAAAGGTGTATGGCGGAGTGCCGGTAGTGATAGTCATTTTGATGTCACCCTGCTGCGTCTTCCAAAGGATAACGCCGCGAATTTCGTGGAGTTTTCTTCGATAGGAAAATGGAGTGCCGAGGTTGTGAGTCAGAGTGACCCTGTTATTACACTCTCTTCCGACCCTTTGGGCAGTGGTGATGGTGCGGGTCAGGTAAATGTGCGTCGTATCGAGGGTGAGGACGAGCATCCTATCAAGTTTCGAATAAACTTCCATAAAGCCAAGTCTGGCTTTGCCGTAGTGCGTGTACGCTACCATAATTATACATGTGAGCATGATATATTCTGCATGATAGGTAAAGACCCTGTGCAGATTGACCCCAATAAAAATGTTTGGTGGATGCCGACCAATGTCTATAGGTTTAATAGCGATGGCACCCCTGTTTATGCTGAATCTCCATTGCAAGAGGGGTCGCTTTTCCGCCGAGGTAATCTCAACGCGATTACTCCCGACAATGCACCAAATGTAGATGAACCGCATCTCACAACTGTTGATGACCCATCGTTCCAGGTGTTGCAGGCCGGCAGTACTACAAAAGTATCTCGCACTTGGTCACAATGTCTGACCAGTAGCGGCAATGCTCGGTTCAAGAAGTGGACTTTAGGCAGCAAAACTGATGAAAGAATTGCAGACTGTGAAAACGATTTTTATTCGATAGCCGACCAAAGCGGCGCGCTTACTTTCCCAATCAAGGAAGCCTATGGCGTGCTGTATGGTGAAGGTGCCAATAAGCCGGCAACATCGCGTCTCGATGCCTATGGATATGATAGCGAGGACGGTGCCGAATCGACCAAGGGTATGCGAGGTGTATTTGTGTACAATGAAAATACAGCCAAGACCATTTTCTTGCCCATAGGTAAGACCGGTCATGGTCGGCGCAAGAATGCGGGCGGTTGGCAGCCTGGCGAGACAGGTAAGGCCGGTACTCAGCGTTATGCCTCGCGTGGTGCATATAATAGTGCTACTGGGAAGAATCCGCTTTTTGCCGACCTCTATCGTCGTCCGGGTGCAATATATTGGTGTGAGACTTATTATTCCAATGTTAATGATAATTCCATGAAGGATGCAAATGGTAATATCATATATTCTGGGACGACTCCTGTTTTCAATGTTGTAAAGTCAGCTTCTTTCGATATAAACTTCTATTCAATGGGATTTGAAGGTTTTTCGAATGGCTCGATATCAGGTAGTAACTCCGATGCCTGCTTTATTCGCACGGTAAGAATTACCCCCCCAATTAACTAACTGGGTATTAAGTATTTACAAGTGTTTTCTCAAGAATTTGTGCAAGAGCGCGATTTTTGAGAAAATAACTTGCACCCTTACCGGGATTGTAGATTTATCGCTAAATAAACAACCCCGGTCATGAGAATATACAATTATCTAATCATAGTATGCCTGATGGCCCTCAGCCTCGCACTGTGTGGGTGCAGTGCCACCGATAGCCCCATGCCTGTGCCCGAGGGCGATGTCAGGCTCAGTCTCACAATCGCTGTCGACGAGGTTGCCTCTTCGCGTGCGCCGTCCGGCGATTATGACCCCGGTTCGGGTTATGAGAATTATATCGGCGTTGCGCAGGGCGATTTCGCTGTCTACCTGCTCGACGAGATTGCCAATACTGTCTTGTCGCAAATCGACCAAACGTATCTGACACAGGTGGCTACGGGTAATCATAAAAATTACCGTCTTGATTTTGCCCTCGACCGCAGTTTGTATGGTCGACTACAGGGTAGGTCGGTCAAAGTTCTCTTCCTGGCCAACTGGCGTGTCTATCCACGTGTGTCGTCGGGTGCGACTCTCAAATCGATAGTCAATGATGCCGCGTCCGAGATGCTTTTCAATCCTTTCGGAGCGGCTCTGACGGCAGATACGCGCATACCGATGTATGGTATATGTCGGTACGACAACCTTGTCCTCGACCCCGACAAGACCTGTGATTTAGGTACATTGCACCTGCTGCGTGCGTATGCGAAGACCGAGATAATCGACGGCGGCGACAAGGCAGGTAAGCATAAAATTGCAAGTGTGAGCCTAATCGGTTATAACAATCGGGCTGCCAAAGCACCCTACGATGTATATGACGAGTCAGACTATGTAAAGGGCAACTGGGACGACGATTATGGCGTGGCTCCGTCAATCCCCGCGTCTGCCATAGTGGTCTACACTCCTACTGGTTTCGGCCCGGTGGGTGACGATTCGTTCGTAATCTATTGCCCTGAGTTTAAAAACGAAGGTGTGGCTGCCGACAAGCGTGCCAGGATGCTTGTCACCTATACCGACGGACAGAAATACTATGTCGATTACAAAGACTATGATACTGGTGCGCCGTTCGACATACGGCGTAATTATTACTATAAGTTCACAGTCAAACGACGCGAGTATACCGTGACTGTCGAAGCCGACGTTCTCCCATACTTTTCGGTCAGCCTTGAACCGCCCTTTGGGATTGAACCAAAAGAACCATAATTTTGATTGAGCTGCTATGATACGTAATATTATCATATTCTTTACCATACTGATGTCGATTGCCTGTCTTTCGTCGTGCGAAGACAGGTTTGACTATGTCGTTGACAGTATCCCCGATGGCGAGAGTAGCGTAGAGTTCACAATAGGCTATAAGAGCTTCTCGCCGGCCCTGTCGCGTTCGCAAGGCGATGCGTTGAAAAGCATAAGGACCCTGTGGCTGGTAGTTTATAACAGCGATGGGACATTGTTGGAGTCTAAATCAATCACCGATTTACAAACCGACGTAAGACCGAATACGCGCCCCGACGGCGCATCGTCGAGCGAGACCACCACGGGCCATGCAACTTTTAAACTATCTCTGCCCAATGGCCGCTACCGCATCTACGCCGTGGCAAACATGGACCTTGCCGGTCGTGACGTGTCGACCGAAGACAATCTACGTGGTATAAAGGCAGAGTGGAGCAGTGACGCGGCGTCGAAAAACGCCGAGATGTTCGGCTGGTTTGTAAACGGTGACAATGCAACCGACCGCTACGAAGGCTTCTCGGCCACCGATGTTGTAATCAAAGGTGACACACAACTGCACGCATGGCTGCGTCGCGCGGCATCGAAAGTGACTGTTGCCATTGACGGCTCGGCCCTTTATGATGGTGTGGAGGTCTTCATCAAGTCGATACAGGTGCGGGATATACCCACCTCTTGCTTCATAGGCCGTGACAATACGGCCGGAGAGGACGGGATTATCGAGGAGGGTGAGAAGTTCATAATAAACGAAACGATGGACACTGAGGGCCCCTCGGTGTCTAATTCCTCTCCCTTGCTCTATGTCGCGAGCGAGACGGGTGCAGGGAAGGTAGAAACAGCGTCGGAGTCACTCGACGACACGCACACAGACTCTACGCCTGCCCTCTATTTCTACGAGAACAAACAGGGTACGGGTAAGGACAAGACGCAGGTCGACAAGGACGACGACGGCAAGCCGGATGATGCAGACCTGATAAAGGATGACAAGCCCTACGGGACCTATGTGGAAGTGGTGGCGTATTATGTGTCTACCAATGAGAAGCGTCCCGGCTGTGGCACTATCAGGTACCGCTTTATGCTCGGTAAGGATATATATAATGACTATGATGCCGAGCGAAACTATCATTACAAGCTCACTCTACTTCTAAAATATTTTGCCAACGACCCCGACTGGCATATCGAGTA
>ERZ778512.2135-NODE-2135-length-11205-cov-4.334439_pt1 | contig 11205 bp, 10 predicted proteins | sample MGYA00510346_ERZ778512 | MGnify/ENA primary metagenome ERZ778512 (study PRJEB29527, sample SAMN07138962) | mouse gut metagenome | material: feces | host: mouse | place: China:Nanjing | collected 2016-01-25 ...
TTGTATCGCCCGATCATAAACTCCTCTTCTCTCGGCAGGCCGGAAAAGAAATCATTGTTCCCCTGCACCATTACCACCGGGCACCCTGCCGCCTCGCTGATCACATACTCGCTTCCCTCCACATCCCCACAATGTATCAGCATATCGTAGGGGCCCGTCCGTTCCAGCACGGCAAGCAGATTCGCGTTATGACGATGACTGTCGCTCACAATCAATACTCTCATGTAATTACAACATCCTTTTCTTCAGTTCCTCGTAACTATCCAGCCTTCGGCTTCTCCACCTCTACATGTTTTCACGGCTAAACTGTAACAATTTCTCTTTCATTCGCTCCAAAGCCCTGCTCCTGTGGCTGATTCGATTCTTCTCATCATCCGTCAGCTCTGCGGCAGTCCGCCCGTATTCCGGCAGATAGAAAATGGGATCATAGCCGAAGCCGTTGTCTCCGCGAAGCTCGTGTCCGATTCGGCCTTCAATGGTTCCTCTGGCGACAGCCTCTTCCCCGCCCGGAAACACCGCCGCAATCGCGCAGACAAACCTTGCGCCTCTCTCCTCCTGCGGCACATCCTTCAGTCTCTTGAGCAAATCCGCGCTCTTCTCATCAAAAGGCGTCTCCTCCCCCAGATATCTGGCCGAATACACGCCAGGCTCCCCGTTCAGACAGTCGATTTCCAGCCCGGAGTCATCCGCCATTACCACACAGTCCCGCGCCTTTCCCTGCGCAGCAAGAGCTTCCGATACCGCCCGCGCCTTAATGCAGGCGTTCTCCTCAAACGTGGTTCCGTTTTCCTCGATCTCAAGGACAATCCCGGCCTCCTTCATGGAGTATATCTCCGCCTCCACATCCCCCAGAATCGCCCGGATTTCCCGCATCTTCCCTTCATTTCCCGTAGCAAATATAATCTTCACACAAACCTCCATGATTCCGCTCTCTATGCCGAGTAGGCTTTTATCACCGCATTGTAAATTCCTTCCGCAATCCGCTTGATATAATCCTCGCGCTGCAGCAAGATAGCCTCCTGGCTGTTCGTCAGATATCCTACCCGAATCGCCGCCGCCGGAACCGTAGCGCTGCTCACGACCAAATCCGCTTCCGTGGACTCGATCAGACCGCACGCCTTACCGCTGATCGACGTGACCACCTCCCGCTCAAGAAGATCTGCAAGTTCCACATTGCCGAAACCGGGAATAAAGAATTTACTGTTATAAACTGCCGATGTCCCATAGAGTTTACTGTTCTCGTCGCCGCTCACCTCTATGCGGATCAACATGTCCGCCTTTGTCGCCGCCGCAAGCTCCACCCTGTCCGCCGCCGCGGGATTACTGTCATCCATTCTCGTATAGTACACCTTGATATCGCTCTCGTCAAACATGGCCTTCAACGCCTTTGCAACATCAAGCGTTATATTTTTAGAAAGAAGGCCGTCCGCCGTAATACCATGCTCTTCGCCGCCATAAGCGGGATCAATCACAATAATCTTTTCATACACTTCTTTTGAGGGCACAAACTCCACATACAGGGTATGATCCTCAAAAATACTTCGATACTCATAGACGCCGTCCAACGCAAAGCGAAGGCATATCCTCTCTTTCTCAGCCTCAAAACGGCCGTCCGTCACATTTGCACAGTTTCCGTAAACGCTTTTCGTCTCGTAAAACGTCTCATATTCTTTCGCCTGCTCCGCGTTGATGCCCACCCACAGTTCTTTATCCATATAATGATTTTCCAAAACCACTTCCTCCGCCTTCACGCTTTCCGGCATCGGAATGCAGAAATAATTGGTGTTCGTTTCCGCTCTGTTTATGGCAATTTCGTTTTCCTCTTGCGGGGCGGACGGCATGCTCTCCTCTTTCTGCACGGCAGGGCGAACCACCTCGTCCTGCGCCAGATCCGTCACGCCCACGGTCTTCGTCGCCGCATAGTACAGCATGACGCCCATAGCCGCCGCCACAAATAGAATGCAATATACCAATGTACTTTTCATCAAACTGTTCTGCTGCATCGCTTCCGCCATTCCGTTTTCCGTCTTTATTTTTTACTCCCGGTGGGCTTGGGCCCCATATACTGATAAAAATAGGTCTTTATCATACCGTTATATAGTTTTCTGTTCTTGTCCGCTTTCCTGCCGATGGCCGTTTCCGCCTGTTCATAGGAGGTAATCACATACATGGACCAAGAGTCCAGCGTCCGATAGCGCTCCCCCAGCGTCCGGTAAAGGGTCTGAAGCCCTTCCTTCTCCGAAAGTCTCTCACCGTAGGGCGGATTTGTCAGAATAAACCCATACTTTTTCGCGTGGGAAAGCTGCGCCACATCCCGCTGCTGAAAATGAATCAGATGCTCCACCCCTGCCAGCCTGGCATTGGTTCTGGCAATGGCTACCATCTCATCGTCTATGTCATAACCCTGAATCTGCGTTTCTGCATCCGGCATTTCCAGGGAAACCGCCTCTTCCCTTGCTTTTTCCCAAAGCGCGGCAGGAAATACATGCGTCCAGTCCTGAGCCGTAAAGCTTCTGCTCTTTCCCGGCGCAATGTGGGCCGCCATCATAGCCGCCTCAATGGGAATCGTCCCGCTGCCGCAGAATGGATCCACGAGAATCCGATCACCCCGCCAAGGCGTCAGCATCAGAAGCGCTGCCGCCAGATTCTCCGCAATGGGCGCCTTCGCCGTCAGCTTTCTGTAACCCCGTTTATGCAGGGATTCTCCTGACGTGTCAAGCCCCACCGTCACCTCATCCTTCTTGATAAAGACTCGGACAGGATAATCCGCCCCGCTCTCAGAAAACCAGTCGATATGGTAAACGCCCTTCATGCGTTCCACCATCGCTTTCTTCATAACCGACTGAATATCGGAAGGACTAAACAGCTTGCTCTTCACACTGGCCGCCTTAGCCACCCAAAATTTTCCGTCCTTGGGAATATATGCCTCCCAAGGCAGCGCTTTTGTTTTCTGAAAAAGCTCCTCAAAGCTTTCCGCATGAAAACTCCCTATCTTAATCAGCACTCTCTGCGCGCTGCGCAGGAAAATATTGGCACGACAAAGAGCCTGCCTGTCCCCGGCAAAAGTAACTCTGCCGTCCTCCACGCAGATGATTTCCAGACCGAGATCCGTGATCTCTCTTTTTAAAACTGCCTCCAGCCCAAAATGACAAGGCACAATATACTCTAATTTTTCCATAGGTACATTTTATGCCGTATGCAAATGCCTGTCAACTCAGTTTTATTTCCTGGCTCTTTCAATATATAAGCAGACTCACGTTGCTCGTCGGAAATCTCACGAAACATGCATTCATGCAAGCATGATGCGTGTTTCGCAATCTTTCCGACTCTGCTTATACGCGCAAGAGGGGGACGCCCGATGCGTCCCCCTCTCAGATCAGCTCCTTCTTAGTAGTTATCCTTGCTGCTGTTGTTAGAGTTGCTGCCGGAACTGTTCTTGCTGTTGTTGTTCGTGCTGTTCTTAGCGTTGTTCTGGCTGTTCTTGTCCTGCTGTTTCTCATTCTGCTGGCTGTTCTGGTTAAAATCATTCTTAGACATCTTCCATACCTCCTGATTGGTTTCGTGTTACAGAAAATAGTATGAGAAATTTTAAACCAAGTTATTCAGTCAGCTCATAGGTCTTTAGTACTATTTTTTTATTCAAAAGCACCAAAACCATCGTTGGTACTTTGGTACTATTTTTTCTTGTTTTTTTCGCCGGATGTACTATAATAAAAATGTAGACGGAGATACCCCTTCATTCTCCGCCTACAGACCCTTATATTAATTATTTATACTCCCCTCAATAGGCCGTTTATCCCAAGTAAACGGCCTGTTGTCATTTTCGTCCCTTTAGGTAATTCACCACAAGCATAACAAGCAGCACCGGAATGATAATCGGTGCAAGAAAAGAAATCACGGAAAAAACCACACCGATAATCAAAAGAAAAATCACAACCCCAGTCAGTCCGATCAACCATCCTGGAACGCGCATGATCCTTTCCGCTCTCTTCTCACCGTGTTTTTCCGATTCCGTCTCTTCATCGTAAGTCCGGTTCGTCCCCTCGCTGATACCGGCGCGTTTGTTCGCCTCAATGATGCTCTTCGCCAGAAGTCTCGGATCGCCGAGACTGTCAAGCACCTCCTTCTCGCTTCTGCCCTTTCTGATCTCCACGTCGATATATTCCCGGTAATACTGCACATTCTCCGCCACACGGGAACTGTTCACGCCGCCCGCGAGCGCTCTCTGCAGCCTGTCGATAAATTCCGTCCGATCCATACTTCCTTCCTTTTTCCTCTGTTCTGTCCCTATGCCCTTTTATCCGGCCGATATCACATGGTCTGATCCATGCCTTTCCAGTCGCCCAGCTTTTTCGCGTACTCTTCCGGGTTCCTCTGCATATCCGCCATCATTCGAAAGGCCCTCAACGCCATGTCCTCTTTATTGCAGTCCGCGGTATTCTTCCCTGTATCCATGCGCAGATTATCCTGCCCGATCTGCCACACATAACAGTCTGTCAAAGAATACGCACCGCATTTCGGCTCATCCGGCAGTTCGTGATTCTCCAGATAATAGACGAAAGCATCATACAGCCCACGATTCATCAAAAGTTCACTCCACAAATTCTGCTGCCACTCCCCGGACTCGCCGGCATACTCACAAAGCCTTATAAGTCCATCATATGCCTTTAATCTGCTCTGGTCAAATAAAATCGGCGCCGACATATTTCCCTCCCCATGATTCTCCTCTATAAAATACGGAGAATGCCGCATTATGGCATTCTCTGATGCGATACTTAGGGAAACGCTGATTAAAGCGTTTCCCGCACCGGATTTGCGCCGCGAAGCGGCACATTCCTTTGCAAATCCGTGTGCATCCGCCGGAGGCTCTAAGGAAGTGCTGATTTAATCAGCGCTTCCTTAGCACTTCTTAACGAAGCAGCCCCTGCTGCTGAGTTTTAGAAGTGCTTCTCGCATTCCCCTACGGAATTTCCCTCAAATACATGCCCTTCCACCACGATCGTCTCCACCAGCGTGGTTTTGGGATGCTCGATCAGGCTGAGCAGCTTTTCTCCCACCTGCCGTCCCAGCTCCTCCGTATCCTGACGCAGCGTAGTCAGCGTCGGCTCGATATGTCTTGCGATGCGAATGCCGTCATAGCCGGCAATCGAAATGTCGTCAGGAATCCGCATTCCCCGTTCCTGTATCGCATTATACCCGCCGAAAGCGGAAAAATCATCCGGATATATAATACAAGTTGGCGGTTCCTTCAAATCGAGCAGTCTCACCGTCTCCGCATATGCACCCTTCGTATCGCGGTAAGGCGACATGCAGATATATTCATCCGGTATGGTCAGGCCGAGCAGGGCAGCCGTCCGATAGAAGGAGGACAGCCTGCTCTGGGTCACAGCGGAATCCGCCCCATGGATATAGGCTACCCTGCGGTGCCCCTTCTTATAAATATAAGTGAGCAAATCCTGCATCCCCTGCACATTGTTCGACATAACCGCACAGACATTGTTAAAAAGATGATCCAGCGTCACAGTGGGAATGCCGCTCCTCACAAGCTGCAGAATTTCCTGAGAATAAAAATCCGTACAGACAATTGCCACACCGTCAAAGCCTCTGGATCTGCAGTGCTCCAGATAGCTTGAAGTCCCCGCACGGCGTTTGCTCGTATTGACAAAAGTAATGTCGTAACCCTTTTCTTCCACCGTGCGTTTGAGGCTGTCCAGCACAAACGCATAGTAGTCGTGGGTCAGGCCGCTGTAATCCTCATGGTTAAACAGAACCCCTATATTATAACTGCGGTTCGTTTTCAGCATCTTAGCCGCCGTATTGGGAAAATAGCCCATCTCCTCGGCCACCTTGCGAATCCGCCGCTTCGTCTCCTGCCCAATATCATTCTGGTCATTAAGCGCTTTGCTGACCGTAGCCACCGAGACACCGCAGACCGCCGAAATATCCTTCATAGATACCATATATTAACCCTCTCCAATCCGTGAAATCACCCATACCTGCATGTGCCGCATTTCGCTTAATCGTTTTCGTATTTCCATTGTACAATACAACGCCGGGTAATGCAATGCCTTTCGAAATTTATTGATTTTTTATAAGAAATATATAGTTATTGCTTTTTTTTCATTTCTTCTGTATAATTTGTTTAACCGACTGGGGACAGGTTCACTTAATCGTTTACCCTGCACCGTTTCGGGCGATTTATATGGAACCGGAAACAGATCAAACGAAAAGGAGAATGGAGGAAACTATGAAATTTGGTTACTTTGATGACGAAAACCGCGAGTACGTCATCACCACACCCAGAACGCCGCTGCCCTGGATCAATTACTTGGGCTGCAAAGATTTTTTTACACTGATTTCCAATACCTGCGGCGGATACACCTTTTATAAGGATGCAAAGCTTCTTCGCATGACACGTTACCGCTACAACGACATACCGAACGACATCAACGGCAAATACTTCTATATCAAGGACAAGGACAGCGTCTGGAATCCCGGCTGGAAGCCGACCCAGACAGAACTTGACAGCTACGAATGCCGCCACGGCATCGGCTACAGCCGTTTCACGGGCGCAAAAAACAAACTTGAGGCCTCCGTCCTCACCTTCATCCCCATGGATGACAATTGTGAAATCAGTCAGGTAAAGCTGACCAACCAAAGTGACGGCGAAAAAACAGTCTCCCTCTTCTCCTATGTGGAATGGTGCCTCTGGAATGCGGACGACGATTCCCGCAATTTCCAGCGCAACTTAAACACCGGCGAAGTGGAGGTGGTCGGTTCCTCTATTTATCACAAAACAGAGTACAGAGAAAGAAGGAACCACTATGCGGTGTACTCCGTAAATACGCCCGTAGACGGCTTTGACACAAGCCGCGATGCCTTTCTCGGCGCATACCGCGGTGCTGCGAATCCCGAGGTTGTTGAAAAAGGACAGGCCGCAAACTCTGTGGCGCACGGCTGGTCTCCGATTGCGTCCCATCAGATCAACGTGACCTTAAAACCCGGCGAAAGCAAAACCTTTGTATTTGTTTTGGGTTACATAGAAAATCCCGAGGATCAGAAGTGGGAATCGCACGGCGTCATCAACAAAAAGCCTGCCGAGGCAATGCTTGCCAAATATCAGACCGACGCGGACGTGGAGAAAGCATTTGCCGCGCTGAACGCCTACTGGAACGAGCTGTTATCCAAGTACACCGTGAAGTCCTCCAACGACAAGGTAGACCGCATGGTCAATATCTGGAATCAGTATCAGTGTATGGTGACCTTCAACATGTCCCGCTCCGCATCGTATTATGAATCCGGTATCGGTCGCGGCATGGGCTTCCGCGATTCCTGTCAGGATCTGCTAGGCTTCGTGCACCTGATTCCGGATCGCGCGCGCGAGCGAATCATCGACATCGCCTCCACCCAGTTTGAGGACGGCAGCGCCTACCACCAGTACCAGCCCCTCACCAAGAAGGGCAACTCCGATATCGGCAGCGGCTTCAACGACGACCCGCTCTGGCTGATCGCCGGAACCTCCGCCTATGTGCGTGAATCAGGTGACACCTCGATTCTTACGGAGATGGTTCCCTTTGACAACGACGAGTCTCTCGCAAAACCTTTGCTGGAGCATTTGAAACGCTCCTTTGACTATATCGTGACACACAAGGGTCCCCATGCGCTGCCGCTCATCGGACGCGCCGACTGGAACGACTGCCTGAACTTAAACTGCTTCTCCGAGCATCCGGGTGAATCCTTCCAGACGTTCGGTCCCTCCGAAGGACCTGTAGCGGAATCCGTGTTCATCGCAGGCATGTTTGTCAAGTACGGGGAGGAGTACGCGCAGTTGTGTGAGCTTATGGGCAATCAGGCGGAAGCCGATTACGCCCGCGCCGAAGTACAGAAAATGTACGACGCCGTGCTGAAGGATGGCTGGGACGGCGACTGGTTTGTCCGTGCTTACGACGCTTACGGCCAGAAAATCGGCTCCAAAGAATGTGAGGAGGGTCAGATCTATATTGAGTCCAACGGCTTCTGTCCTCTTGCCGGCATCGGCGTGAAGGAGGGGCTTGCTGAAAAGGCGCTCGACTCTGTAAAGGAAAAGCTGGACACCAAATACGGTGTGATGATTTTACAGCCCGCCTACACCAAATATCATCTGGAGCTTGGGGAAATCTCCTCCTATCCGCCCGGATACAAGGAGAACGCGGGTATCTTCTGCCACAACAATCCCTGGGTTTCCATCGCGGAGACAGTGATCGGCCGCGGTGACAGAGCCTTTGAGATTTATCAGAAAACCTGCCCTGCCTATGTGGAAGAGATCAGCGAGATTCACCGCACAGAGCCTTACGTTTACTCCCAGATGGTAGCCGGCGCCGACGCATACATCCCCGGCGAGGCGAAGAACAGCTGGCTGACCGGCACGGCGGCGTGGACTTTCGTGAACGTGTCGCAGCATATTCTGGGCGTGTATCCCACACACAAGGGCCTCAGCATCAATCCCTGCGTGCCCAAGGGCTTTGGCGACTTTACCTTAACCCGCAAGTTCCGCGAGGGCACTTACAACATTAAGGTGGTGAATCCCGACAACGTGGAGAAGGGTGTGAAGTCTCTCACCGTGGACGGACAGACCGTGGACGGGTGTATCGTGCCGTATGTGGCGGGAAAGACAGAATATGACGTGACTGTCACCATGGGATAATATCATTTCATCCAAATATAAACGTTAATCGAGTAGGGAAGATTTTCTCCCTACTCGCCGCGCCGCCCGCATGCTGTGAAACGGCAAACTTCCATATGCGGGCGTGTGCATATAAAAAATCCGCATACATTATCTTGTATGCGGATTTTTTATGACCACTAGTTTCTCAAAAGGTCTTGTCTTTCAGAAGAATTTGTGACAAAATAAGTCTTATCAACTCTTACCCTCGGGTATAGTTTGGTGAAGAATCAGATAAAAGCAAATAGAAGCAACGTGAAAAAGGATTGTGGGAAACAAGCTATGAGTCAGTACATGTCTATCGGAAAAGTATCAAAGCTAAAGAATGTAAGCATCAAATCTCTGCGCTACTACGACCAGATCGGCATTCTCAAGCCGGCCTTCGTGAACACGGAGACAAACTACCGCTACTATACAAAAGAACAGCTCTATCTTCTGGATGCCATCACTGTCTGCATCAAGCTGGGCATCCCTTTAAAGGATTTAAACAACTATGTGGAAGGCGCTTCCATCAATCTGCAGAAGCTTCTCTACGACGGCAAGATTCTGGCGGAACAGAAAATTCTGGATATCCGCAACTGCCTTGCCACCCTGCAGGACACCTTACAGAATATGGCAAGCCCTGTTACCGGTCTCGCCAAAATTCCGGAAAGCAAGAGCGGCATTCTGCTGCCCGACGGTTTCTACCACAATGAGATTGTGACCCGCAAAATGCTGACCGTGCCTCTGGAGGAGATGGATGTCCCGAAATACTACGGGCAGCATATCCTGAAGCTCTTCGTCACCGCCCAGCAGATGGGAACGGTGGTGGCTTATCCTTCCGGCGTACTGCACGAATACCGGAATGGCAAATACCAGCGGCACATGTTCCTCACAATCACCGGGGACGCGCCGTCTGCAGAGACATCCGAGCAGACCGTCCGCACCATCGACGAGGGGGACTTTGCCTGCCGCAGAATCTCTACCCATGTGACAGACTTTGAAACCATCCGTGAAGAGATGAAAGAAGTGATAAAGAGCGACGATTTCTGCGTCATTGAGACAGACACGCTCTCCGAAGAAAACAAAAAAGACGGGTATCCGTTTGAATTAGAGTATCCGTTATCCAGTTGAGCAGTGCACAGACAGTAAAATAATGGCAGCGGGGAGCTTGCTCACCGAAGCAATTATTTTGCCGGATGTATAGGGGTGCTAAGCGCCAGTGGCGCTTGTTCAGCACGAACCGAAGCGGAGCGTAGACAGCCCGCGAGCGAGGAAAACCGCAGGTTTTTCGAGCTGCACTGCGATATATCCTATCCCCGCCCGAGACGGTACAACACCGCCTCATAGGGCACCCCTTCCGCCAGCGGCGTCCCGAGCTCCAGCGCTTTCTCAATGCACTGTTTCACAAAGCCGGACGCCTTCCTGACGGACTTGTCAAAGGGCACGCCGTTTACCGCATCCGCCGCGACAATCGCGGAAAATACATCCCCTGTGCTGCAGCGTTCCTCTCCTGCCCTGTGGACACGGATCATCCGTGCCATCGTGGGCTGCGACTCTGTTTTCACATACACATAGTTCGCGATATACTCCCCCTGCGGAATCCCCGTAATGACCACATGGGACGGCCCCATCTCCGAGAGGCACGCCGCCATTTGAAAGAGCTCCTTTCTCTTCCAGCCCTTTTCCTTATAAGGAATGCCCGCAAGGTGGCAGCCCTCCGTCAGATTCGGCGTAATGATATCCGCCAGCGCTACCAGCTTTCTCAGTTCCGTGCACAACTCTACCGTATAGGCAGAGTATATCCTTCCGTGATCCCCCATGACCGGATCTACAATCACAAGCGTTTCTTCCCTCGAAAACTCCCGAACAAAACGTCTCACAATTTCAATCTGCCTGACAGAGCCGAGATACCCTGTGGCAATGCCGTCAAATTTTTGCCGAAGCCCGATCTTTTCCCAGCTCTTAATATATGCTTCCATCCGGTCTGTATAATCATCCTTATAAAAATCCGGGAAAGCCGTATTGCTTGAAAAAACGGAAGTTAGCAGGGGACACGCCTGCACTCCCATATAAGAAATAATCGGAAGAAGCACCGTCATGGCGCATCTTCCGTATCCCGCAATATCATTGATCACCGCTATTTTTTTCTGCATCGGTCTCTCTGCCTCTCCTTATCCATAAGCTCTTTATTTCTCTGTTTCAGTGTACTGCATCACTCCCGTTTCGTCAAATGCTTCATCTGCAGCACACGTTCACTGTCCCGCTTATGCAGGCATACCATTACCCGATAAATTTCTTTTCCCGTTTCTCCTCGATCCCGCGCATTTCCTCCGCGCTGACCACACCGACAACCTCGCCCACAGACTGGTCTGTGCCTTCCTCGCCGCCTTCCTTTTTCTTATCCCGTCCGTTTTTCACCAGCTCATCCTGCATTCTTTCAATCTGGCTCAACGCCTCTTTTGTCTGCTTTACCTCCTGAATCTTCCTAAGTATGGCGTTTATGTCTTCCGGTGAAAACAGGT
>ERZ778512.2138-NODE-2138-length-11202-cov-4.269579_pt1 | contig 11202 bp, 8 predicted proteins | sample MGYA00510346_ERZ778512 | MGnify/ENA primary metagenome ERZ778512 (study PRJEB29527, sample SAMN07138962) | mouse gut metagenome | material: feces | host: mouse | place: China:Nanjing | collected 2016-01-25 ...
ATTTTGAGGATAATGAGATAGATCTTTTCGGAGATGCCTACGAGTTTCTGATTTAAATATAGGATGTTCAGAATCAGTCAGACGCTGCACAGACTGTTACAACAGGATCGTATTGTACCCCCTGTCCTATCTCCAAAGTATCGCCTGGCTCAGATAATGGATAGCTTCTCTCCGTCCACGATAAAACGGTTCGGCATAAAGCCCCGGGGGGCCATACGGCTATTCCTTAAGTATTACTTAGATATTTCAAGATTTACAAATATAATCAAAATCCCGCACAAACTGTTATCTTTGCACAAGAAACAAAGACAATTAGGACAATGACTTTCAATTACGATGTGATCGTGGTAGGAGCCGGTCATGCAGGCTGTGAAGCCGCAGCGGCTGCCGCCAATATGGGTTCGAAAACGCTTCTCATTACAATGGATATGAACAAGATTGCACAGATGAGTTGCAATCCGGCAGTCGGAGGCATAGCAAAAGGACAGATCGTCCGTGAAATCGACGCCTTAGGCGGATATATGGGAATCGTAACCGACCGGACAGCCATCCAGTTCCGTATGCTGAACCAAAGCAAAGGGCCGGCTATGTGGAGTCCGCGCTCCCAGAGCGACCGTGCCCGTTTTATCGAATGCTGGCGGGGAATACTGGAAAACCTGCCGAACTTGTATATCTGGCAAGACACCGTACGCGAACTTCTGCTGGAGGGGAATACGGTTTGCGGTGTAAAAACATATATGGATGTCGAATTCCGCGCCAAAAGCGTAGTGCTGACAAACGGAACTTTCCTGAACGGGCTGATGCACATCGGACGTACACAATTGCGGGGAGGGCGCATAGCCGAACCGGCGGCGACCGGGCTGACCGAACAACTGGTCTCGTTAGGCATCAAATCCGAACGGATGAAGACCGGAACGCCGGTGCGTATCGATGCACGCAGCGTACACTTCGATGAAATGGAAGAACAGCTTGGGGAAAACAATTTCCATAAGTTTTCTTATATGGACACTTCGCACCGGGTTTTGAAACAGCTAAGCTGTTGGACAACGTTCACCAACGAAGCCTGCCATGTAGTCCTGCGTGAAGGCCTCCCCGACTCCCCGTTGTATAACGGACAGATCCAAAGCATCGGCCCGCGTTACTGTCCTAGCATCGAGACAAAGATCGTGACGTTTGCAGACAAGCCCCAACACCAGCTTTTCCTGGAACCGGAAGGCGAGACCACACAAGAATATTACCTGAACGGTTTCTCCTCCTCCCTTCCTTTAGAGATACAGTTACGCGCCCTGCAACAAATACCGGCTTTCCGCGACATACAAATCTACCGTCCGGGATATGCCATCGAATATGATTTCTTCGATCCGACACAGTTGCATCATAACCTGGAGACAAAATTAATCCGCAACCTGTTCTTTGCAGGACAGATCAACGGAACGACCGGTTATGAGGAAGCCGGCGGCCAAGGATTGGTAGCCGGAATAAACGCACATATCAATTGCCACGGCGGAGAACCGTTCATCTTAGGACGCGACGAAGCCTACATCGGCGTACTGATCGACGATCTTGTCACGAAAGGCGTGGACGAACCCTACCGCATGTTTACGTCGCGTGCGGAATACCGTATTCTGCTCCGCCAGGATGATGCAGACATGCGTCTAACGGAAAAATCATATAATCTGGGTTTGGCAAAGCAGGACCGCTACGATCTGCTGAAAGAGAAAAAGGCAAGCCGGGATGCGATCATTTCTTTTGCAGAAAACTATTCCATCAAACCGCAATATATAAACAGCGGCTTGGAGGCTTTGGGCACTACCCCGCTCGCACACGGATGCAAATTGATCGAGCTGATTCCGCGTCCTCAAATCACGTTGGAGAATATTGCGGAACTGGTTCCGGCATTCCGGGCAGAACTGGACAAGGTTCCTGTTTCACGAAAGGAAGAGATCATCGAAGCGGCAGAAATCTTAATCAAGTATAGTGGGTATATCCGCCGCGAACAGATCATCGCCGACAAGATAAACCGTCTGGAGAATATCCATATCAAAGGCAAATTCGATTACAATTCGATCCAGTCCTTATCTACGGAAGCCCGCCAGAAACTGACCAGGATAGACCCTGACACGATTGCCCAGGCAAGCCGTATTCCAGGTATCTCTCCAAGCGATATCAACATCCTCTTGGTGATGTTGGGACGCTAAAGGCGAAATGTTCCACGTGAAACATTTACTTTAACAAAAATAGCATAGAAGGCTGAAAATAGGGCAGAAACGTAAATAAAAAGAGATGAACACAACCGAGGAACATATAAAAAACATCCTCTCCGTCATACCGGAGTCGCCAGGCTGCTACCAATACTTTGATGAGAGAGGAACGATCATCTATGTTGGCAAAGCAAAAAACCTGAAGCGTCGTGTTTCTTCCTATTTCAACAAAGAGCACGACAGCAACAAGACACGTGTTTTGGTTAAGCAAATACGGGACATCAAATACTTTGTTGTCGACACGGAAGAAGACGCGCTTCTTTTGGAAAACAACTTGATCAAGCAATACCGTCCCCGGTACAACGTGTTGCTGAAAGACGACAAGACCTATCCGTCCATCATTGTCAAGAACGAATATTTCCCCCGCGTATTCCAAACCCGGAATATCGTACGTGACGGTTCGCGCTATTATGGTCCCTACCCTTCCATCTATACGGCAAAGGTCATGCTACAAATGTTGAAAGAGCTGTATCCGTTGCGAACCTGCAAATACCCTCTTACTCCTGAATCCATTGCTGAAGGACGATATAAAGTTTGCCTCGAATATCATATCAAACGATGCAAAGGACCTTGTGAAGGTCTGCAGACACTGGAGGAATACCAGCAAAACATTTCCGAAATCAAAGAAATCCTACGCGGTAATATTTCACAAATAAGCAAACATCTATACGAAGAGATGCAAAGACTGGCCGGAGAATTGCGGTTCGAGGAGGCACAGAAGATCAAAGAGAAGTATGAAGTCATCGAGAATTACCGATCCAAATCGACAGTAGTCACCCCGATGCTCCACAACATAGATGTTTTCTCATTGGCAGAAAACGAGAATTCCGCCTACATCAATTACCTGCATATCGGCAACGGGGCGGTCGTGCAAGCCTATACGTTCGAATATAAGAAACGCTTGGACGAGTCGAAAGAGGACTTGCTCAGCCTGGGGATCATTGAAATGCGTAACCGCTTTAAAAGCACCGCACGCGAAATCATCATTCCTTTTCCGTTGGATATAGAACTGGAAAACGTCTCGATCACTGTTCCGCAACGCGGAGACAAAAAGAAACTGGTGGAACTGTCCGAGATGAACGTAAAGCAGTATAAAGTCGACAAACTGAAACAGGCGGAAAAGCTTAATCCGGAACAACGCAATACACGTCTTCTAAAAGAAATACAAGACACGCTTCATCTCCCGAAATTACCGGCCCACATCGAATGCTTCGATAACTCCAACATACAGGGAAGTGACGCGGTAGCTGCATGCGTCGTCTTCAAAATGGCCAAACCATCAAAAAAAGATTACCGTAAATACAATATCAAAACGGTTGTCGGCCCCGATGACTACGCCTCCATGAAAGAGGTCGTACGCCGCCGCTACCAGCGTGCCATCGCCGAAGAGACTCCCCTGCCCGACCTGATCATTACCGACGGAGGAAAAGGGCAAATGGAAGTCGTGCGCGAAGTGATCCAGGACGAACTGCATTTGGACATCCCGATTGCCGGCCTGGCAAAAGACGGGAAACACCGCACTTCGGAACTTCTGTTCGGTTTCCCTCCCGAAACAATCGGCATGCCGATACAAAGTTTCATGTTCAAATTCTTCACACAAATACAAGACGAAGTGCATCGCTTCGCCATCGCTTTCCATAAGAATAAACGAAGCAAGAGCCAAACAAAATCCGAATTGGATATGATAAAAGGGATCGGTGAAAAGACAAAAGTATTACTTTTACGGCATTTTAAGAGCGTAAAGCGAATACGTGAAGCCAGCTTCGACGAGCTGAAAACAGTTATCGGAGAAGCCAAGACAAAAGCATTATTAAACGGTTTAAAATAAAAATATGAGAACATTGATACAACGGGTACAACATGCCTCCGTGACCATAGACGGACAGCTGAAGTCCAAAATCGGGAAAGGCCTGCTCGTACTGGTCGGTATTGAAGACCGCGACACACAGGAAGATATCGAATGGTTGTGCAAGAAGATTGCCAACCTACGCATCTTTGACGATGAAAACGGCATTATGAACCGCTCTGTCGTCGAAACCGAAGGGGAAGTGATGGTGGTGAGCCAGTTTACCCTTCACGCCTCCACAAAGAAGGGGAACCGCCCATCCTATATCCATGCCTCCAAACCGGACACGGCCATTCCGATGTATGAGGCTTTTTGCGCCGAGATGGGCTTGCAGATCGGCAAGGAAGTACAGACCGGCACGTTCGGCGCCGATATGAAAGTGGAACTGATTAATGACGGTCCTGTCACGATCTGGATCGACTCACAGAACAAAGAATGAAAAGACATGGCAGAATTTACGCTTAAACAGGCACAGGAGCAAGTAGACAACTGGATCAAAACGTATGGCGTCCGTTACTTCAACGAACTGACGAATATGACCATTCTGACTGAAGAAGTCGGCGAGTTGGCACGCATCATGGCCCGGACATACGGTGAACAGTCTTTCAAAGAAAGCGACAAGCACCGCGATTTAGGCGATGAAATGGCCGATGTCCTATGGGTATTGATTTGCCTTGCCAACCAGACAGGCGTCGATCTGACTGCCGCTTTCGAAAAGAACCTGCAAAAGAAAACGAACCGGGATAAAGAACGACATATAAACAATAAAAAACTATAAGATTATGGTACACGAACACGATCACGAATGTGGATGCGGGCAGCACCATCATGATGAAGACACCGAACATCTCCACACCAATAAATACCGGCAGGCATTCGCCAAATTCGAAGCGCCCGGCACGACTGAAGAAGTGACCGGACGGGTAAAAACGCTGCTCGGAAAACATGGGAACGACAACTTCACTCCCGACGTTTTAAAGCAGATTCACGGTTTCATCGACCTGACTTCCCTCACCAGCATCGACACGAAAGAGAGCATCTGGAAACTGGTCGACAAAGTGAACGACTTCGAAGGAACCCGCCCCGACGTTCCGAACGTCGCCGCCATCTGCACCTATCCCCTATTCGTAGAGACGGTAAAAGAAGCCCTCTCCGCACAGGAGGTAAAGATCGCATCCGTTGCAGGCGGTTTCCCCTCTTCGCAGACCTTCATGGAAATAAAGATTGCCGAGACAGCGATGGCCGTCATGCAGGGAGCCGATGAAATCGACGTTGTCATGAACTTAGGCTATTTCCTCGAAGAAAACTATGACGAACTTACCGAAGAAATTCAGGAACTCAAAGAGAGCTGCCGTAATGCCAAACTAAAAGTCATCCTCGAAACAGGTGCTCTCCAAACTCCCGAAAGCATTCAGAAAGCGGCGGTCCTCGCAGTCTATTCCGGTGCGGACTTCATCAAGACATCGACCGGGAAAGGCTATCCGGGTGCAACTCCGGAAGCCGCTTACACGATGTGTCAAGTCTTGAAAAAATACCATACCATCACAGGAAAGCGTGTCGGCATTAAAGTCGCAGGAGGTGTCCGCACAGCAGAAGAGGCCGTCCGCTACTATACCATCGTCAAGGAAGTATTAGGAAACGATTGGTTGAATAAAGACTTGTTCCGCATAGGAGCCAGCAGTCTGGTGGAAGACATCGAACAGCGTTTGGGGAAATAAGAGAAACAACGGGATATTTCTCATCAACCCATAGTCTTTTCTACCAAAGATAATGACATAAATTCGGCTACATCCGGATGTTCCCACTGTTACACCCGGATCTACCTTAAACGAACACCCGGATGCAGGGATCGCCTACATCCGGGTGTCGTCGTGTTTATATAAGCAGTTCATTCATCTTTTCCTATATCAGAAAGGAATTACATCTACAATAGAAATGTATGATAGAGAATGACAGTAAAAACGTGAAACCTATTTACGCCGCTCTACGATGTAATCGGCAAGCGACAGCAAACCTTCACGTGCTTCCGATTCAGGAAGCGTCATCAAAACCCCGACCGCTTTGTCATGATATACCCGCATACGCTGTTCGGCATATTCGATTCCCCCGTTCGCTTTCGCAAAATCAATCAGCAAGTCTATATTTTCTGCTGTAAAGTCTTTCTCCTTTATAATATGAAGGCACTTCTCGACCTCTTCTCTCCTACCCGTCCGCAAGGCATATAATAAAGGGAGCGTGACCTTTCCCTCCCGAATATCATTGCCGGTAGGTTTACCTATATTCGTCTCTTTGAAGTAGTCGAAGATATCATCTTTAATCTGGAAACAATAACCTAAATATTCGCCGAACTCACGGCATTTTTCCACTATTTCACCGGATGCTCCGGCAGAGATGGAACCGATCTCGGCACAAGCGGAAAGCAGCATGGCTGTCTTTTTCCGTATCACCTGCATATAGCAGGATTCGTCGATAATGCTTTCTTCGGCCGTTTCCAACTGTTTGATCTCCCCTTCCGAAAGATCACGTCCCAAGTTGGAAACAATACCTATGATTTGCAGATTACCTGTCTGGATAGAACGGATCAATGCGGTGGAAAGGACATAATCGCCCACTAAAACAGAAATACGGTTGTCGAATATGGCATTCAGGGAAGGAACGCCGCGACGCTGCTTGGTCTCGTCGATCACATCATCATGGATCAGTGTGGCAGTATGAAGCAGTTCCAGCAAAACAGCCGAATTGATCGTATTATCCGTTACCTGCCCGCATGCTTTAGCTGTCAAAAGTACCAATAAAGGGCGGACATGTTTTCCGCTCGCATTCAGTATCTGGTCAATAGCCGATTGCAAACGATTCGTTTCACTTCGCAGCGAAGCAGCAAACTCATCATTAAAACGTTTAAACTCTACGGCAACCGGTTGTTCTATTTTACTTCTATCCTTCATAATCGATCCTAAGATGCGCAAAAGTAACAAAAAGTATCGAGTAAGCGAGTTTTTTCGTACATTTACCGACAATTGTCACACTAAAACGTGTTAAAAGAGATGAAGTTATTCCTCATAGATGCTTATGCATTGATTTATCGGTCCTACTACGCTTTTATCAAGAACCCGCGTATCAACTCCAAAGGTATGAACACTTCGGCCATCTTCGGTTTTATCAACAGCCTGGAAGATGTCCTGAAACGTGAAAACCCGACCCATATTGCAGTAGGCTTCGACCCGAAAGGCCCGACTTTCCGCCACGAAGCCTACGATCAGTACAAAGCACAACGGCAAGAGACGCCGGAAGATATCCGCAAATCGGTCCCTTTCATCAAAGACATCATAGAAGCCTATAACATCCCGATACTGGAAGTTCCGCGCTATGAGGCCGACGATGTCATCGGCACGGTTGCCAAGCAAGCCGAAAAAGAAGGTTTCGAAGTTTATATGATGACACCGGACAAAGACTACGGCCAGTTGGTATCCGAACATATATTCATGTATCGCCCCCGCTTCGGTGGTGACTACGAGATCATGGGCGTACCTGAAGTACTGGGCAAATACGGCCTGACATCCGTCAACCAAGTGATCGACCTTTTAGGGCTGATGGGCGACAGTGCCGACAACATCCCCGGATGTCCGGGCGTCGGTGAAAAGACCGCCCAAAAATTATTGGCCGAATTCGGCACGATCGAAAATCTTTTGGAGAATACCGACAAGCTGAAAGGTTCCCTTCAAAAGAAGGTCACGGAGAACAAGGAGCAGATCCGCTTCTCCAAATTCCTGGCAACAATCAAGACGGATGTCCCGATCCGGTTCGATGCTGCGAAGTGCATCCGGGAAAAGATGAACGAAGAGCGTCTCGTAGAGATTTACACCGAATTAGAATTCAGAACATTTATTAACAAAATAGGTGGAGAACCGGAAAAAGCCAAAACAGAGTTCAAAGCGACACCGGAACCGACAAAAACCAGTACAAGGAAAAAAGCAGTCCCTACAGGCCCGGTTCAAGGCTCGCTCTTTGAAGAATTTGCGGCCGAACCTACAGATGTTCCCAAATATTCGACTCTCGCGGACTTAAGATCCACGCCTCACACCTATCATCTTATTGACACAGAGGAAAAAAGGATCGAATTAGGGCGGTTTTTAGAGGAGCAGGATTTTTTTGCTTTTGACACGGAAACAGATGGTGTCGACCCGTTGAAGGCCGGATTGGTCGGAATGTCGTTCGCCGTAAAGGAAAACGAGGCTTGGTACGTCCCTGTTCCGGCAACCCGCGAAGAAGCGGACAAAGTTCTCGCCCACTTCTCCCCTGCCCTGCAAAATCCGAAATCGCTCAAGATCGGACAAAACATAAAATTCGACATCCTTGTCGTTCGTAAATATGGAATCCGGGTAGCCGGTCCTCTATTCGACACGATGATCGCCCACTATCTCCTGAATCCCGAACTGCGCCACGGTATGGACTACCTCGCCGAAACGTATCTTAAATATAAAACGGTACACATCGAAGAACTGATCGGGCCGAAAGGAAGAAAGCAACTTACCATGCGCGATGTCCCGGTTGCCCAGGTAGCCGAATATGCCGCCGAGGATGCAGACATCACACTCAAGCTGAAAAACTATTTTGCTCCCTGCCTGGAGAAAGAAGGGCTCGAATCTCTTTTCTACGATATCGAGATGCCTTTAATATATGTATTGGCCGAAATGGAGTATACGGGAGTCACGCTCGACACCGTCGCCTTGAAACAATCGTCCGAGGAATTGACAGCCGAACTGAAAAAGTTGGAAAAGGAGATTTACGAACTGGCAGGAATGAAGTTCAATATCAACTCGGCCCGCCAGGTAGGCGAAGTTCTTTTCAACCATCTCAAGATAGAAGAGAAAGCGAAAAAGACGAAGACAGGTAGCTACAGCACGAGTGAAGAAGTATTGGAAAAAATGCGTTCCAAACACCCCGTCGTGGAAAAACTGCTCGAATATCGCGGACTGAAAAAGCTGCTCAGCACCTATATCGACGCACTGCCCGAACTGATCAACCCGGAGACCGGCAAGATCCACACCTCCTACAACCAGGCAGTCACCTCGACCGGCCGCCTCAGTTCCACCAATCCGAACCTGCAAAATATTCCAGTACGGGATGAATTGGGACGTGAAATTCGGAAAGCCTTTACAGCCGAAAACGAAGACTGTATTTTTTTCTCCGCCGACTATTCGCAGATCGAACTTCGCATCATGGCCCATCTGAGCCAAGACACCCACATGATAGAAGCCTTCCGCAGCGGAGCCGACATCCATGCTGCCACAGCGGCCAAGATATACGGCATTCCGGTTGAAGAAGTCACTTCCGACATGCGCCGGAAAGCAAAAACGGCCAATTTCGGCATTATCTACGGAATCTCCGTATTCGGGTTGGCCGAACGGCTGAGTATCCCCCGTGCAGAGTCGAAAGAGTTGATCGAAGGCTACTTCAAGACTTATCCGGACATCCGCGCCTACATGGACGAAAGTATTGAGATAGCAAAAGAAAAAGGATATGTAGAAACCATCTACAAGCGGAAACGTTTTCTGCCGGACATCAAATCCCATAACGCCATCGTGCGGGGATATGCCGAACGAAACGCGATCAACGCCCCGATCCAAGGCAGTGCAGCCGACATCATCAAGGTTGCCATGATCCGGATCTTCAACCGCTTCGAAGCCGAAGGCCTGAAGAGCAAGATGCTCCTGCAAGTACACGATGAACTGAACTTTAACGTCTACAAAGACGAACAGGAAAAAGTAAAACAAATCGTGTTGGATGAAATGGAAAATGCAATCAAACTGCGAGTACCCCTGATCGCCGAATGCGGTGAAGGGGTAAACTGGCTGGAAGCGCATTAATCACGCAGACAAGCGCAGAGTAACGCAGATATATTAATTGCCAATCTAAATGAATAAATCTGCGTTAATCTGCCTCTTCTGCATCCGGTTACTTCTCTTGCCCCCAACAGATAGTGAGAGTTATCCGTAAGTAGAGTTATATCTCACATTCATAACCCAGATTATGAATTCAATTCTTTAATATGCTTCAACACATCATTCAGTTTCTTACGGATTTCCTTCTCGGCATTCAGTTGCAATGAAAGCCCCACTGCCAGTACACAAACGATCATTGCAATAATAGGTAGATTCCAACTATAACCACAGGCTATAAGGACAGTCCATACAACTAAAACAACAGTCGGGATTGCCAAAATCTTATGGGCTTGTAGCCGCAACTGTTTATATCTGGTTACTCGTTCCGTCGCCTCGGTCATGCTAAGACCAAGCAGTTGCCGCGGTATCAGCACCTGATAACATCTTTTGTTCAAATAGAATTCTGCAAGGGCTATGCAATCCATCAACAAGATAAATCCCCAATGGAAATCCATCAAAATAAACTGCATAGTCAATATGGGAACAGCAATCAGGCAGATAAGCATGATCTTTCGATAATCTCGTTCCACAAAAGAGAGTTTCCGTGTCATAGCCTTTTTGAGCATATCTTCATTGATGATAGCCTGTTTTTCCAACTTCTGGCTGAATACGGAAAATTGTTCTTTCAAAATTTGCAATTCTGTGAAGTTTACTTCTTGTGACATAATCTTTTTTTTAATTGTTAGACATCGCTTTCAACTGCTCCTTGATACGGAACAGACGGGTGGTGACAGCAGACAGCGATATGCCGACTATGTCGGCTATGTCCTGATAACTCATATTCTCCAGCCAAAGGAGAATGATGGCACGATCGAAGACATCCAGTCGGCTAATGCGGTCATACAACTGCCGAATAAGTTTACTATGTGCGTCGGTATCGTTGTACAAGTCAATATCGACCGAAAGAGGAACCGTCTGTACACTACGTTTCTTCTTCCGTTCTTGATTCGTGCAAGTATTCAAGCTAACACGCCATATCCATGTCTTCAAGCCACTCTCCCCCCGAAAGCCATCAAAGCCTTTCCAAAGGTTCATCAGTATCTCTTGAAAGTAGTCTTGTACCACATCTTTATCATTCGAAAAGAAGTAGCAGACAGTATAGATAGTCTTTTTATACTTGCTGACCATTTCAGTAAATGCTCGTTCTTTGTTG
>ERZ778512.2139-NODE-2139-length-11197-cov-5.887812_pt1 | contig 11197 bp, 10 predicted proteins | sample MGYA00510346_ERZ778512 | MGnify/ENA primary metagenome ERZ778512 (study PRJEB29527, sample SAMN07138962) | mouse gut metagenome | material: feces | host: mouse | place: China:Nanjing | collected 2016-01-25 ...
GCTCAGCTCCATCGACGCGCCGGTGGCGAGCATGGGATCGGCAAGTATGAGCGTCTTCCCGTCAAGGCGCGGCGATGCTATGTATTCAATGAACACATCGAAGTTTTCTTTCTCCTTATATTTGCGATAAGCCGACACAAAAGCGTTTTCGGCCTGATCGAGTGTGTTCAGGAAGCCGAGATGAAAAGGCACTCCTGCGCGGAATATCGTGCCGAGCACAACTTTGTCGGCAATTACATTGCAGGTTGCGGTGTCGAGCGGTGTCGTTATTTCGACCTGACGGTAATTGAATGTCTTGCTTATTTCGTAGGCCATTATCTCGCCTATCCTTTCAAGATTGCGGCGGAATCGGAGCATGTCGTGCTGAATGTCGACATTACGCAGCTCCATCATGTATTGACTGATGACCGAATGATTGTCGTCGAAGTTTACTATCTTCATGGTTGCTATGGTTTTGTGAAAGTGTTATGTTGTTATGCGAGGCCCTTCACGGCGATAAGGTCGTAGAACTCTTTGCCGGGAGCCACATGGGCGGCGTTGAAGCCGAGACGGCGCGCGGCGTCGACATTGGCCTGGGAGTCATCGAAAAAGAGGGTCTCCTCGGGCTCGATGCCACAGTGGGCGCAGGTGTAGTCAAAGATGGCGCGGTCGGGCTTGTAACACTTGGCCTCGTAGCTTGTGACAATGCCGTCGAAATAGTCTGTCATCTCCCGGTCCTCCTGACGGAACTGCTCGGCTATGTAGCCGTCCATCATGATAGGGTTGGTGTTGGAGAGCAGATACACCTTGTAGCGGCGGCGCAGTTCGCGCAGGGCCTTGAGGCGGCTGACAGGGATGCCGGTGAGAAAGAGGTCAAAGGCACGGTCGATTTCGTCGTCGGTCACAGGGCGGTTAAAGAGGGGGCGCATCTGGTGGTGAAACTCGTCGGGGGTTATTTCGCCCTTTTCGAGTGCGAGGAAGGGACCTTTCTGGCCATATTCGCCGAGCATCTCGGCGGCATCGGGCATGCCGAGAGCTTCGAGGGCACGCACGCAGCGCATGCGGTCAAGATTCATTATCACGCCGCCCAGGTCGAAGAGCAGATTTTTTATCATAGTCATTATCTCATTATCCGGATTTCTGCAAAGTTACAACAAATATTCCAATTATGATGTTTTGGGACGAAATTCGTGGGGGTTAGTTTGCGGCACTTGTGTAATTTTTTGTAATTTTGCACCTTGTTAAAAAGATAGCAATCACTCACACCTATTATCAGCGTGGAAACAAAATACATATTCGTTACCGGCGGCGTAGTGTCTTCACTGGGCAAAGGCATTATCTCCTCTTCGCTCGCCTGTCTGCTGAAAGCCCGCGGTTACAAAGTTACAATCCAGAAGTTTGACCCGTATATCAATATTGACCCGGGTACGCTCAATCCCTATGAGCACGGCGAGTGCTATGTGACAGTGGACGGCCATGAGGCCGACCTCGACCTCGGACACTACGAGCGTTTCACCAATATCCAGACCACACGCGCCAACAATGTGACCACCGGTCGCATCTATCAGAGCGTAATCGACAAGGAACGTCGCGGCGATTATCTGGGCAAGACCGTGCAGATTATCCCTCACATCACCGACGAAATCAAGCGCAACGTCATGGCTCTGGGCAAGACCGGCGATTTTGACTTTGTCATCACCGAGATCGGCGGCACCGTGGGCGACATCGAGAGCCTGCCGTTTCTTGAGGCCGTGCGCCAGTTGCGCTGGGAGCTTGAGGACGACTGTGTGTGCATACATCTGACATATGTGCCGTTTATTCACGCTGCCAAGGAGCTCAAGACCAAGCCGACCCAGCACTCTGTCAAGCAGTTGCAGCAGGTGGGTATCCAGCCCGACGTCCTGGTGCTGCGCACGGAGCACGAGATTCCGGCCGGAATGAGAAAGAAGATCGCTCAGTTCTGCAACGTGTCGCCCGACGCGGTGGTGCAGAGCGTCGACGCTCCGTCGATTTACAAGGTGCCTGTGCTCATGCACGAGCAGCATCTCGACGAGATTGTGCTGAAAAAATGTGATATGCTCCCGCAGGGCGAGCCCGACATGACCGACTGGAACCGTTTCCTCTCGCTCATGGACTCGGCCGAGAGCACCGTGACCATTGGTCTCGTCGGCAAATATGTCGAGCTGCAGGATGCCTACAAATCGATAGACGAATCGCTCTTCCAGGCTGCCACCTATTGCGGCCACAAGGTGAAGATACGCTACATCCACTCCGAGAAGGTCAATCCCGACAACGTAGGCGGCCAGCTCGAGGGGCTTGATGGTGTCATTATCGCACCCGGCTTCGGCCAGCGCGGCATCGAGGGCAAATTTGTGGCTCTCGAGTGGTGCCGCACTCATGACATTCCCACCTTCGGCATCTGCCTGGGCATGCAGTGCATGGTGATAGAGTTTGCCCGCAATGTACTCGGGCTCAAGGAGGCCAACTCGACCGAGATGAACCCCAACACCCCCGACAATGTCATCGACCTGATGGAAGAGCAGAAGAGCATCCACAATATGGGCGGCACCATGCGTCTCGGGGCTTATGACTGTGTGTTGCGCGAAGGCTCGAGAGTGGCAGCCGCCTATGGCAGACCTCAGGTCAGGGAGCGTCACCGTCACCGCTTCGAGTTTAACAACGATTACCGCGCCCGTTTTGAGGAGGCCGGCATGAAGTGTGTGGGCGAGAATCCCGACACCCGTCTGGTCGAGGTTGTCGAACTGCCCGACCACCGTTGGTTTATCGGCACACAGTATCATCCCGAGTATTCCTCGACCGTGCTCTCTCCCTCACCGCTCTTCCTCGACTTTATCAAATCGGCAATCGCATATAAAGAAGAAAAGAATAAATAATGGATAAGAACACCCTTACAGGCCTGTTGCTCATGGGCCTCGTCATCTTTGGTTTCATGTGGCTCAACCAGCCCTCGGCCGAAGAACTTGAACGCCAGCGTCAGGAGCGCGCACGCATGGAGGCCGAGGCCGCACAGAAGGCCGATGACCCCTCGCTTCTCACGCTCGACTCCATCACCCCGGCCGAAGTGGCCTCGATAGCCTCGACCATCCGCGAGCTCGGCCAGGCCGACACTACGGCCCATACTGCCCGTCTCAGTGTCGAGGGCATGAACCTCACGCTTGACGCCGAGGGCAATGTCGGCGGCACTGTCGAGGCTAAAGGCCAGGCCGTGTCGGTGGCACAGTTGCTGAGCAATGACACCTCGTCGCTCGGCACACCGCTTGCCGCATCGGCTCTCAAGGCTCTGCGTCAGGGTCTCGCCACAGCCGCGCGCTATCGCGGATTTGCCCGTCATCTCTCGGGTGACAGCACTACCGTGAAGCTCGCCAACAAGCTCGTGACCCTCGAGCTCTCCAACAAGGGCGGTGTCATATCGCGCGCTTCGCTCAACGATTATCGCAGCTATGACTCGACCCAGGTGACACTGCTCGACCCGGCCACCGACATGTATTCGTTCACACTCACTTCGGCCAGCCAGCGTTTCGAGACACGCGAGTTTTACTTCCAGCCCGTGGTCGAGAACGACTCGACCGTGTGCATGATGCTCGACCTCGGCGACGGAGCCAAGTGGGGCATACGCTATATGCTGCCCTCCGACAGCTATCTGGTGAATATCGATGTGGTGCAGGAAGGTATGCAGGCCATCATACCCACTTCGGTGGCCACGATGGATATGACCTGGAGCCAGAAGATGCGCCGCCTGGAGGCCGGACGCGTGTTTGAGGAGCGCAACTCGGCCCTGTACTATATGTATCCCGACGGTGATGTCGACAATCTCAGCGAGAGCGGAGATGACTCGGAAGATATAACGCAGCGACTCAAGTGGGTGAGCTGCAAGAATCAGTTCTTCTCGGCAGTGCTCATGTCGCGCGGCAACTTTGCCGCCGCCGAGCTTTCAAGCTCAGAGCTTAAGGACAATCCCGACTTTATCAAGCAGATGAATATCGCGCTCACGCTCGATTATTCGGCCTCGCTTGCCAATCCGGCCTCGTTTGTGATGTATCTCGGTCCCAACTCCTATCCCGTGATGAAGGAGGTGGAGAAGACGGTCTTCCCCGAGGAAAACATGCATCTTACCAAGCTCATTCCGCTTGGCTGGCCTATATTCCGCTGGATCAATACGCTGATTATCATCCCCGTGTTCAGCTTCCTTGGCTCGTTTATCAGCAACTATGGCATCATCATCCTGCTGCTGACCATCTTTATCAAGATAATCCTCTATCCGTTCACTTACAAGAGCCTTATCTCACAGGCCAAGATGCGTCTGCTCGCGCCTGAAATCAAGGCTATCAATGACAAATATCCCGGAAATGAGAACGCCATGAAGCGTCAGCAGGAGTCGATGGCACTCTATTCGCGTGCCGGGGCCAACCCGATGTCGGGCTGTCTGCCCATGCTGCTTCAGATGCCTGTGTTGGTGGCCATGTTCTGGTTCTTCCCGTCGGCCATCGAGCTGCGCGGCGAGTCGTTCCTGTGGGCCAAAGACCTTGCGGCTCCCGATGCCATCGTGTCATGGACTGCCAATATCCCCTTCATTTCATCGACATTCGGCAACCATATCAGTCTCTTCTGTCTGCTGATGACCGCCACCAATATTATATACACCTATCTCAACATGCAGAGCCAGGCCTCGTCGGGCATGCCGGGCATGAAGTGGATGATGTATCTGATGCCGGTGATGTTCCTGTTTATCTTCAATAACTATGCTGCGGGCCTGAGCTATTATTACTTCCTGTCGCTGCTCATCACGATCCTCATGACTTTCACTTTCCGCAAGTTTGTGTCGGAGGACAAGATGCGTGCCAAGATGGCCGAGAATGCCAAGAAACCCAAGAAGAAGGGCTGGATGGCTCAGAAACTCGAGGAGGCCCAGAAGCAGCAGGAGGCTATGCTCCGCGAGCAGCAGAGACGCAATAAGAGGAGATAGTTTAAAGTTTAAAGTTTAGGCTATCCTACCCCCCTTTATACTGAATAATGGCAAGGCACTTGCATATGGCTCTTGTCGCTGTCATGGCTCTTGTGGCCATGACGGCGGGAGAGGCTGCGGGGCAGACTTATGAAGTCGTGCCCGGGCAGCTTGCGGCCGAGTGTGCCGTGCCTTCGTGTGCCGGGGTCATCACTGTCACGGGTTCGGTCGATGCTTCCGATCTGGCCTATCTTGCGGCGACAATAGAGGAGCTGCATACGCTCGACCTGTCGGGCGTGACGGTGGCGGCCTACAAGGGGCCCCGGGTTGGGGCTAATGTGTATTCCGCCCCGGCCGATGTGTTGCCCCCTTATATCCTTGCGGGCCTCAGGGCCGCGCATGTGAGGCTTCCGGCCTCGATTACGGCTATTGGGGAGGGCGCGCTGATGGATTCGCGCATCGAAGAGGTGGTGATACCTCAAGGCGTGACCCGCGTCGGAGCTGACGCTTTCGCGCAATGCCGTCGTCTGACCCGCGCAGAGCTGTCGGAAGGGATGGCTACGGTCGAGGCGAGGACTTTCGAGGGGTGCGGAATGCTTGCCGAGGTGAGCCTGCCCGGCTCGCTGAGTGCCATAGGTGACCGCGCCTTTTTAGGATGTCGTTCGCTCGGGGAGATTGCGATGCCGGAGTCTTTGACTTGCATCGGGCATGAGGCCTTTGCTCTGAGCGGTCTTGAGAGAGTGTCTCTTGACGGCTGCGGGCGATTGGCCTCAGTGGGCGAGAGAGCTTTTGCCTCGTGTGCCCGCCTGGTGTCGGCCACACTGCCCTCGGGGGCCGCAGAACTTGGCGAGGGAGTGTTTTTTGACTGTGAGTCGCTTGCCGATGTGCGTCTGCCGTCGGAGGCAGTGAGTGTCCCCGCCCTTGCCTTGAAGGGGGCTGTGAGCCTTGCGTCGGTCAATCTGCCCGACGGAGTGAGTGAGATAGGGGTGCTTGCTATGGCCGGAATGACGGCTGTGGAGACTGTGGCACTGCCTGCGTCGCTGACACATATAGGCGATGGAGCGTTTGAGGGCTGGAGCGGTGTCAGGGAGATTGACGCGCTGCGGCTTGAGACTGTGCCCTCGTTGGGCGATGAGGTGTGGGCCGGAGTGGAGCAGCCGGCTGTGACACTCAATGTGCTCCCCGAACTTGAAGAAGCGTTTCTTGCCGCCCCGCAGTGGCAGGAGTTTTCCATAAGCCGCTCGTCGATCACACTGCTTCCCTCGACCTCAGGGGCCGCCGGGCATGTGGAGGCCGGTTTTATGGGCATGACTTTGAGAGTCAGCTCGGACATTGAGCTTGAAAGTGTCACGCTCTATGGCGTGGACGGGCGTGTGCTCGAGACGGCGGTCCATATCAGGGTCGACAGTGTGAGCCTGGACACGTCGCGCCATGCGGGAGCCTTTTTTATAGTCAGGGCCGTGACCCGCGACGGAGGCCGCGGAGTGACGTTCAAGCTGATGCGCCAACCGTAGATAAAATCCTTACAATCGTTATAAATCTCTCACCCCACACTCTTAATAAACCCATGGGAAAGAACAAGCTAAAGAAGTTTGCCGAGATGGAGACACTGTCATGTGTCTACCAGTATCCATTCGCTCACCTCAAGGAGACCGGCGGCTGTCCGCTGCGCGGCCGCTGGGGCGGGGAGGTGTTTCACAACAATGCGCCTCTGACGCTTGAGCTCGGCTGTGGCAAGGGAGAATATGCCGTAGGCATGGGCCGCACCTATCCCGACCGCAATTTCATAGGCATCGACATCAAGGGCGCGCGTATGTGGACGGGAGCCAAGCAGGTGTGTGAGGCGGGGATGGACAATGTGGCATTTCTGCGTACCTCGATACATCTGCTGCCGGAGTTTTTTGCTCCGGGCGAGGTGTCGGAGATATGGATAACTTTTCCTGACCCTCAGATGAAGAAGGTCAACAAGCGTCTTACAGGGACGCATTTCATGGAGATTTACCGTAAGGTGCTTTCGGCTGACGGTACCATAAGGCTTAAGACTGACTCGCCTTTTCTCTATGCCTATACTCTGGAGATGATACGCCATAACAATCTGCCTCTTCTTGCGGCGACCGATGACCTGTATCACTCTCCGCTTGCAGCCGAGGTGCCGCCCATCACGACGTTTTATGAGAGCCAGTGGCTGTCACGCGGCATACCGAGCAAGTATATCGCCTGGCAACTGCCTCAGGATGCTGTGCTGACGGAGCCGGAGGTGGAGATTGAGCCTGATACGTATCGCTCGTTCGGACGCGGATCGCTTTGAGGCATGTAGTTCATGCGTTATAAACTCCGGTGCTGATGAAATTGTTACAGTGTTGACTGTAAATCATTAATTATAAGAAAAAACAATCATAAGACATGACATTATATCCTTCACTTATAACCGAGGCTCTCGCTACAGTGCGTTATCCCGGTAACGGCAAGAGTCTGATCGAAAATTCAATGGTGGCTGATGATATACGTATCGACGGCGAGAGTGTTAGTTTTACGCTTATCTTTGACAAGCCGACCGATCCGTTCATGAAGTCGATGGCCAAGGCAGCGGAGACTGCGATACATACATATGTGTCACCGGAGGTAAAGGTTACGGTGCACACAGCGTCGCGCCAGCCGGCTTCGGCCAAGGCTGCTCCGGTGTTGCCGGGCGTGAAGAATATCGTGGGTGTGTCGTCGGGCAAAGGCGGTGTTGGTAAGTCGACTGTCGCCGCCAATCTTGCCGTGGCTCTTGCGCGCGAGGGTTATAAGGTGGGATTGCTTGACGCAGACATTTTCGGCCCTTCGATGCCTAAGATGTTTGGTATCGAGGACCAGCAGCTCTATATACATGATGTCGACGGCCGTCAGATGATAATCCCTGTGGAGCGTTACGGCGTGAAGTTGCTGTCAATAGGTTTTCTGGTTGACAAGGACAAGGCTGTGATGTGGCGCGGGTCGATGGCGTCGAATGCTCTGAAGCAACTTATTTCGGAGGGTGACTGGGGTGAGCTTGATTATTTCCTTATAGACATGCCTCCCGGCACGAGCGATATCCATCTGACGCTTGTGCAGACGCTGGCCATGACGGGTGTGGTGGTTGTAACCACTCCTCAGGAGGTGGCTCTGGCTGACGCACGCAAGGGTATCTCGATGTTTAAGGATGATAAGGTAAATGTGCCTATACTCGGACTTGTGGAGAATATGGCGTGGTTTACTCCGGCTGAACATCCCGATGAGCGTTACTATATATTTGGCCGCGAGGGTGGCGTGAAGCTCGCTGAGCATATGGGAGTGCGTCTGCTCGCGCAGATACCGCTTGTGGCTTCGATAGCTGACAGCGGTGACAACGGTTGTCCGGTGGCTATGACTGACAGTATCACGGGCCATGCTTTCGCTCATCTGGCTCATGAGGTAATCGATGCTGTGGCTGAGCGTAACTCTATGCTGCCTCCGACTCAGAAGGTGCAGCTTAAGTGACTCAATTTGAGCGAGCTCAAATTGAAGGTTATAAGGTTATAAGGTTATAGGCTTATAAGAATATAGGCTTATAAGAATATAGGGTTATATCACCTAAGATAATTATATTTTGAAAATATTTCTTAACCTTGGTTCCAATCTCGGTAACCGGGAGGAGATGCTCGGTCGGGCGGTCGCGCTCTTAAGGGATGCGCTGCCCGGCCGAGTGACATGCTCGCGGATGCTTGAAACCCCTGCGTGGGGGTTTGAATCGGATAATCCTTTTCTGAATGTGGGGGTGGCTGTGGAGACTGAGTGTGCTTTGTCTCCTATGGAGGTGCTGCGAATTGTGGAAGGGATTCAGCGTGATCTTGACCCGTCACCCCACCGTGATGAGGCGGGGGGATATATTGACCGGGCTATCGATATTGATATTGTCGCTATCGATGATGTGGTGATGGATACGCCGGAGCTTACGCTGCCGCATCCGAGGATGCATCTGAGGGAGTTTGTGCTTGTGCCGATGGCTGAGCTTGCTCCTGACTGGCGTCACCCGAGGCTTGGACTGCGGGTGGATGAGATGGTGACTAAGGCTTAGCTTGGCGATGGTGCTCCCCGGGCCGAGCTGAAGCTCGGGAGCGGGGACAAAGCTTCGCGCTAACACGCTTTCAGAGAGGAGAGGGGGCTGATGGGGCCAATGGGCCGAATGGGCCGAATGGGGCGAATGGGGCCAATGGGGCGGCTGGGCTGGGCTTCGCGCTTCCGCGCTCACACTTTTTCAAAGGGGGCCGAATGGGCCGAATGGGGCGAATGGGGCGAATGGGGCGGCTAGGCTGGGCTTCGCGCTTCCGCGCTCACACTTTTTCAAAGGGGGCCGAATGGGCCGGATGGGGCAAATGAGGCCAATGGGGCGGATGGCTGACGATATAATAAAGATTGGCTGCGCGGCGGGCGCGGAGCCAATCTTTAATTTTTTGATGTTTTTTGTCAGCAGGGGAGGGTGGCTTCGGCTCCGGGACGGTCGAGACAGAGGCATTGGGTGTCGCTTCCGGCGGGTAGGTAGGTGGCGAAGTCGCATGCTTTCTGTGGCTGGCCCCAGAAGTGCATGGGGATGAAGTAGTCGACCCGGATTTTGCTGAGGAATATGTTGGCTCCTCGGGCGAAGTCGGTGCCCAGACGTGCGTCGACGGGGAACATCACGATGTGCATGTCGGGGTAGTCCTGTGAGATATTGTTGACGATTTTCTCGAAGTGGGCTTGTGCGGCCTGTGACTCGGCGGGTGTGGAGACGTCGCCCCAATGCCAGTCGTTGAGGTCGCCGGCGTGGAATATGACATGGCCGTCGGGGAGTGTTATGGCGTAGGCTACGCCGGCGTCGGTGGATTTGTAGGCGCGGACTTTGCTTGTGCCGGGTATTTGGTCGAGGATGTCGCCGGGGCTCATCCATGCTACCGAGAGTCCTTTGTCGGGGACTAATTTGGAGAAGATGTCGTAGGAGAGGACGTAGGTGCGTCTGTGGTCTTGTGCGAGTTCGAAGATGGAGGTGTTGAAGTGGTCGGGGTGGTGGTGACTCACGAAGAAGATGACGTCGGCGTCGGGGGATTCTCTGAGGACTTTCTCGAGTTTTTTGTCGGGGTCTTTGTAGTAGTCAAATACCATGACGGCGTCGGGGGTGGTGACGGCAAATCCGCTATGGTCGAGATATGTTACTTTTATCATGACGGTTGGGGTTGGTTACTTATATTTATATAACGCCGGAGGTGGTTGATTGTTTGTGTGTGTGCAGTATGTCAACGGTCGCTTACCGTGCGGTTTAGCTTTGGGCTGCGGAGCACGGTGTACCGCTAAAGTGGGTGGGGTGGGTCGGATGGGCCGGATGGGGCCGATGGTGTTGATGGGGGGAGTGTGGCCAGCAGGCGGGTGAGGGTGGCCATGTCGGGGATGGTGATGATTGTGACGGGCGGCGGGTCGGCGGGCTGTGGCTGCGGGGCTGCGTGGCAGTCGGCGATGCCGGGGGCGTGGTGTGGGGCTGCCGGGGCCTGAAGGTGGATGATGAGGAAGCCTGAGGCGTCGAGGATGGGGAAGAGTGCTGAACAGAGTCGCTTGAAGTTGCGCGGGTCGCGCAGGAGGGGTGAGTAGGTTTTGGCTTGGTGGGCGTTGAGGAGCATCATGAAGGCGGGGGTGGTGCCTCGGATGTGGTCGGCCTGCCGGTAGGTGATGTGGCGGAGTCTTTTGTTGCGTGTGATGCGGGCGGGTCGCGAGGGGGTGCAGAGTATGGCTGTGGCTCCCGGGGGTGATGTGGCGAGCCTGTAGTCGAGGTAGCTGCGCAGGATGGCTGTGGTGTCGTAGCCGGGTCGGTCGATGATCATGACGGGTTGGGGGCGGCTGCGGCGGTTTTGCTCAAGGCGGGATATGACGCTTCGCTCGGCGGGGGTGAGTGCCCTGCCGAGGTGGCGTGAGAAGCCGTGACACCAGATGTCGGGTATGCGTGGCTTGCGTGGCTGATGGGTGGTGATGAGCCTCCTTGCGTGCATGTCTGCTTTTTTTGTAGGCAAAGGTAGTGAGAATGGGGACGCAAGGGGTGCGGTAATGCCGCGCGCTGTGGGCCGAGCTGAAGCTCGGAGGCGGGGACAAAGCTTCGCGCTTTTTTCAAAGGGTGGCCGGATGGGCCAAATGGGGCTGATGGGGCTGATGGGGCTAATGGGCGGGGTTGGCATTCGCGCTTCCGCGCTCACACTTTTTCAAAGGGGGGAGGGGAGGGTGGCAATGGGGTGGATG
>ERZ778512.2140-NODE-2140-length-11188-cov-4.929130_pt1 | contig 11188 bp, 8 predicted proteins | sample MGYA00510346_ERZ778512 | MGnify/ENA primary metagenome ERZ778512 (study PRJEB29527, sample SAMN07138962) | mouse gut metagenome | material: feces | host: mouse | place: China:Nanjing | collected 2016-01-25 ...
TTCGTCTGGCTTCACATGGCATCTGCCTCTTAAAAAAGATCGACATATTTTGTGACACGAATTGCAAATCTGGTTTTGTTGTATGGATTGCGTGATTTTTGATCTGGTATAACAGGTATAAAGGTGCACCAAGATAATCAATGAGACAGGGCATCTCGCAATCTATGGCAAACATCACTTCAGTTCTTTCTCATCGGGTGATGAAAACGCACTTCAGTCTGAAAGGAATATGAAAATGAGATCAACAGACACTCTATTTTTTGACTCTGGGTAAAATGGATTGAGTAAGCGTTATAGCTTACGAACATTCAAATCAATTAAACATCAGAAGAGATTTTATACTCAGGTATTTAATCTGGCTCTCTGTTTATTTAAATAATGTGAAAAGAGATTTTTCACAGGAGACCTTATACAAAAAAATATAAAATACAGCTACCGGTTGCCAAAGACACTATAAGCCTGGCAAAAAAATATTACACAACATAAATGCTAATTGTTTATGCGGGCTTTGTATTGCTTTCTGTATCCTACAAATGAGTGAAATTTATGAAAAAGGCTAAAATACTTTCTGGCGTATTATTACTGTGCTTTTCGTCCCCATTAATTTCTCAGGCTGCGACACTGGACGTACGTGGTGGATATCGTAGTGGAAGCCACGCCTATGAGACTCGACTCAAAGTCAGTGAGGGATGGCAAAATGGATGGTGGGCAAGCATGGAAAGTAATACCTGGAATACCATTCATGATAATAAAAAGGAAAATGCCGCACTCAATGATGTTCAGGTTGAAGTTAATTACGCGATTAAACTTGATGATCAATGGACGGTGCGCCCGGGAATGTTAACGCATTTTAGCAGCAACGGCACACGCTACGGACCCTACGTAAAACTGTCCTGGGACGCGACAAAAGATCTTAATTTTGGCATTCGCTATCGTTACGACTGGAAAGCTTACCGACAACAAGACTTATCCGGTGATATGTCTCGTGATAACGTTCATCGTTGGGATGGATATGTCACTTACCATATTAATAGTGATTTCACCTTCGCATGGCAAACGACGCTATACAGCAAACAGAACGATTATCGCTATGCAAACCATAAGAAATGGGCGACGGAAAATGCATTTGTTCTACAATACCATATGACGCCCGATATTACGCCATACATAGAATATGACTACCTGGACCGTCAGGGTGTTTACAACGGCAGAGATAATTTATCGGAAAACAGTTATCGCATTGGTGTGTCATTTAAACTGTAGTAGACAGGAGACAGTCACAATGAATAAAACAATAACGGCGCTTGCTATCATAATGGCTTCATTTGCCGCAAACGCGTCTGTATTACCGGAAACTCCTGTGCCATTTAAAAGTGGTACCGGAGCAATTGATAACGACACTGTCTACATTGGTTTAGGTAGCGCAGGTACGGCATGGTACAAGCTGGATACACAGGCCAAAGATAAAAAATGGACAGCGTTAGCTGCATTCCCTGGTGGACCAAGAGATCAAGCAACCTCTGCATTTATTGATGGCAATCTGTATGTGTTTGGCGGCATTGGCAAAAACAGCGAGGGCTTGACTCAGGTATTTAATGATGTACACAAATACAACCCCAAAACCAATAGCTGGGTTAAATTGATGTCGCACGCACCGATGGGCATGGCGGGTCATGTGACTTTTGTTCACAACGGCAAGGCTTATGTTACTGGCGGAGTTAACCAGAATATCTTCAATGGCTATTTTGAAGATCTCAACGAGGCTGGAAAAGATTCAACCGCTATAGATAAAATCAATGCCCACTATTTTGACAAAAAAGCAGAAGATTATTTCTTCAATAAGTTTCTGTTGTCTTTTGATCCCTCAACACAGCAATGGAGTTACGCTGGCGAATCTCCCTGGTACGGAACGGCTGGTGCGGCGGTTGTGAATAAAGGTGATAAAACCTGGCTTATTAATGGCGAAGCCAAACCAGGATTGCGAACGGATGCCGTATTTGAACTTGATTTCACCGGTAATAATTTAAAATGGAATAGGCTTGCTCCCGTCTCATCACCAGATGGCGTCGCTGGCGGTTTTGCGGGGATAAGCAATGATTCTCTTATATTTGCCGGAGGGGCCGGATTCAAAGGTTCACGAGAAAATTACCAGAACGGTAAGAACTATGCGCATGAAGGTCTGAAAAAATCATATAGCGCTGATATTCATCTTTGGCATAACGGGAAATGGGATAAATCGGGTGAATTATCGCAAGGTCGGGCCTACGGAGTATCATTGCCCTGGAATAATAGTCTATTGATTATTGGCGGTGAAACTGCAGGCGGCAAAGCGGTGACGGATTCAGTTTTGATCTCTGTGAAGGATAACAAAGTTACTGTGCAAAACTAACGCTTCAGGGCCCCAGTAAAGGGGCCCTGCTATCAATTTGTCATTTGTATTACGCGAAATTTATATGAACGCAATAATATCGCCCGATTATTACTATGTTCTTACCATTGCTGGTCAGTCTAATGCCATGGCGTATGGCGAAGGACTGCCATTACCGGACAGGGAAGATGCGCCTCATCCCAGAATTAAACAATTAGCGAGATTTGCGCATACGCATCCCGGAGGCCCGTCATGTCACTTTAACGACATTATTCCACTGACTCACTGCCCACACGATGTTCAGGATATGCAGGGTTATCACCATCCTCTGGCAACGAATCATCAAACACAGTACGGCACCGTTGGCCAGGCACTGCATATTGCACGGAAATTACTGCCCTTTATTCCTGATAATGCAGGGGTTCTTATCGTTCCGTGTTGCCGTGGCGGATCGGCTTTTACCGCGGGCAGCGAAGGGACATATTCAGAACGGCACGGAGCCAGCCATGATGCTTGTCGTTGGGGAACGGATACTCCGCTATACCAGGATTTAGTCAGCAGAACGCGAGCCGCACTGGTAAAAAACCCGCAGAACAAATTCCTCGGCGTATGCTGGATGCAAGGCGAATTTGACTTAATGACCAGTGACTACGCGTCACACCCTCAACACTTTAATCATATGGTTGAAGCCTTTCGTAGGGATCTAAAACAATACCATTCTCAGCTTAATAATATTACTGACGCGCCGTGGTTTTGCGGCGATACCACCTGGTACTGGAAAGAAAATTTCCCTCATGCGTATGAAGTTATTTATGGCAATTATCAAAATAATGTTTTAGCCAATATTATTTTCGTCGACTTCCAGCAACAAGGTGAAAGAGGACTGACGAACGCGCCTGATGAAGACCCGGACGATTTAAGCACGGGATATTACGGTTCAGCGTACCGGTCACCGGAGAACTGGACGACGGCACTGCGAAGCAGTCATTTCAGCGCGGCAGCCCGTCGGGGGATTATTTCTGACAGGTTTGTAGAAGCAATTTTGCAGTTTTGGGGCGAAAAGTGAGCGTTCATTAATTTGATTTATTCGCATCCATCAACGCTTTTAACTCCTCCGGCGTAAACGGTGGTTAGCGTCGGTGCAGCATCGCATGGCAATTAGGGTACACAGGCAGCAAAAAAACAAATGAGATCAAAGTAATATATCTTCACTTGCAGGCTTGAACAGCCGAAAATTTGCGAGCATGATCGCAATTATTTCACTGCCAGGGATATCAATGGCTTCCAGTAAATCGCTACAGCAGGCAATTGCCAATATAAAAATCTGGCACAAGGGTGAACAGCGCGCGCCGCATAAGCCATTGTTATTGCTATACGTATTAGCGGGATACCTGAATGGACATCCACGCCTTTTCGATTATGGATCGGAAATCTACGAACCTCTGCACAGTTTACTGGAACGTTTTGGGCCACAGCGTTCACAGTACCGACCTGATATGCCGTTCTGGCGATTACAAGGCGACGGATTCTGGCAATTACACAATGCCGAGCTTTGCTCAACAGCAGGGAGCAGCCGACAACCGCCAGTGAAGGAACTGAACGAATACCACGTTGCAGGCGGTTTCGATGAACAGCACTACGCCCTGGTAACCGGCAATAAAAAACTCATCAATACTCTGGCGCAACAGATACTCGAAGCGCACTTCACCGAGAGTATTCAGGAAGAAATTGCTGACGAGCTGGGTTTTGATCTCCAGCAAATCCGTAAACAGCGCGACCCTTTATTTCGCAAAAATGTATTACGCGCTTATAACTACCAGTGCGCGATATGTGGCTTTAATATGCGCCACGACGACACCACCGTAGCGTTGGAAGCGGCGCATATAAAATGGAAACAGCAAGGAGGTCCTTGTGAAATTCCTAATGGCCTGGCGCTTTGCGCAATTCACCATAAAGCCTTTGATAAAGGATCGATTGGCCTGGACGAAAATATGCGGGTACTGGTATCAGATGCGGTAAACGGCGGAGGGATCGTTGAGAGATTATTCTGGGATTTTGACGGGAAAACTATTGCGTTGCCGCAGGTGCGTAAAAATTACCCTTATGAGGTGTTTGTAGAGTGGCATCGGAAAGAGGTTTTTAGGGGGTGAGGTTGATAACAGCATTCACCCTACAACCTTACATTGTATTTAAATTAGAGCTGAGTTAACAGATAGTTGTATATATAACAGGCACTTGTCACAACGATTAACTCAATATAGTTAGAATACCTCATATTAATTAAAAAATAAGTAATGTCACAACAGAGGAAAAGTCACGATGACTCTTGTAGATAGTGTCGAAGCAGGTAGGCTAACGATTAGTGAATTGATTGATGCCCTGGCGAAAGATAAAAATTACACAGCTTCCAGATGGTATCAGCGATACCGTGCATTTACGACTTTGCTACAGCAAACCTCAACTTTTGCTGAGCCTGCAACAGATGGTCTGGTCAAACAGCTTTGGTATGAGCGTGACAACGGCATTGCAAGTATTCGCCAGGGCGTTCCATCCTTAGCAGAATATCAGCAAAGCCTGCCACTGCTTAGAGAACTAACTGAACGAATTCGGCAACAGCCGGATGAAGAAACTTACCAATATGTTGGCAATGCACTTCAACAAGCTAAAGAAAACGGACTTCTCAAGCGTATGTATTGGAGTTTGAGAAATCGCGTCTTTGCCGCGTTCTCGCCAGAAAACTACACCAGTACTGTGGATGAGAATGCTTTTAATAAAGCAGCAGAATTCTTAAATCAGCACTTCCATCTCGGTTTGGTACTGACCGGAAATTGGTTACAGAAAAACTATGAATTGAAACAAGCCATACACGCCCAATCTCCTGATACAGATCCTTATTATGTGAATATGGCCATCTGGCATCTCTATGAATTGCTCCGTGAACGCGATAATGAACAAAAGCAGGAGAAAGTAGCTAGCACTACATCCATAACCCGCAGTGAGCCCATCGAGAACAAGATCATCCTACATTCACCAACTAACGTGATCTTCTTTGGCCCCCCTGGCACTGGCAAGACCTTCAGGTTGCAGCAAAAAATGAAAGAGTACACTTCTCATGCTGTTCCCGCTGATCGTGATGCCTGGCTGGATTCTCGCCTTGAATCGTTGAACTGGATGCAGGTTATAACGCTGGTGCTGCTCGATCTTGGGAAACGAGCGAAAGTTCGCCAAATTATTGAACATATGTGGTTTCAACGTAAGGCATTATTAAACGGTCGTAATGGCAATCTATCGAATACTGCCTGGGCAGCTTTGCAATCCTATACAGTTCCCGAGTCGTTAACCGTTGATTATAAGAATCGGCGTGAGCCTGCCGTATTTAACAAAACAGATAACAGCGAATGGTTTCTAGTTGATTCACAGCTCGAGCAAGTGGAGGATTTGGTAGAGCTCTACGCCGAACTTAAACGTGGCCCTAAATCTGCCGAAGCCATCCAGCGTTTTGCGGTGGTTACGTTCCACCAATCTTACGGCTATGAAGAATTTATTGAAGGTATACGCGCTCGCTCTGACGAGAGTGGCAATATCTCTTATCCCATTGAGCCGGGTATCTTTATGCGCCTTTGCCAACGTGCGAATGCCGATCCAGGACATCGCTACGCCATTTTCATTGATGAGATCAATCGCGGTAACATATCCAAGATCTTTGGTGAACTAATCTCACTCATTGAAGTAGACAAGCGTGCAGGCATGCCCAATGCGATGAGCCTGCAACTGGCTTATAGCGGTGATCACTTCAGCGTACCCGGCAATGTCGATATCATCGGAGCCATGAATACAGCGGACCGTTCTTTAGCTCTGATGGACACGGCTTTGCGCCGTCGCTTTGACTTTGTCGAAATGATGCCTGATCTCTCTTTACTGAGTGAAGCTAAGGTGAAAGGCATAGAGCTCGAGTCGTTGTTAGAGAAACTCAATAGCCGCATCGAGGCTCTTTACGATCGTGAACATACGCTGGGGCATGCGTTCTTTATGCCGGTAAAAAATGCACTCGATGCCGGTGATGAAGAAGCTGCGTTTAAACAATTGAAGATCGCATTCCAGAAAAAGATCATTCCGCTTTTACAGGAATACTTTTTCGATGACTGGAACAAGATCCGGTTGGTGCTGGCAGACAATCAAAAGCAAGACGACAACCTGCAATTCGTGATTGAGAAAACCGACGATCTCGATACGCTTTTTGGTAACAACCATGGTTTACGACGCCATGATCAGCAATCAACAGCTTATGAGCTCAAAGATTTCGATCAAGAGATCTGGAATATTCCACAGGCTTATCGTTCAATTTATCAGCCCCAACAGACTCCCCTTGATGAGCAGGCAGTAAATCATGGGTGAAGTTATCTCCGTTTTTGAATATGACCTCTTGGGGAGTGGAAAAGCGGCTTCAGTTGGCGCAAAACCGGTGCCTCCACAGGTCTTTAATTATTTAGAAGCGCTTAGCCTGGCAAGTAATCAAGGGAGCCAGTTCCTCAAACTCACCTCTCGCTCAGGCTTCAAATTGCTTCAGGTTCAAAACTACGCAGGGATGCTTTCAACACCTCACGGTTTCCAGCTTGAGATACTGCCCAAGGTTGGTAAAAACCTCACAGCGGCTAATGCACGTCAAACATTGCTGACGATGCTAAGCCATCTGCCTGGGTTCCGACATATTCAAACCCAGCAAGCCACTCTTCAGGCTCAGCGTATGCCTTTGCTTGAGATTTTTATTAACCAGTTTTTGCATAGCGTCAGCCAATTGCTTAAACAGGGTTTACGCTCCGACTATGTGAGCAAGCAAGGTAATCTGGCTTTTATGAAGGGCAAGCTGATGCTTTCTGCACAGCTGCGACATAACGCGGTGAATCGCCATAAGTTTTGTGTCGATTATGATGACTACATGCCTGATTGTGCAGCCAATCGGCTCTTACACTCCGCACTAGATAAGCTTCTTAGTCTGCAGCTGTCATCAGATAATCAACGCTGGCTTTACGAACTGCGTTTTGCGTTTGACGGTATTCCACTTAGCCGGGATATTGAACGTGATATAAACAACTTACGCCTCGAGCGTGGTATGGCTCATTACAACGAGCCAATGGCATGGGCGCAATTGATCCTGAGGGGAATGAGCCCGAGTGCTTTGCAGGGAAACACCAAAGCGATATCACTTTTGTTCCCTATGGAAGCGGTATTTGAATCCTTTGTGGCACAGACCCTACCCGACGAGTTACCACCTCACCTCAAAGTTTTACCTCAAGCAGCAATTTATTCTTTGGTAAAGCATGGAGTTAAAGATTGCTTTAAGCTTCGCCCCGACTTGCTGATTCAATCAAATAAACCAGTTCAAACCGAAATGGTGATGGATACAAAATGGAAGCTGGTGAATAGCAGCCAGCAGACAAAATCACTCTATGGACTGGCACAAGCTGACTTCTATCAAATGTTTGCCTACGGACAAAAATATCTTGGTGGGAATGGCGAAATGTATCTGATTTACCCTGCGCATGATGACTTTAGCCAACCGATACCGCAGCATTTTGCTTTCTCGGAGACTTTAAAATTATGGGTTGTGCCATTCCGGATAATGGCAAAACGCGGTGAGAGGATGATGTGGCCGAATGACGTGTCCTGTACAATGAGCCCCCAACTGGATCGGATGGCTGCTTCAGTATCCTATAGTGGAGGCATGAGATGACCCATGAATACCAGCGACAAAGCCTGGAACAACTAATAACTCAGCAAACAGCAACTCCCAGAAGCGCCGCCGTTGTATTTAATGAGAACCAAACCCTCTGGCAAACACTTGGCTTTAGCCAGTCTCAAGTTTCGCTATGGCTTGCCTCATTGCCTCAAAGTAATCATCTAAAAGGGCCCACAACGGCAACGTACCAGGTTATACCTGATATCGCGGCACATTTGGTATCATTGTTGCATCAAGCTGGTGGGCGCATGCCCCTTGCACAAGTACTGAAAAAGCTCCCTGCTGGTATTACGACCAGTGAACAGCAGATACGCAAACTGGCACAGAAGCACGCGCAGATAGAGATTAAAGGCCCCTTGCTGGTACTGATAAATTAGCCGGCATTTGTAGTAACCATTGGCTGTATTAAAGGATTTTAGAAAACATCATGGCAAAAGAAGCAAAAAAACAAGACCCGCAACAGCAGCTAGAAGCACTGTTCAATAAACTGGTCAAACAGCACTCCGAGTTTACTCAGCCATTGGTCGAATTACCCGAGCATGAATTCGCCAAGGCTGGTCTCATTCAAGGCCTGGTTGAAGGCAACTTAACGCCACCAGTCATGTTGATTGCGCTGACAGAAGGCCATTGGGAATACGCCGCTGACACTGCAAAGTTTGATGATTTAGCCTATCAGCTGTTAAGTGATATCGAAGGTGACTGGCCAGTATATGCCGTTGTGGACGATGGCTTGAACCACCGTATTTTGGCCTTGTTCGGTGCCGATGGATCTGACGGTACCCACGGTGCAGATACCCTGCCTGGTCTGGAAGAATTACGTAGCTTTGATCGCATGGAGCGTGATCCAACCTTTCGCTGGTCGATGCGTGTTTATACACGCTTAATGCAGCGATTTGATGCCTTCCATGAAAATGTTTATCGCGTTACCAAAGACAAGGTAAACGACAAGAACGACATTATTGAGGAAGTAGCTAAGCTTCTGTTTTTAGAAACTTTCCGCCTGCATCACGATGAAGACCTTACCTTTAAAGATGATGAGGGAAATACCCTGCGTTTTCGTGATGTCTTTAATTGGCAATATGTGGAGAGCCACGGCGATAAAGCCGTTGCCCAAATCAAAGCCGCCTTTGAGGAATTTAAAAGCCACGAAAACTACGTTGTGATCTCAGATGATGGCTCACGTAACCCCATCTTTAGTAAAGAAACACACCTGCGGCTGTCTGTTGCAAAAAACTATCAGGATTTGCTGGAAGCAATACAAAACCTGGGACCGGTAAAAACCAACGACGGTAAAATCGCTAAAGAACACGGCACGTTGGCTGATGTGTCAGGAGATTTACTCGGCAGAGTGTTTGATGTATTCCTACGCGCTAACTTTGAATCCAAAGGTGGCCTTGGCGTTTATTTAACACCTAACCCAGTAAAACAGGCCATGCTAGAAATTGCTATGCACGACATCGACGATGACGATGAAATGCGATCGCGCTTAGCCAATGGCGATTTTCGTTTCTGCGACCCCACCTGTGGCTCCTTTGGTTTTGGCTCGGTGGCGTTAAGCCAGATTGATAAATGGATCGATTTTAAGCTGGTGCTGGCCGACGATAAAAAAGAATCATTGAAACAAAAATTACGCGACTGTGCATTTACCGGTGCCGATGCTGCACCACGCATGGTAATGCTGGCCCGCGTGAATATGGCATTGCAAGGTGCCCCCAAAGCACAGATTTTCTATACCGACAACTCACTCACCACTAACGCCCTGAAGCCGAATAGCTTTGACCTTATTTGCACCAACCCGCCGTTCGGTACGCCTAAATTTGATAAAGGCAAAAATGGTCAAAACTCAAAAGCCAATTACGAAGCCAATATGGAGCAAGTGCTCGGTGGTTTTCGTCCGACCAAAAAAGTCGTTGATAGCTACAACGCCTGGTATGACCACGTAAAAATGAAGTGGGAGGATATCGGTGATTTAGAGCTGGATGAAAACGGCGAGCCTAAATGGGCGGGCTATCGTACCGATTTGCGCAGAACGGGCGGGACTGATAAAAAGCCGTTTTACAGCCTGCAGCCTACAACCGCAGGGCTCGCGCTGGGCAGCAAGCCCGATAGCAAGGGCAACTGGCAACCGGTAGGTGCCACTATTGACCCAGCAGTACTTTTTATCGACCGCTGCCTGCAACTGCTTAAACCCGGAGGCCGTCTGTTAATAGTGCTGCCCGATGGTATTTTATGTAACTCCGGCGACCGTTATGTACGCGAGTACATCATGGGGAAAAAAGACGAAAAAACCGGCGAGTTTGTTGGCGGTAAAGCCATTGTAAAAGCAGTAATTTCATTGCCGAGCGACTGCTTTAAGCTCTCTGGCACGGGCGCCAAAACCTCGATTTTGTATTTGCAAAAACGCCATGCTAACCCCAACCAGCCAGAGCAATTTTTGCCCGAGCCACAAACTGACGTGTTTATGGCAGTGGCTGAAACCTTGGGCTACGTGGTGAAAAATAATATTGAAGACTATAACGCTGGTGTCGCAAACGATCTGGATAAGATTGTATCGGCTTATAAGCGGGGTGAGTGATGGACAAATTTTTTCGAACAAACAGCTCAATTCTTGTGGAAAGACTTGATCCTAACTTTTATCAACCGAGCCTAGTAGAAAATGACAAACTGATAAAATCCAAAGGCTGGGTGGAACTCCAGTCACTTTATGAAGCGAGTGGTATTGGAAACACGTCAGCAGTCGAACGGTATTACTCTGAAGCTGCTGATAGTATTCCATATATTTCGGGAAAGGTAATTAAAAGCTTCAATATTGATTTAGATGAATGCCAACGAATATCTCTCGATTCACATAAAAATGAGCTTACAAAATCAGCGCTCAAACCAACAGATGTTTTAGTTATTAGAAAAGGAGATATGGGAAATGCGTGCGTAGTTCCATCTGAAGTTAACGAAGCAAACTGTTCTTCAGAAGTCATATACCTGAAAATGAAGGCCTCTAGCGATCCTTACTATCTCGTTAGCTACCTGAACTGATCTTACCCAGCAATAGTGGACACGCGGCTAAGTGAGTAAACTCTCAGTCA
>ERZ778512.2153-NODE-2153-length-11136-cov-4.947568_pt1 | contig 11136 bp, 7 predicted proteins | sample MGYA00510346_ERZ778512 | MGnify/ENA primary metagenome ERZ778512 (study PRJEB29527, sample SAMN07138962) | mouse gut metagenome | material: feces | host: mouse | place: China:Nanjing | collected 2016-01-25 ...
TGGCGTTATGTAGTCAGGTTACTCGGAAATTTTAACTGTTAAGCAGTATAAATTGTACGGAGCTGTCGGAAAAGGATGTATATGTATTCCCAATATATTGTTTGAATAATTGGTGTGAGCCAGCAAGATATTGGGTGTAAACTGCATTATCCAACAGCCCCAGATAGGAGCGGCTATGAAAAAAAAGATGATAATAACAGTGATGACATTATCCGCAATGTGTCTGTTTGGCGGATGTAAAAAAGAACCAGAGGCAAAATCCCCTATGCCAGTTGCGGAGGAAATAAATTCTACCGAAATACAAACAGAATTAGGAACCAGTGAGAATCAGACAACAAAGCAACAGCCAGAAATCCTTGCCACAAATTTAACACAACAGGAACTACCAATGGAATGTATTGATTACAGTATAGATTCGTATAATGGATTACAACAATTTAGTTATCAGCTATTTCAACAAAATATAGGAGATGAAAACCCTGTAATTTCACCGATATCGGCATATCTGGCGCTTTCTATGGATGGTTTTGGCGCAGACAGCACTACGTTGCAGGAGTTTCAAAAGGTATTAGGTGAAATGGACGATATGGCAATCTATTCTGATAATTTCATGAGTACTTTGCAGCAACAGTCCGAGAATTTAACGCTTTCTCTTGCCAATTCCGTGTGGATGGATAATCATTTTACTGCGGATAAATCATGGCTTGGCGAAGTGAAATCTTTCACGCGCGCAGATGTGTTCCAGTCAGACATTACCAGTATAGAAACGATGAATAGCATGAATCAATGGGTAAAACAGCATACAAATGGTCTAATAGAACAAATATTGGAGAAGCCGCTGGACAGCGATACACGGCTTGCTTTATTGAATACTCTATATTTTAAGGCAAAATGGGAAACACCATTTGAACAAATGGACACTTATACCGAGGCGTTTCGTTTAGAAAATGGCAGTGTGATTCCAAATGAAGAAGCGGCAGAGAATTATCATAACGATAGCAGCAGTACAGTAGATGTGCCAATGATGCACAAGTATGGAGAATATTACAGCTATATCGCAAATGAATTTGCAGAAGGTGTGATACTGCCATATCAAAACAGCAGTACTGCAGAAATATATAATATGCCTGATATGCCAGTTGAGGAAGATGCAAAGGGAGTCTGCGCAACGCCAAATCTTGCATTCATTGCGTTAAAACCAAGAAATACAGAAAATTATCAAAAGTTCAATAGACAAACTAAATATGAAGAAACTTTGACAGATTATCTTGTAGGAGAATCCACCGTAAGAGATATGTATGGGATGTTGACTAATGAAGTCATAACGGATTTATTGGTCAATAGACAAACTAAATTAGTCAATTTAAAGCTTCCGAAGTTTGAGATTACTTTTGAAAAGAAGTTAAATGAAAGCTTGAAAAATATTGGATTAAAGGAATGTTTTGACGAGGAAAAGGCTAATTTTTCCAAGATGGGAACCACGACTGCTGGCGGAAACCTTTATATCGATCTTGTGTTTCAGAAGGCAAAGATTATTGTAGATGAAGAGGGAACAGAAGCAGCAGCGGTAACAGAAGTCTTAATAAAAGAAGAATGCGCATCCATAATAGACGAAGAACCGATAAACGTATATTTTGATGAGCCGTTTTTGTATATGATTATGGATATGGATAAAGAAGTACCGCTGTTTATAGGTATTATGGATAATCCAGAGGTATAGTAACAGCGCTTTTGGTGCATAGAATAGGAAATTGTACACAGATTAGAAGCAGTCAACACAGAAATTGTCTTTGCAGAACTGGAGAAAAACATTTTGAATACGTACCAAATAAAAATAAATCCCAGAGCAAGAAAAGGTTATCGGCAGTTGTGGTTGACAATTACATTGTTATACTTATGAACGAAAACATTTGCCGACTTAAATGTATCACGAGTGAGCGTATCGGCAGTGTTGAACAGAAATCGGCAGATAAATGCATTAACGAGTATACTTTCCGATAGCTTTTTTATGCACACGCCGATGCAGAGGAAATATGCCATTGCATGGCGTATCGGCAGCGCACGAGTAGGGAAGAGGAAACTTCTCTACTCGATTTCATCCGGCAAAATCTTATCTAAAATTTCCTTATCATTCGATTCCTCATGTACCGTAACATGATCATTTTCGGGTATCTCATTGCCGCTAAGCAGATGCCCGATATATTCTACCCGCTCCATTGCCCGGATATAATATTGATATGCTAAATCCGCGTCATAAGCGCTGTAAGCTTCCGATTCAAACGCCGCATGATAATGTGAAACTGCGTCAGACATATTTTGGCTTGCTTCGTCAGCAAGTGTTTCAATACTTTGGTATTGTGTATCTTCTGGAACAGAAAGCGCAGCAAACTGGGCAAATTCATTATCCAAATTATCCAGAATTTCTAACATTTGATCCGCAGCGCCTTCACTGGTCACATCCAATCCGTTTAGTTGTGTATCAGCCTCTTTTAATACATTAGAAAAATTGGTTACAGAATCCGAAAAAGCTGCAAAGGCATCATCTTCTTTGGAAGCCTTGCCGCATCCGCCAAGACAAACTGTTACAAATAACGTGGTAAGGATAATTTTATATTTTTGGAATTTTTCGTTTTGCAATGTATTGTTTTGGAATTTTTCGTTTTGCAATGTATTGTTTTGAAATTTGTCGTTATGTAATGTATTGTTTCGGAATTTTTCGTTTTGCAATGTATTGTTTTGAAATTTGTCGTTATGTAATGTATTGTTCTGGAATTTGCTGTTTTGCAATGGATTGATTTGTGAAAAGTACATAATATATAATTTATTCTTTTGTAATTTAGAACAAGGAATATTTTTTAATATTTTTTGTATCATATCATAAATGCCTTTCTTACTTGATATTGATCTGTTTACCGTAGCAAATCATTATCACTTTACCATATATTTGCATGAAAAGCAATGTATGTTACTTTTGGGTTGCAATACAGTGAAATTTTGTGTATAATGACTAAAAGGGCTTCCGGTTTGAGGGTGGAAGCCATAAAATATTACAAAATGGAAAACGATTTCCTAGAAAGGGCAGGGCTACAGTTATGGAATTTGCAGCAGTTTATCACAGAGCAGTTGATAATTATTGTTATATGTTGGATGAAAACCAGCTTATTATAAATATCAAAACAGGATATGATGTAAAGGAAATCAACATTGTTTATGGCGATCCTTTTGCAAACGGTATTTTGGGCGGCGGCGAGGAGTGGACAGGTCAAAAGGCGAATATTCCATTTAAAAAGCGATTAAAATATCAGCTTTGGTGGACAACCACAATTAAACCAGCATTTAAGCGTTTGAAATACTATTTTGAATTGGTCACAGATAATGAACGTTGGTACTATTTTGAAGATGGTTTTGTCAGTGAGGAACAGATGCATTTAAAAGGACGTAGCAGACAATGCTTTACAATGCCTTGGATGAATCCAATTGACATTAATCGTGTTCCATCATGGGTCAATGAAACTGTGTGGTATCAAATATTTCCGGATAGGTTTTGCAATGGCGATCCATCCATTAATCCTGAAAATGTAAAGCCTTGGAAATGCGAGAAAGTTGCGTCTAGGGATCTTTACGGCGGAGATTTGCAGGGCATAATTAATAAGCTGGATTATTTGCAGGATCTGGGGATTACAGGAATTTATACAACGCCGCTAAATGAATCCCCTTCCAATCATAAGTATGATACGACAGATTATGAGAAAATTGATCCGCATTTCGGCGGAGATGACGTGATGGCACGCTTTGTGGAGGAGGCGCATAAGCGTGGTATCCGTGTAATGCTAGACGCGGTATTTAACCATAGTGGATATTTTTTCAAGCCATGGCAGGATGTGCTGGAAAAAGGGCGTGGGTCACAATATTTTGACTGGTTTATGATTAATGAGTTCCCATTTTCGGATAAATGGGATGTAGCGAAAAAAGGACAGCTTTACACATTTGCCTTTTTCGACAATATGCCGAAATTAAATACCAATAATAAGGAAGTGCGCAAATATCTTATTCGTATGGCGTGCGGCTGGGTAGAGAAGTATAATGTAGATGGAATCCGCATGGATGTGGCAAATGAGGTTTCGCATAGGTTTTGCAAAGAGCTGCGCTATGCTTTAAAGTCTATAAAACCGGATATTTATTTGCTGGGTGAGATTTGGCATGACGCGATTCCCTGGCTGCGCGGTGATGAATTTGACTCTGTAATGAATTATCCGCTGGCAGGCAGTTTAAAGGACTTTTTCTTAGATAAAAGTTTGACAGGAGAGGACTTTGAGTTTATGGTAAACCGCTGCTATACCAACTATATGCAGCAGACCAATGATGTGCTTTTTAATATGCTGGATTCACATGATACCATTCGGCTTAGAAATGTGACAAACAACCTTGAAGAGTACAACAGCCTTTTGGCGCTGCTATTTACCATGCCGGGAAGTGTGTGCGTTTATTATGGCACGGAGATAGGCATGGAGGGCAGCTTTGATCCGGACTGCCGCCGCTGTATGCCTTGGGAGGATATTGAACAGGGCAAATATAATGAACAGATTTCCTTAACGAAGCAATTAATTAAGCTGCGCAAGGAAGAGCCTTTAATGCGGGAGCGCAATTTCCATTTTCCGTCTGACTATGAAAATCCAAGGATTGTGCAGTTCCAGAAAATGGGCTGGGGAGAAACCCTAGAAGTGATTGCAAACAGCAGCGATCAGGATATCGAAGTGAAGAAAGACAAAAACAGCAAGATTATTTTTTCCAGAAAGTTAGAGGGCGACGTGCTTCATGCAAATGGTATATGCATTCGGTATTTAAGCAATCAGCAGAATATTTAAAAAATAGTATAAGAAAATTCCGATATAAGTAAAATAGAACAAGCAATACTTATATCGGGATTTTTTAATAAAAAATTGATTGCAATCCGAACGAATGTATGATAAAATAACAAACACATATTCAGAATAAAAGTTCGAGGAAATGTAGAGGGAAAGGGAATGCAGCAAGAAATAGCGAGTGCAGAGAAAATTCAAACATTTACAAATAATAAAATGGGCATTATGGAAAAGCTGGAAATATTATCCTGTGCGGCGAAATATGATGTTGCATGTACCAGTTCCGGCGTTGACAGGAAAGGCAATGGAAAGGATATGGGCGGTTGTCTGGCAGCGGGAATTTGTCACAGTTTTTCGTCAGATGGAAGGTGTATTTCTCTGCTAAAAATATTAATGTCAAACGAGTGTATTTTTGATTGTAAGTATTGTATTAACCGCCGGAGCAATGATTTGCCTCGTGCAACTTTTACGCCGGATGAGATATGCGAATTGACAATGAATTTTTATCGAAGAAATTATATAGAAGGACTATTTCTTAGTTCAGGGATTATCAATAACCCAAGTTATACAATGGAACTGATTTATGAAACGCTCTACAAGCTTAGAACAGTGTACCGCTTTCGTGGATATGTCCATGTAAAAGGGATTCCAGGAGCTGATGCAAGGCTGATACAGCAGACGGGATATTTTGCGGACAGGATGAGCGTAAATTTGGAACTGCCGACAGCGGAAGGGCTGCATAGGCTTGCGCCGAACAAACATCGGAAAAATATTCTTACGCCGATGCGGCAGATACAAAACGGGATTACACAGGGAAAACAGGAGCTTGCATTATACCGCAATGCGCCGTCTTTTGTGCCCGCAGGTCAGTCTACACAGATGATAATTGGTGCAACACCAGAGAGTGATTATCAGATTATGGCAGTTGCACAAGGGCTATACGATAATTTTAATTTAAAAAGAGTGTTTTATTCTGCGTATGTGGGGATTAACGAAGATAAAGAACTTCCGGCAGTAGGACAAGCAGCGCCACTGCTGCGGGAGCACAGACTGTATCAGGCAGATTGGCTGATGCGTTATTATCATTTCCGTATTGAGGAACTCTTAAACGAGAAACGTCCGAATTTTAATGTGCTGCTCGATCCGAAATGTGATTGGGCTTTGCAGCATTTAGATCAATTTCCAGTGGAAATCAATAAGGCGGATTATCATACATTGCTGCGTGTGCCGGGAATCGGCGTAAAAAGCGCTAAGCGGATCTGCAATGCTCGCAGAAGTGGTATTTTGCACTTTGAAGATTTAAAGAAATTAGGAGTAGTGCTGAAACGTGCTTTGTATTTTATTACGTGCAGCGGAAAGATGATGTATAAGACAAAGCTGGAGGAAGACTATATCACTAGAAATTTGCTGTCCATGCATGAAAAACTACCATTTGACCGCGACGGGATGACATATCGGCAGCTTACCTTATTTGATGATAACCAAAATAATGCGGAACTATTGTTTGGAACAGATAACAGCAATCAATAAGGAGTGTTTATGGAAGAATATGTGTTAATCTGTGAGAATAGTATGGAGGGTATTTTAACGGGGATTTATAATGCCTACCAATACAAAAAGGAGCATGGTATCAAGAGCCACAATCAGATACATTTGGATGTAAAGGAGCCGGATATACACCGTCTGTTTACGGAATATATTTGCGTCGAAACGGACAGCCAAAAAGCGGAAAAAGTAATAAAAACCTTAAAAGCTCAATTGGGTGAGAGCACATATTTTGACTTGTGCCTTGCAATGGCGTCCGGTGCGGCGGATAAGGCAGATGCGGTATACCATACTGTAGTTGCGGGACTTTCCAGTCATAATCGGAATATATTTGATAGACTGCAGGATCATTATATTAACAGAGCATTTGCCTGTAAGCGGGGAACAGCCAACGAACTGCATCATTATAAAGAATTTCTGCGCTTTGCAGAGTTGGAAAACGGGATTTTATATGCAAAGATTGGTGCAAGAGATAATATCCTTTCTTTTTTAATGCCGCATTTTGCTGATAGGCTTCCGGCAGAAAATTTTGTGATATATGACGAACTTTATGAGTTATTTGGACTGCATCCGAAATATAAGCAATGGTACTTGGCACAAGGTTATGATTTTAACGAGGATACTTTAGTATTTGCCCAAGCAGAAGCAGAATATCAGGAATTATTTAAACATTTCTGCAAAAGTCTGGCAGTAGAATCCCGGAAAAATCCGAAATTACAAATGAATATGCTTCCGCTGCGATTTCGAAAATATATGGTTGAGTTTGACTGAACAAAGAAAAGTGCCGTCGCTGCAAATGATGCCCGCATGCTGCAAAGTGGTTAAATGCCTTATGCGGTCGTGGGCATCAACTATAAATTACCGTCAAATGTGACAATTGACATCTTGTGGCAATTGCATTATACTATTAAAGAATCACTATATATAGTGTTTAAATTAAATAACACCCACAATATAAACGTATTTTTCCATATAAATACAAAAAATATGTTTATATTGGAGTTAGCTTGAGGAGGATATTGTATGGCGGCAGAGGGACAGAAAGCGGCGGAAGAAGTGGATTTTAGTCATTTGTATCAGCCGAGCAGACGGATTTATGTTGTAAAAAAGGACGGCAGCAAGGAGCTTTTTAATGTACAGAAAGTGATTGTTGCTGTTGGAAAATCTGCATATCGTGCGCTTACGAAATTTACGGAGGAAGATAAGCGCCATATTTGCGAACACGTAATTCAGAAGGTGGACGAGATGGAGGCTGACGACGTGCCAATTCCTGTGATGCATAATATTGTGGAGAGTGCATTGGAGGAAGTAAAGCCCGTTGTCGCAAAAAGTTATCGCGATTACCGGAATTATAAGCAGGATTTTGTGCGAATGATGGATGATGTCTACAAAAAAAGCCAATCGATTATGTATGTTGGTGATAAGGAGAATGCAAACACAGATTCTGCGCTAGTTTCTACAAAAAGAAGTTTAATCTTTAACCAATTTAATAAAGAACTGTATCAAAAGTTTTTTATGACAACAGAAGAGATACAGGCGTGCCGTGATGGATATATCTATGTGCATGATATGTCTGCACGGCGCGATACAATGAATTGCTGCCTTTTTGATGTGCAGAGCGTGCTTTCAGGCGGTTTTGAGATGGGAAATATCTGGTACAATGAACCCAAGTCGCTTGATGTTGCGTTTGACGTAATCGGCGATATTGTGTTAAGTGCGGCAAGTCAGCAGTATGGGGGCTTTACAGTGCCAGAAGTGGACAAGATACTTGCGCCTTATGCAGAAAAAACATATCAATCTTCCTACGAAAAATATATCCGTTTGGGCATAGATAAAGAGCGCGCAGAAGCGGAGGCGCTTGCAGATGTAGAACGCGAGTTTGAGCAGGGCTTCCAAGGATGGGAATACAAATTCAATACTGTGGCAAGCAGCAGGGGAGATTATCCTTTTATTACAGTAACCGCGGGGATTGGGACAGAGCGGTTTGCAAGGATGGCAACCATACAAATGCTGAATGTTCGGCGCAAGGGGCAAGGGAAAAAGGATTGTAAAAAACCAGTACTGTTTCCTAAAATAGTCTTTTTATATGATGAAAACCTTCATGGGAAAGGGAAGCCGTTGGAGGAGGTATTTGAAGCAGGGATTCGTTGTTCTGCAAAAACGATGTATCCGGACTGGTTAAGCTTAACCGGAAAAGGATATGTTGCAAGTATGTACAAGCAGTATGGCAAAGTGATTTCGCCAATGGGATGCCGTGCGTTTCTTTCTCCTTGGTATGAACGCGGCGGGATATATCCGGCAGACAGCAATGATGTACCAGTATTTGTAGGCCGCTTTAATATTGGTGCGGTTTCATTGCATCTGCCTATGATTTTGGCAAAATCAAGACAGGAGAGTAAGGATTTTTATGAAGTGCTGGATTATTATTTGAATTTAATTAGGCAGCTTCATATTCGGACATATGCATACCTAGGCAATATGCGCGCTTCGACGAATCCTTTGGCATATTGTGAGGGGGGATTCCTCGGCGGTCATTTAAAACTTTCTGATAAAATTAAGCCATTGTTAAAAGCAGCAACAGCGTCTTTTGGTATTACGGCACTCAATGAGATGCAGATGCTTTATAATGGAAAATCTTTGGTGGAGGATGGGGCTTTTGCGCTAGAGGTTTTAGAATATATCAATAAAGAAGTAAACCGCTTTAAAGAGGAAGACGGCAATTTGTATGCGATTTATGGCACACCGGCAGAGAATCTCTGTGGGCTGCAGGTTAAGCAGTTTCGGGCAATTTATGGGATTGTTGAGGGCGTTTCCGACAGAGAGTATGTCAGCAACAGCTTTCACTGCCATGTAACGGAAGATATTACACCAATAGAAAAGCAGGATTTGGAATATCGTTTTTGGGAATTGTCCAATGGCGGTAAAATTCAATATGTAAAATATCCAATTGACTACAATATTTCGGCAATTAAAACATTGGTGCGGCGAGCAATGGAAATGGGATTTTATGAGGGTGTGAATTTGTCATTGGCATATTGTGACGACTGCGGGCATCAAGAACTTGAAATGGATGTATGTCCTAAATGCGGCAGTAAGAACTTGACAAAAATAGACCGTATGAATGGTTATCTATCCTATTCCCGCGTACACGGCGATACAAGGTTAAATGATGCGAAAATGGCAGAAATTGCAGAACGGAAAAGTATGTAGAAAACATAAAACGGAGGGATGTTATGCGGTATCATAATATTACAAAGGACGATATGTTAAATGGAGATGGTCTGCGCGTGGTTTTGTGGGTGGCAGGGTGTTCGCATTGCTGTAAAGGCTGCCAGAATCCAATGACATGGGATCCCAATGGCGGGCTGGAATTTGACGAGGCGGCAAAGGCAGAGATATTTGCGCAACTAGATAAGCCATATATTGAAGGGATAACGTTTTCCGGCGGCGATCCGTTGCACCGTGCGAATCGAGATGAGGTAGAGGCGTTAATGGCGGAGATAAAAGAGAAATATCCGAATAAAACAATTTGGCTGTATACAGGCGATCGCTGGGAAAGCATTATGCATGAAACGCTTTTCAAGTATGTAGATGTGCTGGTAGATGGAGAATTTCAGATAAATAAAAAGGATGCTACATTAATGTGGAAGGGCAGCAGCAACCAGCGTGTAATAGATGTACAGGCGACTCTTGCACAGAAGGATATTGCTGTTTTGGTGCTGCACTGTGGAGATTATGATGACATTCCAATGGGCAGAGAAACGGCAAGTGCAAGTAAGAATATTATACAATTTAATGTTTCAAGCTGTGGTATTAAAAGAAATGCCTGCAGTGTATAAATAGTTTGTTATACTAACGACTGTTAAGATTTTCCAATTTCTGCACAGCCCATATTGCATAAGCGGGCAATACGTGCTGTGCAGAAAGGAAAATCTAATCGCTCGTAAGTATAGGAATTGTTCGAAAGGAATATTTATAAATATGAAACAGCTTAATGACAAAACAGATGAATTATGGGATTTATATGATGAAAACAGAATATTAACCGGAAAAGTACATAAGCGAGGAGAGCCAATGAAAGAGGGCGAATATCATCTTGTAATTCATGTATGTATTTTTAACCATAATAATGAACTTTTAATACAGCAAAGACAGCCATATAAAAGCGGGTGGCCCAATATGTGGGATGTAACGGTGGGCGGTTCCGCTGTAAGTGGTGATACCAGCCAGAAAGCAGCAGAAAGAGAGCTTTTTGAGGAACTAGGACTGAAAGTAGATTTAACAGGTGTCAGACCTTATTTCACCATTCATTTTGCCAATGGATTTGATGATTATTATTTTATAGAGCAGGAAGTAGATATTTCTAAGCTGGTATTGCAGGAAGAAGAAGTTCAGCGGGTAAAGTGGGTGTCGGAACAGGAAATGATGCAGATGGTACAGGAAGGAATTATGATACCACATTTTATCCTGGATAAGCTGTTTCTTATGAAGAAATACGCCTGCGACAACAGTTTTCGTCCCAGCAATATCGAAGTGAAACGTGCTTCTTTGCAAAATCTTGCTTCCTGTATGAGTCTGGCAGAGGTTGCAAAATGGGATAGCGGACAATTGCAGAAAGAAAGCACTAAAGAAATATACAAAAAGAATCTAAAAAGATATATTGAAGACGGAACAGCTGTTTGCGTTTTGGATCGCAATATGGTTATCGGATTTCTGCTCTATTCTGCGC
>ERZ778512.2160-NODE-2160-length-11112-cov-6.049109_pt1 | contig 11112 bp, 10 predicted proteins | sample MGYA00510346_ERZ778512 | MGnify/ENA primary metagenome ERZ778512 (study PRJEB29527, sample SAMN07138962) | mouse gut metagenome | material: feces | host: mouse | place: China:Nanjing | collected 2016-01-25 ...
GCCGTTCAGGATGTTGGACTCACTCTTTTATGGTTTAGCGGACAGTAATATTTTGAAAACGTGTAGGGGGCGGATTGTCCCGTCGGGTGTGCCGGAAAAATCATAAGTAAGAATGTGTGGTGGCTCCCCTTGGCGGTGGCGTGAGGGTCAGATGCGGTTGCGGATGTCGGAAGGGGCCTCGCCGTATAGGTCGCGGTAGCATTTCGAGAAGTAGGCCGGCGTGGAGAAACCCACGGCGTAGGCAATCTCAGAAATAGAGCGGTCGGTGGAGAGCAGCAGTCTGCGGGCCTCTTTCAGGCGCAGGTTGCGGATAAGCTCAACGGGGGTGTAATTGGTGAGGGCCTTGATTTTGCGTGAGAACTGCGAGGTGCCGAGGTGCATCATAGAGGCGACTTTCTCGACCCCGAAGTCGCGGTCGGCCATCTCCGTGGCCACGATTCGGAGGAATTCCGCATAGAAGTCGCTGTCGATTGCCGTAGGGGATGATGGCTGGATGTCGGCCGACGCGACTCCGGTGGCTGCAGTCCTGGATTTGACTGCCGCCGGGTTGCTGTAAAGGTCGCGGATGCGGCGGCGGTTGGCGACAAGGTTGCGACACCGGGCCGCGAGCATATCCCCGCTGAATGGCTTGGGAATGTAGGCGTCGGCTCCGCTCTCGTAGCCCTTTAGGCGCTGCTCGTCGAGCGAACAGGCTGTGAGCATCAACACCGGGATGTGGCTCGTGGCTACCTCTGACTTCAGGATGGCGCAGCACTGAAGGCCGTCCATGACCGGCATCATCACGTCGCAGATGATTATGTCGGGGGTGTATTTGGCGGCGAGCTTGACTCCTTGCTGGCCGTTGGTGGCGGTCAGGATGTTGTACTCTCCCGACAGCAGGTCTGTGACCAGGGTCAGGATTTCCCTGTTGTCGTCTATGGCCAGCAAAAGAGGCTTGGACTCATCGAATGTCGCTATTGTCTTCGGCTCATCATGGTCGGCGGTGTCGCAGAGGTCGAGAGCCTCGGCAGATGACGTGGCGGATGCTGGCTCAGAGGGTTTGTAGGCGCTGCCTGCGCAGTGGGTCACCGGCAGGGTGATGCGGAAACAGGAGCCGTGGCCCACCTCGCTCTCCACCGAGATTGTGCCGCCATGCAGCTCCACGAAGGCGCGTGTCAGGGCAAGCCCGATGCCTGAGCCTCCGGCCTTGACCTTGTCGCCCTGGTAGAAGCGGTCGAAGATTCTTGACAGGTCGGCTTGCGGGATTCCGCATCCGGTATCGGTCACCGAGATGTTGATTGCCTTGTCGTCGCATGAGCAGGCCACGGTGATTTCCCCCTTGGGAGGGGTGGCCTTGAAGGCGTTGGAGATGATGTTGAACATCACGCGTTCGAGTTTCTCGACATCGACGGCGGCTGTGGTCGGCCCGGCCTGGGATATGTCGGTGGAGAGCCGTATGTCGTGCTTGCGGGCCAGTTCGTTGAAGGATGCTGTCCAGTCGGCAATCAGCTGCCGGAAGTCAGATTCGGCGAGGTTGAGGTCGAGGCGGCCATTCTCATATTTCCGGAAGTCGAGAATCTGGTCGATGAGACGGCGCAGGATTCTGACATTCCTTGAGGCAAGCCCGACCAGCGACTTGTCGCGAGGGGTGAGATAGTCGGCCCGTGAGAGCTGTTCGACAGGCTCGGCTATCAGGGTCAGGGGTGTGCGCAGGTCGTGCGACACATTGGTGAAAAACACAAGCTTCGAGCTGGTGGCCTTGTCGAGCCGGTCATACAGCTCTTTCTGCTTGTCACGTTCAAGTTCAAGCTGGCGGTTCTTTTCAAGCAAGGCTTGCTGATGTCGTCCACGCTGCCAGAAGAGCCTTATAAACAGGAATGTGATCAGCAGCAGAAGCACCATGATCAGGATGGCGGAGTAGAGCAGGGTGGTCTGGGTGGAATATTTGGCCCAGTAATCATCGACCATCTCCTTGAGTCTGACCACCATCTGTGTCTGCTGGCCTATCATCTCCTCCTGTTGCATGAGAATCCCGGCGTTGCTTAGGTCGACAGCCGGGGCAGGCGGCAGTATCACCTCGCGTTCGTAGGGCTTCCCGTCGAGTATGGCAAGGGCGGTCTGCAGCAGCAGATGGCCATAAGTCGGGTAGAGGAAAGTCGCGTCAATCACCGAGTCGGCCACGGCCTTGATGCCGACATCCTTTGCCCCGTCGATGCCGAGAATCGTAATTCCGTCGAGTCCGTGGCGGCTGACAACTTCGGCTGCCGCGATCGCCATGGCGTCGCTGTGGGAGTAGATGAGGTCTATGCCAGGGTCGCGGGTCAATATCGAGTCGACCATTCGGGCGGCTGTGTCAGGATTCCACCGCGCATATGCTGTGGCGACGATTCGCTTTCCGGGGTCTTTGGCAATCACCTCGGCGAATCCCCTGTGGCGCCCAGTCGCGGATGTCAGGGTAGTGTCCCCCATGATTTCGAGAATCTGGGCCTCGCGGGGCAGAAGGCTTATTGCATATTCCCCGGCCTCTTTTCCTATCTGGGAGTTGTCGACCTCGATATGGGCCGTGTAGCAGTCGCCATTGACCCGTCGGTCGAAGGTCACCACCGGTATTCCTCGGTCAAACGCCTCTTTGATGGCCGGAGTGACCTTGTCGGCATCTACCGGGTTGACAATCAGTAGGTCTATGTCCTTGTCGAGGAAATAGCGTATGTCGTTGATTTGCTGGTCGGCGTCATCGTCGGCCGAGCGGATTTCGACCGTGGCATTGTCATGAAACAGCAGTTCGCGCTCGATTTCGTCGTTGGTGGCCCATCTCCAGGGGTCGGAGCTGCATTGCACAACCCCGATATGATGCTCTTTCGCGTTGCCTCCCGAACAGCCTGACAGCATCCAGCCAATGGCAGCCGCCAGTATTGACAGCAACAGGGAGAATGCCATGCAAGAAATATTCCTATGTGTCGATTGTATTATGCGTAATGCCATGGTCATTAGATTCGTGATGGCAAAGATAGGTCAAAAATTCCAATTCGCCACATTTCGGGAGGTGAAAAAATAGATTATGCGGGATGGCCAGAACCTCGATTCCGGGAAAAATGTTTAACTTTGAGGACTGCACGACATGACAGGATGGATATCTGGAGCAAAGAGAAACGGTCACAGGTGATGGCGAGGATACGCGGGCGCGACACGAAGCCCGAGATTCTCGTCAGGCGCTATCTTTACGCGAGGGGATACAGGTTCCGCAAGAATGTAAAGGGGCTGCCTGGCACCCCCGACATCGTGTTGCGCAAATACCGTGTTGCGATTTTCGTGCACGGGTGTTTCTGGCATGGCCATGAGGAGGACGGGAAGATACCTGAGACCAACCGTGAGTTCTGGCTGGCCAAAATCAACCGCAACAAGGAGCGCGACAGACGCGACAAGGAGAGATTGCTGGCTATGGGGTGGTCGGTGGTGACGATATGGGAGTGCCAGCTCAAGCCGGCCGTGAGGCAGCGTACCCTGTCGGGGCTGGAGTATTACCTCAATCACAATTTCCTGCGGCTGCAGCGTATGAAGAAGCCTTCGCCGAGGCCATATGCCGCCACAGAGACTGCTGACGAGGTTGCCGCTATGGCCGCCGAACCTGCCGGCGGCTATGTCGGGTCAGCGGGGGCGGTAGATGAGGGTCATTGACCGCGATGGGGAGAGGATGTCGGCGGCGACGGCGCGCAGATGCTCCGGGGTGATCGCGCGGTAGCGCGGCAAAATGTCATCGATATTCTCATCATGGATTTCAGCTATGGCGAGTGACTGGGCTTTCTGCAATGGATTCATCATTGAGAACACGCGGTCGCTCTCAAGTCGGTTGACACATCTTGAGAGTTCGGCCGGGTCTACCTCCGACTCGGTGAGCTGGCGCAGCTCGTCGTTTATGGCCCGGATGGCCGCCTGCTCCGCTTCAGGGCCCTGGTCAAGCAGCTTGGCGTTGACAAGGAGCAACCCCGGATGCTCGGTGCCGAGGATGGAGGCATCCACATCCGAGAAGAGTTTGCCGGGCATCAGCAGTCGGCGGTAGAAGCGTGACGACTGGCCGTTGGCGAGTATGTCAGTGATTAGGTCGGCGGCGACATATCCCGGCGACTTGTAGCCTCCCATCGGGTAGGCGATGGTGATGGCGGTCTGGGGGACATTGCCTGAGGTCTCGACAAGGCGGGGCGACGAAGGGAGGGCGGGATCAGTGAAGAGGCGTGGGGCGATTTCACGGCGGGGTATGTCGCCATACCATTTCGTGACAAGTTCTTTGATCCGTCGGGGCTGTATGTTGCCCACGACCGACAACACGGCGTTGTTGGGCGCGTAATGGCTGTGGAACCACCGGCGGACATCTTCCTGGGTGGTCTTCTCGATGTCATGGAAGTCGCGTCCGATGACCGGCACCCCGTATGGATGGTCGGGATATGCCATGCCGAAAAGCAGGTGGCCCATGTCGCCGTAGGGGCGGTTGAGGCATACCTCCTTGAACTCCTCCACCACCACCGACCGCTGCACCTCAAGGGCTTTGTCTGAGAAGGCCAGCGACAGCATACGGTCGCTTTCGAGCCACAGGGCGGTCTCGATGTTGTGGGCCGGGATGACATCGTGGAAGCAGGTGAAGTCGTTGGAAGTCCACGCGTTGGATGATCCTCCGGCGGCCTGGAGCGGCGCGTCGAAGTCGGGGATGTTGACAGACCCACCGAACATCAGATGCTCAAACAGATGGGCGAGCCCGGTATGGTCGGGCGACTCGTCGCGGCCGCCGACATCATACAGGGTGTTGACCACCGCCATCGAGGCGGTGGGGTTGTAGCTGTGGATGACCCGCAGGCCGTTGGGTAGCGAGAATCGGTAGGTCTCAGTCATTTTTCTCTCTTTGTCTTGTCGTTTGTAAGGGGGATTGCCGACAGAGACTTATTTCTTCACGACTCTCATCGAGATGATGCGGATGTCGTCGAGCGGACGGTCTTGTGAATTTGTCTGTGATTTCTCGATTTTATCGACCACATCCATTCCGCTGACAACCTCGCCGAAGACGGTGTACTGGCTGTCGAGATGTGGTGTGCCGCCGACTGTGGTGTATGCTTTCTTCTGCTCGGGGCTGAGTGAGGCCGGGTTCTCTGCGGCTTTCTGCTCGGTGATTGCCACCAGCTCATCCTGGAGGGCCTGGAGCGAGACCTGGTCGCGGTTCTTGCGCAGGGTGATGATGGAGTCGCGGTGTTGCTCGGCCAGCTGGTTGAAAATTTCCTGTTTGCGGGCCATCTGCAACTGCTTCTCCATCTGGGCGAGCTGCTGCTCGTTGTAAGCCTTTCCGGTGACGATGTAGAACTGCGACCCTGACGAGCGGCGTTCGGGGTTGACCTGGTCACCCTGGCGGGCGGCGGCCAGCGCGCCGCGGTGGTGGAAATGGCGGGGATAAACGATTTCAGCCTCAAGGGTGTAGTCGGGGCCTCCCGAGCCGAGACGCGCGTTGGAGTCGGCGTTCTTGGAGTCGGGGTCTCCGGTCTGCACCATGAACTCGTTGATGACGCGGTGGAACAGCACGCCGTCGTAATATTTCTCTTTGACGAGTTTCAGGAAATTGTCGCGGTGGGCCGGGGTGTCGCCGAAGAGGTGCACCCTGATGTCGCCTACCGAGGTCTTGATGTCGACCAGCGCGTCACCTTTCTCGATGACGGGGGCTTCGGATGTGAGCTGGGAGGTCATGATGACTTTTGATTTTGTTCTGGAATAGGCGTATCCTCCCGCGAGAGCCACCACGGCGGCTATCACCAGGAGCAGAGAGATGCGTTTGCGGTTCATTGTTTCAGATTGCTGAGATGGGGAAGAGCCGTTTGTAGATGCGGCGGAAGTTGTCGTCGGTGGTCGACAGCTCCTCGGAGCGTTCGGCGTAGTCAGGGCCATACATCTGCCTGAGCATGTCGCCCAGGTAGCGGTGTTCGCGGTCCTTCTCGATGCCCGACTTGATGAGTCTGTCGATATGCGGGGCGAAAGCCGCCGGGTCGATGGCGAAGAGGTAACGGGCGGCCGAGATGACAAACTGGCCTGTGAGGTCTACTTTCTCCATGTTCTCGACCAGCCATGGTAGTTCGGGTTCCACGGTGTCGATGTGATTCGCGATATATTCATATGTGAGAAGTCCGTCGGGATCAGCGGAAAGCTTCTTTCTTGCTTCTTCTTCCATGGTGTGATGGATAAGGAATTATTAAAAGTCTGCAGGCAGTCTGAAACCGATGCCTGCCGCAAAGTTAGCATTTTTATTTGAATCACACGCCGGTGTGTCAACGTTTTTCTTTCGCCGGGGATTCGCCGGCCATGGCCGGGAACAGCCGTATGGCATTGGCGTTGACCGTCGTGGCGAGCGCGGCGGGATTTTCGCCCCGGGCCTCGGCCACACGCCGGAGGATTTCCTCGGTGGTGAGCTGAGACTCATCGGTCTCTACCAGCAGCCGGTCGGCCGGGATAAGGGCCACGGTGGCCCGGTTGAATTTCTCGCCGATTGAGAAGTGGAGCCTGTTGTGGTCGCCCGAGGCGAGCAATCGGGCGAGCATGTCGGGATTGCCCCGGAATCCGTGGATTATCCAGGGCTGGCTGCCACAGGTCTCCTTCCTGATTTTCAGGAAGAGGTCAAGGGCCTTGACCAGGTGTGTCACCAATGGCTTGCCTGTCTTCTCGCTGAGGCGGATATGCTGGCGGAAAATCTCCTCCTGGTGTTCGATGGAAGCTCCCCTGAGGCGGTCGAGCCCGCATTCACCGACGGCCACGACTCTGGAAGAGGCGAGCGTCGCCTCCAGCTCCTCCATAATCTGCCGGGTGGCAGCTCCTGTATCCCAGGGGTGGATGCCTGCCGAGTAATATCCCTCATTCTCACGGATGGGGGCATGGCCGGATGGGAGGGAGATGATTGATGTCGGGGATGGGGTGAGGCGGTGGGTGTGCGCGTCGATGACATTGCGCGGCGGCACTGGGTCGTAGCCCGTGCCGCCCCAGGGATGACACCGCAGTAGGCGCCGTATGGCGAGTCGCGAGCCGCGAGCCGCCCCGTGGAGGCGCAGGGCCTCCACGGCGTATTGCGAGCATGTCGGGGTAAAACGGCAACTCCCCGGAAACATCGGGGAGATGCAGAGCTGGTAAAAGCGGATTGGCAGAATCAGTGCCTTTGCCAGCAGGCGGGATATGTGACGGGAGAGGGGTGCCACGGCGGTCAGCGGGGATGGTGTCACCGGTTGCCGGAATCCTTAGAGGGGCGGAAAATCTTGTGGAGCAGTCTCCTCATGGCGTTTTCCACCTTTGCGTATGGCTCGGGGGTGTTGCCCACATAGACAAACAGGATGTCGAGCGGGGCCTCGAGTGATTCAGGGAAATACTTCTGGCGGTTGAGCCGGTATGCCTCGCGGATGCGGCGCCTCATGGTGACCCTGTCGACGGCGTGGCGCAACCTTTTCTTCGGCACGGATGGAAGAAACTGGACGGCATCTCCCCTGGTGCGGCTGAGGTTGTCGCCCCAGACGGCCCGGAGGGGGTAGGCCAGCGCGCCCTTCACGTCGCGCTGCGCGAACAGCCTGTCTATGGCTGTCTGCGAACAGAGGTGGGTCGGTTTCGGTAGCCTGAAGTCGTTCACGGTTTCGGAGGATATGCTGTGGTGGGTTGTGGCTGTCTCAAGCCTCCTTGGCTGCCTCTTCCTTGAGGTAGTTCTCGATTGCGGCGGTGATTGACGGGGCGGCCGGGGTCGGCGCTTTCACGTCGAGGCGCAGCCCGGCATCCTCTACGGCCTTTGCTGTGGATGCTCCGAAGCAACCGATACGTATGTCGCCCTGGTTGAAGTCGGGGAAGTTCTTCTTGAGCGACTCGATTCCGGCCGGCGAGAAGAAGAGGAGCATGTCGTAGTCAAATGCTTCGTCGGGGGTGAAGTCGTTGCTGACGGTGCGGTACATGACCGCCTTGGTGTAGTTCACCTTGTTGGCGTCGAGCAGTTCGGCTCCGCGCGAGTTCACGTCAGAGATGGCGAAGAGGTATTTGTCCTTGTTGTGTTTGGTCAGCGCCGGGATGAGCTCGTCGAGCTTTCCGGTCACGCCGTGGAAAATCTTGCGTTTGCGGTAGACGATGTATTTCTGGAGGTAAAGGGCGATCTGCTCGGTGGTGCAGAAATATTTCATCGTGTCCGGGATGGAAATCCTCATCTCCTCACACAGGCGGAAGAAATGGTCGATGGCTGTGCGGGCAGTGAAAATCACGGCCGTGTAGTCGGGGATGTTGATTTTCTGCTGACGAAATTCTCTTGCTGAAAGTCCTTCAACCTTGATGAAAGGACGGAACACCATCTCGACTCCGTATCGTTGGGCGATGTCGTAGTATGGCGACTTGTCTGACGAGGGTTTTGGCTGCGAGACTAAAATCTTCTTTACTTTCACTTTCCTTATAGTCGAATAAATAATAACCGATAGCGGCTTACTCCCTTGCAATACGACTGGCTCGTATGCTGTGAGGTTATAATTGGTTACAAATTTCCATTGCCGATATGTAGATGGCAATCAATGGAATGATTTCCAGGGTGCAAAGGTACAAAATAAAGTAAAGCAATGACGGAAAATTATTGTAAAAAATCCTAAAACCTTTCGCGATGTATATGATACGGGAGACTGCATATAACCCGGCGGCCACCCATAGCATCGCGCCTGTGACCGACGGGTAGAACAGCGAGACAAGGGTGGGGATGGTCAGCAGTATGCCCAGCAGCACGGAGGAGGCGTTGAGGCCGCGCCGCCACTGGGCGGCGCTGACGCGGTCGGTGAAGGCGTATCCGACGGTGGTGCATGCCAGCAGCTCAAACAGGTAGAATCCCATGGCGAGGGCGGCAAGCGCTCCGACAGGCCGGAACACATCCCGTATGGCCGGCCCGGTGTCTCCCAGCCAGAGGAAGAGCAGTATCCCCTCGAAGACGCAGAGCTGGAGCAGAAGGATGACGAGGGTGCGGGTCTCCTTGGCGGTGTGGTCGTCGAAGGCGTTGGCGCGCCGTCTGACCGACCACAGGTCCTGGGTGATGGTGCGGAAAAGCCTCCTTACATGACGCATGTTTAGCCCCACCAGCACCAGAAGCATCACCACCATCGCCAGTATGCCTGTGTCGGAGCCTGGAGCGACGGGGCGCGACACCCCCTCCACGCCGTTCATCCAGCCCGGGTCGCGGGTGGTGTAGAGCGTCTGGTCTGACGGGGATGTCGGGGCCTGGTATTCGTGTGAACGGTATAATGACATGCGGCAGATGTGGCGTCAGGCTTTCTGTACTGACCTGAACTCCTCTTTGACGGTGTCCACCACATTGATGATGTAGTCGCCCATCTTCTCCATCGTCGAGATGATGTCCATGTAGTAGATGCCGCTCTGGTATTCGTAATGGCGTTCGTTGATGTTCTCGATGTTGTTGGTGCGCAGCTGGTTGCGCAGATTGTTGATCTCGCGCTCGCAGTTGTATGACACGATGATGGCCGACTCCTTCTGGTGCTCGAGGTTGTTGAGCAGCACCAGCATGTTGTCGACGGCTTTCTGGACGTAAGAGAACATCGTCTCGATGTTGCGGTATATCTCGTCGTTGAACTGCACGGCGCTCTGTTGCTTGCGGAGCAGGATTTTGCCGACCCCGAGGGCGCAGTCGGCGATGCTCTCGATTTCGGAGTCGATGCTGAGCATGGCCGCTATGCGGCGTTTCGACTCGTTGGAGAGCCGTCCCTCAGCGCAACGGTTGAGGTAGTTGGCAATCTCGATTTCCATTCGGTCTGAGATCTCCTCATATTTTTCCAGACGGGAGTAGACTTTGTTGAAGTCGTCTGAGCCATCTTTGGTGGTGATAAGCTCTTTGGCCATCGGCAGCATGCGCGAGACTCGCTCGGCGAACACCGAAATCTCCTTCTCGGCCTGGCTGATGTTGAGCTCAGAGGCGGAGAGGATACCTCCCGAGATGAATTTGAGCTGGAACTCGTCGTCGCCGTTGTGTCTGGCAGGCACGAGGAACTCGACGATCTTGACATAGACCCTGGTGAGCCATATCATTATCGAGAGGTTGATGAGGTTGAAGACGGTGTGGAATATCGACAGGCCGAACGATACGCTGACCTGGAGTTGCGAGATGATGGTCTGGTGGCGCAGTATCTCCCCGTCAGACGTGGGCAGCGACCCGGCGTAGAGCTGGTTGTAGATGTAGGGGTTGCTGGTCTGCAGGTCATTGACATATTTGAACAGCGATGTCGGGTCGCCCTGGCCGATTTCCTCGGTGATCCATGTGTTGAGGTCGACGAAGGGATAGAAGACGGCCAGCACCCACATTGTGCCGAGGAAGTTGAACAGCAGGTGGCCCATCGCGGTGCGTTTGGCCGCCACGTTTCCGCTCATGGAGGCGAGCAGGGGGGTGATTGTGGTACCGATGTTTGAGCCAAGCACCAGCGCGCAGGCCAAGGGGAAGTCAATCCACCCCTTGGAACACATTATGAGGGTGATGGCGAAGGTGGCTGCCGAGCTTTGGATGACCATGGTCAGCACAAGGCCGACGAGGCAGAAAATCAGCACCGAGCCGAATCCCATCGAGGCATAGCGCTGCAGGAACTCAAACATCTCGGGGTTGCTCTGGAGGTCGGGGACATACTTGCTGATCATGTCGAGACCCATGAAGAGAAACGCGAAGCCGATGGTGAATTCTCCGATTGACTTGGTGCGGCTCTTGCTTGAGAACAGCAGCGGGACGGCGAGGCCGATAAGGGGCAGGGCGAAAGCCGAGATGTCGACTTTGAAGCCGAACAGGGCTATGATCCAGGCCGTGAAGGTGGTGCCGACATTGGCTCCCATGATGACAGCCATCGACTGGGCCAGTGTCATGAGGCCGGCGTTGACAAAGCTGACCACCATGACTGTCGAGGCCGATGAGCTTTGAATTAAGGCTGTGATGAAAAATCCGGTCACTGTGCCGGTGAATCGGTTGCGGGTCATCGCCGACAGGATGTTGCGCAGACGGTCGCCGGCCGCTTTCTGCAGGCCCTCGCTCATGACCTTCATTCCGTACAGGAAGAGGCCCACGGCTCCTAAGAGCCCGAAGAAATCAAGTAGGGAGAAGTCCATACAATGTCGGAA
>ERZ778512.2161-NODE-2161-length-11095-cov-7.473641_pt1 | contig 11095 bp, 8 predicted proteins | sample MGYA00510346_ERZ778512 | MGnify/ENA primary metagenome ERZ778512 (study PRJEB29527, sample SAMN07138962) | mouse gut metagenome | material: feces | host: mouse | place: China:Nanjing | collected 2016-01-25 ...
TATTATATTATATAATAATAAATATAGTATTAAACTTATATGAAGATTCTTAGGGTATATATATCTTTCTAATCACATATTATTCAGAAAGTTCAAAAATATACGATAGTTTTTATCCGCATTATAAAATTCGTCCCAACCTGTCCGAGCGTTATTTCTATATAGCAGATATTCTTTTTCATCCATTTTTAAAAAAAACATAATCCAATCTGCAAGCTCTTGGGGTTTAAAGTCTAAAGGCAATAAGATTCCATTCTTATAATTTTCAACAATCTCTTTAGTTCCTCCTACATCTGTCGCTATACAAGGAATCCCAAACGACATGGCTTCCATGATAGAAACAGGAACTCCTTCTGATGAACTAACGTTAAGAAACAAATGATATGGTTTCTTTTGATAAATAGACATCAAAGTTTGATTATCTACATACCCATGAAAATGCCAGTGAACATTTCCAGATAACAATTTTATGGCAAGACTCTTAATATCAGGCAATAAAAGACCATCACCATAATGATCCCATCGAACTCGAATATTCTTAATTTGAGCTAATGCCTCCACAATAAGATGTATTCGTTTTATAGGAGAGACCGTGGAGCAGCTGATAAGTCGAAGTTCATCCATTGATTGCGGAACAATTGCCAGACCATGATCTGTCGTTCCAAGACGGGAAAGCACAATCTTTTCCTTATATATAGGATACTTACCCACAAGATAATCAGCCCCATCTTGTGCAATCATAATCGTTTTATCAAGATTTTTCAATAAATACTCACGTAAAGGAATATAATGTTCCTGACGTCTTTCTTCATACAAATCGAATCTATGCCCTCTAGCTACAGTTTTAAAATCAGGTAATACCCGTTTAATCAGCAATCCAACATAAGGCTGATATTCAAAACGATATGAATACAAAACCCCAGAATCAAGATTATTAAAAGTTACTTTTCTTTTAAGCCATTTCTTTATTTTTCCAGCCTCATAATATGAACGACTGAGATAAACAAACAGGCGCACCACACGCTGAAAAGACATTCTATTCTCCTTAGCAAGCTTCCACAGTTCTTTATAAAGATTAGTATCTCCTAAAACTCTAAGTGAGTTAAATAGATAAACATAGTTAGCTGCTTTGGCAACTGGGAATAGATTAAATTTATCAGAAGGTAATTCCCGTCGAGATTGTAAATCTCTTTTTCTTAACTGCAATGAACAAATATAAATACGATCAAAATTCTGTTCATAATATTTCACCTCAGTTTCCAAATATGGTTCACCATTACCATAAGGAAAAAAATTTGTAAGAAGGATTAGATTTCTCATTTTAACATTATCATATCAAAAAAAATTTCACAATCTATCAAGAAAAAAAAAGCATTATTCAACAATAATATTATTTATATTTCAACATAGACACTAATTTCTCTCGCTCAATCTGAGAAAACAAGATCATAAAAATCAAACCAATCGCAACAATAAATGTAACTATTAAAAAAAGCAACATCTCTGTCCACCCATAAAGGCGTATATCAAAAAAAGAATAACTTAGAAATATTATACCCATGATACAAATTATAAATACCGAAGGTATAATTACTTTCTTAATATAATCCCCTATCATAAAACCCAACTCTTTATATGCCAATACCATTATTGCTATCAGATTTACAAATTCAATAACCGACATTGTTATAAACACACTATACAGAGGCAATTTCAAATGAAGCATAAGCCAAGATACAGGTAAGTTAAATAGCATAATAGACATTTCACATATTTGATAATTTCGCATACGTGCAGCCGATTTAAAGGTTGTATCAATAGCATCATGCCAACAACGTATGACCACAAACAATAGAATACATCTTATAAAGGTCGCTGCTCCTTCCGGTTGTTTTCCCAACCAAACTTGCAAAATCTCAGGAATGAATAAAAATAAAGGGAACCCCAAAACTATGCATATAGCAAATCTTGCTTTTGTCGCTAAAAATTGAAGATTATAAAAACGTTGTTTATCTGTTGAAAAAGCCATCATACTCTGAGGCTGAAAAGCAACAGTTATATCATTCACCAAAGTCTGTAATGCGTTTTTCACTTGATAAGAGATTGTACGTGAAGCATTAGCTACTATTCCACCAAATATATTAAGAATAAAATTCACACCTTCACTTGTTAGATAGTATCCTAAATTACCAAAAAAATTCCATCCTGCGAAAGAGGTCATTCGCTTAAATAAAACTCTATCCCTTACAAAATGAAATTTCACTGTATCCTTAAAAGTTTTATAACAATACCCCCCTATCATAAGAATATGTACAATAGTTACACATAAAAGTAATATTGCATAAAAAACGACCCTCTGAATCGGACTAAATGACAAAATAAATATCACACAAAGACGCAAAACAGAATCTATAATAGAAATAACTGCCAAGGCATCAAATTTCTCATTTGCCATAGCAAGTGCATCAAAAGGAACTGTAATTATAGAAACTGCTGCCGACAAGATAGTAAAACGAAGTATACATCCTGCAACTATTAGTTTTTCAGTATTCAAATTAAGATTAGGGAGCAATATCGCACCTCCAATCTCTGCTAATAGAATAAAGACAACCGCAATTAACACATGAATGATCATCCCCATGCAGAAGATTTCATTTTTCCTTGCGATACTCTCTTCCTTATTTACATTTAGAAATCTCTGAACAGATGCGGCGAATGTTGATTTGAGTGACGTAAAAACAGCAATTATACTACCAATAAGTCCGTATAAACCAAAATCATCAATTCCCAAATATTGCAGCAATACTCTTGATGAATATAGCGCAATCAACATGGTTACAGCTTTCCTTCCATAAAGTAGTAACGTATTACGAGCAATACGCCTGTTGTTTTCAGAAACATTCACAACTATTAAAATTAAAAATTATTTTTATCCAACACCCAATTTAGTATAACGTCTCCGTGGAATATTAAACACTAAAAATGCACCAAAAAAAACAGCGACATATATAAAAATTGTAGCAGGAAGAGATAATATCGTAATAAATTCAGTAAATCCTCCACGTGGTGCCCAAAGAAGCCGAGTTATAATCAAAAGTTTAACCGATGTATTAAAGGGTTTATTTTTATCAAACTTAGCTAATGAGGCCAACAGAAATCCATAAATCACATTTCCAAGCACTATTCCAATATAACCAAAATCATGATACAACTCTGCTATATAGCTTGTACCTGTTCCTGCCCCTTCAAGATATTTATCACGGAACATTAAGTATGGAAGCGCATGAGCAAGGTGATAACCCTCGGTAGCCTTATCCGCATTATTACCTGCGCCATCAGAACCAAAAACTAATCCAAATACACCATCATGAAGAAAATGTAATGAATAAAATCGATCTGATCTTAAGCGAGAATCTAACTCATAAGATCTTTTTATTACATTAACACTTACTCCGTTATTATACACAAAATCCACAATAGAATCACCCACATTACTAAATTCGATCTTATCTCCAGTTCGTATTTTAGAAAAAATCCCTAATCCGGCAAGTAAAAAAGGAAATGCTATCAGTCCCATCCTTATCCAACTTTTCTTTATCCATATTTCACCCTCTCTCTTATTCCGGTAAAAATAATATATCATCAAAAATAGGGTTCCCAATATGAATGGGCCTCTTTGCCCTCCCAACAACGTAAGAGCCAAGTATAAAAAATAGAACATACAGATTTTATTACACGACTTTCTTTCAGGAAATGTCGCTAGATAACAACAAAAAGCAACAGGAAGAGCCTGTTCTATCCTATTGAGTGTCAACAATAAATAATTGCCTCTCATCATCTCCTTTCCTTCGACCGTATAGCTAGCCAAATAGCCTATCGTATGTACCAAAACTACAATAAAAATCGCATATATCACAGAGAATACAAAAGCAACCCAAAATATTCTAAGAGAATATTTGCGTATAATTTTTATATATCTATCAGGTAAAACATATTCAGCATGACTCTGTTTATTCTTTCTCCTATTACGCACATAAAAAAATATATAAGAAAAAAAAACAGTCAATAAGCTCAGCAACATACATAATTCCGCATGTGTATTAATCTCCTCAGAAAAGACCTCTACTTCATAATTAAAATAATAAGATAACAAATGCCTACCCATAAGAAACGAAAAAAAAGCCACACAAAAGGCAAACAGCATACCTTTTGATTTCAAGTCTCTTACAGCATACACAGTCATATTTGCCCACACCAAAAAAAGACCACTTATTATAAAGTCAGATTGAACTATCAAAAAAAACAATATAAAAAACATGTTCAATGTCAAATACAGTCCAAACCCTATATATTGCTTTAATCTTACCATATAATCAAATATAACTCAAACTCAATCAATTACAATCAAACCATTAATAATGGTCATTCTTTTTTATAAAGAATCATAAAATGATACAATAAACGACAAGACATCATCAGTTTATGAATCATCGCTTCTTTCAACGATTGATTAATAATAGGAAAATACTCCTTATATTGATTCAAAATCAAAAATATCTCATCATAAATTATATCAAAATCTTGCTCTCTCTTAGCATGAATAAATGTAGCATGGGCATTTCTTAATAATTTATAAACCCCAAACGAAACAGTTTTCCGAGAAAAATGATTGTCAATCATATACTTTACCATTTCTTGGGTTGCATAAATAACATCAAGATGCTTTCTCTGAAATTCAGAACGTACGATACTCCCCTTACGTTGAAGATAATAATATCCAGGAGTAGAAACATACGACACCAACCTTGAATGAGCTATATGTTTATATGTAGTATAAGAATCCTCATAATATTTACCTTTTGGATAAGGATACGCCTTAAGTAAACCTAAACGAAAAAGTTTAGACCATGCATGATTTCCATAATATTTTTCTTTACACAACTCCACTAAAGCCTCTTCCATTTCCATTGCGCAAGGAGCTTTTGTTGACATATTAAAATATATAGAAAATCCTTCCGAAGTTTCTGTTGCTCTGTAATATGGAGAAACCACCATATCAATTTCACTAGAGGTGAGTCCTTCAACTAGATTCTGAATAAAACGCTCCGATACCCAATCATCGGAATCCACAAAAATCACAAACTCCGATTTTGATCTTTCTACCGCATAATTCCTCGCATCTGATAATCCTCCATTCTGCTTATGATAAACCCTGATTTTTTCCGGATAGTTGATTGCATATTCATCACAGATGACAGGACACTCATCAGGAGAACCATCATCTACCAAAGAGATTATATAATCATCATAAGTTTGATTCAATAAAGAATCAACACATTTTCTCAAATATGGTTCGACATTATACACTGGTACAATTATGTCGATTTTGGGAACATTCATACGATTTGATTGTGATTAAAAAGGCTATAAAGAAAGCAAATATCTCTTTTCAGAATCAATTCAGATAATTAAGGGCTTCTGTATAATACTGACTTCTAAATTCTGAATTCTTTGACTGTCCACTGTCCAACAGGTACGCAATTCGATTAGGAGTCCCTTCGTTTCCGTAAGCCTGATACCTCTGAAAGATAATACATCTTACAACGATAAGATGATACACCTTACATCAACAAGATGATACATCTTCCGCACGAAGATAAAACATCTTTATCAGACTAGAGTAACCTGTAACTTTCAACAAGACATAGAACCCTCAATAACCCAATCCCCCAACGTATGCCGCCCACTATCAAAATTAATCCCAACCTTTACGATCGGCAACCCACAAAGGGCGAAGCGCTCCGGGTAATTGCGCAAATTGATTTGCTCAAGGGCTATATCCGCGGTCTTGTTTAACTTCAATTCCACGACATAGAGTGTTGTCGGTGTGCGCATCACCATATCCACACGGCCTTTCGGGGTACGGACTTCCACGTCCACATACATTCCTAGCAGGCTGAAGATCGTGTAAAGCAAGAACTGGTAATGGCCCTCGTAATCCGTATTGTCACATTGGGGGATGGTGGACAGGAAGGTCTGCAATAAACGCAGGGCATCGTCCATCCGCTCTCCAGCGATCGCCTCGAAAAGAAGGGCTACCGTAGTAAGTCCATCCGCTGTGTATTGATGCAAATAATTGGGCAATAAACTCTTCATCAATCCCATACGTACCTCCTTGTTTGGGATGTCGAGCGTGTACAAATTCGTGAGCGAGGAATAATCCTTTATCGTGATGTAACCGCTCTGATAGAGCAATGGCGTAATATCGACCATCCGTTCCGTGGGTGCGTCAAACGACTCTGCCAAAACCTTGCGTGCGCCTATTTGCTGGGGTTTCACGTGATACTTGTTCAGCATCTCGATCAAATAGGTGGGCGTACCGCTACCGAACCAATAGGAATTTAGTTTACTGTCGGCCAAGGCGTTCAACAGGCTGAACGGGTTGTATATATCGGGCGACGGCCACGTGAAATGGTAACCGTCATAATTCGATTTCAAGGCACCCAAGGCACCCTCCGGAGAAACGCCGAGGTTGTCGGCCAAACGACCGATACCCTCGCCCATCTGCTCACGCATCTCCTCCTCCGTGATGCCACAGAGGGCGGCGTACTCCGGGAGCATGCTGATGTTCTTTATATTGTTCAACTCACTGAAGATGCTCAATTGGGAGAACTTGGTAATTCCGGTCAAGAAAACAAAACGCAAATAAGGATCGCAGGCTTTAAGCGGACTATAGAAGTTACGCATCACGTCGCGAAGCTTCGGCAGCTCCTTCTCCTCATGCACCACGTCCAGCAAGGGAGCGTCGTACTCGTCGATCAAGATAACCACCTTTAGACCGGTCTGGGCGTAGGCACGTTTGATAAGACTTTCCAGACGTTGGTTCGTATAAATAGCGCTCTCATCACGTCCGTATATCTGCTCGTAACCATACAATTTCCTCTCCAGCTCACTCAGAAGCCGATCCTTGTCCATATGCTTCGCCGTGCTCATGTCAAAATGAAGCACCGGATAACTTGTCCACTCCTTCTCCAGACGCTCGATAGCCAAACCCTCAAACAAATCCTTCCACCCCTCGAAATAACTATGGAGCGTAGAAGTAAGCAACGACTTTCCGAAACGACGAGGACGACTCAAGAAGACATATTTTGAATCCGCATGTGTCATTCCATAGACTAAGGCTGTCTTATCAACATACACATAATTACCCTCTCGGATTTCCGAGAATGTCTGTATCCCTATCGGATATAATCGCCGCCCTTCCATCTTCGTCTCTGTTTATTGGTTCGTCAAGACAAATATAACGTTATTTCCCTTAAACGATCAATTTTCAGCCATCTATTTTTCTATTTCCATGCCTCAGCACCCTATACAGTGCCTTGTAGCAATACCAAATTATTTGACAAAAGTATCTTAGGTACATCGGCAAAAGATCTTAGGTGCATCAGCAAAGTATCTTAGGTGCGTGGCGCAAGTCACCTAACATACTTTTTTTGCTCAGCCTTCATCCATTGGGGGTGTGTGAATATATAGCCTCGAATTATATAAAGAAAAAGCTATTTATCCAGTACCTCATACTTGGAGTGCCGGCTCTTAAACTCGGGGACGATCGCCTTCATCTTGCCCACGATGGCCATATCGTCCTTCGAGCGGCCTAACCCAACGAGTTCATCTATATCTTGGCAAACCGTATCATAATCGTACTCCCGTACCTTGGCGATCTTGATCTTCGGATGGAAAGTTGGTAAGGTGATCTCCTCGTCGTTCAGTACTTCCTCGTACAGTTTCTCACCAGCACGAAGACCGGTGAAATGGATCTCTACGTTCTTGGCACCCGAGAGCTGGATCATACGTTTCGCCAAGTCGATGATACGCACGGGCTTGCCCATGTCGAAGACGAAGATCTCCCCACCGTTACCCATCGTACCTGCCTCCAATACCAACCGGCAAGCCTCCGGGATCAACATGAAGAAACGGATGATATCCGGATGCGTCACTGTCACGGGACCGCCCTTGGCAATCTGTTCACGGAATAACGGAATCACTGAGCCGTTAGAACCCAGTACGTTGCCGAAGCGGGTCGTAACGAACTGCGTCACACCTTCCACATACCCCTCCTTGATCGCCTTGTCGAGGCTCTGCACGTAAATCTCGCAGATACGTTTCGAGCAACCCATCACGTTCGTAGGATTCACCGCCTTATCCGTGGAGATCATCACGAATTTCCTCGTGCCATACTTCACGGCCAAGTCGGCGATCACACGGGTACCGTCCACGTTGTTACCCACGCTCTCGCAAGGATTATCCTCCATCATCGGAACGTGTTTATAAGCCGCCGCATGGAATACATAGGCGGGACGATGCTCCGAGAAGATCTCCTCCATGCGAGACTTGTTAGCGATGTCCGCCACCAAGGTATAGGCGTTGATATCCCGCCAATCCCTCGCCATCATCAAGCGGATGTCGTGCAAGGGAGTCTCCGCCTGATCTACCAAGATCAAACGATCCGGAGCGAACGAGGCGATCTGGCGCACCATCTCGCCACCAATGCTGCCGGCGGCTCCCGTTATCAGGATGCGTTGACCACGAAGCAAGCGACCCACCGCCTCCATGTCTATCTCTATCTTTTCCCGGGGAAGCAGATCCTCGATCTCCACCTTCCGGAGTTGCGTATGCGTCAAATCGCTCTTTCCGTCCCATTCTTGCGCCGCCGGCGTCACGTAGATCTTAATCCCCGCCTCCACCAGACGAGCCACCATATCCGGCTGTTCCCGGATGGAGTCGCTCTTCAAAGGAGAGACGAAAAGGATCGTCGCCCGCTCCCGGCACATGGTATCGATCAACTCCTCATCAAAAGGGTATACACGCACTCCCATCAATATACGATTCTGCATGTTCCCGGCCTCCGAGACAAAGCCTGCCAGCACATATTGCGCAGGATCCTGATTCTGGATACTCTTCGCCAGACTGATACCGCCTTGCTTCACGCCAAAGATAAAGGCGCGCTTAGCCTTCGACTGACGGAAGGTCGTCACGTAGAAGTATTTCACGAACACACGCAGCGCCCACATCAAGCTCATCGCCAGCAGGGAGGATAACACAAGATCCCGTTTACGGATATACACCAAGTAAGGCGAGAAGTCCGTAAGCTCTTGGAAGGCCACTACGCAAACCGCACCGAACAGCACGGCGAAGCCCACCCGCTGCAAATCCACGAAGGAAGAGTAGCGAATGATGCCCGAATACGTACGGAACAACCTGAAGCCCAACAGATAAGGCACCAAACAAACACCCCACGTGAGCGACAGGTGCCAGAAGATACCCATCGTGGCGAAGATACCATTATTCAACGCATATACCAGCAAACCTGAAAACAGGATCACCAAGCAATCCAACAGGATAATGCTCCAATACGGCAACGCTTTCCTTGAGAAATACCACGTTGAGAGTTTAGAAAAAAGGTTCATCATGAATAAAATTTTTGGTTCATGTCAGCTGGGGCAAGCCCTCCACCTCACCGGCATGCCATCTTCGGTAGTCGGTCGAGGAGGATTCGGGGACGGTCAGCACCACGTAATCTGTCTCGTCCCGCCTCAAAATATGTTTACGGGCGTACGAACGCAACGAGCGATCCGTCACGGACACCATCACGATCGGGAACGGGTAGGCGAACAGGCGCAGCGGCGTGATCTCGCTATCCGGAAAAGTGAGACACAACTGATAGGCAGAACGCTCGAAAGCCACCCAATAAGGACCCGTACAATATAAATGGATCGAGGTACGGTTCGTGCGCTCACGATCCATGATCTCATTCAGGTGTTCGTTTAGCAATGCGACCAAGCGAACACCAGCGGGAAGGGAAGACATTTCTTTTTGAATTATGAATTATGTTTCAGCCAGCGGTCGTAGTCGGCTAACCGACGGATCAAGGATAATTTACTCTTCTTCGGGGAGGATTCCCGACTCCACGGATCGATCAACTCGTGCGCACGATAATAATAGATACTGCTATCCGTACAGCCATAAAGCGTAAGTAGTAATAATGCCAACGACTGCTCCGCACGGATCAAGGGTAGGAACGAGACGATCGTTCCGATCAACGACTTTTGCCGCTCCTCGTCCCCTAGTATCGTATAGGCGGGCAACAAGAGGGAATAGAGCTTGCAACGCATCACGGCCGAATCCAGCTGTAACTCCCCATAGGCACGCAAGGTCTCGATCGCCAGCTCACGATCGGCAGCCGTAACACCACAATCTCCCCAATGACGGCCCAACGCCTCATGGAGACCATTTTGTATCCGGGAATTGTCCAAACGAGTATATACATGCTTGCCCTCCTCGGCCAAACCGATCACCTCATATTCACCCGGCTGAACACGCAACAGGGGAACCCACATCCAGTTGTCCACGCATACCATCACCTCCCGTTCGCCGACACCGGGCTGTATCACCACGCTTGCCTCAACACCCTTGAAACGGCCATCCGTGATGCGTATCCGGTCACCTTTACGCAAATAACCCGCTTCCGGCACATATACAGGAAGTTCATCCGAGTAAGAACGGGCCACCCAACGCAAGTTTTCCATCTCACGATCGGAGACAAAAGGATATGAGCCACGGCCATCCACGCTAGGCAGGAAATTATACAAGGGGAAATCCCGTTTCAAACGGAAGATCTCATACACAGAGGAGCGGATAAACACGTAATTATAGAGTAACGGACGGTGAGTCTCCACCAAACGCCCCTCACGGCGGTGCATCTCCACGAAAGAGGGGGCGAAAAAATCGAACGTAGGCTCACCCCAACGCACCCTGCGATCCAACTCCTTCTCCAAACCCTTGACAGGGCCTTTATGACAAGCAGGAAGAGATAACACATACCATCTTACGGTGTGGACATCACGCAATGGTAAAGGGGGAAGATCATGACCCATAGATACTTCAATGCCATATCAGCGTATTCTATTAATACACTGATAATCAATACTTAAATCAAATACCCTTTTCTATTCCCGAAAATTTAAAAGCAATAGAAACCATATCAATATCTCTTCTATCGGGACGGGAAAGATCGGCTACTTGGGAAGTAGCGTAA
>ERZ778512.2162-NODE-2162-length-11088-cov-4.359286_pt1 | contig 11088 bp, 7 predicted proteins | sample MGYA00510346_ERZ778512 | MGnify/ENA primary metagenome ERZ778512 (study PRJEB29527, sample SAMN07138962) | mouse gut metagenome | material: feces | host: mouse | place: China:Nanjing | collected 2016-01-25 ...
CCCCTCGAACCCCGCGACGCGGCGCAGCTCCTCGCCGGTCACTCCCTCGGCCCGGAGGTCGAAGCCGTAGGTCTTGCGCACGTCGAACACCGCAGCCCAGTCGTGGCCCTCCTCACGGGGGGTCTGGCGCATGTCGAAATAGAACCACGCCGCGGGCATGACCACCGTAGGATAGCCGGCGGCCAGCGCGTCGCGGCACGCCTTCATGCTCTCCCAGCCGTGCACGCGGGTGTCGCGCCCCAGCCGCCGGCCGCGCACCGACTCGTTCCACACGGCGGGCAGCTTCCCGTGGCGCGCGAGGATCGCGGCGAGCCGCTCCATGAAGCGGTCCTGCAACCCGCGCGCCTCGGTCAGGCCGCAGCGCCGCATCATCGCGCGGCAGTCGGGGCAGCGCTCCCACTGCGAAGCCTCCACCTCGTCGCCGCCGATGTGGATGTAGGGCGAGGGAAAGAGCGCGCACAACTCGCCCAGAATATCCTCCAGCAGGGCGTAGTTCTCCTCGCGGGCCGGGCACCACGCCGACCGGAGGTCGTAGCCGTTGGAGGGGGCGGTGTCGGGCGTATAGCGGCAGAGGATTTCGGGATGCACGCGCGCGATGTTGCGGCTGTGGCCCGGAAGGTCTATCTCGGGTATGATCTCGATGTTGCGCACGGCGGCGTAGTCGATCAGCTCGCGCATCTCGCGCTGCGTGAAGTAGCCGCCGTACTTCTCGTCCCACTTGCCGTAGACGGGGCGCACGGGCGAGTCGCCGCCGCGGAAACCTCCGATTTCGGTCAGCTCGGGGTGCGACAGGATCTCGATGCGCCACCCCTCGTCGTCGGCCAGGTGGAGGTGGAGCTTGTTGATCTTGTGGTAGGCCATGAGGTCGATATAGCGGCGCAGGGGCTCGGGTCCGATCCACGTGCGGGCCACGTCGAGCATCATGCCCCGGTAGGCGTAGCGCGGCGCGTCCTTCACCTCGCGGCAGGCGAGCCGCACGGGCAGCGGGCACCGCCGGGCGTAGACCTCGGGCGGCAGCAGCTGAAAGAGGGTCTGTATGCCGCAGAAGACACCCCCGCGGTCGCCGCCCGCGATCTCGATCCGCCCGGGCAGAATGCGCAACTCGTAGGCTTCGGCCCCCAGCCGCGGTTCGGTGCGCAGCACCAGCGCCCCCTCGCCTGCGCGCGCGGCGTCGGTGGCGAGTCCCAGATAGTCGGAGAGGTAATCGGCGAGCGGCTCCAGCCCCTGCTCGGGGCAGACAACGGTTGCGGCGTCGAGCGTGAAGCCGCCGTCGAGCTGCGTCACGGAGCGGGGCGCGGGCAGCACGGCGGGAAGCGGCGGCTCGGCGGCCGCGGCGCAATGCACGGCACAGCAAAGCCAGCATGCGGAAAGAAGGGTGCGGATCATGTGCGAACGAATTTATGCGAACAAAGTTACCGTTTTCCGCCGAATATGCTAACTTTGTTGCGGTAAAAAGAGCGATCGCACACACCGCCCGCGGTTGCGGGAGCGCACTGCCCGGGGCGCCGCAGGCAACCGGCGCGCAACCCGTGCGAACGCATAAAACGACAGACAGATGGAACAGGATCGAAGACTGGAGGCTACGGCCCGCCTGCTGGAGGTGATGAACACGCTGCGCGCGCAATGTCCGTGGGACCGCGAACAGACGTTCGACTCGCTGCGCAGCAACACGATCGAAGAGACTTACGAACTGGCCGACGCCCTGCTCGACCACAACATGGAGGGCATACGCGAGGAGCTGGGCGACCTGCTGCTGCACGTGGTATTCTACGCCAAACTGGGCGAGGAGCAGGGAGCATTCGACTATACGGATGTAGTGAATGCCCTGTGCGACAAACTAATATACCGCCATCCGCACATCTACGGCGACATCCATGCCAACACGCCCGAGGCGGTGAAGGAGAACTGGGAGGCGCTCAAGCTGCGCAAGAAGAACCGCAAGAGCGGCACACTCGGCGGCGTGCCCCGCTCGCTGCCCGCACTGGTCAAGGCCCTGCGCATCGGCGAGAAGGCCGCGGCCACGGGCTTCGACTGGCCCCGGCGCGAAGCGGTGTGGGAGAAGGTGAAAGAGGAGCTCGGAGAGGCCGAGGCCGAAATGCGGTCGGGCGACCGCGAACGGCTCGAAGGCGAGTTCGGCGACCTCTTCTTCGCGCTGGTCAATGCGGCGCGTCTCTACGGCATCGACCCCGAATCGGCGCTCGAACGCACCAACCGCAAGTTCATCCGCCGCTTCGGCCGCATGGAGCAGCAGGCCGAAGCCGAAGGCCGCACGCTGCACGAGCTGCCCCTCGAACGCATGGAGGAGCTCTGGCAGGAAGCCAAGCGGGAGGAGAAATAGCCCGTGCCCGAGGGCTGCGGCCGGAAATGAACGCAGCCGGAAATGAACCCGCCCGGCAAAAGGCGCAGCCGCCAACGGCCGCGCCCGGCAGCAGGATGCGGCCGAAAAGCCGGGCACTACGACAACGAACGCAAACAAAGAGAACGAATTATGGCATTCATCAAGGAAGTACGGGGCCACACGCCCCGCGTAGGCGAGAACACCTTTCTGGCGGAAACCGCCGTACTGCTGGGCGACGTGACCGTGGGTCGCGACTGCTCGATATGGTACAACGCCGTGCTGCGCGGCGACGTGAACCGCATCGTGATCGGCGACCGCACCAACATCCAGGACGGCGTGGTGCTCCACACCATCTACGACCAGGCGAAGCACCCCTCGCAGACGATCATCGGCAACGACGTCTCGGTGGGACACAACGCCATCGTCCACGGCGCCATCATCGGCGACAACTGCCTGATCGGCATGGGCGCCACGATTCTCGACAACGCCGTGGTGCCCTCGGGCTGCATCATCGCCGCCAACGCCCTGGTGCTCTCGAACGCCCGACTCGAACCTGACTCGGTCTATGCCGGCGTGCCGGCCAAAAAGGTCAAGGAGGTGACGCCCGAGCAGCGCGACGAGATCATCCGCCGCACGGCGCACGACTACATGCTCTACGCCTCGTGGCATAACGAGAAGGCGTAGTCCGCCATGGCCCGCTTCCCGATCCGCACCTCGCTGGTGGCGCACCTGCTCGTGGCGCTCGCCATCTCGCTGGTGGTGAACTTCTCGTATCTGCTGCTGCTCTTCGTGGACCGCAAGAGCGAACCGCAGCCCGTGAACGAGCGCGCGATCGACATGCCCCACGAGGGGCGGCTGCGCATCGCGCCCGACGGCTACGGCTACCTGCTCTACGCGGCGGACGGAGCGCCCGACAGCGTGTACGTGTCGCCCCAGCGCGTGCGGCGGCTGCGGCTCGCCGACGGCGACCGGCTGGTGGTCACCCTCAACCTGCCCCGCACGCCCCGGAGCCACTACTCGATGGCCGAGGTGCGCAGGCGCAACGGCGAGGAGTTCGACTACCGCACGGTCTTCAACCGCCCGTCGGAGGCCGTGGAAACGGTGTGGCAGCTCTGCTTCTACTTCGTCATGGCCTTCGTGCTGCTCACGATCCTCGCGCCCGGGCGGCGCACGCTCCCGACACGCCGCTTCGCGCTGCGCTGCGTCTGGTGCGTGGCGGCGGCCTCGGCGCTCTACCTGCTGGCCCCCACGATCGACTGGCACACGGGGCGCATCGTCATGAACTTCCGCAGCCACGCTCCGCATTTCGACTTCGTGCTGGTGCTCAAGTGCTCGTTCACGCTGGTCGTGGCCATCCTCTACGGATGGATCGCGCGCCTGAGCTCCCAGCGCCAGGACATGGAGATCGAAAACGAACGGCTGAAGAACGAGAACCTCATGACACGCTACAACATGCTCGTGAACCAGGTGAACCCCCACTTCTTCTTCAATTCGCTCAACTCGCTGGCCATGCTCGTGCGCGGACAGGAGCCCGACAAGGCGCTCAACTACATCGACCAGCTCTCCTACACGTTCCGCTACGTGTTGCAGAGCGGCCGCCAGACCCTCGTGCCGCTCGACGAGGAGCTGCGCTTCGCGGAGGCCTACGCTTACCTGTTCCGCATCCGCTACGCCGACAAGCTCTTCTTCGACATCGCCATCGACGAGGCGCAGCGCGACCGCCTGCTGCCGGCGCTCACGTTGCAGCCGCTGATCGACAATGCGGTGAAGCACAACACCATCACGCGCAGCAAGCCCTTCCGCATCTCGATCCGCACCGAGGGCGACTGGCTCGTCGTGTCGAACCGCAAGGCCCCCAAGCTCCAGCCCGAACCGGGCACGGGAATCGGCCTGGAAAACCTGCGCAGGCGCTGGATGCTCCTCACGGGCCATCCGATCGCGGTAACCGAAACGGAGAGCGAATTCACGGTCCGCATGCCGTTGCAGAAAACCCGGAAACCATGACCGCCCTGATTATCGAAGACGAAACCGCCGCCGCGCTCAACCTGAAGGCCATACTGCGCGAAACGGCACCCGAAATCGAGGTGCTCGACACGCTCGAAAGCGTGGAGGAGAGCGTGGAGTGGCTGCGCTGCAACCCCCACCCCGACCTGCTGCTGACGGACATACACCTGGCCGACGGCGACGCCTTCCGCATATTCGACGCCGTGGAGGTCGCATCGCCCGTGGTCTTCACCACGGCCTACGACCGCTACGCCCTGGAGGCGTTCCGCGTGAACAGCATCGACTACCTGCTCAAGCCGATCAACACAGCCGACGTGCGGCGGGCGCTCGACAAGCTGCGCCGCCTCACGGGGGGCGAACGCGCAGCCTACGGAGCCCGCGTGCGGACGATGGCCGCACGGAGCGCCGACAGCGTATTCCTGGTCCACGTCCGCGACCGCATCATCCCCCTGCACCGCGACCGCATCGCCTGGTGCTACACCCGGGACGAGAAGGTCACGGCCTGCACACACGAGGGCGAGCAGTACCCGCTCGACCGCACGCTCGAAACGCTCCAGACGGAGCTGCCGGCCGCGGACTTCTTCCGTGCCAACCGCCAGTTCATCGTAGCGCGGCGCGCCGTGAAGGAGATCGCCGTGTGGTTCGGCAGCCGGCTGACGATCGCGCTGGCGCCCGCGGCACCCGAACGGATCGTGGTGCCAAAGGCCCGCGTGGGCGAATTCAAGCAGTGGCTCAGGGCGTCCCGCCCCGCCGGGGAGCCGATCGACCGGTAGAATCGGGCGTTTCACCCGCCGGGCCGCACCGTTTTCGCATTTTTGGTGCTACCTTTGCAACAGAAGGATACGGAATCACGGTCCCGCGACCGGATCCGAAACGAAGAACAACTTAAACGAATACGACTATGAAAAAGTGTATTTTCGCGGCCCTCGCCGCCGTATGCATGACGATCGGAACCAGCGCCTCGGCACAGCAGCAGACCGCACAGCCGCAACACCGCCACCCCCGCCACCATCGCCACGGGTGCGTGGTCATCGTCGGCGGCGAGAACGAACAGGCCGTACGCGAATGCTGCCGCGAAATGTCGCTCGACAAGAAGCAGACCGACCGCGTATGCCGCGAAAGCCGCCGCATCGCACGCAAGCACCGCAAGTTCGCCGACTCCTACCGCCGCAGCTGCGCCCAGGTGCGCCGCATCCTCACCCCCGAGCAGTTCGGACAGTGGCGCAAGACAATGGCACCGTCGGAGGACATGCGCATGATACATGTCGATCGTCCGGCCGATACCCGGAACGGCAACGACTACAAGGGGCCGAAAGGTCCGCTCTGCGGCAAACCCCAGCAGTGCTGCGAAGGCGACGGATGCCCCGCACAGCCGAAGCGATAGCCCCCGCGCCCTTCGGCGGAACGTTAAGGGTGTGAGCCTCCCGGGCTGACACCCTTTTTTGCGGCCGTTCGTCCGAAGCCCTGCCGGGCGGACAGATGTCGCCGGAGCATCTCCCGGACGGCGGAAGCCCCACCCGGCAAGGCCCCCGGACGGCGGAACACACGCCCCGCGGAGCACGCGGCAGGCAACACGAAATACCGGCCCCCGAAACGGAATGCCGAGCCCGCGCTGCCATACCGTGCGAACCGGTCGGCTGACCCCCTTTTTCGGGCGATTCGCCCGACGGCCGAACCGCCGAAAAGAGAAAATACGTACCTTCGCGCTGCGAAAAACGGACCTCTTCGACCTGCCGCGCGTCCCGACCCCGTTCGGGTCCCGGCGCGGCGCAGAAAAGGTACTGCGAACGAACAAATCCCGAAATCGAATAATGAAAAAAGCACTCCTGATTCTCCTCCTCGCCTGCACGGCGACCGTGGCTGCGGCACAGCAGGGCACGGTGACCGCCACGCTGGTCGATGCCGACACCGAGGAGGGTGTGGCCGGCGCCGTGGTGGAAGTGGCGCCCGTGAAATCCCCCGAAAAGAAGAAATATTTCACCTCGGGTTACAAGGGCTCGCTGAGCATGGCGGGCCTCGCATACGGCGAATACACCGCCACGTTCAGCTTCATCGGCTACCGCTCCGAGACGCGGACTTTCGCCGTGAACGGCGCCAAGCGCACGCTCGGACGCATCGAACTCGCGCCCGAAGCCACGCAGATCGTCGCCGTGGTGAAGGAGGCCAAAGCGCTGCGCGCCTCGCAGAAGGGCGACACGGTGAGCTACAACGCCGGAGCCTTCAAGGTGACGACCGATTCCGACGTGGAGGGGCTGCTGAAGAAGATGCCCGGCATCAGCGTGTCGAACGGCACGGTCGAGGCCCAGGGCGAGGAGGTCAAGAAGGTCTACGTCGATGGCAAGGAGTTTTTCGGCGAGGACGTATCCACGGCCATAAAGTCGCTGCCGGCCGAGGCGGTGGACCGCATCGAAGTTTACAACAAGCTGAGCGACAACGCCGAATTTTCGGGCATGGACGACGGCGAGGGCTATAAGGCCATCAACATCGTCACGCACGAGAACATGCGCCGCGGACAGTTCGGCAAACTCTACGCCATGGGCGGCTACGACGCCGACACCCGCACCGAGTCGCGATTCAAGTACAATGCGGGCGGCAACGTCAATATCTTCAACGGCGACAGCCGCCTCTCGGTGCTCGCGCTGTTCAACAACGTGAACCAGCAGAACTTCTCGTTCGAGGACATCCTCGGCGTGACGGGCGGCACGGGCGGAGGTCCCGGCGGCGGCCGCGGCGCCTGGCAGTACATGACACGCCCCCAGAGCGGCGTGGCCCGCGTCAATGCCATCGGCCTGAACTACTCCGACACGTGGGGCAAACGCGACCAGGTGACCTTTCAGGGCAGCTACTTCTTCAACGGCACGAACACGACCAACCGTTCGTCGCTCGTAAAATGGTACGAATACCCCGCCATCGACACGCTGAGCACCTCGGGCTTCTCGGAGACGGAGAACTACAACCACCGCCTCAATGCACGCATCGAGTGGAAGATCTCCGAGAACCAGAACCTCATGATCCGCCCGAACTTCAGCTACCAGTCGAACGACCCGCTGAGCACAACGACCGGCTGGCAGCTGGGCGAGAGCGGTTACAGCTACACGAACACCTTATCCGACGCTTCGTCCGGAGGCTACAACGCCCGCCTCTCCGCCGTGTACCGCGCCAAGCTGGGCAAAACCGGCCGCACGATCACCGTGGACGGCTCGGCCCGTTACCGCGACCTCACGGGCACCTCGCGCACGGCATCGAATACGGCCCCCCTGTCGCCCGTGCGCCCCGTGTTCGGACCCGACGGCAGCGTCGCCGACCTCGACGACTACCTGCTGATGCGCTACCTCTACAACGACACCCCGTCGCACAACTACACGCTCAAGGGCAACATCACCTACACCGAACCGGTGAGCAAATTCGCCCAGGTCAGCGCGCAGTACCGCGCCTCCTACGAGTATCAGGAACGCGACAAGCGCTCCTACATCACCGGCGATGACTTCGATCCCACGGGCATCACACCCGCGCCGGAGCTCTCCAACTCCTACCGCAGCGGCTACATGATCCACCGCGCAGGCCCCGGATTCCGCTATGCGAAGGAGCGCAACACGCTGGTGGCGAACGTTTACTACCAGCATTCGTCGCTCGACGGCCAGGTCGAACGGGCCAATTCCGAAAAAATAAGCCACGGATACGACGACATCACCTACTTCCTGATGGGTCAGTTCAACATCAACCGCGAGAATTCGATCCGTCTGTTCGTGCGCTCCTACACCCAGAACCCCTCGATCACCGACCTCCAGAGCGTCTACGACGTCTCCGACGCGCAGTACATATCGAGCGGCAACCCCGAGCTGAACCCCTCGTACAGCCACAACGTGATGTTCCACTACATCAACTCGAACCTCGAAAAGGGCCGCACCTTCATGTGGATGTTCTCGCTTCAGAACACCTCCGACTACATCACGCCCGACGTGGCCTACAACGGATCGGTGCAGATCGACGGCACGCAGTACAACTACCTCCAGTATTCGCGCCCCGTGAACATGGACGGCTACTGGTCAGTGCGCACGCACCTGAGCTACGGACTGCCCGTGAGCTTCATCCGTTCGAACTTCAACGTCATGGGCGGCGTGGTCTACACCCGGACTCCCGGGCGCATCGACGGCCGCCGCAACCTGACCGACAACATGGGCTACGACCTGCGGGCCGTGCTGGGCAGCAACATCTCCGAAAACGTCGATTTCACCCTCGCGTGGAACGGCACCTACAACGTGGCCAGGAACTCGCTCGCAGCCTCGGGCAACAACAAGTATTTCAACCACACGGCCGAGGGAAATCTCAAGGTCGTATTCGGCAAGGGCTTCACCTTCACCGCATCGGCCGCCTACGCGCAGTACAAGGGCATCACCAACGACTACGACGACTCCTACCTGCTGTGCAACGCCTCGATCGGCAAGAAGCTCTTCCGCAACCGGCGGGGCGAGATCAGCATCGGCGTGAACGACCTTTTCAACCAGAACACGGCGTTCGTGCGCACGACCGGGTCGGGCTGGACGCAGAATGCGCGCAACAGCGTCATCGGACGCTACTACATGGTGACTTTCACCTACAACCTGCGGCGCTTCGGCAAGAACGCCACCACAAACCTCGCCGAATACGGCGGCATGTCGGAAAGCGGCTCGCAGCGCCGCATGGGCCCCGGCGGACCTCCTCCGGGCGGATTCCATGGCCCGCACTTCTGATCCGCGACGTGCGGACGGGATGCGGCGCCGGAGCTCCTTATTACTACGGCTTCGTTCTCAGGCCCGTACCATTCCGATACCGGAAATACCCCTCTTTACCGCCGCCCCCGCAGCGCCTCCACGGCCGCGGGGGCGGCGGCATTTACAACCCCATGCAGCTTCTCGCATTGCACAAACGCACGATGCGGCCCCTCAGAAGACGCGCGGGCCGCAGCCTCCCGGCGGCGGAGGCCCGCAACTCACTGCGCTTCGTTTGCGCGCACTCCGCAGGCTGCGGCCGCGTCACCCACTGACAACATCGTTCCCTCCCTGCACCGGACAATTCGACCCACGAAAAAACGTTCCGCCACGCATCCGCCGCACAGCCAGCCCCCCTACCACATCATCCAAAAAATCCTATCGTCCCGAACATCAATCATCCCGTTCCGAGCACAGAGAAAAAAAGCATACACGCCCCAACCCGCACACCATCTCCCGAACATCTCCCAAACGCCACGTCCCAACCCATTCGACAACTCCCAAACACCCCGCCACGACGCCATGCGATGACCATACGACCAACGAAAAAAGCCTGCGGAATACCCCCGCAGGCCTGAAATCGCATAAAAACCCCTATGTTACTCCGCAAGGATTCCCTCACTTCGAACACCACCTTGTCGCAGGCTCCCGACAGCGCATCAATAAAATACATGCCGCCCCCCGAACACACCCGCCACACGTGTCCGAGCGTTTATCTCCGGCACACCCCTGCATAAAGCAGCCGCACTCCGAAGAAGCGTACCGCACCGAAACACGACAGCCAAACCGGTCGAAACGCGCAAAGACGAATTACGCCAAACCTCCATCGCAAAGCACCCTCACCACACAGAACGGACCGTACAGAAGCGCACCCGCACCACACGGAAACTTGCAGCAGATCTCTCCCACAAGAACCGATCGCATCCCACGGACGCAAACCGCAGCAAAGCGCGACCGCAAAACCTGACACATCAGATGCGGATAGCATCCAACCATCGCCCCGGCAAGCAAGCCGCCGCCCCCTGCAAGAAAAAACATCGGTGCCGGATTTTCCGGCACCGATGCGTGCGTGTTTTCAAATCGTCATTCCGCGTCTTCCGCGCCGCGCCCGGCCCGCAAAGCAAGCCGTCACGTAAGCAGCGAAGCCCGAAAGTCCGACGAACGACGTCCCGAAAGACTATGCCTCCAGCGCGAAGCGCTTGTAAGCGATAACCGTGGCCTCCTTGTCGGCCTTGCGGATCAGCTCGGCGATCGTCTCCTTCTCGCCTACGACCAGCTGATTGAGCAGCGTGTTCTCCTCGAAGAACTTGCGCATCTTGCCCTCGGCGATCTTCTCCAGAATGGCATCGGGCTTGTTGGCGTTCTTCGGATCCTGCTTCATGGCCTCCACGGCGATCTGACGCTCGTGAGCCACCACGTCTGCGGGGCAGTCGGCCACGTCGATCGAAATCGGCGCCATGGCCGTAGCCTGCATCGCCACGGTGTGCGCTACTTCCTCCGGCACCTCCTTGTTGAAGCCGAGAATCGTACCGAGCTTCTTGTTGAAGTGCACGTATGCGGCGCAGTAGGGAGCCTCGATGCGGTAGTAGGCCAGCTCGATCTTCTCGCCCGTCTGACCCGACTTCTCGGTCACCATCTCCTCCACGGTGCGGCCCTCGGCGTTCTTCACGCCCAGCAGCGCCTCGCGGTCGGCGGCGTCGTTGGCCACGGCTACGTCGAGCATGGCCTGGGCCGATGCGGTGAATTCGACGTTCTGAGCCACGAAGTCGGTCTCGCAAGCCAGGCAGAGCAGGTAAGCCGTCTGGCCGACGATCTTCGTCACCACCACGCCCTCGCTGGCGTTGCGGTCCGCACGCTTCGCGACGACGAGTTTGCCTTTCTCGCGGATAATGTCCTGAGCCCGATCGTAATCGCCTTCGGCCTCCATGAGGGCTTTCTTGCAGTCCATCATGCCGGCGCCGGTCATCTTACGGAGCTTCATTACATCGGCAGCTTTTA
>ERZ778512.2168-NODE-2168-length-11074-cov-5.314366_pt1 | contig 11074 bp, 8 predicted proteins | sample MGYA00510346_ERZ778512 | MGnify/ENA primary metagenome ERZ778512 (study PRJEB29527, sample SAMN07138962) | mouse gut metagenome | material: feces | host: mouse | place: China:Nanjing | collected 2016-01-25 ...
TTGCGCAGGATATTTCTTCAAGATTGTAGGAGAAAAAACGTAGGCGCAGCGGGCTGCGGCGAGGCTTTTTCTCCTGCAAGATTGGAGAAATAGACAAGCAAAATGTGTCATTTATTTTTCTACAGTTCCTTAGTCAGTATCAGGAGTTACAGCAGGATAATGCAAAGAAGCGGGCAATAACAGACCAAAGCGTTTTGGAAGTGAAAATATGTTAGTGACGGAAATTGCAGAGATAACAAAATCAAAAGTTAAGATTTGCATTGATTATCAGATTTCATTTGCGCTATATAAGGGCGAACTTCGCAAATATGGCATAAAAAAAGAGGAAGAACTTTCTGAGGAAATCTATAATATGATTTTGAAGGAAGTACTGCCCAAGCGTGCAAAACTGCGCTGTATGAATCTGCTAAAAAGTAGGGATTACACCAAGTTTCAGTTAGAACAAAAATTAAAGCAGAATAATTATCCGGAGGAAGTGATTGCAGAAGCACTTCGGTATGTGCAGTCATATGGTTATATTGACGATATACGATATGCAAAAAACTATATTATTTCTGCAAATAACAGTAAGAGCAGGAAGCAGATAACGCTCGATTTAATGCGCAAGGGCATTTCTAAAGAGGATATAGAAACGGCATATGGACTGTGTGAGGAGGAAGAACCTCTTGTGGAGGAAGAAGCACTGATTGAGAAGCTGCTGGTTAAGAAGCATTATTGCAGGCAAGAGGCGACTTTGCAGGAACGTCAAAAAATAATTCGATTTTTGTTTCGAAAGGGATTTTCATTGGATAAAATATACAAAGCAGTCGGACAAGAATATTGATTCAAAAATAATATTCGGCATATAAGTCTTGACATAACAGTTTATAAAGGGTAAAATTGAAGTGTTGTAATATCAGCATCTAATTCTTGCGCGTAATACGCATTTGAATAATATGCGGCTGGAATATTAGATTATTCCACGTGAGATTGTACAATGAAAATTTAATAAGGAGGTGATCCTGTACATGCCGATCTTTGCAATTTGTGCAATAGAAGCGATTATTATTATTGCATCATGTGCGGTAATTGGCTACTTTGTAATTTCCAATTATAAGAAAAATCAAGAAACAACAATTGGAAATGCAGAAGATAAGGCTAGGGAGATTATTGATGAAGCGCTGAAAGCTGCAGAAACAAAAAAGAGAGAGGGACTTCTTGAGATTAAAGAGGAATCGATTAAGACAAAGAACGAACTTGATAAGGAGATCAAAGAGCGCAGGGCAGAAGCACAGCGCTATGAGAGAAGGGTTCAGCAGAAGGAAGAAAGCATTGATAAGAAGGCTGAGTCTATCGAAAAGAAAGAAGTGAGTTTGACTGCACGTGAGGAAGAACTTGCAAAACAAAGAGCAATTGTCGCAAGGCTAAATGAGGAGCGGGTACAGGAACTGGAACGAATTTCCGGATTGACCTCTGAACAGGCAAAAGAGCATTTATTTAAAATTGTTGAAGACGAAGTAAAACATGAAACAGCGGTGATGGTAAAAGAGATGGAAGCAAGAGCAAAGGAGGAAGCTGATAAGAAGGCGAAAGAGTATGTCGTGACAGCTATCCAAAAATGCGCTGCAGATCATGTATCTGAAACAACAATTTCCGTTGTGCAGCTTCCCAATGACGAGATGAAGGGAAGAATTATCGGCAGAGAGGGACGTAATATCCGAACGCTTGAAACATTGACCGGTGTGGAGTTAATTATTGACGATACGCCGGAGGCCGTTATTCTTTCTGGATTTGATCCTATTAGACGGGAAGTGGCAAGAATCGCGCTCGAGAAACTTATCGTAGATGGCAGAATCCATCCGGCAAGAATCGAGGAAATGGTTGAAAAAGCCCAAAGAGAGGTAGAAGTAATGATTAAAGAGGAGGGGGAAGCTGCTACGCTTGAAGTAGGTGTGCATGGTATTCACCCCGAACTTGTAAAACTTCTTGGCAAAATGAAGTTTAGAACAAGCTATGGTCAAAATGCATTAAAGCATTCCATTGAAGTGGCGCATTTAACAGGATTATTGGCTGCGGAAATGGGGCTGGATGTGCGTATGGCAAAAAGAGCAGGTCTTCTTCATGATATTGGTAAAGCAGTCGATCATGAAATGGAAGGCTCACATATACAGCTTGGTGCGGATTTATGCAGAAAGTATAAAGAATCCGCAATCGTCATTAATGCTGTAGAATCCCATCATGGTGATGTCGAGGCGCAGTCGTTAATTGCCTGTCTGGTACAGGCCGCTGATACTATTTCAGCCGCAAGACCGGGTGCAAGACGTGAAACTCTCGAAACATATACAACCAGATTAAAACAATTAGAAGAAATAACCAACAATTTTAAAGGTGTCGATAAATCTTTTGCTATTCAGGCAGGTAGAGAGGTTCGTGTTATGGTAGTTCCTGAACAGATTAATGATGCTGACATGATATTGCTGGCACGCGATATTTCCAAGCAGATAGAAGCAGAACTGGAATATCCTGGACAGATTAAGGTCAATGTTATAAGAGAATCTCGTGTTGTTGAGTATGCGAAATAATTAAAAGATGCAAATTATAAAACCGCTAAAAGTAATTTTTAGCGGTTTTCTTAATGCACACAGGCGTCTAAATGAGTAATGTCAGCAATGGCTGACGGATGTTCGACGCAGCGAGTAGGGGAAGATAGCTCTGCCTGACTCGATGCAAATGGGTTTAATGCAAAAAGGAGAATATTATGGATGAGAAAATAATTCGGTTAAAGAGGGAACTTCAGTGTGAGGGCAAAATTACAAAATATTATAAGGATACCATTCAGCTTCCTAATGGAGAAACTGCTGAATGGGATTTTGTAGGACATAATGGTGCAGCCGCAGCGGTTGGGGTATTGGAGGATGGCAGGCTATTAATGGTTTCACAGTATAGAAATGCTCTGGACAGGTTTACACTGGAGATTCCGGCAGGCGGCTTGCAGACACCTGATGAGCCGACACAGGAAGCAGCAGCAAGAGAGTTGGAGGAGGAAACAGGTTATCGGTGTAGAAAAATAGAAAAGTTGATAACAATACGAACGACAGTTGCATTTTGTAATGAAAAAATAGATATTTATTTGGCGACTGATTTGGAGAAAACAAAACAGCATCTTGACGAAGATGAATATATCAATGTGAAAACGTATACATTGCCAGAGTTGGAGGAAATGATCTATAGTGGTACAATTGAGGATTCAAAAACAATTGCAGCAATTTTGGCATATAAGAATAAATTTATAAAATAATTCATAGCTTTAAACAAGTACATTGTTTAAGGGGACAAAATGTTTTATGAATCGGTTAAATACAGGAGAACCAACGAAATATGCAAATGCAGCATTTGATGAAAAAAATAATTATGCAGATTATAAATCCCATGACAGCGGACAGGTAGGGCAAGAATATACAACAGGAAGTTCAGAAAGAAGAACAGGACAGGTCTATAACGAAAACATATCGTTAGGAACAGATTCAATGGGAGAACCATCTATAGAAACGGTCTATAAAAGGATGCATTATGGGAACACGATGCCAGATGGCAGAATGCTTGTCTTTATGACAGGGTTCTGCCTTGGTATGGTGTTTTTCTATTTCAGCAAAGGAAGCGGGATTGACAGCAATCCTTTAACTCCGCTCTTAGCACCAAGCCAGATTTCACAGCTAAAAAATTTTGAAACATTTAAAGGAGGATTATTGGAATATGTAACGATTACGCGCTTAGGTCAGCTTATATTTTTATTTTTGTGTGCGACAAGCGCAATTGGAGGAATATTGGCATATAGTATTCTAGGCGGATTAGGGTTTGAATTTGGATTATTGATGTTTTCTTCCGTTTATCAAAATGGCATTTTAGGTATTTTACTGGCAATTATGATGTTTTTCCCACATGGAATATTTTATATTATCGTATTTTTAAAAATTTTTTATAAATTTTGGGGGATTGACAAAAAATATTACCATAACAACAATGCCATAAATTCAAGCAGTTGGCATAATAAGGTTACAGAACTACGAAAAATTTTGGTTATTTTGACGGTGTTTTGTTTTGGAATTTTGTCCGAAACTTATATTAACCCGGAAATTTTAAGAAAATTAGCCCTATTATTCTGAAATATACTGTGTTTTTGAAATTTAACATAAAATTAATACATTTTTCAGAAGGAATTTTAAGTAAAGACAGAAAATTTTTCAAAAAATTCCAAAATTTTCTGAAAAAGTATTTGATTTTATGTCAAATCACATATATAATAGAAGTAGGCATAAGGGTAAATACTTTTTATGAGGAGGTTTTTGTAATTTATGGAAAGGGAAATTAATAATTTTATTTCTTATTTACATAATATAAAGAAAACTTCGAATAATACTGAATTATCGTATAAAAGGGATTTGGGTAAGCTGTGCCAGTATTTAGTAGAAAATGGAATATCTGACGTAAATGGAATTACTACAGAGGTTCTGAGTTCCTATATTGTGTATTTAGGAGAAAACCATTTTGCCGCTGCTACCATTTCAAGAAATGTGGCTTCTATCAAGGCATTCTTTCATTATTTATATAAAGAGGGCATTGTGGAAAAAGATGTTTCTGATGGTTTGAAAGCGCCCAAGATCGAAAAGAAGATGCCAGAAATTTTAACAACAGAGGAAGTAATCTGGCTGCTTGAACAGCCAAAGGGCGATACGCCCAAAGAAATCCGCGACAAAGCAATGTTAGAGCTTTTGTATGCGACCGGAATCCGCGTGACGGAACTAATTACCCTAAAAGTTTCCGATGTAAATATGCAGATGGGATTTATTATCTGTAGAGATGGCAGCAAAGAGAGAGTGATTCCATTTGGTGCTGCCGCAAAAAGAGCAATGATTCAATATTTGGAAAAAGCACGAAATGTAATGCTGCTTGACTTGCATTCTGATATCTTGTTTGTGAACTGTTCCGGACAGCCGATGAGCAGACAGGGTTTTTGGAAGCTGATTAAGTATTATGCAAAGAAAGCAGGAATTGTAACGGATATTACACCACATACTCTTCGGCATTCGTTTGCGGCGCATTTGGTTGAAAATGGTGCTGACCTGCGAAGTGTTCAGGAGATGCTGGGACATTCTGATATTTCCACAACTCAAGTTTATGCGGCAATGACGCATAATAGAATTCGGGAAGTTTATGCGAAGGCACACCCGAGAGGATAGTTACATTATAATTGCTAACAAAGATAACCACCTATAGTTATTATAGGTGGTTATTTTCGTGATAATTCCCAATCCAAAGCAGTTTAAAATAAATATTTTTCCTTATTTTAGCGCAACCACTCTACCCAAATTTGAAATCTTACATTCCTTAAAATCACCCAACATTTTGGATAGTTTGGCGTATCCGTAATTGGAACTTTTGAAATCAGGATATTTCCGCATTAATTTTTGTGCAAGTTCTCCGACAGTAATGGAATTTCTATCGCATTTTTTCAGAATCCCAATAACCTCCTGGCGGATATCGTCGAGCGTTACATCCGCAGTTCGCAAATGCGCAGTTACTGTATTTTCTGTGTATTCTAGCGAAATGGTATTTTTAAATTCTGCTGCTTCCAGAAATTTAGAAAATTTTGTGTATTCGTAGTTTCGGACATCAAACGAGGGATACATTTTAGACAGGCGGCTTCCTAGTTCGCCAATATCCATTGAAGTGCCATCGGTTCCGTTTTCTGTAATAATTTTAATCAATGCTTTTCCAATTTCTGTTAATGGTGTTAAAGCGTCGGTTTCTGCGGCGGCGGATACATCTGCGGCAGCGGTTACATCTACATTGGAAACTAAATCAAGTAGAACAAATTTCTCACAGGCAGAGCGGAAAGGTTCGGGTGTTTTGCGTTCCCCCATACCGATTACGTACATCCCACTTTCCCGCAGTCGCATAGCAAGGCGTGTAAAATCGCTGTCACTGGAAGCAAGGCAGAAGCCGTTGACATGACCAGAATATAAAATATCCATTGCATCGATAATCATTGCAGAATCTGTGGCATTTTTGCCGCTGGTGTAGCTGTACTGCTGTACTGGATTAATGGAATTTGCAAGCAAAACATCTTTCCATTTCGTTGCGTTAGAACGTGTCCAGTCCCCGTAAATTCGTTTGTAAGTTACTGTGCCATATTTCGCTAGTTCATCAAGAATAATCTTGATATAATTGGCACTGATATTATCGCTGTCAATCAGCAGAGCAAATTTTTTTTCTTCCATAAATTGCAGTATCCTCCCTTGCTGGGAACCGTCCAAAATTAATACAGTGTTCCCCTGTTATTCATTCGGCAATATAAGGAACTGTATAGGAATAACTTGTTACTATTCACAGTCGAACTGATATGCGAATAGTAACAATTACTTTACAAGTTTGCAATGTTATTTTTACAGTTTCTAAAAATGCCGGTATAATATCTATAGTTTAACACATAATTGTTCTTTACAAAAGAAGTATTCGTATAATTCTTAATAGTTCCTAACAAAAGTAATGGAAACCTGAAATATATAGTTGAAAAAACCCTTAAATTCGATATAATAAATATATTGGAAGTTATAAAGTATATAAAGTGAAAATACGGAGGGACTTACGAATGGGAATGGTGAAGCGTATTTATGTTGAAAAAAAGGCTTCTTTTGCAGTAAAGGCGAGAGAGCTGGAAGAAGAATTAAAAGGGTATTTGGGAATTGACGGGCTAGAGCAGGTGAGAATTTTTATCCGTTATGATGTGGAGAATCTGTCGGATGCTGTGTTTGAGAAAGCTTGCAAAGGTATTTTTGCGGAGCCGCCAGTGGATGACCTGTATTATGAAAAAATCGAAATGCCCCAAAACAGTCGCTGTTTTTCGGTGGAGTTTCTGCCAGGTCAGTTTGATCAGCGTGCGGACTCTGCGGTGCAGTGCGTGCAGTTTTTAAAAGAGGACGAGAAGCCGATTATCAAAACGGCAGTTACGTATCTTTTAGTAGGAGCAATTTCCGATGAAGCGTTCCAGAAAATAAAGGCATACTGTATTAATCCGGTAGATTCTAGAGAAACGGATATGGTAAAACCTGAAACGCTGATAACTGTGTTTGATGAGCCGGCAGATGTGGCAAATTTTGATGGCTTTACCCAGATGACACAAGACAAGCTGAAAACGCTGTATAATTCGCTAGGGCTTGCCATGACCTTTAAAGATTTCCTCCATATTCAGAATTATTATAAAAACGAGGAGTACCGTGATCCCACAGTAACGGAAATCCGTGTATTAGATACGTATTGGTCGGATCACTGTCGTCATACGACTTTTTCAACGGAATTAAAAGATATAACATTTGCGGAAGGGTATTATACGGAACCAATCAAAGCTTCCTATGAAAAGTATCTTGCCGCACGAGAAGAACTCTTTGCAGGCAGGAAAGATAAATACATTTGCTTAATGGACTTGGCGCTTATGGCAATGCGGAAGCTGAAAAAGGACGGAAAACTTCAGGATATGGAAGAATCGGACGAGATAAATGCTTGTTCGATTGTGGTTCCTGTTGCGATTGAAAAAGAGGACGGAAGCGGAACCATTACAGAGGAATGGCTTGTCAGCTTTAAAAATGAAACCCACAATCATCCAACAGAAATTGAACCGTTCGGTGGTGCAGCAACTTGTCTTGGTGGTGCAATCCGCGATCCGCTTTCCGGACGTTCCTATGTATATCAGGCTATGCGTGTAACTGGTGCGGCAGACCCAACAGTGCCTGTAGAGGATACCTTAAAGGGTAAGCTTTCCCAGAAAAAATTGGTGCGCGGTGCTGCGAGCGGTTATTCCTCTTACGGCAATCAGATCGGGCTTGCAACAGGATTTGTAAAGGAAGTTTATCATCCAAATTATGTGGCAAAACGTATGGAAATCGGTGCGGTTATGGGTGCTGCACCACGTGCAAATGTAATTCGGGAAAATTCTGACGAGGGTGATATTATTATTCTGCTCGGTGGACGGACAGGGCGTGATGGCTGCGGCGGCGCAACAGGTTCTTCCAAGGTGCATACAGAGAGCTCGATTGAAACCTGCGGCGCGGAGGTACAAAAGGGAAATGCGCCAACGGAGCGGAAAATTCAAAGGCTGTTTCGCCGCAAAGAAGTTAGCCGTTTAATTAAAAAGTGTAACGACTTTGGTGCTGGCGGTGTTTCGGTTGCAATCGGGGAACTTGCGGCTGGTTTAGTGATAGATATGGATAAAGTACCTAAGAAATATGCAGGATTAGATGGTACAGAACTTGCAATTTCGGAATCACAAGAGCGTATGGCGGTTGTGGTTGACCCTAAGGATGTAGCACAGTTTTTGGCATATGCAGCGGAGGAAAACTTGGAGGCAGTTGAAGTTGCAGTAGTCACCAAAGAGCCAAGGCTTGTGATGCTTTGGAGAGGGAAAGAGATTGTCAATCTTTCAAGGGCATTTCTGGATACAAACGGTGCACATCAGGAAACGGGTGTATATGTGGAAACACCTGTAAAAGAGAAGAATTATCTGCATAAAACTGCGTTGGAAACCGTGCAGCAGGCAGTCGATCAGGGCGGATTCAAAGCGGCAATGCTTGCAACGTTAAACGACTTAAATGCATGTTCGCAAAAAGGGCTTGTGGAAATGTTTGACGGCTCCATTGGTGCGGGCAGTGTGTTTATGCCTTACGGCGGCAAATATCAGTTAACGGAAACGCAGTCAATGGTTGCGAAACTTCCGGTATTAAATGGAAAATCCAATACGGTTACTATGATGGCATATGGTTTTGACCCATACCTTTCAAGCTGGAGTCCATATCATGGTGCGGTTTATGCAATTACGGAATCAATGGCAAAAATTGTAGCAGCAGGCGGCGATTTTACGAAAATCCGTTTTACGTTCCAAGAATATTTCCGCCGCATGACAGAGGAGCCTTCACGATGGAGCCAGCCATTTGCAGCACTTTTGGGCGCGTATGACGCGCAGATTGGGTATGGACTGCCTTCTATTGGTGGTAAAGATTCTATGTCAGGTACATTTAATGATATTGACGTACCGCCGACGCTTGTTTCCTTCGCGGTGGATGTGGCACAGCAGAAGGATATTATTACGCCAGAGTTAAAGCAGACAGGCGATAAATTAGTAGTGTTTGAAATGCCGAAAAATCAGTATGATCTTCCAGATTATCAAGCAGTTATGGAATTGTATGGGGAAGTTGCGAAACTGATCGCGGACGGCGTAATCCTTGCAGCTTATGCATTGGATGCGAAGGGTATTGCCGCCGCAGCAGCAAAAATGGCGTTTGGTAATCAGATGGGGGTGCAGTTTGACAGCGGGCTTGCAATACAGGAATTGTTTGCAAACACGATGGGAAGCATGATTGCTGAAGTTCCAGAAAATCAATTGGAGGCATTGGTTCAATGTGGTGTAGCTTATAAAACAGTCGGCACTGTGCTTGCGGAAAAGGAGGGATTTGTATACAAAGATGTTACCCTTCCAATGGACGAGGCGATCCAAGCATGGACTTCTAAGTTAGAAAAGGTATTTCCAACACGTTCCGGCAGCACAGAAAACAAGGTGATAGAAACTAAACTATATAATACGGATACCGTTTATATCTGTAAGCATAAAACAGCAAAACCGACCGTATTTATACCAGTATTTCCCGGAACAAATTGTGAGTATGATTCTGCGGCAGCGTTTGAGCGTGCAGGTGCCCAAGCAGTAACAAAAGTCTTCCGCAATCTGTCGGCTTCTGATATTCGAGAATCGGTTGCAGAGTTTGAAAAGACAATTGCACAGGCACAGATTATTATGTTCCCTGGTGGATTTTCAGCAGGTGATGAACCGGACGGAAGCGCGAAATTTTTTGCAACAGCGTTTCAAAATGAAAGGATGAAGGAAGCAGTCAACAGGCTGCTCAATGAGCGTGACGGGCTTGCGCTTGGTGTCTGCAATGGTTTTCAGGCGATGATTAAACTGGGGCTTGTTCCATATGGTGAGATTGTGGGGCAGAATGACAATTCGCCGACGCTGACTTACAATACCATTAACCGCCATATTTCAAAAATGGTATACACAAAAGTTGTTACCAATAAATCGCCTTGGCTGCGGCTGACAGAGCTGGGTAAAACGTATGTTACACCGGCCTCTCACGGTGAAGGGCGTTTCGTTGCTTCTAAGGAATGGATTGACAAGCTTTTTGCGAATGGGCAGGTAGCGACACAGTATGCAGATGTAAATGGGAACGTTACAATGGATGAGGAATGGAATGTAAATGGTTCCTATGCTGCAATTGAGGGAATTACTTCGCCAGATGGCAGATGCCTTGGTAAAATGGCGCATATTGAACGGCGTGGCGATGCAGTAGCTATGAATATTTATGGCGAACAGGATCTTAAAATTTTTGAAGCGGGTGTACAATATTTCTTATAAAAAACTTGCACAAATGTGGGTATTACGGTATAATAGCAACAAATGTAATTTTGCGGAGGGCTATCAGTATGGACGACTTGGATAAAGCATTAGAAAAATTATTAGCAAAAAGCAGGCCGCCATTATGTGGAATGTGCGGCGGCAAGCTGGTTCAGGCAGGCAGCGGGATTTTTAAATGCGAGCGATGCGGGAATGAGGCACTGGACGATTATGGCAAGGTTCGGAAATATTTGGATGAACATGGGCCTTCGCCTGCAATTGCTATTGCACAAGCAACTGGAGTGGACAGGAACTTAATTTCACGCTTTTTAAGAGGCGGGAAATTGGAAATTCCAGATGGAAGCAAATATTATTTAAGATGTGAGAAGTGTAGCTGTTCCATAAAATCTGGCAGATATTGTGAAGACTGTGCAAAGGAATTATCCGGCAATACCCACAAGGTATCCTATGTGGATATTGGAGATAGACCTAAGTTGAATGGGAAAGGAAAAATGCGTTATACGCAGGATAAATAATAATGAAAAGATTGATAAGTATAAATTAAGGATAATTTATACTGCTTAACCGTTAAATTTTCGAGTAACCTGACTACATAACGCCAGCCATATACGTTTAACCAGTGCAGTACGGTAA
>ERZ778512.2169-NODE-2169-length-11072-cov-4.742126_pt1 | contig 11072 bp, 11 predicted proteins | sample MGYA00510346_ERZ778512 | MGnify/ENA primary metagenome ERZ778512 (study PRJEB29527, sample SAMN07138962) | mouse gut metagenome | material: feces | host: mouse | place: China:Nanjing | collected 2016-01-25 ...
ACGGCAGAAAGAAGATAGAGGAAGAAAGTCCAAGGCCAAATGAAGAAACCGTCGCGGAAAATATAGGGACGTCCGAAAAGCACGCCGTACATGCCGCCCAGACTGCCCTGGTGGAATGTGGAGAGGAACGCTCCGATACCGGCAAAAAGAGGCATATACACGTGGAAATTGTGGGCAAGGTGTTGGATGAATGTATTTTTTTCAAATAAGCGTTGTTCAAGAATAAGGGGGATGTATTCAATGATAAGTACTATGCAGTAGCAGGTGATACAGAAAATAACTTCCGTAAGCATGGAGTGGACGTTCGGATACCAGTAACCGAACCACGCGCGGATCGGCTGTCCGATATCAAGCACCAAGATGAGCATTGCGCCCGTATAGCAGAGAAAACCGACAACAGCCGTAAAGCTTACGATGTTTTTGAGTTCGTCGATATTCAAAATATAACGGAGCAGGCCGGTAAAGAAAGCTCCTGCCCCAAGGGCGATGACCGCAAGGTCCAAAGTGATCCATAAGCCGAAACCGAATTTGTCATCAAGGCCGGTTGTGCCGAGACCTTGATATAAAACAACAAAAGCGGCAATAACACCCCAAATGAGCAATGCGGTCGGAATCAGCATAAAAAGGGAGAATTGCGTAAAAGAGCAGCGTTCACACCCTTTAGGAAAAAGGGCATTATCTATTGGTTTGCTATAATCCATAATTTATTCCTTTTCCTAGTGAGAGTTATTGAGAAGAACCCGTTCGGGACTGCCCGTTTCTTCATGTTCAAGGTAGTTGTCACCCAAACGGCGCACCCATTCCCGTTTGCTCATGTAGTAAACCTGAGGGTCGGTGCCCAGACGTTCAAGCAGGCGGAATGCGTAAGGGCTCTGCTTGAGTTCGTAAACACGGTGTTCGGGATTGTTGAGGTCTCCAAAAACAATAGCTCCGTTAGGGCAGGCTTCCGTACAAGCGGTTTGGTATGCTTCTTCCGGAAGTGTGAGAGGGTCTTCGCCGTTGGCGATAGCCTTATCCTTAGCTTTCATGAGACGTTGGTGGCAGAAACTGCATTTTTCGACAACGCCGCGGGGACGGGTGGATACGTCGGGACTGAGGGCTTCTTTTAAATCACCGGGCCAATAAGGGTCGAACCAGTTGAAATACCGTGCATGGTAAGGGCAGCTCGCCATACAGTAACGGCAGCCGATGCAGCGGGGGGTGACTTGGCTCACAATGCCGCCTTCTTCGTTTTTATCTGTCGCCACAACCGGGCAGACAGTAACGCAGGAAGGATTGCCGCACTGCATGCAGGGGCGGGGGAGGAACACGGTTTCATGTTCCGGATATTCTTTGTTATTGGAAAGTCTGTATACTTTGAGCCAGTTTAAAGCGCGGAGCTTATTGCCGGCGTCTTCCTGCGGCGCAACATTGTTTTCGGCTTGGCAAGACATCATGCATGCACCACAGCCTGTGCATTTGTCAAGGTCGATAACCATGCCATAGCGGACAGCGAAATCTTTAAAATGTGCCATGTTTTACCCCTTCACCACGTTCACAGCGCTCAGCCATACAGGTAGGTCGGAGCCTGCTTCCATATCTATTTGGGTGATTTCTAAGATATTGTTTCCCTTGTTTACTGAAAATCTGTCGAATCCGGTATGTCCGAGTCCCGCCATGACAGCAACGACATCAGGCATGACGCCTTCATAGAACCGCACAAGAACGGGCATACTGCCGTTTTTCGTTTCAAGCACGGCTTTTTGTTTGTCGGCAAGTCCGAGTTTTTGAGCTGTCGCCTTATTCATTTGCGCAACGCACAGACCGTCTTGCAGCTGGTATTCCGTAATGGCTCTGTTCGCATAAGGAGGAATGCCGGTGTTTGGATTGCCTGCCGCAGAGTTTATATAGGAATGAAGAGCGATTTCGGAAAGAGGCGCTTTGGCCTGTTTGCTGTGAAGAGGCATGAAATTGAGCGTTGGAACGGAAAAATCATGGAAAGCTTCCTGATATGTGTCACCGCTTTCAAGATATTCTTTGAAATCCGCATGCAGTGCGTTGGCACGCATTTCAAGCAGGGACGGAATATCGTTCACGCCTAAGGAAAGCCCGAGTTCGTCCGCAAGGGCGAGGATGAGTTCGCCGACAGGACGTGCTTGGTAGCGGGGGGCTGTCACGGGTTTTGCAAGTGTCCAGTTGATATTTCCGGAGCCGTATGGGGTGTAAACATCGTCAAAACGTTCCAAGCCATGGGCTGCCGGAAGAACGAGGTCGCATTCCGCACAGGTTTCGTTCCAATGGGCCGCAAAGCAAACCGTATAATCGATTTTTGCAAGGCATTCCTTTACTTGCGCGTCTTTTGAAAGCGCATAAACAGGGTTTGCGTCATTGATAAAAAGCAGTTTAGGCGCATTTGCCATGCCGTTTGCGATTTGCATGGAATAGGCGACAAAATTGCGCGCAAAAATATCGGAATAGCGTTGTGCGGAAGGTAAAAGCGGTTCCCTTTCAGGCAAGGCCACCATGCCGCCGTCTTGATTTATGCGTCCGAGAACGGCGTTGATGGCGATGGCGAGCATGTGCACAGTTGAACCTAAGCTTTGTCCTTCCGTTGTTCCTGCAAAAACAAGAGGACGATTTGCGTTTTTGAGAGCGGAAACAAGTTTTTTCATTTGTTCCGTATCGGTTCCGCAGGCTTTGCCTGCCTCTTCGATGCTGTAACGGCTTGCAAGAGCGGAAAGGCTTGAATCAGCCATGATATTATTTTTGATGAGTTCGGAAAGAACAGCGCCGAGGAAAATTTCTTCAGTGCCGGGTTTTACCGGAAGCCATGTGTCTGCGACAACGGCGGTGTTATTTTGCATCGCTCCCGCATAATAAATGGCTTGCTCCGCATTTTCTCCGGTCGGGTGCGTTTCTTTGAACACAGCCCTGTTGTGGGCAACTGTTCCCCAGCTGTCCATGAAATTCGCTCCGACAGCCAAAATGCAGTCGCTGTTTGCAATGTCATAGCCTAAGCTGCCGGAACCGCCAACCGTATTCCAAGCAACGGCGGCGGCTTGTTCATCGCTCGGCATGAAGAAGAAATCCCGGGAGCCGTTTTCTGCGGTAAAAGCTGAAAAAATATCGTTTAAAGAAGAAGAGCTGTCAGAAGTTAAAAAAGCCAGACTTCCTTGTGCGTTCCGTGTTTTCTCCTTGAGAATGCTTTCGGCATCTTCCCATGATGTATAGGCGTAACCGCCGTCAGGCCCGCGCTTTAACGGACGTTTTATGCGGGATTCCGCGTAAAGGAGCTGTGCTTCCGAAGCTGCCAGAGGGGTAAGCCCGCCGGCGGAATAGGCATTGTCTTTGTTTCCGCTTGTGTTGATAACCCTTCCGTCCACAACACGGACTTTCAGCGGTGTTCCGTCAAGTTTGGAAACAGTGGCAACAGATAAATCTTCACCGTTTTGCAGGCGGGGTATCCAGCCCCAGTTTTGCGTCCAATAGGCAAGGTCATAAAGGGTTGTCCAAATTGCTGGAGAGGCTGCAAGACCTACTGTTCCACCAAGAGCAAATTTTAAAAATCCACGTCTTTGCATGTTCGATCCCCTTTCCCTTATTTATGGCACACAAAACAAGCATTGCTTGCGTTGGTTGTTCCATAGTGTCCCGGATTTGCGTGACAAGCTTCACATTCAGGCATTTTCATAGTGTTTACAGAATACGTTGAAATTCTATTTTCTTTGTATACCGGAGGCGTGGTTGTGGAAGCGACATCAAGGTGGCAAATATTGCAGAATTGCTGCGTCGTTTCAAACTCCGTATGGCAATTTGCACAGCGCTCTAAAGAATGGACCGCGTGGCTGAAGAACACGTTGTCGGGCTGTTTTTGGTAAACAAGCCATTCGTTGCGGATTTCTCTGCCTTTTTTGACATATTCATCAATAAAACGTTTCTCTTCCGCGCTTTCTGAAACAGCTTCCTCATGGCAAGCCGCACAGGAAGCGGTGTTCGGCAAACCGTTAAATGAACCGTCTTCCCTGATAAAGTGGCATTCTTCGCAAGCCATGCCTGCATTTTCAATATGCACTACGTGATTGAATTGAATAGGCTGTTTCTTTTCTTCGAGCTTGATTGCGGGAATGACAGACCAACCAATTACAAGAGCTAAAACAAGACCAACAAGAAAAGGTCCAAAGCCACACCCGCAACATTTTTTTGCAGGTTTTACTTCTTTACTTTTGTCCTCCATCGGTATCCTCATCTTCTTGAAGTATGTTTCTAAGCCATACAAAAGCATGGCAAAAATTTTAAAACACCTTATAGTATTTTTCAAAATATTGCAATAGACAATATCCAAAAATGATTTTTTTAATTAAGAGGATAATAGCGTGATATGCATACGCTGAATTTTTTGCTTGTGGGTGGATTTCAAATAAGAAAATGATAGAATTTAAATGAAAGAGAGAAATGATTTGTTTGCATATGATGATTTGCCGTAATTTAAAAGAAAAAGCAAACTGATGACAGTTTGCTTTTTGAAGGTTGTTTAGCGGACAATAGCGTCTGCCGGGGCGTTTAACAAATGGTTTTTTGTTCTTTTTTTATTTTCCAAACAAATTCATCCGTATGGTTCATTGTTTCTTTTTGCAGACGATAAATATTGTCAATCGTTACATCGGCCGATTCATGGACAATGCCTTCCGTCGGACCTGTGGATATTCCTTGTTCCGCTAAAAGCATGGCATGGAGGGTTGCGAAAAGCCCCGTATAAGCTCTGAATGCGCAGCTTGGTTTTGCGCCGTCGCAAATAATTCCGGCTTGGTTGCCAAGCGATGTGCGGACAATAGCATTTAATATCTCGGCTGAACCGCCTCTCAAATATGCGACCCCGCAGGCAGCGGCTGAAGGAGCAACGCCGCCGCAATAGCATTCCGGCGATAGGTGTGCGTATTCATGGGAACGGTAATCAAGATAAATGTTGATTAGATTGGATAAGGTTACCGCACGGATGATTTTTTCCTCGGATTCTTTTCTCCATTCTCCGGCAGCCATGGGAGCCATGGTACAGATAATGCCTTGGTTGCCGCTGCCGGTATTGCTCATCGCTGTATAGCCGGTACCGCCCATGCGGGCGTCAAGACCGGCGATTGTCCATGCCAATGTATAATTGAATTCATCTTTGGCAACAAGCCCTTTTTCCATGTTTTGCAGTAAAACGCGGCCGCACTGCATACCGAGGGGATTGTCTATGCCATCCTGGCAAATGGCTTTTGTCAGTTTCATCGCATAGCGGATATGGTCAAGTTCTTTTAAATCGACCGTATTACAAAATTCAATGATTTTAGGAATAGTGAGTATCGAATTGTCAACTTTATTTTTTTTCATTGTTTCTGTAATGGGGTTTACATCCCTTGTATCCAAAAGAACTTTTCCGTCAGCTTCTATGTAGCAAATTCCGTTGTGTTCGTTTTGAAGGACGACGGTTGCGTTATGCCGGTCGGTGACAATATTGACCGATAAGTAAATTGAGGGGACATCAACAACCAAATCTTGGGTGAATGTGCCGGAATCCAACAGTTTTTTGACTAATGCTTCGGCATCGTCAAGGTCTTTGTCCGTGATTTTTGTGAGGACTTCCATATCCATTTCCGGATCGCCGGCAACAATGCCCATAGCGGCGGAAATAAATCCTCCATGCCTGCCATGGGAATTGGGAATTAAAACAGCCTGTACGCCGGTAACCATTAAACCGGACCCTTTGATGTGCACTTCTTTGACATCGCCCGGTGCGTGTTTTCTCGCAAGAGCGGCTGCTAAAGCGTAAGCCATTGGTTCCGTACAGCCGCAAGCCGGGATAAGTTCTTTTTCCAATAATTGAATATAAATGTTTTTTGACATAACGGATAACTCCTTATTAAACGTGTGTGGCAATGTTCACCGGTTCTGCCTGATAAAATCCGTAAAAGTTCGTTATAAAGTTTATTTTGTCCGTAATAACGGACTTTTTCCGCATAAAAAAAGAAGTTCTTTACTTCTTGATGCAAGCGTATCTTTTTCAAGAGGGTTTGTCAAGATAAAATAAAAAAACTTCCGTTATTATGGATTTTATTGATATATTTATTGTAAAAAACAGCAAAATCGTTCATTATAGCGAATTAGCCGTAACTGACCAAACAGATTAATTTTATGGGTGTATCGGTTTTATTGACATATGTGTGGGGTCTGTTTGCGTCAATGCTGATGACGCTTCCCTCTTCAACATGATAGCATTCGTTTCCAAGCAATAAGTCGAGAGTTCCCTGAAAAACAAAAATCAATTCATTCACACTGTTTTTATGTCCGTCGGATTCATATTTGCAGCCGGGATGAAAAACACAATAAAAAAATTCATAATTGATTCCGCTCATAGGTGAAAAGGGAACCATGCAATAGATCTCCGCAAGCTGTGATTTATCTCTGATCGGACTTATGTTTTTGCAATTTCTGATGTCGCAAAGATAAGAATTATCACTGAGCAAGGTATCGAATTTTATTTTCATTCCATTGGCGATTTTCCAAATTGTTGAAATAGTGGGGATTGATTCAGCCCGTTCAATTTGGCTTAACATGGTTTTGCTTACCCCAGTCAGCTTTGCGGCTTCACTTAAGCTGAGATGCATTTGTCCGCGGATTTTTTTTTTTTTTTCACCAATACTTACAAATTCTTCATTTTTTGCATTTATAGCCATTTCCAACACTCATTTAAAAATAGGTAATTGACTAACTCATTATAAACAATCATGAATTGATCAATTTTTAATAAAATATACTGACAAGTTATAAAAATCAAGCAAAAAAATATTTTACTCTTGACAAATAGTTGGTTTTGTGTAAAGGGTAAAGTACGTTATAACGTATAAAAGTTCTATATAAAGTCCAAACTGCATAAAACGTATTTTTTCGTATTTGTAAGATCTTTTAGTTACTGAAACCCTTTTTCATTATTGTTAAGGATGGTAAAAATGAACGGTACAAAAAAAATGGGATTAGGCATTATTGTCAATACCACAGGTGCGATACTTGCGTATGAAATAGGCGCCGGTTTTGCAAGCGGACAAGAGGTGATGCAATTTTTCTCAAACTGGGGGTCTGTGAGCGGCGTTTTTCAAATCGCCATGATTTTTACGATATTTCTTTCCTTGTCGTATATAGGCATAAGCTATATCGGCAGAACAAGAGAAGCCAAAGATATTAAAGAAGTATACAATGTTATCGGCGGAAAGTATTTAGGCGGCTTATTGAGTTTTTTTGTATGGGCATATAACCTTGGCTGTTATTTTTTCATGATTTCCGGTTTCGGAAATGTTCTTCATCAGCAATTCGGTCTGCCAATTCCGGCAGGAAGTGCTATTGCCGTTGTCATTTCGGCAGGAACAGCTGTCTTGGGACTGAAAAAAATGGTGGAGATCATTGGCAAAATCGGTCCTGTTGTCGTTCTTGTTTCTTTAGCGCTCGGTGTTGCGTCCGCGTTTTGGACATATCCGCATATCAGTGAAGGCGTGGAGCTGATGCAAAGCGGTGCCGTGCACGTTACAAGAGCGGGGCATAGCATTCTTCTTTCCGCATTTTCCTATACCGGTGTTTGTTTGTTAATTCCGATGGCCTATGTTGCGAGCTTGGGAAATGCATTGAAAGAATACCGTTTTTCAGACACGAAATTGATTATCGTGGCGGGTATTCTTTCTTATATTGTCTGCTGTGTGATTTTGGCATTGAATTACATCGGCAATATTGCCGAATGCGGAATTTCCGCCATTCCTAACCTTGTTTTGGCAAACCGTTTCTTTACCGGTATCGGCGTCGTGTTTTCTGTCATTGTCCTTTTGTCTGTTTATTCAACAATGTGTCCTATTCTTTGGACCTGTGCGTCTATGATTTGGTCTGATGAAAAATCGATTTATTACAAAGGGTTCATTATAATTTGCAGTATTGTTGTTTATTTCATCACGCTTTATATCCCTTATGAAATTCTTTTGAATAAGATCATGACGTATTTTGGGTATGCAGGAGCATTCAGCGGTTTTGTCATCGTATACCGCTATATTGTTCTTAAATTGAAAGACAAAAAACTTGCAGCCGATAAAGAGCAATTTATTTAGCATGTTATAATTTAAGGAGTTGTTATATGGCTGTTATCGCTGTAATAGGTGCCGGAAACGGTGCGCATGCTTTAGCTGCGGATTGCAAGCTTGGCGGTGCGGAAGTAAGGATGTATGAATTCACACAATTCAACAATAAAGTGAAAGGAATTTTAAAAAGCCGCCGCATTCGTCTTGAAGGGCTTGAAATGAACTATGAAAACTTCAAGCGAAACGGAACGGTGCGGATCGATATGGTGACATACGATATGGCTGAAGCCGTAAAAGGAGCTGATCATATTCTTGTTTCCATACAAGCTCAAGGTTTTAAAAACGTTTTCGAAGAGCTTGCCCCGTTATTGGAAGACGGGCAAACCGTAAGTATTTTTCCCGATAATTTCGGCAGTCTTATTCTTAGAAATATCATGAAGCAAAGAGGGTTTGATACGCGGGTTATCATTGCCGGTTATGATTCATTGGTCTATGGTGCCCGCCTTGTTGAATATAACAATATGGAAACAGAAACGGATGTCGTGAACATCACATACCGGGAAAATGAAATCCGTGTGGATACGTTCCCGTCATCGGATTTTGATGAATATGTTCAAAAAAGCAAAGAAATTCCGGCCCTTGATGCAACAAAGCTTGAACATGGCGATACGGTTTTGGATATCAGCCTTTCCAATGTCAATCCGCTTCTCCATGTTCCGGCGGTTGTCATGAATGTCGGTGCCATTGAAAACTGGGGAATTATTCCTCATGTGGGCGCTTCCGATGTTTATTTTGATATTTATGCATTTGGCTGTTCGCCAACCGTCGGGGAGGTTCAATATGCGTATTATGAGGATTTGGTGACTATCAGCAAGGCATTCGGTATCGGCATTTGTCATGTGGAAAAAGATGCTTTGACTTCTTCCCGTATGGGGCTGATCGGACAGTTCTTTTATGGACATGATTACCGTTTGCCTTATACTGAAGCGTTGGATTTGACCACATGGCTGCCGACGCCGAAAGGTACGCGGTTTGAGTTGAAATCCCGGTATATTACGGAAGATATTCCTGTTGGCTGCGTAACGGCGATTAATTTTGCGAAATTAAAAAATATTGATACGCCAACATTGCATGCAATGACAAACCTGAGCAATATTATGATGAAGACAGATTACTATTCGCAAGGCTATACAATGAAAGATATGGGGCTTGAAGGCATGACGCCGGATCAAATGGTGGCATATATGCGGACGGGCAAATGCTGATTTGTGTTTGTTTTGTCCGGCGATAGCCGCTATGTTCATATGCTGCGATAATTGTTTTGCTTTCAATAACAGTATTGCGGCATATTTTTTATAAAAAAATGAGCGGTTGATTTTGATATGGTATTGCGGAATGACTTGTGCTTTATGGAGGTTAAATTTTATCATAGTTGTTAAACAGCAGTATTAATCCATGCTGTTATTCCATAATGTGGTAAGTTAGAATAGATTTATTGCATGCGTTATGGTGTGGCTTCTTTTTATGAAAGTGGAATGGAAGGTGTTTTTGGAAATAGTATTGATTTTTTTGCTTGACAAAATAAATATTGTGCAGTAGAAAAACTTTCTGCTTTTACGGAAAGGTGTCCGAGTCGGCCGAAGGAGCTCGCCTGCTAAGTGAGTATACGGGCTAAAACCTGTATCCAGGGTTCAAATCCCTGCCTTTCCGCCATCTTTTTAAGATATTGATTTGTCAAATCAGTATTTTCAAATTCAGCCTTGATTGTTCATATGGTGCATTTCATCGGTACATTCAAGGCTTTTTTTATGCTCAAGATCAGTCCTCAAAATCCGCGGCAAGAATTTAAACACCGACTTACGGTTCTTATCCGCTTTTTAGAAACGGGGTATTTTATTTTTCGTATTTCTGCTCCTAACTATTTGTATTCGTTACTTAATCACAGTGAATTGCGAAAATCCTTAGGCACGAAAGGTTAAGAAAAGCTCGTTCTCATATTTTGACAAACAGCACAGATACGGCAAGATAAATAGGTTGCGCCTGCCGTAAATCACGTAAGGAATTTTGTTTAATAAAATTGGCGAATTATACTGAACTGAAAGAACGTGAGCTTTTTGTTGGGGCACTTTCCGGTTGCCGGTGATCACATTATGTGATAAACTTAACAAAATAATCAAAAGGAAAGGGGGCTGTTTGATGGTACGAATCGGAAATGACTGGGATGAGTTGCTGAAAGGTGAATTTGATAAAGAGTATTACCTCAAATTAAGACAATTTTTAATTCAGGAATACAAGGAACGAACGATTTTTCCGGATAAGTATGATATTTTTAATGCGCTCAAATATACTCCGTTTACGAATATAAAGGCGGTCATTCTCGGTCAGGACCCTTACCACGGCAAGGGGCAGGCTCACGGTCTCTGCTTTTCTGTAAAGAAAGGCGTGTGTGCTCCGCCTTCTTTGGTAAATATCTATAAGGAAATTCAATCCGATCTCGGGATTGCTCCCCCTCATCATGGAGAATTAACTAGCTGGACAAAACAGGGGGTACTCATGCTTAACACTGTGCTGACTGTTCGGCAGGGAAATCCAAACAGTCATAAGGGAAAAGGCTGGGAAATCTTTACAGATCGGGTCATTACCCTATTAAACGGTCATCCTGAACCAATCGTTTTTTTGCTTTGGGGAAACAATGCCCGTTCTAAAAAGGCGCTGATCACCAATCCGAATCACAAAATTCTGGAATCGGTGCACCCAAGTCCTTACTCTGCGGCAAGCGGATTTTTCGGCTGCAAACACTTCTCCCTGGCGAATAAGTTTTTAGTTTCCGTTGGCAGAGAACCGATTAATTGGAAAATTGAAGATTAAAATAGAAAATTGCCCATTTTGAAACCAAGCCTGAATTATACAGTTCCATTTTATATCTGTTAGACGCACATCTTGATCTGTAAACCCAATAATATTCAATTCCCCTATGCAGAAAAGGCGGCAGTAAAAACT
>ERZ778512.2206-NODE-2206-length-10923-cov-4.117869_pt1 | contig 10923 bp, 4 predicted proteins | sample MGYA00510346_ERZ778512 | MGnify/ENA primary metagenome ERZ778512 (study PRJEB29527, sample SAMN07138962) | mouse gut metagenome | material: feces | host: mouse | place: China:Nanjing | collected 2016-01-25 ...
ACAGGCATCCCTGCACGCCGATCACCGACGAGCTGTCGGAATAGTCGTTGACAGGCATCGAATAGGCCTTTTCGAGCGATATCGGCGGCATCCATCCGGCAGCCTTTATCTCGCCGGGAGTGGAGCTTTCGGGAAAGTCGAGATACATGTGTGTGGCCGGAGTCAGAATAGCCTGATGACCTTTGGAGGAAGCGAACACCGAATCGGCCACATTGTGCCATATCAGCGCCACAACAGGGGTCGACACATCGCCCCGGGTGATGATTTCCTCCCATCCTATGACCGTACGTCCGCGGTCGGCCATCATGCGCGCCACCGTATCGGTCAGCCATCCCTGCAGCTCCGAAGCCTTCGACAACCCCTCGCGCTTGAGCAGCGCCTGACAGTCGGGACACTCCTTCCAGCGGTCGTAGACAGCCTCGTCGCCACCTATGTTGATGTACTTGGATGGGAACAGCTCGACGGTTTCATCGAGTATGTCGAAGAGGAACTTCATGGAACTTTCCTTGCCCACGCAAAGAAGATCGCGACTGATGAAATGCTGGCGCGGCAGCTCATGCTGCAGACCTGTGCACGACAGCCACGGATAGGCTACTACAGCCGACAGTATGTGAGCCGGGAACTCTATCTCGGGAATAATCTCGACGTTGCGTAGCCGACCATACTCTATGATGTCGCGGATCTGATCCTGAGTGTAATATCCTCCGAGGCGCGACGGACCCGTTCCGGCGTATGCGCCCACTTCCGTCAGACGCGGATATTTCTTACTCTCCATGCGCCATCCCGAATCGTCGATCATGTGGAACTGCAGCTTGTTGAGCTTATACATCGCCATCATGTCGATATAATGCTTCACATAATCGACATCGTGGAAATAGCGCGCCACATCAAGCATCATTCCGCGCCACGGGCGCTCGGGAGCGTCGAAGATGCTCACACATGGAGCGTTCCACTCCACATTTCTTGCCGGACGGTCGGAATGTATCTGCTCCGGGAAGAGCTGCAGCAATGTCTGCAATCCGTAGAACAGGCCTCCCTTGTCGGCGCCGACCACAGTGATGCGCTTGCGCCCCACCTCCAGACGATAGCCCTCCGATGCGCCTACTGCGGCGCTGTCGATGCTGAGCGCAATAGCGGCCTTGGACGTGCCGGCCACGACCGGCAGTTCATATCCGGTCGACTGCAACAGAATGCTGTCGAGATACATGGCATACTCTTCAAGGCCTTCGGCATAGCCGATGGATGTCTTTGAGGTAAGTGTGAACTGTCCGTCATGCTCCTCTACCGATACCGGACGCGGCACGACGTTGACAGCGGCTTCTGCGGCAAATACGCCAAGCGCCACTGCGGCTGCTGCGATGAAATTGCGTAGTGTCATCTGTGTGTTGAAATGATGTGATTGACTGGTCATGCACCGGGAAACAAAATCCCCGTGCTTCTTGTTTCCGCAAAATTACCAAATAATATTGTTGGAGAGTCCAAATATTTTTGCAGGAATGGTTAATTTCGCTTAATTTTGCACTTGCACCGGTTTTATCTACTGATAATGCATAGGAAAATCAAGATAAAACACGGTCAAACGACAAATGCCAGGCTACTGAAAATCCATCATAAAATCAAATAATTAAATTACACTTTCATTATGTGGTTAACCAACTCATCTATAGGAAGGAAGCTCGTGATGTCAATCACCGGAGCCTGCCTTATCCTATTCGTTACGTTTCACGCACTGATGAACGGCGTGGCGCTCTTCTGGCCTCAGGCCTATGACATGATCTGCGCCTTCCTGGGTGCCAACTGGTATGCTCTGGTTGCATCAATGGGTCTCGCAGCTCTCTTCATCATCCACATCTGCTACGCGCTCTGGCTCACCGTCCAGAACCGCAAGGCCCGCGGCGCCGACCGCTATCAGGTCAACGGCAGCCAGCCTCAGGTAGAGTGGTCGTCGAAGAACATGCTCGTCCTGGGCATCGTGGTGCTCGCTTTCCTGGCCGTTCACCTGATCCAGTTCTGGGCCAAGATGCAGCTCGCCGAGATCATCCATTGCGAGTATGTGCACGACGGCGTCGCCGTTCCTCCCGCTGCCGGCAGCCTGTTCCTCCACATCGCTTTCAGCCAGATCTGGACTCCGATCGTCTACATCATCGGCTTCGTGGCTCTCTGGTTCCACATGAACCACGGCTTCTGGTCGATGTTCCAGACCTGCGGATGGGACAACGACATCTGGATCAAACGCCTCAAATGCATCGGTCTCTGGTGGAGCTCCATCGTTGTGGCTCTCTTCATCGCCCAGGCCATAGTGTTCACCGTTCGCGCCAACTCCACCTCGTTTGACGAAGCCTGCCGCGACTACGCCACCAGCGTGGTATGCCCGGAGGCAGCCGTTTCTCAGGAAGCCGTGTGCATCATCCACACCGACTGCTAGGGTCACGGCCATCACACGGAGTGCGTAAAGTAATATCAGAATAAACATCACAACGTCACAAATATGGCAGATATCAAAAGCGTAGAGGGCATGATCGACTCTACACCCATAATGAAGGATTACGCCGACATCGAATCCTCCAAGCTCCCCGAATATCAGATAGACTCCAAGATACCCGAGGGTCCCATAGCCGACAAGTGGACCAACTACAAGGCCCACCAGAAGCTCGTAAATCCCGCCAACAAACGCAATCTCGACGTGATCGTGGTGGGCACCGGCCTCGCCGGCGCTTCAGCAGCCTCGACACTTGCCGAGCTGGGCTTCAACGTATATAACTTCTGCATTCAGGACAGCCCGCGTCGCGCTCACTCGATCGCCGCACAGGGCGGTATCAATGCAGCCAAAGACTATCAGAACGACGGCGACTCCGTCTACCGCCTCTTCTATGACACCGTAAAGGGCGGCGACTTCCGTTCGCGCGAGGCCAACGTGTACCGTCTGGCTGAAGTGTCGAACAACATCATCGACCAGTGCGTGCAGCAGGGTGTGCCTTTCGCCCGCGAATACGGCGGTCTGCTGGCCAACCGCTCCTTCGGCGGCGCCCAGGTGAGCCGTACATTCTACGCCAAGGGTCAGACCGGACAGCAGCTGCTGCTCGGCGCCTACGCGTCGCTCAACCGCCAGATCGAGAAGGGTCAGGTGCGCTCGTTCAACCGTCGTGAGATGCTCGACGTCGTAATAATCGACGGACGCGCCCGCGGCATCATCGTGCGCAACCTCGTCACCGGCGAACTGGAGCGCTACGCCGCCCACGCCGTGGTGCTCGCCACCGGCGGCTACGGACGCACATTCTTCCTCTCCACCAACGCCATGGGCTGCAACGGCTCCGCCGCCATCCAGGCATTCCGCAAAGGCGCCTACCTCTCCAACCTCGCCTTCACACAGATCCACCCCACCTGCATACCCGTGCACGGCGAAGACCAGTCGAAGCTCACCCTCATGAGCGAATCGCTCCGCAATGACGGCCGCATCTGGGTGCCCAAGAAGAAAGAGGACGCTGAGGCCATCCGCGCCGGCAAGAAAAAACCGACCGACATACCCGACGAAGACCGCGACTTCTATCTGGAGCGCCGCTATCCGGCCTTCGGCAACCTCTGCCCCCGCGACATCGCCAGCCGTGCCGCCAAGGAACGCTGCGACGCCGGCTTCGGCGTAGGTACGGGCAACGCCGTATATCTCGACTTCAAGTATGCCATCGAGCGTCTGGGAGCCGACGTGGTGCGTGACCGCTATGGCAACCTCTTCGACATGTATCAGATGATCTCCGACGACAACCCCTACGAAACTCCGATGATGATCTTCCCCGCCTCGCACTACACCATGGGCGGCATCTGGGTGGACTACGAGCTGCAGACCTCCGTCAAGGGTCTCTTCGCCATCGGCGAATGCAACTTCTCCGACCACGGCGCCAACCGCCTCGGAGCATCGGCTCTCATGCAGGGACTCGCCGACGGATACTTCGTGCTCCCCTACACTCTCCAGAACTATCTGAGCGACCAGATCAAGGTGAGCCGCTCGACATTCGACACCAAGCATCCCGAATTTGACGAAGCCGAGAAGGGCGTACGCGACCGCATAGCGCGCCTCATGGCCATCAAGGGCACCAAGAGCCCCGACCAGATCCACAAGCGTCTGGGTCACATCATGTGGGATCTCGTGGGCATGGGACGCACACTCCAGAGCCTCGTGAAAGCGATCGAGGAGCTCAAGGAGGTGCGCAAGGAGTTCTACACCGACCTCCGCATCGTGGGCAGCGCCGACGACCTCAACACCGAGCTTGAGAAGGCTCTCCGTCTGGAGGACTTTCTTGTGATGGCCCGCATGATGGCAATCGACGCTCTGCACCGCAACGAATCGTGCGGCGCACACTTCCGCGAAGAGTATCAGACCGCCGACGGCGAAGCCAAGCGCGACGACGAACACTACATGTACGTCAGCTGCTGGAAATACACCGGCGACGACGAGAAGCCCATCCTTCTCAAAGAGCCCCTCAAATATGAGGCCATCCAGGTTCAGACCCGCAACTACAAGTCGTAAAAACGTCAAGAAAAAAGCAACACAGAAATGGAAAATACTATAAGCGTAAATCTGAAAGTTTGGCGTCAGCGCGGTCCGAAGGAACCCGGCCAGTTCGTCAACTATCACCTCGACAACGTGTCGACAGGCAGCAGCTTCCTTGAAATGCTCGATATGCTCAACCAGAAGCTCGTGGAGCAGAACGAGGAGCCGGTGGTGTTTGACAACGACTGCCGCGAAGGCATCTGCGGCATGTGCTCGCTCTACATCAACGGTCATCCCCACGGCCCAGTGCAGGGCATCACCACATGCCAGCTCCACATGCGTAAGTTCCACGATGGAGAGACCATCACCATCGAGCCGTGGCGCTCGGCGGCTTTCCCCGTGATCCGCGACCTTACCGTCAACCGTAACGCGTTCGACCAGATCCAGCAGGCCGGCGGCTACGTTTCGTTCAACTGCGGCGGTGCTCCCGACGCCAACGCCACCCCGATCTCGAAAGAGGTTGCCGACGTGGCCATGGACTCCGCTACCTGCATCGGCTGCGGCGCCTGCGTGGCAGCGTGCAAGAACGGCTCGGCAATGCTGTTCGTATCGGCCAAGGTGAGCCAGTTTGCCCTCCTGCCCCAGGGTCAGGTAGAGCGCAAGCGTCGCGCCCGCGCCATGGTCAAGAAGATGGACGAGCTCGGATTCGGCAACTGCACCAACACAGGTGCCTGCGCCGCCGAGTGCCCCAAGAACATACCTCTGAGCAACATCGCCCGTCTTAACCGCGAGTTCATCAAAGCAAAGTGCGCCGACTGACGCCGCACTTTGCATCCAATCAATAACGACGACTGCCGCCCTCGATCAGAGAGCGGCAGTCGCTGTTTTAATACCATTTCGCCGGATATCCGCTCCCCGGCATCGGGAAGCGATCTCACTGACGAGATCCCCGGGCTATGTCATATCAGTTGCCCGCAGGAGGCAATATGGGCTGCGGAAGCACGAAGTCGGGATAGACATCGGTGTCGACCGCCGTTGTGCCGCGCAGAGCGCCGTCGGGCATATAGAGCAGGTAGACATCGGGCTGTCCGGGAGTCTCCATCTCCACACGATAGAAGCTCTCCGAGCGGCGCTCGTAATAGTCGATATCGTCGACCGTCCAGTCGCGGAAATCGCCACCGGCTATGGCATTGGCCACCGGCTGCGGCAGGCGCGCTATATCGCGTCCGTAGTCATACTCGGTCATGACCCACTGGTTTGACACATCAAACCATACGTCGGCATCGATACCGTCGATACGTCCTTCGGCCACGCTCCAAGACTTCACTTTTTCCCAGCCTGTCACCTTCATGGCGGGGTATTTAGTCGACAGAGCCTGCTTCAGCTCCGCGTCGGGCGAGAGATTGTCGTCATCGTTGTCGCTGCAGGCCGCAAGCGGCGTCATAGCCAACACTACCAGTGCGGCAGTTACAAATTTTCTGATCATGAATCTATATATTAATTGGAAACAAATTCGGTCACGATATTATAACATCCACGACATCACCGAAGTTCACGCCGACGGCACCGGATCAAGCTTCATCATGGCATCGAATATAGATACGGCAGCCTCCACCGACGGCACACGCGATATCACGAAGCTACGCTTGCCCTGACGATCGCGTATCTGACATCGCGCCACATTAGCCTGGAACCAGGAGAGAATGCGGCCGAATGCCACCGACTCGTAGTAGGCTCTGTTGGTGTCGTCGACAAAATGAATATACATGGAACCCTGCTTCAGAACCACCTTCTCCACACCGAGGCGACGTGCCATGCGGCGCAGTCGGGGGATGCGCAGCAGCTCGCGCGCCACAGGCGGAATCTCGCCGAAACGGTCGCGCAGACGCTCTTCAAAAGCGTCGAGATCGCTCTCGCGCTCTATGCTGTCGAGTTCCTGGTAAAGCGATATTCGTTCGCTCTCCTGCGGCACGTAGGATGCAGGCAGGAGCAGCTCCATATCGCTCTCTATGGCACAGTCGGCCACAAAATCCTGCTGATCCTCGGGGGTGTCGGCCATTACATCGGCAAACTCCTCGGTGCGAAGTTCAGTCACGGCCTCCTTGAGTATCTTCTGATATGTTTCGTAACCGAGATCGGCTATAAATCCGCTCTGTTCCGCGCCCAGCAGATTGCCGGCCCCGCGTATGTCAAGATCCTGCATGGCGATATGTATTCCCGAACCAAGTTCGCTGAAGCTTTCTATGGCCTGCAGCCGGCGGCGCGCTGTCGGCGACAGCGGCACCGACGAAGGCACAAACATGTAGCAGAACGCCTTGCGCGAACTTCGGCCCACACGGCCACGCAGCTGATGAAGCTCCGAAAGTCCGAAACAGTGCGCGTTGTTTATGATAATGGTGTTGACATTAGGCATGTCGACTCCGCTCTCTATGATTGTGGTGGAGAGCAGCACGTCGAAATCGTGGTTGCCGAAGTCGATTATGGCTTTTTCAAGCTTTTCGGGGGGCATCTGTCCGTGGGCCACTATGGTGCGGGCATCGGGCACAAGCCTCTGTATCATCCGTTCGAGATCGTATAGTCCCTCGATACGATGGTTGACAATAAACACCTGACCGTTGCGCGACATCTCGAAGTTGACAGCTTCAAGAAGAGTGTCGTCGGTAAGCGCGCTGACCGTCGTGACAATCGGATAGCGGTTGGGGGGAGGGGTGGTGATAGCCGACAGGTCACGGGCACCCATCAGCGAGAACTGCAGCGTGCGGGGTATAGGGGTGGCACTCATGGTGAGGGTGTCGACATTGGTCTTCATCTGCTTGAGCTTCTCCTTGACGGCCACTCCGAACTTCTGCTCCTCGTCGACGATCAGAAGTCCGAGATCCTTGAATTTAACCGATTTGGATATCAGCTTGTGGGTGCCGATCAGAATATCGATCTTGCCCGCAGCCAGATCGGCCAGTATCTCCTTTACCTGCTTGGCGCTCCTCGCTCTCGACAGATATTCGACCCTGACGGGAAAATCTTTAAGCCGCTGACGGAACGTATTGTAGTGCTGATAAGCCAGTACGGTCGTAGGCACCAGCACGGCGGTCTGCTTCGAGTCGCCGGCCGCCTTGAAGGCCGCACGCATCGCCACCTCGGTCTTGCCGAACCCTACATCGCCGCATATCAGGCGGTCCATAGGTCTGTCGCTCTCCATATCGGCCTTCACGGCCTGCGTGGCGGTCAGCTGGTCGGGAGTATCCTCGTAGATAAACGACGCCTCAAGCTCGCGCTGCAGATACGAGTCGGGCGAGAAACTGAATCCTTTCTCCTGCCGTCGGGCGGCATACAGGCGTATGAGATCGCGGGCGATATCCTTGAGTTTCTCCTTGGTGCGCTCCTTGACGCGGTTCCATGCGCCGGTACCGAGCTTGTTGATCTTCGGCTCTATGCCCTCCTTGCCACGATACTTGGCGAGTTTGTGGAGCGAATGTATCGAAACGAATATCGTATCGCCTCCGGCATACACGAGCTTTATCATCTCCTGCACGTGGCCTCCCACCTCAGTGCGGAGCAGTCCGGCGAAGCGTCCCACACCATGATCCACGTGCACTATGTAGTCGCCCGGTTCAATGGCGCTAAGTTCCTTCAGCGACAGAGCGAGCTTGCCCGAACGGGCACGGTCGCTCTTCAGACTGTATTTATGGAAACGGTCGAAAATCTGGTGGTCGGTAAACACACACAGCTTCAGACGGTGATCGACAAATCCGGCATGTAGGGCCGTGCCAACCGGCGTGAACGGTATATCGTCGCCCCTGTCGGCAAATATGGCCTTGAGGCGATCGATCTGCTTCGGGCTGTCGGAGAGGATGCATATAGAGTACCCGTCGGCCAGAAAACGGCTGAGCGACTCGGATATGATGTCGAAATTCTTGTGGTAGACACCCTGCGGAGTGCAACCGAAGTCGATGGACGCCTTCAGCTCCTTTCCTTCGGGCATGGCAGCGGCCGAGAAGAGCAGCCGGGCGAATCCGTCGAACGCTTTGGCGAACGCCTCCGGATCGACCACCTTCTGCATGGCGTCGGCATCGCCCTCGTCGGCGAGAAGCGAGCTTTGCGAGAAGCTTTCGTTGCTGACCGCCTCGATGCGCTGAAGAGTGTAAGCCGCGTCGCGCACCGCTATGAGCGTGTCGGCGGGTATGAAGTCGAGCAGCGACTCTCCACGTGCCGACGATGCGACGTTGGCAGTAACGGCCACAGACGCTACCTGCTGCTCGGAGAGCTGTGTCTCGGTGTTGAACGTGCGTATGGAGTCGATCTCGTCGCCGAAGAAGTCAAGGCGATAAGGCATCTCGTAGCTGTAGCCGAAAATATCGAGTATTGAGCCGCGTATGGCGAACTGCCCCGGCTCGTAGACGTAGTCGACCTCCTGAAAACCATTGTCGCGCAGCCATCGGGCGGTGTCGGTCATCGGCGCCACCGATCCGCGGGCGAGCCTGAGGGTGAGCGTATCGACATCGGACCGCGACGCCACTTTTTCGGCCATAGCCTCGGGATAGGTCACCACAAAACGCAGCGACTTGTCGGAATGCCATCGGTTGAGCGCCTCGGTGCGAAGTATCTCGGAGGGCGGATCGACCTGTCCGTACTTGATCGAACGCTTGTAGGCCGAGGGGAACATAAGCACCGCATCATCGCCCAGTATGCGCGACAGGTCGTGGTAGAGATATCCCGCATCGTCGAGCGAGTCGCCCACCACCATGACCGGATGCCTGCGCGCCGGCATTGCGGCGAGCATCATGGCCGGAGCCGAGCCTGCGAGGCCATAGACATGAGCCTCATCGGAAGCGGCCAGCGCCGCCTTCAGCGCCTTTGAGCACTCGGCGGTCATAAACCGCGCGCACAGATCGGCGATTCCGCTCATTTTCCGGCCGGCTTAAGAATCTCCTCTACCCGTCCGGGGGTGGCGAGCACACTGCGTACACTGTCGATCCCGGGATCGAAGCGCAGGCTGGAAGCTATGCGTCCCGGCTCCTGACAGTAGCGTTCCACTATCTCACGCACAAGAAGCGGCTCTATGGCCTTGCGGTGGGTATCGAGATCGGCCGAAAGCGAGTGCTTGAGCATCTTTTCGAGCACGGCAAACTGTGCGTTGAGGGAATCGCCCTCATAACCCTCGATTTTGGCAGCCTGGCGCAGCCGGTCGAGCATCATCTCGCAGACGCGGTCGTAGCGGAACCGTTCGGGATCAATCGACCGCTTGAAATCCTCATATACCGAGTCGGTGATGGTGAACGTGGATACATCGGGCATCTCATCGGGATGCTCGGCATAATATCTATTGGCGAAATCAAACGCCCAGAAACCGCTGACAATATTGTAGGTCAGACGACTTGCCTCGGGATAGTCCACCTTGACATCGGGAGTGATACCACCGCCGTCGCGCACTATCCGGCCGCCGGCCGTGCGGAATTCGTTGGTGAGACTGTCGGGGATGCGCGTAACGCGGCCATCCTCGTCGCGATGGCTATAGTCGATAGCCTGTATGAGTCGTCCGGAGGGGATATAGTGTCGGGCCATTGTCACCTTCAGCGATCCCTCGTAGGGGATGTCGCGTGTGATCTGCACCAGTCCCTTGCCATACGACCGGTCGCCGACCACTACCGCCCTGTCGAGGTCCTGCAGTGCTCCGGCAGTGATCTCGGCTGCCGAAGCGCTCTCGCCGTCAATGAGTATGGCCAGCGGCACTTTGGTGTCGAGTGCGGCGCCGGTGGTTTTGTAGACCTTCTCATTGAGGACTCCTCGGCCGCGAGTACGGAGCACTTCCGTGCCCTTCGGCACGAAATTGCCGACCACCTTCACTGCGCTTTCGACCAACCCGCCCGGATTGCCGCGCAGATCAAGCACTATGGAGCGTGCGCCGTCGTCGAGCAGCGAAGAGAGCGCCTTGCGCACCTCGTCGCCGGTAGTTTCGGAGTATGATGTAAGACTTATGTAGCCCACCTTGCCGTCGCCCTGAAGCATTCCGAAATAGGGCACCGAGGGTATGCGTATCTTCTCCCTGACCATATCCACCTCGATCACCGAATCAGCTCCCGCGTAGGGACGCCGCAGACTGACGTGAAGCTTCGTGCCCGGATCACCTTTGAGCCGTGCCGAAACCTCGGTGTGTGTCTTTCCGAGCATCGTATCACCGTCGATGGCCACGATCAGATCGCCGTGGCGCAGTCCGGCGCGGAATGCCGGAGTGTCGCGATGTGGGCCGGATATATACACATTGCCGTTGCGCTGCATGATATACGATCCGATCCCGCCGAACTCTCCGGTGCTCATTGATCGGAATTCCTCGGTTTCGTTCTTGGGCATATACACCGTATAGGGATCGAGTTCGGCCAGCATGGCGTTGATGGCGGTAGTCACCGCCTTGTCGGCGTCGATGGTGTCGACATAGAATGTCT
>ERZ778512.2210-NODE-2210-length-10907-cov-7.413104_pt1 | contig 10907 bp, 7 predicted proteins | sample MGYA00510346_ERZ778512 | MGnify/ENA primary metagenome ERZ778512 (study PRJEB29527, sample SAMN07138962) | mouse gut metagenome | material: feces | host: mouse | place: China:Nanjing | collected 2016-01-25 ...
GAATGGCAATAATCTTATAGTGGCATTGATGATACTTTAGTTATAAAGAAAGAGGTAAGTTACACAGTATTCCGCTATCGAACGAGTCAGAACTGCACAGTTTAGCTCACTTTCACACAGGAATGAATCTATTTTGTTAAGAATGTGATTGCCCTGAATCAAATCCCCCAATTTTCAGAATGAGCCATGAATCCACTCTTAAGCAACACCACTAGACAAAAGAAATCCCTCAACAATTTACTGATTATCAAGGGATTCACCTGTGACTCCAGTGCGATTCAAACGCACGACCTTCAGAACCTGAATCTGACGCTCTATTCACTAAGTTTCCCTTATTATCAACACGTTAAATATCTCTATGTAAGTTCAGAGGTCAACAATAGGTCAACATTGAACTTGCTTTGCAAAGTTAACAATTATTCCTCATACCAAGAACTAAATCACTGTTTCTTATTATCCCAAGGGGTAGAATTTTTTATATATGTGTGCCTGCCCTGCAATATTTAAAACTTCGCTCCATGTATTATGTTCTTCCCCTGCTTCTTAGTACCTTTACTGTAGATAAATCAATTACCAACCTATTTATTGCTACACAAATATGCAAGTAACACCAAAGAGGAATAACACAATTCATTATTTACCACAAGAGATTAAAGAAACCAAACTCGCAGAAGTAACATACTTACCTATTACAAGGGAAATGTTAGAACAACTATTCTCAAATTCAGCTAAGAAGGATAAGCATAAATTAGTTAAGAAGAGAAGGAGGTAATTAATAAGGCAGCAAGTGGATGTTACTTCAAATGCTGCCTTTATTAATTAATAGTGACTATTCCATTCGAGTAAACGTTTCTGTAAAGTCTGCACTGTCACGATGATTAGGATTATAATCAGGGTCAGTTGGCTGACTGGTTTGTACATTGTCATATTTAACACGAATCGCCAAGTTCTCTGTCGTCAAGGCTTCAATTATAAGATTGGCATAAGAATCAAAATAACCATAGTTCCCATTAGTCTTGCTTACCGTTAACGTGTTACCGTTTAAAGTCAACGTTTGACTACCTCCATCAGCTCTCCATTCTGAATCATTATAGTAATATGCTGCTACAGAATAAGTGTTATCTGTAAGTTTCTTAATAACTAATTTCTCGCACTCACGGTCATTACCTGGATTGTAAGGGTCGCAAGTATAATCCCATTCTTCTCTTTCGGTTTCTTCGTTGCAGCTTTCCCAACCTGCACTACGTACTAATCCCCAAGTTCCCTCTAACTGGCTTACATCAATGTCATCATCGTCATCATCGCCACAAGCTGTAAAGTTCAAACACAACACAACCATTAACAAGGTCGTTCCAATTAATCTCAAAGTTTTCATAATTGATATAAATTTAATTCTGCCAACCTGTTCCCTATAGTTGGCTACTACATGCAAGAAGCGTGGGAACTATCGAATATTACTGTACTGAGGCTCTCGACTGCCCTTACCCAATAATAAACAATAGCCCACGCCAATATAGTATATAGTTCATCTTTCGGATGAGTATATAACATTGACGTGAGCGTCCTTGCCTACTATCTTGGGTAATAGAATTGTCGAGATTCCAGTACAAGATAATATCTTAAACGCTCTTCGTTAACTATGTCCTTTCAGAACTATCTCCATAGAAGTCTGAAACTGCTACAAAGTTACTAAAAGCTGTTTAATTTGCAAGAACTATTGTTCATTAAAAGTTGAGAGCTGCCTCTACTCAATAATTCAAGGTTGGTATGAAACTTGCCAAATCCCCATATAAGTAGAAATTCTGAACTTTCATACCAACCCAAGCAATAAGAGTTTAGAGCTACTTCTACTTCAAATTTTTGTGATTTGGAACAGGACTACTCAAAGTATCAAAAAATAAGTCAATCATAAGTGTAAGTAGTCCTTTTTTGTCTTAGTCATGAGTATCTTTTAGTAATTGATACACTGCTACTGACTAATAAAAGAGAAAGAGCACCTATATATAGTATATAGATACCCTTATTCGTTCTTCATGTACTACTTCATTGTAATAATCTGGTATATAGTCCAAATAATCATCAAGAAGAATACAACAGGTGAAATTGCACACGCAATAAAGAAAACTATAATCCAGAATGTAACGACTACTAACGTTTGTAACATAAATCTTTGATTATTAATAAGTGACAGAATAAAGAAAGGACACCTATACTTCATTATATAGATGCCCTTTTTCTGTATTTGACAATCCTGTATATTCTCAAATACCACTAACTAAGAAACCACTGATAATTATCATCACCATGTAAAGCGGAACAAATACCCGTTGCAAGTTCTGTAGCATTATAGGCTCTATCCAAAAATGAATCTATATAGCTACTCTTATTTGCACCTGTGAGCAAATTGTAAAGTTTCCACATAGACAAGTCATTTCCCAAGCTGCCAAAGTTCTCGTCATTGATATAAGCCCTAGCCACATTGTTAACCTGTGTATCAGTAAATAACATACGTGGAATTGCTTTTTGATACCCCTGTGGTAGACATTGATAAAGTCTCATTCTACCAAGCAAGGTCACAAATTGGTGTTCATTCAGGTAAGAATCGCCAAGCGTTTGCAACAAATGTATGTTTTTGGCTGCATTGAAATTATTAAGTAGTTCCAATGTAGCCCTAAACAGTTCCTTTGTACTCATTACTTTAATGTCGTCCTTATATCCGTCTGTGAAAACGCACATGTTACAACAAACCTGATTCTTGAATGAAACCGCCAGTCTGAATAACTCTGGGCTTTTTTTAGTTGCCAGATTCTCTCTATTCAAGGCACGAACGCCAACTATAGAAAGATTAAGCCTGTTGCCAGATACATCTTCATAGATAGATGGAATATCTATGGCAAAAGCGCATCTTTCGTAATATTGGGTAGTGTCAGCTTCCGTTAACAGGTTCTTTGGCTTGTTAACGGCTTCTGGTTTTCTTCCTTTTATCACATGGCTGCACCTTATATCTGGCTGCTCGATTTGTTCACCACTATAGAATGAGTTGGCAGCTTCCCAGACCGTTTCAATGAATTGCGGATGCGAAATAGTCAGTTCATTATCCTTGCTGAAAACTGGTATCACATTCTCATTCTTTAAATGGTCTAAAGTGACTTCTACAGAATTTGCTTCTATAAAGTGGTTTACTTTCTTGGGCTTTACTGGCTCTTCAATTATTACCGCTTCTTCTGCATATTCACCAAAGTTTCTACTAATTCTCTGTACTGGCATAATCTGTAATGTTGATTCCATAATCTGTAATTTATTTAGTTAATATTAGAAATTCCTCTGTCTGAAAGCTAAGCAAGCCACAATCAGTATTAATAATCCAATAAAGAACTGTGCATTAAGACTACTGGCACAATTAGAATTATCCCAAACGTTAATAATGCTTTTAAACTCTCCATACGTATAATATAAATAAATCTCATTAAAAGGTAGTACACTAATACATCTTTATATTGTCAGATTCAAATAGATTGGCTACATTTGCATAAACTCATAATTATATGAATTATGGAATATATTAATGAATTTCACAAGCAATGGATAGAGCGTACCCGCCAATCAATAATCTCTTGGAGCAAGCAGCCTGTATCACCGGAAGAAGTAAGGAAGCAACAGGAGAAGTTGAACCAACAGAGGGCTATAAGGGAAGGCAAATTAAAGAACTGATAGAATTTGCCAACGCCAACAATTTATGGATTGACTTGTCACCCCTCAATATTACCTACATGGATAAGGGCGGTGAGAATGAAGTGTTCCATGACGGTAAATCGTCTGTTATCAAACTGAACAACTTTGAGTATGCAGGAGATGATTTGGAGAACTTCTTCATTCGCATTAACGCACACAATAAGTTCTTTAGTAATGTACCCTATCAGATGATTGGCTTCTCTTATAACAGCCGCCAAGAGTTCAGTGCAGTGCTCACACAACCTTACATATTGGCAGAACGGGAAGCAACAGAAGATGAAATTGTTGAATACATGGAAGCGCTTGGCTTTGAAACGGATTACATAGACGAGTTCCATAACGACCAATATGAAGTGTTTGACGCTGTTCCCAACAATGTGCTGTACGGTATTGACAAGGATTTGTATTTTATTGACACTCAAATTAGACTAAAGAAGTAATTTGAATATATGTGTAGAGGAATAAAATCCACAACCTCATAATATAAATTTCATTATAAGGTAATATTCTTATTAAGTGCTATCTCTGTCACTATTAATTCAACTTCATAAGTATATAAAGACTATATATTACAGTCAGAGGTCAAATTATACCCTCTCTTAATATGATTAATAACAGGTATAAAATGACCTCTTTACTTACTTATTAAAGTTAAGAATTATAAATCCACTCTTAAGCAACACCAGCAAACAAAAGAAATCCCTCAATAATCTACTGACTATCAAGGGATTCATCTGTGACCCCGGTGCGATTCAAACGCACGACCTTCAGAACCGGAATCTGACGCTCTATTCACTAAGCTACGGAGCCATTCTTTTCAAATGCGAGGACAAAAGTATAAAAAAACTTCTCATTTTCCTAATGTTTCTTCTTTTTTTATACTTCTTATATAACTTTCCCTTATCCAAGTTTTGTTATTTTGAAACGCTTTATAGTATTTACTTTATCAATTTGACAATATTTTAGAGAATATCCATTACATATATCAATTTTATTCCTATCTTTGTCGACAATCAACATTCAATAAACCTATGAGTTACTTGATAAAACCTAAGAACTATAACCCACTACTCGACCTCAAACAGACCGAGCTGGGAATCAAACAAATAAAAGAGTTCTTCCAGTTAAACTTATCGTCCGAATTGCGTCTCCGACGTGTGACTGCCCCCCTGTTTGTGTTGAAAGGTATGGGTATCAATGATGACTTGAATGGAATAGAACGCCCCGTTTCCTTCCCTATCAAAGACTTGGGCGATGCACAAGCCGAAGTAGTTCATTCATTGGCTAAATGGAAAAGGCTAACCTTAGCTGACTATCATATCGAACCCGGTTATGGCATTTATACAGATATGAACGCCATCCGCTCCGATGAAGAACTGGGCAACTTACATTCTCTCTACGTAGACCAGTGGGACTGGGAGCGTGTCATTACCAATGAAGACCGGAACGTAAACTTCCTGAAAGAGATCGTCAATCGTATTTATGCGGCTATGATCCGTACAGAATATATGGTATACGAAATGTATCCGCAAATCAAGCCGTGCCTGCCACAAAAGCTACATTTCATCCATTCAGAAGAATTACGCCAACTTTATCCGGATCTGGAGCCTAAATGTCGTGAACATGCCATTTGCCAGAAATACGGGGCTGTATTTATCATAGGTATAGGCTGCAAACTTAGTGACGGCAAGAAACACGACGGACGTGCACCGGACTATGACGACTACACAACCAAAGGATTGAACGACCTACCCGGACTAAACGGCGACCTCCTTCTGTGGGACAACGTATTGCAACGCTCTATCGAATTGTCATCCATGGGAATCCGTGTAGATAAAGAAGCTTTGCAACGTCAGTTGAAAGAAGAAAAAGAAGAAAAAAGACTGGAACTTTATTTCCACAAGCGATTGATGAATGACACTCTTCCACTATCTATCGGAGGAGGTATCGGACAATCTCGTTTGTGTATGTTCTACCTTCGCAAAGCTCACATCGGAGAGATACAAGCCAGCATCTGGCCCGAAGACATGCGCAAAGAATGTGATGAACTTGATATACACCTCATATAACAAACTATGAACGTACAAATTGAAGAAAGCTGGAAAGCACATTTAAAACCTGAATTTGACAAAGACTACTTTCGCACACTGACGGATTTCGTCAAAAGCGAATATAGCCAATATCAGATATTTCCACCGGGAAAACTGATATTCAATGCTTTCAATCTTTGCCCCTTTGACAAAGTGAAAGTTGTAATTATAGGACAAGATCCTTACCATGGACCGGGACAAGCACATGGTCTCTGTTTCTCTGTAAACGACGGAGTGCCTTTTCCCCCTTCATTAGTGAACATATTCAAAGAAATCAAAGCCGACATCGGTTCAGACGCCCCGACCACGGGAAACCTGACTCGCTGGGCAGAACAAGGAGTTCTATTACTCAATGCAACCCTGACCGTACGTGCCCGCCAGGCAGGTTCACATCAGAATAAGGGCTGGGAAACATTTACCGATGCTGCCATCCGTGCCCTGGCAGAAGAAAAAGAAAATCTGGTATTTATCCTGTGGGGCTCATATGCCCAAAAGAAAGGAGCATTTATCGACCGCAACAAACACTTGGTGCTTACTTCTGCCCATCCTTCTCCTCTTTCAGCTTACAACGGCTTCTTCGGAAATAAACATTTCAGCCGTACAAACGATTACCTGAAAGCACATGGAAAAACAGAAATCGCATGGTAGTTGGAGAAGTCGAGAATGGAGAGTTAAGAATAAAGAGAAAAAGCAAAGAGTAAAAAAGAGCAAAAAGCAAAAAAATGGCTGCACTATTCGTCGAATGATAGCGCAGCCATTTTTCTTTTTCTATATTGTAGCAAAACAATTACACGTCCGAATTTCCACTCTCAACTCTCAATTATTAATTCTCCACTTATCCTAGTACCACTGAATGTTACTTTGCGTCTGGCTTCTCTGCTCATACTTCAAGTCTTGCAAGATGCTTGCATTCGCACGGATGGTAACATTGTAATATTTCCAACGTCCGAAAGGAGAAAGGCTGGCGGACAGGTTGAAACAGTGCAAGTCACGGGAGATTGTACAAGAAGTCTGCGTAATCTCTTTTGCCTGAAAATCATAACCGGAGTTGAACGAGAGCGACCAGTTGTTAGAAATCTTTATATTTCCGTTTGCATTAATATTATGCGTATACGTATAAGGGTATCTCATAGAATGACGGTTGATAGGTTTCGTCCTATCCTCGCGAATATTGAACGAATAACTAAGACTCAACGACCAAGGCATCTTAAACACCTGATAGCCATCCGGGTCAGCTTGTGCTTTCTCTACCTTCTTAGGCGTAGTGCCATCTCCTTCCGTTCCGTCAGCATCTTCATCCTCTCCATCCTCCGACTTCTTATCCTTGCCTTGTTCATCCTCTTTCGGACCGAACCATTTCTTCCAGGTGTCATTATTAAAGGTATAGTTGAAAGAAGAGCCATATCCTTGGAAACGTCCGAAACGTCCATACGACCATTCCGTACGATTACCGGTCACCACATCACCATTCTTATCGAACGTATAAGCATATGTAGCAAACGACGCGTTCATGTTGAAAGTATAGCTTTTAGTCAGTTTCAGACGCAAGTTCATGTTCAAATCACTCCACGGCCGTTCCTTGGCAGCCATATTATAGGACATGTTCGCTCCCAATTCATCAATCAGGCTCACTTTCTTAAGCGTATCTTTTTTGGCATCGTAATACTTCATCTCCAAATTATTGGAAATAGAGAAACTGACTGTTCCCGACCCCTCACGCGAAGGTACTCCATAAGGCTGTCCCGTGAAAGGAGAATAATATTGCGTATTGCCATTATAATCTGTATATTCTTCCCAATACTTACTGAACCCGGGTGCACCGCTTAAACTAACCTGCGGGGTGAGTACGTGACGAATCTGTATCTCCTTCTTCTTTGCAAAAAGAGGTTTGTACATACCATACAGCTTCGTACTCAAGCTCAAACTTGCCGAATAATTGGATACCCGGTAAAAGCCATTCAGCGTATCACCCGGCAATGCTTCCAATTTATGCTCTACCTCATTGTATTGCTGATTAATCTTACGAGTATACCAGCGTTCCGTATAATTGACCGAAGGTGAAACCTGTAAATATTTGAACAGCGTGAAAGTAGCGCTGATAGGAATATTATGATTCATTGCATTTTCCCATTCGCTCAGTCCGGCTTTGAATAAACGGTCATCCTTCGTACGGATACTGTTTGTCAGACGTCCGGTATAGCTAAGAGAAATCTTCTCATACCAACGTTCGGCACCTGCCGCTTTCTTACGTTTGAAGGGGAACAGACGGCTTAATGTAATATTAAGGTCGGGTAATGTCACTGCAATCGAAGAGTCACGCATTGTCTGGGCGATATTGGTCGTTCCGGACAGCGTCAGACCGATATCGGGGAAACTTCGCGAGTAACTGATACTTGATGTTTTGGTATTCTGAGTCAACAACTGGGAGTTATAGAGGTTGTTGATATTGGAACGTTCGTAACTACTGGTTGAGAAGTTCACACTGGCAGAGAAAGTGCTGTTCGGGCTGGCCTTGGCATCCTGACGATGATTCCATACTACCTTAAAATCCTTGGCAACTGCATAGTCCGGCATCCCTTTATCTCCCGTCTTGGTGACCTGATAATCCGCTTGCAGTGTACCGGAGTATTTATAGCGCTTATTATAATTTGTTAATCCGGACAGTCTCCATGAACCTTTCGTGAAAATATCCCCCGTTATCTTCAAGTCCATTATATCACTGATGGCAAAATAATATCCCCCTTCGGCCAGACCGAAACCACGACTGGAGTCGTCCATATAAGTCGGCATAATGAAACCGGAAGAATAACTGCTGGAGAACGGGAAGAAAAAGAACGGAACAGCCAATGGCAAGGGGACGTCTTCCACTACCAGATAGGCGGGCCCTGTTACCACATTCTTTTTAGGACGTACTTTCGCACGCGTCAATTGCATATAAAAGTGAGGATGATCGTGGTGGTCGCAAGTCGTATAACGTCCATGCTCCATAAAGATTTCATCATTCGCCCCTTTCTTTGCCTTACTACCGGTCACGTATCCTTCTCCCTGCTGGGTAACGATGTCCGTGATTCCTGCTTTCTTGGTCTTGAAGTTATAACGGATAGTTTCCGTATCATAAGAAGTATCCCCCTCTTTGAATACAGGTTTGCCTTTTTCCACTCCGGTGGAGTCTTTGATGCCATAGGCATGAACAGTACTGCTGTCCAGGTTCATCGAAATGACTTCGGCAGCCAGTTCGATATTCTGATAATTGACCTTTCCGCTACCGTAAAGCGTAGCAGACCCGCCCAAAGTAAATACGGTGGAGTCGTTAGATTCATATACAACCGGTGCATCAAGCGGTTGCTTCTTCTGAACGGGTGCGACGGAATCAATGCGTACCGTAACCGTATCCGCCTTCAAAGAATCTTTCCCTTGCAGGGAGTCCTTCTGTGCAGTATTGGAGGCAATCATTCCTCTTCTTCGACGCTGAGACGTAGCCTCATCGGGAAGCATCAGTAAGACAATCAGCAGTATGAATGATATAAGTATTTTTGCTTTCAATGGCGCCATTAACTAATAGTTTACGCTTGAAGTGGCAAAAGTACACAAACTTCACCAATTATGAGCCAGAAACTTCGTTATTTAATTATTTTTTAGTGCTATAAAAAGAGAGAACACCATCTATCAAAGCGACTCAGACCTTCCTCACCATATTTTGCAATACTTCGCCGCGCTTTCTCCACTGTTTTCTCTTCATCCAGATGGGTTTTAGAAAAGAATTTATCTGCAAAGCAAATCAATTGCTCTTCTAGGGTGATGGGCAGCATCTCGCGATGAGGAACGGGAAGTTGCTGGGCAATGATATCCTCCAACGAAAGTCCGGCTCCCGTATGACGTTCGCACACCAATGCGTGTTGAGGGAAACCTTCCGCCCGCAAGATTTCGGCTCCCAAATATCCGTGCGCGATATAAGGATGAGTGCCAAAGCACTGAATGGCTGGAGCGTCCGTCTGAAAAATACCAATATCATGCAACAGAGCGGCTTCTTTCACAAAACTCCGGTTTAAACGCAATTCGGGATGAGCATCCAGCATTTTCATTGCTTTTCCGGCCACAGCCAGACTATGTATTACTAAGATTTGTCTCTGCTGCGTATTCTCCGAATAATATTTATCAATGATTTCGTATGGATTCATGTGCTTGTTTTTTTTGCTCTCTTGATGAGAAATTAATATTTTTGTGCAATATTACAAAAAATCACCGACATGAGAAATAGACTTTCCCTTATTCTTTATTTTCTATTTATCGCGCTCTTTCCCGAGTGCGTCAGCGGCAAAGTTGCTACAGGTGCCGAACGCTTCGAACAATACCTGCCGTTTATCCGGGGGAAACGTGTCGGAATGGTTGTAAACCACACCTCTGTTGTCGGAACGGAACAGACTCACTTGCTCGATACCCTGCTAAAACAAAACATCAACGTAATCAAAGTATTTGCCCCCGAACATGGATTCCGGGGAAATGCAGATGCAGGGGAGACTGTGAAAGACGGAAAAGATTCGCGCACCAGAGTTCCCATCGTTTCCCTTTACGGCAACAACAAAAAGCCGACTGCCGCCCAACTAAAAGACATCGACGTTATCTTATTTGATATTCAGGATGTGGGAGCGCGCTTCTATACTTATATCAGTACGATGTATTATGTGATGGAAGCCTGCGCAGAAAATAACAAGGAGATGATTGTACTGGACCGTCCCAATCCATGTGATTACGTAGAAGGACCGATACTCAAACCGGCTTATCGAAGTTTTGTCGGCATGCTTCCTATTCCGGTGCTTCACGGATGCACCATCGGTGAACTGGCACAAATGATAAACGGGGAAGGATGGATTGCCAACAAGAAAAATCCTTGCCCATTAAAAATAATCCCAATGACCGGATGGAAACACGGAGAACCTTATTCACTTCCCATAAAACCCTCTCCCAATCTACCGAATGACCAGTCCATCCGTCTATACGCCTCACTTTGCCCTTTCGAAGCAACCCGCGTCAGCGTAGGCCGGGGAACTACATTTCCTTTTCAAGTACTGGGGGCACCCAACAAGA
>ERZ778512.2211-NODE-2211-length-10906-cov-4.059165_pt1 | contig 10906 bp, 5 predicted proteins | sample MGYA00510346_ERZ778512 | MGnify/ENA primary metagenome ERZ778512 (study PRJEB29527, sample SAMN07138962) | mouse gut metagenome | material: feces | host: mouse | place: China:Nanjing | collected 2016-01-25 ...
TACTGTAATCGTTTGATTCGGACCACTTCACTCCTCCATTACCACTACTCTGTATTCCGTTGCACGTATGAGCACACGGTTCGTATCCCATGTAAGTAGAATATTTGGTTTCACGTAACGTTCCCCAACGCAATTCTTCATAGAAATTCACACTTTCGTTGACCAGCTCTCTACGCGATTCGTTCCGAATCTTGTTCAATCCGTCTTCCTTGTTGGCAAACGTATAAGGAGGCATTTCCACAGATGCACGTCCACGAATCAAGTTCACTTTTTCCGCTGCCCCGTCCAGATCATCCAATTGTACCAAAGCCTCCGCCCACATCAGAAGTACATAAGCATAGCGCAATATAGGTTCGTCAATCGGATTGGCAGTAGCATATTCACAGTCGTAACCTTCCATCACGAACTTGCGATGGCGGTAAGCAAATTCAGCCTCGCCACTACCGTCTTGTCGCAAGTCGTATATATCGTGCACTCCCCAATCGGCAGACTCTTGTGCCTTAACCGAATGGTTAGACTGTTTCACCGGCCATCTGAACACGTAGGGAACCGGGGTGGTATTTCCCACCTTATACATATCTGCATCACCTCCCAAATAAACTTCACCATAAGGCAGAATTACATTATAATTGAGTCGAGGATCGCGATTTTCCCATGCCTTCTTTAGTCTCTCTTCGTTACCGGCTGGCAAGTACTGGTCGGCTATTTTTTTCCCGTTCAGCTTGTTTTGAATGGCATTCTGGATACCAGTACTGACTTCCTTTCCATCCACAATGGTATTACGTAGAAAATAAACCAGACGGTCTATGGCTGGAACATCAAAATATCCGGGGATAATGTCATTCCAGTCAAACGGGGTACCGTCCTTGTATTCATAAAGATCCACCAGTGCTGCCGAAGGTGCGTAATACGAGAACCCGGTACTGTTCTCGTGGTCTATCATGGAGCGTGTTCCACAATATTTTTGCATGGCCGATCCATATCCCGGTTTGGAGATGTTCTGCAATGAAAAAATCATTTCCACACAGTCCTCGTTTGCTTCAGTAAACAACTCCTTATATCCACCTTGAAAAAGATCAAAGCCGCATCCTTGCACTTTCTCAAAATCTGCCACTGCCAGTCTCAGCAAACCGGTATCAATCGTGGTGTCCTCCACCTTGCCAACAGCATTATTATAATTATATTTAGCTCCCTGCATTAAATAGGCTCTGCCGCGCAAAGCGTATGCCGCTCCTTTGCAGGCACGTCCTTTTTCCTGATAACGATCCGGGAAATTAGGTTCATTGATGCAATCGGTCAGATCCTGTACAATCAAATTCCACACTTCCGATTCGGGCGACTGTCCTTTTGTACAGTCTCCTACCGAAGAAAGCGGCTCGGTGTAAACCGGCACTCCCAGCCCGTAACGTCCATATAACTCATTGAGACGTGTATAATAATAGGCACGCATGAACTTACATTCGGACAACAAGCGCAGACGACTTTCCTCGTCCACTCCCCCTTGGCCCGGCTCTGACAAGTTGGCTATGGCATCATTGGCACGATGGACACCTTCATACAGGTTTTTCCACATACCAGAAAAGAAACCATTGTCGGAACCTGCCGTACCACTTGTATAAGGAATCGAACGATAGGCCTCACCCGTCATACCCAGGCACTCAAAAGGAACCACATTATAACTGTAAGAAGTGGAGTAAACGCCCCAATCACGCATTTTGGCATATACACCGGCCACTCCCTGATTGGTCAGAGACGAATTGCTCCACATATTATTTGATGCTACCTGATTATAAGGCGCAGTGTCCAAATCCACACAGCCTTGTAATCCGCAAAACATCATTGCGAGTATAGAATATCTAATTGTTTTCATATCCATTTCTTTATTGTACATGATTAAAAAGTAATATTAACACCACCGGAAATCATACGCGGGATGGGATAAGAAGTAAATCCTCCGCCGCCTATTTCAGGATCTACACCGGGGAAATTAGTGATAGTCAGCAAATTTTCGCCCGATACAAACACACGCAGGTTATTAATGTGCGCCTTGGTAGTCCATGCTTTCGGGAAGGTGTATCCCACTTGCAGCGTCTTCAACTTGATGTAAGAAGCATTATACAGATTACCTGTGTTCGAACGATAAGCCCCTTCTGTGTTTCCGATACGAGCATACGGAGCATGAATATTAGCTGCGGGATCGGTTGCCGGATCATAATTAGGATCGGTTGCCGATGCCACCGGGTCACAATAGTAATAGATATCACGAGCGTTACGTGCCACAATGGTGCCTTCCTGCCAGCTCCTGTCACTCATATTATTGAAACCACGTTCAAATATGTAATAATACATTCCGGCATTCCCCGCCCAAGTCATGTTGAGGTCGATTCCCTTCCAGGCTGCAGAAAGATTGATACCGTATGTGTATTTCGGAGTAGTGGATTTGCCGGTAAAAAAGCGGTCGTTGTTATTGGTTCCATACATACCGTCACCGTTCAAATCAGCATAAACCAGCTCACCATACCACAATCCCTGGCCCTGACCTATGCTCTGTCCGTTGAAGTCGTACACTTTCTTTCCTGCAGCGTCCCGGTATTCCAGCATGGCTCTCACCCAATCAAGGTCGGCTTTGGTGCGGATCATACCGTCACGCGGTCCTCCTTTAGGGTCAGGAGTCACTCCGTCGGCCAAGTAAACATTTCCATTTCCTTGATGACGCTGCCAAATATAATATTCATCAAACATGTGTCCTTCCACACGAATGGTATTGCCACTGATGTCGGCCACATCGCCTCTGTTAGTCACAAAAGTACGGTTACCGTTTTCATCGGTAGTCCATCCTTCCTGGTACTTGCCTTTGTATTTCACAATGCTGTTCTTGTTGTAAGTAAAATTAGCACTGACGCTATATTCAAAATCCTTGATACGGTCCGTCCAGCGCAATGTAAATTCCATACCACGGTTTCTCATATTAGAAGTATTAGTGGTAGGCGCACTTACGGTACCCATTGTCATATATACGGAAGGAGAAGCAAGAATTCCCTTTGTCACACGAGAATAATAGTCGGCTTCCAAAGAAAGACGATTATCCAAAAAACCTACATCAATCCCTATATCGGTTGACTCACTAGATTCCCAGTGCAAATTGGGATTAGCAATTTTTCCCTGGCGCAATCCATCATATACATTGCCGCCAAAAGAGTAATTCACAGCTCCATACGTGGCCTGCCATTCATAATATCCCGATGTCGTATTACCCAGTTTTCCCCATGATGCACGCAGTTTCAGATTAGAAAAGATATTTTTCATGTCTTTCATAAACGATTCCTCACTGATTCGCCATGCAGCCGAAAAAGAAGGGAATGTTCCCCACCGGGAGTCCGGTCCGAAACGTGATGACCCGTCTCGACGAACATTGGCTTCAAACAGGTAACGGTTCTTATACGAATAATTCAAACGGCCGAAGTACGAAATCACTCCATAGTCTTGCTCAGCCGTTCCTCCCAAAGTGGGGTCCAACAAGTCCAAAGCCGCAGTAAAATCGGGCAAATCCAGATCCAGCAATCCTGTACGGGTGGCACTGAAACCTTTCACATTCCAATAATATTGTTCCGTACCCAACAACACAGAAAAATCATGTACACCAATCGTTTTGGCATAATTCACGGTAGCTGTGGCAGTGTGGTTCTGATAACGTGTGGTACTCCGGCTGGTAGTAGCCGTACTGCTACTGACACCCGGAATAAACTCTCCTGTGCGGAAATTCTCCTTGTCCACCTTGCGGCTGTGAGTTTCCGACTCATTGAACAAAGTCTGATAATTGAAGCGAGCCTCGGCTGTCAGTCCTTCAATAATATTCAACTTGGCAAACCAAGTGGTATTCAGGCGGGTGTCGTTGTGTGATCCGCCGGTACTGACAACAGTCGCCAACAAGTTGTTGCTGGAAGATCCGTCTACTGCCACTCCATACTTGCCATTATAATAGGGTGTCATGGCAGGAGTATTTTGGAACATATAGCTGAAGCTGGTATTTCCCGGTTCCCTTGTCTGGAATGTGGCATAAGTCTGTGTACCCACTTTCAGAAACTTGCTAATCTGTGTTTCCACATTAATACGTCCGGAATAATTTTTCAATCCGGTATTTTGCAAGGTACCAGGATTATCCAAATATCCGAAAGACAGCAAATAGTTGGTATTCTCACTACTTCCTACAACCGAAATATTGTGCTTCTGCGAAGTGCTGGGCAGGAATAATTCATCCACCCATTGCGTACTGGGGTAAGCCAGGAAATTGGGTATTCCGTACGGATTGTCCGTACCGTTGGGGTCTTTAGCCAGTCCTTCACGCCATTCGTCAATATCCGCTTGCGTGTACTTACCGGCAGCTTCGTAATTACGGTTAGTAGACCATCGGTTAGCCATTTCCATGTATTCGGCATAATTATTTTCAAAGCGGAAAGCCTTTCCACTCATCCGAGTCCCGGAAATGATACCCGAATAAGTAATTTTGGGAGCCTGTCCCTTCTTTCCTCTCTTTGTGGTGATCAAAATGACCCCGTTCGCTCCACGTGAACCATAAATAGAAGCACTGGCAGCATCTTTCAGAAATGAAATAGACTCCACATCCTCACTGTTGACAGAGGATATACTGGCTTCCGAACCGTCTACTATAACCAGCGGAGAAAGATAGCTGCTGTTAAATGTCCCAATACCACGAATACGGATGTTAGCACCATCACTACCTGGCTTACCCGATCCCTGACTCACAGAAACACCGGAAACCAAACCGGATAATGAACTGGAAAGATTGGTTGTAGCACGACTTTCCAATTTACCGGCCGACACAGTGGCAACAGCACCGGTCAGATTGACTTTCTTCTGCACACCATAACCTACCACTACCACTTCGTCCAATGTTTCCGAATCTTCTTCCAATTTAATAGATAAGCTGGAAGTAGTATCTGTCACCTTCACTTCTTTGGTTTTGTAACCGATGTAAGAAATTTGCAGGGTACAGTTTAAAGGGAGGCTTAAAGTTTATGAACAATATTGTCCTTTCAGATATTGATTATCAAATGGGCGGGCATAACAAGAAAGAAATTGAATTTTCTGGAAATATATTCAAAGGATTCTTTAGTTTTTTTGATTGCCATTTCGAGGCCAAATTGATAATAAAGGACAATTTGTTTGTTAGTGGATCTGATCTTTTTACTAAAGAAAACAAAGGATTTGATAATACTTTCGAAAATGGCTTTTCGGTTGAAAATAATATTGGTAAATTAGATGTGTTCAATTAAGAAAAGAACCATACACTTATATACCGGTTGAGGGGAATTACAGCTGCTTTTTCACCGCAATCCATTGACGGTAAATGGCTTGCGGTGAAAAAAACAAAAGAAGAACGGCGGTGTTTTAATACGCTATCTTATCCAATATACCGTTCAAATGGGCAATAGCCACTCCGTAATTGGTCATGGGAATATGCTGCTTACGGGCATTGTCGATCCGGCTTAATACATATTTACGATTGAACATGCAGGCTCCGCAATGAATAATTAAATTATATGCTGTCAAATCCTCCGGAAAGTCTGTGCCTGCAACGATATCTATCTGCAACGCTTCGCCTATCTTTTTACGCAACATGCGTGGAAGTTTAACTCTTCCTATATCCTCGGAAAGAGGAGCATGGCTACAGGCTTCCGCTATCAGTACCCGTGATTGTGGGGTGAGGCGGTCTATGGCTGAGGCTCCTTCTATATAATGGCGTATATCTCCCTTGTATCCTGCCATCAGAACGGAAAAAGAGGTGAGGAGGCTTTCTGCCGGTTTTTGCTCATAAACGGCATGAAAAACTTGGGAGTCGGTTATGATTAGTTTCGGAGGATAGGACAGTGCCTGCAAAGTGGCGGCTATTTTGTCGGTTGTACAGCTCATCACCAGGCATTTCTTGTCCAATAATTCGCGCATCGTCTGTACTTGTGGAAGAATAAGGCGGCCTTTGGGAGCCTGCATATCTTGCGGCATGACTAAAAGCACTAAATCTCCTTCTGTAACCAGGTTTCCGGTAAGGGTCTGTTGTCCGAAATCTGCCGGTAACTTTTCCAGAATAGCTTGAAGTATTTTCTCTGTGCCCGTCTGTTCTTTTGCGCTGATAACGAGAGGATCTTGACCGCATTCCTTTTCTATACGCTCCCTGGTGGATGCTATGTCTTTTCGGATATCAGCTTTGTTCAGTATCAGGATGACCGGAATATTTCTTCTGTTTAATTGTTCCATCCATTGTCTTTCATCCTCGCAATTGCCATCTTCACAAAGAAGTAAAGCAATATCTGTCCGTTCGATGGCTTTCAACGTACGGGTAATGCGCATTTCTCCCAATTCCCCTTCGTCATCAAATCCGGGAGTATCGATAAAGAGGCAAGGGCCGATGTGTGGAATTTCCATCGCTTTGCTGACAACATCTGTTGTGGTACCGGGAATGTCCGATACAAGGGCGGTGTCTTGTCCGGTCAAGGCATTGATTAAAGAGGACTTGCCGCTGTTGCGCCGCCCGAAGAGGGCGACGTGCAGGCGGTTGGCGGATGGGGTGTTGTTTAAACTCATATTTGCTTACTTTATCAGTTTGGAAACATCGCCCGGCGCGTGGGCCGGATTAGAATCTGAAATCTCGTTTCCCTTCTTCTATCTCTTTCAGATTACGAATCGCTATTTCTTTTATTTTCGGATTGGGAATATGTTCCAACTCTTTTTTTATCAGTCGGATTCCTTTGGCCCGTGTATCCGGTGCCGCATAATCTTCCAGGTACTCTTTTAGTGTCATCAATGCATTGGGGGCGCAGCAGTTGGCGATTTGTCCCGATTTGACTAATGACATAAAACGGTCGCCTGTACGCCCTGCCCGATAACATGCCGTACAGAAACTGGGGATATGCCCCAAGTCGAGCAGCCAGTTCACTACCTCGTCCAAGGTACGGGTGTCACTGATATCGAATTGTGCCGAGTTTTCTTCCGGTGCTTCCGGAATGGCATAGCCGCCTACGCTGGTCCGGGAGCCTCCGCTGATTTGTGAGATTCCCAGATTTAAGACTTTGCGTCGGGTTGCAGCCGATTCTCTTGTAGAGATAATCATGCCTGTATAGGGAACAGCGATACGGATTACCGCCACAATTTTACAAAAGATATCATCAGAAATGGCATCCGGAAAATCTTGCGTGGCGATATCGGCTGCCGGACAGATACGCGGAACACTGATGGTATGTGGCCCCACTCCGAAGGCAGCTTCCAGATGTTCGGCATGCATCAATAATCCTGTAAAGTCATAGCGGTAGGTATTCAGCCCGAATAAAACCCCCAGTCCCACATCGTCAATTCCCGCTTCCATGGCACGGTCCATGGCTTCGGTATGATAAGCATATTTGCTTTTCGGACCGGTGGGATGCAGGGATTCGTAATTTTCTTTATGATAAGTTTCCTGAAACAGGATATACGTGCCGATACCTGCGTCTTTCAGCTTGCGGTAGTTTTCCACGGTAGTGGCGGCAATGTTGACATTGACCCGGCGGATAGCCCCGTTTTTATGTTTGATGCTATAAATGGTTTGGATAGATTCCAGTATGTACTCCATAGGATTCCGCAACGGGTCTTCTCCTGCTTCCAGTGCCAGGCGTTTGTGTCCCATGTCCTGCAAGGCAATTACTTCCTTACGGATCTCTTCTTGCGTCAGCTTCTTACGCGCTATGGTTTTGTTTTTCAGGTGATAAGGACAGTAAACGCATCCGTTCACACAATAATTGGAAAGATACAGGGGGGCGAACATTACAATCCGGTTGCCATAAAACTTATGTTTGATTTCTTGTGCCAGCCGGAATATGCGTTCTGTCAAATCCGGTTGGTCGCATTCCAGCAGTAATGCTGCCTCACGATGGGACAGTCCTTTGAATTGGGCAGCTTTGTCAATCAGTTGCTCTATCAGGTCACGATTGCTTTTGTTGTTGCGGGCATACTCCAAGGTATCCAGTATCTCTTGATGGTCTATGAATTCTTCCGCTATTTTAGAATCTGCTTTATACATATTTTTTCATTTATAGTCGCCTCTGTCTGTCGATATCCGGTAACCGATTGTTTCCAGTTGTTGGGACAAGGCTTGTAAGCCTTCGGCTGCTTCGGCACCAAAGGCTGCTTTGTTATCATACAAGGTGTATTTTTCTCTTTGCTCCCGAGGGGAGAGATTGGGCATCACCACATTAGCTCCTGCCAATATCCCTTTTTCCCGTCCGTCCGGCGACAAGGTGGCAAGGGCGGTGGTCGAAGGAATCAGGGCTGACGGGTGCATTAGCCGGAAAAGGGATAATAGCCTGAGAGTCATTCCTATGCTTCCGGCCGGTTCTGTTCCGAATGGTGTGTCATGGTGGGGGATAAAGGGGCCGATACCGATCATTTGGGGTCGGAACTGCTCTATGAATAACAGATCTTCCACCAGATGTGCCGGGGTTTGTCCCGGAGTGCCTACCATGATTCCTGTTCCGGTCTGATATCCGATTTCTTTCAGCCATTGCAGGCATTGGAGCCGATGCTTTAGTGACATCTCCTCAGGATGTAGTTTCCTATAGTGTTGTTCGTTGTGTGTTTCGTGCCGGAGCAGATAACGGTTGGCTCCGGCACGGAAGAAACATTCGTATGCTTCCCGTGATTTCTCTCCTAATGAAAGGGTGATGGCACAATCGGGGAATTCGTGGTGGATGGCGGCCACGGTTTTTTCTATCCATTCATCTGTTAAGGCAGGGTCTTCACCACCTTGCATCACGAAGGTGCGGAATCCGAGTGCATATCCTTCCCGGCAACATTCCAAAATGGTTTCACGCTTTAATGCGTAACGGGCAACGGCAGTATTTCCTTTTCTTATTCCGCAATAATAACAATTGTTACGGCATCGGTTGCCCACCTCGATAAGCCCGCGGATAAATATGCCGTTTCCGAAATGTGCCCGGGCAACTTCTCTGGCCTGTTGCTGTAAATATAGTAAAGTGCCGGCATCCTGGCAGGAGAGGAGGTTGGCATATTCCTCACCTGCCAGGCTATGATTGTGACGTAATTTGTCAATCAGTCGCTTCATGCATACCTTTAATATGTTTTTTTCTGTTTGGCCAGCTCCTGTACCAATTGGCGTTTTCCATTGTTGCTGCCGCTGTGCGTGCTGGGACCTGTGATGCAGCCACCTTCGCAGGCCATCACTTCAATATATTGTCCGGGAGCTTTGCCTGTTTTTGCGTAGGCACGCAGTGTTCCTATATTCTTCTTGTTTAAATCGGATACTTGTATGGCGTTGATTTTATCAGCTTCCATTTTCAGGAATGCTTTTACCGCTCCCATCACTCCGCCGGCTTGTGCGAATCCATGTGCTTCGCGAACGGACGAGAATTCCATAGCGTATGGCTGTACTATTTCCAAGTTGATTTCGAAAGCATCGAAAATAGAAGAAATCTCTTCGAATGTCATCACAAAATCCACTGCCTCGTCGCGTTGTGCCTCTTTGCGTTTGGCTACACATGGCCCTACAAATACGATTTTTGCATCAGGATATTTTTCTTTGGCGATGCGTGCGGTATAATACATAGGCGAACCTGTGCCGGAAACGTATTTTTTCATATCGGGAAGGTATTTGTTCACCAGCTCGATATAGGACGGGCAGCATGAGGTAGTCATGAATTTCTGTCCTTCTTCCAGCTTTTCTATCAGTTCGTGCGCTTCGTGTTCTACGGTAGACATGGCTCCTTGTGCCACTTCAATCACATCAGTGAAGCCTATTTGCCTGAAGGCGCCGTATACCTGTTCGATGGTGGTGCTGAATTGTCCCAGAATAGAAGGTGCGACAATGGCTACCACTTGATCTCCCTTGCGGATGTGTTGCAACACATCGAATGTCTGTGATAGTTCAAAAATGGCTCCGAAAGGACAGGCATTCATACATTTACCGCAATAAATACATTTATTTTCGTCAATGTGTTCTATACCGTGTTCATCTTTGCTGATTGCCTTGACAGGGCAAGATTCCTCGCACGGAACAGGAATATAAACGATGGCGTGGTACGGACAGCTTTTGTGGCAGATGCCGCAACTGATGCAGGTATCATGGTCGATCCATGCCTTGCCGGTGTCGGCATGTACATGTACGGCTCCTTTGGGGCAATTGTACTGGCAACTGCGGGCGGTACATCCCCGGCACAAGTCGGTGATTTCATAATTGATCTGTACGCAGGCCGAGCACGCTTCGTCTATAACACACATAATGTTATCTTTGGGCTTCCCGTTATTGGCACGGTCCATGGCGCGTGCGGCGTATTCGGATAGTGGGGTAAGCTCGTCAGTCTCATCGTCCATATCCAATCCCAGCAGAGGTAGGGATTTATATTTCCACACGGCGCGTTCCTTGTGTACGCAGCAACGCCCTGCATGTTTTGAACGTCGGGGGCTGAGTTCCAGGGGCAGACGGTCGGTCTTGCTTGTTGTCAGTTCTCCGTTTTTCCACAGTTTCACAAGCTCTGTCAGCAATCTGTGGCGTACAATCATAATGTTGTTCGTAAATGCCATATAGTTGTAAGGAGTTAGTTATTTAGGTATTGCAAAGATAGTGATAGTTTGCATTTTGTGAAAATATATAAAAAGTTTTTTTGTGCCATTATGTCAGAATAGGCTGTCAGATTTTGTTTTGGCACGCTTTTCGTAAACCATGTTATGTTCCGCTCCTGAAGGAATGGACGGATAACGTAAAAAATTTCAAAGTATAACATATAAAAATTAAGAACTATGAACATTAAACCATTAGCAGACAGGGTACTGATTCTTCCCGCTCCTGCAGAAGAAAAAACAATTGGTGGTATCATCATTCCTGATACAGCAAAGGAAAAACCAT
>ERZ778512.2224-NODE-2224-length-10870-cov-3.971429_pt1 | contig 10870 bp, 12 predicted proteins | sample MGYA00510346_ERZ778512 | MGnify/ENA primary metagenome ERZ778512 (study PRJEB29527, sample SAMN07138962) | mouse gut metagenome | material: feces | host: mouse | place: China:Nanjing | collected 2016-01-25 ...
GTAAATAATTATTTTGGCCTTCCTAAAATAAAAGTGATTTATTAAAGAATTTTATAATTGTTTTAGTAAATTAATAATTACACAATGCAGATTTTGACGGAGTATAGAACAAAATATATAATTAGGGATGTTTACTGCTTATTATAAATACAAATGAAATGGGGATTAACTACACATGTCAATGATTGAATTTCATAATGTGCAAAAATACTATGGTAAATTCCATGCATTAAAAGATATTAATTTAACAATTGATGCTGGCGAAACGGTTGTTTTAATCGGGCCATCTGGTTCGGGGAAAAGTAGCCTGATTCGAACAATCAATGGATTAGATCCAATTAGAGATGGTCAGTTAATTGTTAATGGTTTTGACCTTGCTGATAAGAAGACTAATGTTAATCTAATCAGAAAAGATGTCGGGATGGTCTTTCAACACTTTAACTTATATAACAATAAGAGTGTTATCGAAAACATCATGCTCGCACCACGAATCGTATTAAAACGCCCAGAAGACGAGAACCGTGAGTTAGCAATGAAACTGCTTGATAAAGTTGGCCTTGCAAATAAAGCTGAAAGTATGCCTGCTCAGCTATCTGGAGGGCAAAAACAACGAATTGCGATTGCCCGCAGTCTGGCCATGAAGCCTAAATGCCTCCTGTTCGATGAACCAACAAGTGCGCTCGATCCGGAAATGATTGATGATGTTTTAGACGTTATGAAAGATATCGCTAAAAACTCCAACATGACAATGTTAGTAGTGACCCACGAAATGGGCTTTGCACGGGCAGTTGCTGACCGGGTTATTTTTATGGCAGATGGACGGATCTTAGAAGACGATTCAACCGAAAAATTCTTTGGCGATCAGCCTTCTACAGAGCGTGCTCGTGAATTCATGAGTAAAATCAGTGGGCACTAAGGAGGCATAACAATGAAAAAGTATTGGCGATTAATTAGTCTTAGCGCCCTCCTCTTTATCACCCTCCTTACCCTTTCTGCCTGTGGTACCTCAATTGCAAAAAAAGATGTCCTGACTGAGGATATGCGTAGTCAACGAATTACCTGGGGAGTAAAAGCAGATACTCGTCTCTTTGGACTAGAAAATATCCGGACAGGGAAGCTAGAAGGATTTGAAATTGACCTCGCAACAGCTATTACAAAAAAGATCCTCGGCCCACAGGGAAAACCAATTTTTGTTCCTGTAACTAGCGGAACCCGGGTACCACTCCTAAAAAACGGTAATATTGATGCGATTATGGCAACCATGACGATCACTCCTGAGCGAGAAAAGCAAGTTGATTTTACCCATTCTTACTTTGATGCTGGTCAATCTCTCCTAGTTAAAAAGGGAAGTCCGATCAAAAACATCAGCGATTTAAACCGCCGAGGCGCTGTAATTCTTGGTGTTTCTGGATCAAATTCAGTTAAAAACGTTGCGAAGTTTGCTCCTAAAGCACGCGTCCTTCAATTATCTGACTACGCTCAAGCAATGACTGCCCTTAAATCCAAGCAGGGAGATGCCCTTACCACTGATAATGGGATCCTCTATGGGATGGCAGCTGAAAATCCAGGCTATGAAGTTGTCGGTGGTAACTTCACTAAAGAACCTTATGGAATCGCCGTTAACAAAAATCAAGCGCGATTCCGTAACAAATTAAACTGGGCGTTAAGAGAAGTTGAAAAGGATGGTACTTACAACCGTCTTCTTCTTAAATGGTTTGGGAATGTTAAAGGATTTAATTATCAGGAGATGAAACGCTAATGTTAAATTTAATTATAAATGAGTGGCATCCCCTTTTAACCGGCCTCTGGAATACTATTCTGTGTAGCCTTATCGCATTAATTGGGAGCCTCATTATCGGAACCTTTTTTGCTCTTCTCGAGATTTCGCAACACCGTGCTGTTAAAATAATTGGTCATGTCTATGTGGAAGTCTTTCGTAATATTCCATTATTGGTAATTACAATGGCTTTTTTCCTGATTATTCCAATGTATATTGTTAAAATTAATGGATTTACTGCGGGAACAATTGGCTTAACACTTTATACGTCCGCCTTTATTGCTGAGACCGTACGTGCTGGAATTAATTCAATTGATCTTGGCCAAATGGAAGGAGCCCTTGCCAATGGACTTACTTATGGACAAGCGATGCGCTACATTGTTTTACCACAAGCATTTCGCGTTGTTATTCCACCACTTGGCAATCAATTTATCAATTTGGTTAAAAACTCATCGGTCCTTGCCTTTGTCGCTGGCTTTGATCTTATGTACCAGGGAAATCTAATTGCAAACGATACCTTAGCAACTATGCCCACGTATTTCATTGTCGGGATCATGTACCTCATCATCACGCTTCCGTTGAGTTATTATATGCGACACCTTGAAAAGAAATTAGCCTAGGAGGGATGATCAATGCAAAACTTTATTGACGCGTATTCATGGATTAATATCCGTTTCCTCCTAGAAGGACTTTGGATTACAATTGAAGTTTCCGTAATTTCAATTATAATCAGCTTTATCTTGGGAACTTTTCTCGGAATTATTCGTTACGCTAACATCAAATACTTGTCAGCAATTGTAGGATTCATTATCGATATTATCCGTAATCTTCCTCTCCTGCTAATAATTTTCTTCACCTACTTTGGCCTCCCCAATATCGGAATTAAACCAGAAATTATTCCTGCTGCAATTATGGCGCTTTCAATTTTCGAATCGGCAATGGTTGCTGAAATCGTTCGCTCAGGGATAAATTCGATTGATTACGGACAAACGGAAGGGGCATTAGCTAATGGATTAACTAAGTGGCAAGCATTACGAATTATTGTCTTACCACAGGCGATCAAGAATATGATGCCGGCCCTCGTTAGTCAGTTCATTTCATTAGTTAAGGATACATCACTAGCAACAATCATCGTCTTGCCAGAGTTAATGTATCACGCCCAGATTATCTATGGTCAAAACACAAATTATATTATTCCGATGTTCGTTGCGTTAGCAGTCCTCTACTTTATTGTCTGCTACTCATTATCATTGGTTGCACGTTATTTGCATAAACACATTGCCTAAACATTAAAAATGGCGAGACTAGAAAATTTTTCTAATCTCGCCATTTTTTAATACTGAATCATAAAATCAAACCGTTGATGCTCTCCCGTTAAGCGATTAACATGTCGTTCCATCACTTGACGTCGTTGTCCAAACATCATCCAAACGGTGATCCCAATAAATACTATTAATTCAATTCCTGTTCCAATCCAATCTTGAACTGTTACTTTTCCAGTCATCAATGTTGAATCAGAAGCGATAAATGCTGTCCAATCTAATAGGAAGTGCATTACCATTGCTAACCATAATTGACCAGTATAAACATAAACGGTTGCAAAAAATAGTCCAATTCCTGCCGCACTAACTGCTTGTAAAACAGTCATCGACCATTCTTGAGGCCCATAGTTAGTAAGATGAACAACTCCAAATAAAATTGAGCTAGTTGCTAGCGCTAACGGAAGTCGTTGTTTGACATTGCGCCAAGCATAGAACAAGATACCAAGGATAGCGAAACGGAACAAGGTCTCTTCCATTACCGCAGCCTCAAATGCTGAAAGGGTAAAATCCCAATTAGCACGATGAAGGCTTGGCATTTTTCCCGTATTTAAAACTGTAAAGATGGCATCAACAACAACTAATCCTGCAAATATCAACCAATTAAAATCACCACTCCAATGTGGCTTTAATCCTGGCCATGATAAGTGCCATGTCCGCATTACTGTTGTCGTAAGAATAAAGAAGGCAACTGCACCAACTGCCCCAGTAGATAATGCTAATAATAAGAAGTGATTATCAACCAGGTCTGTTGGCAAGGCAATCAATGGCGTAAAGACCACCTGAGCTAACCAAGCGATAAAGATTAGTCGTTCAATGCTCCAATGCATGAGTTCACCAATTACGCTTGCGAATGGCGCAAACATAATAAAGTAATAAAAAATCATCATTGTTACAACGCCTCGGGATGGTAAATGTAATAAAACAATAATTTCGCGCACCATTACATCCCAAGCAAATACTAAAATTATCGGCTGAGTAATTACTTGTAGCCATGCATTTAATTTTTTAACCAACAAAGGCATATTAGGTAAGAGTTCAAAGACTAAACCAATTCCTAAAATAATAACCATGATCAATAATGCCAGTGCAACCGTCTGGCGATTAAATTCGTAATTACGAATCATCATCATCGCTAAAATGACCAAGGTTGCCCCAATTTGAACCCGGTACCAGATCCTTAAATAATCGTTTCCGGTCATTTTTCCTCATCCTCTCTGGGAAATCTAAAATAATTGCTAAGTATGATCATACCAAACAATCTCCCTAGTTTTAAGAACAAATCTTCTTTTTTTAGTTTAAACCACAAAAGAACTTGCAGGCAAAAAAACCGCAAGTTCTTTTATTGTTTATTTTGTGTTTCCAGTTGCAACCGGTTGTTTCTCTTTACCATTCTTCTTTTTAGAATGTTGCTGAGATTTCCGATGGGAATGATTATTTTGTCGTTCGCTTTTATGTGCTTGATTATTTTTATTGTTTGGTCGACGATAGTGCTGATTTTCTGAACGATTATTGCCATTCAAGATTGTCACCATCGGAATAATCACAGGACGACGACCAGTGCGATCATAAAGCAATTTTTGCAAACGACTGATAATTGTCCGATTCAATACTCGTTGATCAACGTGTTTGTGATTCTTAAATGTATTAAGGATTGCCCAAAATACTTCATGATTGGCTGCCTTAATCAGCTCTTGTGATTCATGCATATAAACAAAGCCACGAGAAACAATATCAGGCCCCGCAACAATTTGATAATCCTTTAAGTCGACAACCGCAATCGCTGTTACGACACCTTCTTCTGAAAGCAAGCGTCGTTCGCGAATTTCTGGATTTCCAACCGTATCTCCCGCATCACGACCATCAATATAAACATCACTAACACTATCAATATGGTCCGCCACTCGACAAGAGTCTTTCGTAAGAGCTAAAACATCCCCATTTGCAAGGACAAAGCTATTTTCCTCTGGCACACCAGTCATCTCAGCTAACTTGGTGTGGATTTTTTGCATTCGGTATTCACCGTGAACTGGAGCGAAGAACTTAGGCTTCATTAACCGTAGCATAAATTCTTCATCGACTTGACCACCGTGTCCTGATGTGTGGATATTATTAACATATCCATGAATTACGTTAGCCCCGCTTTCTTCAAGCTTATTGATAAGGGCATTAACGCTAGTGGTATTTCCTGGAATTGGGTTACTAGAAAAGACAACTGTATCTTCTGGCTGAATAGTAATTTGGCGGTGAGTACCATTAGCAATTCGACTAAGGGCTGCCATTGGTTCACCCTGCGATCCAGTACACATGATCAATACTTTCTCTGGTGGATAATTGTTAATTTCATTTTGGTCAATAAGGGAATCTTTCGGAATGTTAAGGTAACCTAACTCTTGACCAGCAGTGATTGCATTTTCCATACTGCGACCAAAAACCGCAATCTTTCGGCCTTGCGCAATCGCGGCATCAGATGCTTCACGCAACCGATAAACATTAGATGCAAATGAAGCAAAGATAATGCGTCCCTTAATTCGTTCAAAGATCCGGCGAATATGGATATCAACCCAGCGTTCAGACTTTGTAAATTCTGGTCGTTCAGCGTTTGTACTATCTGACGTTAGGAGGAGAACCCCATCATCCCCTAACTTAGCCATCTGTTGAAGATTAGGACCTGGTAAATTACCAACTGGTGTTAAATCAAACTTAAAGTCCCCAGTCTGGACAATTGTTCCTTGAGGAGTATGAACGGCCACCCCTAATGTATCAGGAATTGAGTGGGTCGTTCTGAAGAAGCTCACCCACAACTTCTTAAAATGAACTTCATCGAATTCATTAATTTCATGCAATTCTGCATTTCTTAGCAAGTGTTTTTCTTCTAACTTGCCCTTAATTAATGACATTGCAAAAGGCCCTGCATAAATAGGCGCATTGACCTTTTGTAAGAAGAATGGTAATCCTCCAATGTGATCTTCATGACCGTGAGTAATAAAGATTCCCTTAATCTTATCTTTATTTTCAATGAGGTAATCATAATTTTGAATTACGTAATCTACCCCTAGCAATTCATCTTCCGGGAATAAAACCCCACAGTCAATAACAATAATTTCATCTTGGAATTGTACACAATACATATTTTTACCAATTTCACCAAGACCACCCATGGCGTAAAAGGCAACTTCATTGTTTTTAATCTTTAATTTTGTCATAATACCTTTCCTTTTATAGATTTTTATCATGTTAATTAACGGAATTTAAGTAAGCCAAAAGAACCGCTTTGTTCTGACAAGGTCGGTTATTGATATTAATTTTATTATTGGCACTTAATCTTAATTATTTAATCCGTACGTAAAACTAACTATTATTTTACCACATCTACAAAATTGAAGGTAGTAATTACCTAATTCTTTGATTAAAAAAGAAGGTGGGAGAAAGTATTTATCTTTACTCCACCTTCTTAATTTAATAATAAGGTTATTTCCCATTGATTACTTGACTAATCTTCTTCTGGTAACCGTTCCTCTTTTTGTTCCCAGGCCTTCATCCAGTCAATAACTGGTTCCCCGTCTTCTTGAAATTTAACATTGGGCAACGCGGTTAAAATTTTTTGATAAGCTGGCTTACTTAGCCGCGTGCTTACATTAACTAATTCTTGATGCCCCATAAAATCATTATCACGCAAGATTTGATTAATCGTAGCCATTAGTTCATTAGATACTTGTGAACTAAGAATCTCTAAACTACCTTTGCGATATTGATCAACATAAAAATTAATAAAGGAATTAAGTGCCACTTCCTTAGCATCTGTACTTAATTCACTATAGCTTAAACCTGTTGTAGCCAATTGTTACTCTTCCCTTCTCAAATTAATTTACTTTGGTTATCCTCTACATTCTAACCTTAACACAAAGTTTATTATCCGTTAATTTTCTTTATGATCCCGAATACGAAGACTAGTCTTATCACTATCAATCACTGCATATACTTCTTTTGTGGAATCTTCAGCTAATGGGCCCAGCTTAACTTCTCCACTATCTTCCCCGGTTTGTTCTACTTCTTTGATGCCATCAGTAATAAAACGAGTAAAAATCTTATGAAGCTCACGCCGTTTTCGTTCCTTTTTTACAGCCATCGCTAAAGTAAAACCTTGATCCAAAAATACTTTAATCGTTAATACCTGAAAAATTGTTGGAAAACTAAAATAGTGATTTTTATTCTGCTCATCTTGTTCCGATTTAATATAACCCTTTTTCTCCCAGTATCTTAGTTGACTAGTAGAGACACCAGTTACACGTGCTACTTCACTCATACTAATCTTTAATTGTTTACTAGCGATCATTTTTCTAATTTTTTCAGAAAGCGGATCCATTATTTTCCTCCAAAGTGTATATTTCAATCATAAATTACCAAAAATTCGATATCTTTGTCAAATAATTTGACAAAGATATCGAATAGTATTATATTTTTCACATTGTAAAAAACGTAAAGGGGGATTCTATTAGTGAATCAAGAGCAACAACCTGTTGATATTAATGGTCAAACTTATAATCGTTCCTTAATGATCTTGGTCCTATTAATTGGAGCTTTTTGTACCATTTTAAACCAAACTATTCTTTCAACAGCCTTTCCTGCATTAATGGATGCTTTTAATATTAGTACTGCCACCGTTCAGTGGTTAACTACTGGTTTCTTAATGGTTAATGGGATTATGATCCCCGTAAGTGCCTATTTAACCAGTCGTTTTAATACTAAAAGTCTTTTTATCATTGCTATGTCAACCTTTGAAGTTGGGACAATCTTAGCATGGATTGCTCCATCGTTTGCCGTTTTATTAGCCGGTCGTCTTATCCAAGCGGTCGGAGTAGGAATTAACATGCCCCTAATGCAAAATATTATGCTGACTGTTTATCCTCCTGAGAAACGTGGCGCCGCGATGGGAGTAAACGGCTTAGTTATTGGATTAGCCCCAGCAATCGGGCCCGCTCTATCTGGATGGGTTATCGATAGTTATAGCTGGCGGTGGCTTTTCGGAATGATCGCCCCCATTACTGCTTTAGTTATCATTGTTAGTTTTTTTGCAGTTAAAAATGTTATTCCTAATAAAAAGCTGCATCTTGACTGGCTTTCTGTTGTTATTTCAACATTAGGATTTGGGAGCATGCTTTATGGATTCTCAAGTGTCGGTAATAAGGGTTGGACAGATCCAGTTGTTCTTTCAACCATTATCATTGGGGTGATTTTAGTTGGAATTCTAATCATGCGTCAAAACAAGCTAGACGATCCGTTCCTTGAATTCAAGGTCTTCGAAAGCAAAGAATTCTCCCTCGCAACCATCCTTAGTTCAATTGTAATGATGGCAATGGTTGGGGTGGAATTCGTCATTCCTCTTTACCTTCAAATTATTCATGGAATGTCCGCCTTCCATTCAGGTCTTACCCTTTTATTTGGGGCTCTTTTCATGGGAATCATGAGCCCAATCACTGGGAATTTATTTGACCGTCATGGTGCTAAACGCTTAGCCTTTACGGGAATGTTTATCTTAACTGTTGGAACAATTCCTTTTGCCTTTATTACTCGTGATACCCCAACTATTTATATTGTCTTCTTATATGCAGTCCGAATGTTTGGTATTTCAATGGTAATGATGCCAGTTACTACGGCGGGAATGAATTCTCTTCCTTACAATTTAATCTCGCACGGTACAGCTGTTAACAATACCATTCGCCAAGTCGCTACTTCTGTGGGAACAGCAATCATGATCTCTGTTTTGACAAATATTACCAATAGCAATCGACCTGCTCATTCACTGCTGACACAATCCCCATTGCAATATAAAGCCAAGATGTTTAATGCTACTTTGATGGGGTACCATGCAGCATTCTGGTTTGCAATCGCCTTCTCACTCATTGGTTTATTCCTTACATTCTTTGTTACAAGTGGTAATGGAATTCACCTCCGCCTTGATAGCGAAGACATTGTAGAACCAACTGATAAAGGAGGGATGAAGTAATGGTTATTATTCTAACTTTTCTAGGAGCACTTGCCTTTTTTGCTTGCATGATGTTTATTCAGCAAAAAGAACTGCGAATTATTTTAGCTACACTCACGGGAATTATTTTTGTGGGCTCAACTCTCTTGATGACACTAAATTACAGTCACCATTTTGGAATGCAAAAAGTTACGACAACAACCACCAAGCGGATTTACTCTGCTTCAAATTCCTCAATGCCTCTAGCAATTTATCAAGCTGTTGGTAAAAGCGGTCGCGACGATGTTTATATTTATAACACCAAAGTTAAACAAAAAACGCCTAATCATACCCAAGCAAATGAATATACGACTAGCCGGATTAAATGGACTAACGACACTACTCCTCGGCTCGTAACAACTGAGACACGTTGGCAATATCGTAATAATTTTTATAAAGTCCTATATGCATGGTCAGGAATGGACAATACATTGGTTAAGCGAACTAATGCGTTAGAATATCCACGAACGTATGTTAAACTCACAACGGATCAAGCTGCGAAACTTGCCAGAGTTGCTAAATCTGCTACAGGAGCCCAATTACAAGCGCAAGCAGCAGAACATGGGCGCGCTAAAAGTTCAAACAGCAATGGCCAAAAATCCTAACATGACTGCTAAGCAAATCCAAGAAGTATCAGCACAAGCAGAACAAGAATTTCAGGCCCAAAGCGTTAAACAAATTTTAAAACAAGTTAAGTAAAAAATAGAGACTAAGAGAAAAAACAATCTCCTAGTCTCTATTTTGTATTTAATCTAATTCAAAAATACTGGTGGCAATTCTGAGGTAAATGTCCTTTGTTTAAGGGTAAAGGGATCGTTAAAGCTAATTTTACTTGCATGAAGCAACTGATGATCATACTTACTAGTATCGCCGCCATAAAGATGGTCACCAATTAGGGGATGACCAATAGCGGCAAAGTGAACCCTGATCTGGTGTGTGCGTCCAGTGTGAAGTCTTACCCGTACTCGTGTCCACTTTGCATCTCGTTCTTCAACCCAATACTCGGTCAAAGCTCGTTGCCCATTCTCGTCAATTACCCGTGCAGCCTGCCCATCCTTTCTTCCAATCGGCTTGTTAATCTCGCCATGTTCGTCCATAATTTGTCCTTCTACTAAAGCGGTATATTCCTTCAGCATTTGATGTTGCTGCACTTGCTGACTGATCATACTGGAGGCAATATGATGCTTAGCGATAAGAAGTAATCCCCCCGTAAAGCGATCCAGTCGTGTAATTAAATGAGGGCGGAGATCTACAGAATTATTTGCGATTAAGTATCCCTTTACCCGATTTAAAACTGTATCATTTTGAACAGTTGGTCCTGGAATAGAAGTCACACCTGCTGGCTTATCTATTACCAACCAATTATCATCTTCATAAACAACATTTAAGGGATCATTACTAATTCTAACAGTATCATCAGCTAACTCTGGCTGCGCCTTAATGGTTAAAGGCTGATTAGGAAGAATCTGGGTTGTTGGCCGTACCTTCCGATGATCAACAAGAAATTCTCCTTCACCGTTTTTAAGATCGTTAAATAAACGGTGCCCCATCCCCAATGACTGAAGATACTTCTTTATTTTAATCGGTTCGGTTCCTCGGTACATCCACGTATTTTCCATCTTAATTTCCTCCATCAACATTGCAAAAGATACAAAAAAAGAGCTGATGACCTAAATCACAGCTCCTTAATATTGAACGGTCCGTACGAGACTCGAACTCGTGATCTCATCCGTGACAGGGATGCGTCCT
>ERZ778512.2231-NODE-2231-length-10842-cov-4.816168_pt1 | contig 10842 bp, 7 predicted proteins | sample MGYA00510346_ERZ778512 | MGnify/ENA primary metagenome ERZ778512 (study PRJEB29527, sample SAMN07138962) | mouse gut metagenome | material: feces | host: mouse | place: China:Nanjing | collected 2016-01-25 ...
TTTACATAAATCATCTTTTATTTTTATAAAATGCTTCTATATCTTCTATTGACTCACATACTTTATTTATCAATCTATTATAAGCAATAACATCTTCTAACCATCTTATTATACTAGAAAAAATCAAAGAAATTCCTAATAAAATAATATATGAAATAATAAAATGTGGCATCTCATAAATGAAATCACGCAAATATAACAAAATAAATGCATGAATAATATAAATATATGCTGAGTTCCTGCCCATAAAAATCAACACATTGCGTACTATTGGAATATAAACAATATATTTTATACAAAACACTATAATTTCTAATGGGTATAAACAAAAATGGAACTCCCAAAATATCTCCATTGGTAATTTTCTATAAAACTTGTATCCAATTAATAATATTATTAGCTCTATTATAGCGCAAAATACCCCTATCCCGTTTTTATTTTGTTTATTATTTAACCATTTAAAAATAATTTCATATTTTGCAAAAATCATACCAGAAACAAAAGCTAAAACAAAAGAATAAGCAGACATGCCGCCCAAATAACCAATACCCAATACTCTTGGAATTGCTATTATTATCAATACAATTGATAATATTTTATCCTCATATGTAACAATAAGAGGTACAAGAAAAATAAACACTACACCTGCACTCATATACCACCAATTTACATTTAATGTTGGTGTTCCAAATAAATTCGCACATCCAAAAAACTCAATAACCATATTGGCAATTCCTCTATATAAGCCATCACCAAAATATTGTTTTATCGTATATCCATCAATAGCTTGACATATTCCCCAACACAATAACACAATTCCCCAAAAAGAAGATAATAATTTAATTTCTCTTTTAATAACCCATTTTGCTGAAGACATTGTGGTTGATTTATAATTCAAATATAATCCATATCCTGATACAAATGCAAATAATGAAACACATATTTTAAACATCGTAGCTAAATTACATATATTTACTTCTGGAAACGGGAAATATGAAATATTATAATCTGTATGTACACTTAAACCATTTCGAAATAAATGATGAAATAACATCATTAATATTGCAATTCCCTTTATAGCAAAACTAGTATCTAAATCAAGCTTTTTTGACTTCATATAACTTTACTTCCTTCCATTATGAATATAAAAAAGTGATAAAATGCATATTATATTTATTTGTAAATGAATAATTACAATTTTATAATTTCTTCGTACACTCTTTTGCAATTGTCTTTATCATTATACGGAAAGGTTCTCTCTATTCTATCCCTGTACATTGCTTTTAGCTTACATCCATTTTCCATATATTCTATAATCCGATTAATCAATGCTTCTGCTGTATATTCTACCTCACCAAAGCCATCTTTTTCATAGTCAAAATATCCTTTCTCATAAGTATGATTACCTGAGAAAAATTCTTCTACATCCTGCTGATAATAAATCACTGGCTTTCTAAGATATGCAAAATCAAAAACTGTAGATGAATAATCTGTAATTATTAATTTTGAATCTGCAAACAAATCTCTATATCTAGTATTTCTATCAAGTATCTCAATATTTTCATTACAATTAAAATATTCAATACATTCCCTAGGCATTGTTGGATGCAACATTAATTTAATCTTATACTCATATTTCTCTGAAGCTTCCTTTAATCTACAATCAGAAAACACTTTTTGGTACATCTGGCAATATAAGCTATTTTCAAATCCGCCTTTTAGGACTCTTGAATCTGTTTGAACATTGATATTTCCTGCTAAATAAGAACGCCAAGTAGGCATAAATGTAATTATATTTCTATCTTTAGAATTATCATAGAGATAGTCATATCTCGGAAAACCAGTACATTTAACTTGTCTTTCATCATAATAATATGCATAATCCAATATAGATTGATACTCCATATTAGTAACCGTTATAAATAAACTGATATTTTTATTTGCTCTTGCCAACCAACGGCTTAAATTATCTTTAGTAACACCATGCTGTAAAAATACAAATTTTTGAAAATGTTGTATATCCTTATATAGATACGACAAATCATAAAACCTATTGAAAATATAATCCTCTCCCTGTGAAGATATTATCTTATCACATAAAAGAGATAATATTTTATGCTTTGTTGTTTTAAATGATACAACTTTACCTATTTTACGCAACCGCTCGTAGTCTTCAGAATCTTTATTTATAACAAAATATGTATCTATATCTTGTTTTTTTCCAATGGTATTCATATAAGTAAAAAAAGCTTCTCCATTGTCATCTGCCTTAGTAAGTCTATCACTTATCAGCCATAATTCCTTTTTCTTAAAATACTTCAATACATGATAAATATTTCTGGCTACCCATCCTCTTTGAAGCATCTTATTTTTTTTAGATAATATTTCTTTTTGAAAAATTTTTTCACATTTTTTTACCTTTCTTGCATCTGGTTTTTTTGTTAATTTTAATCGTCTACCAGAATAAGATAATATCATATTTTCTTGATATAAATAACAATATTTTAATTTTGTTGATAATGGAAAAAATTTCCCAAATACAATATTTCTACATATGATATCTGTACCTTTATAACGCAAACATAAAATTAGTTCTGAACTTTCGGGTAATTCATCACGTTTTATTCTAAATCTAAATCCTTTTGCTTCTGTTATTACTTCATCCATACAAAGAGTTTGCTTTTCTTCTCTTTCAAGAATTTCTGCCTTATACTCAATTAATATTTCTTCGTTTTTTTCCTTAAATACAATTTCAATATCATCTAGTTCAATAAAATATCTAACATATCCTTCAATAACCACTTCTTCTGGGAAAATATTAGCAAATTCAAAAACCATAGTATATGAACTTGCGTATGCAGAAGAAATATCTTCAATGCAAATCTTTAAATCGTTTGGACAAATAACCAATTCTTGTTTATTTTTATTTTCTTCTTTTAATAACAAAATCGCCATTTTATAATTATTGCCAATATTCTTCTGTTCAAGAATTATATTATTATCAATATATTGAATGGTTTCCCTTAAAAGTTGCTTATATTTTAATGCTTCAGTTTCCGTAAGAACATTTGGTTCAATTAATAAATTTCTATTCAAACGCCATTGCAAATCATACATACAAGTGTATTGTATAAACTGAGGTATATATCCTTTTTTTTCTTTTGCATTTTTCAGAGAATATAAAATAAATTTCTCCATATACGGAACATAATATGCAACTTTCTTTCTTCCTTGATCAATCGCTGAATCACCTGTGTCACGCTTTCTATAGAAATAGTTTGTCCCACATAATAATCCATACCGCATTTTTTCTAACAATATATCTACCACAAGTTGTCCGTCTTCTGCATAAGCCAAATCTGGGTCAAAACGCCTTTCAAAAAAACATTCTCTTTTTACCAAAGCTCCACTTATTGATAACTGTATGCAAGTATGCTCTTGTCTTAAATCAACTAATCGCGTCTTCTTAAACCTATAATTTAATGGATGTCCACCACCCTTTGCCCCAAAAAAACTCAGTCTTATCGCTACTAAATCAATCCATTCCTCATTAGCTTTCAAATAATCATACATTTTCTCTAATGCATTATTTCTTAACTTATCATCTGCGTCTGTAAAATTAATATATTCTCCTTCAACATACTTTAATCCCTCATTTCTTGCAGAAGAAACCCCACCATTCTCTTTATGTATTACCACTATATTATTTGGATATTGCATTGCATACTGATCACAAATATCTCCTGAACTATCTGTCGCTCCATCATCCACCAATATCAATTGTACATTTTCAAATCCAATTGTCTGCTCAATAATACTATCTATCATTTCTGCCAAGTATTCTTCTACATTATAGACCGCTGTTACAATTGATACTTTATATCTTGTTGTTTCTTCCATAGCACTCTCTTCTCCTACTTCGTTTTTATACAATCCTACAATTCCCTAATTCCCTCATAAACTCGCCTACAATTCCCCCTATCACAAAAAGGAAATGTTTTCTCAATCCGTTTACGATAAACATCTTTTAACTGGCATCCATTTTCCATATACACAATCATCCGCTTCACCAACGCTTCTGCTGTATATTCGACTTCTCCAAAGCCATCATTCTCATAATCGAAGTACCCTTTTCGATATACGTGATTTCCATAGAAGAACTCGTCTACATCTTGTTGATAATAGAGTACTGGTTTCTTTAGATATGCAAAGTCAAAAACTGCTGATGAATAATCGGTAATAATTAACTTCGAATCTGCATATAAATCTCTATATCGTGTATTCTTGTCCAATATTTCCAGCCTTTTATCACAATGGAAATATGGGATGCATTCTCTTGGCATAGCTGGATGCAGCATTAACTTTATTTGATACCCCAATTTTTTTGCTGTCTCAAACAGCTTACTGTCTGACAACACTTGACGATACATTTTGCAATAAGAACTGTTTTCAAATCCTTTGACTAATGTTCTTGAATCTGTATGGTCGTCAAAATTTTGTGTTAAATAAAGCCGCCATGTCGGCATAAAAGTAATAATGTTCTTTTCCTGCTTGCTATGATAAAGATAATCATACCGCGGAAATCCTGTGCATTTTACCTGTTTTTCAGTATAGCCATATGGATACTGAAAGATTGATTGGTATTCCATGTTGGTAGCTGTTACAAACAAGCTGATATTAGTTTCTGTTTTTTTCAGCCATTTACTGGAATCATCTTTTGTTATTCCATGCTGTAAAAATACAAACTTCTGTCGGTGCTGTATATCCCCGAACAAATACGACAAATCAAAAAAACGATTATATACATATTCATCTCCCTGTGATGATATCTTTTTATCACACAAAAGGGATAATATTTTATGTTTTGTCGTATGATAAGGCACTACCTTGCCAATTTTACTTAGCCGCTTATAATCTTTCGCGTTTTTATCCAATACAAAATATGTGTCTATATTGTGATTTTTACCGATTGTATTCATATAAGTAAAAAATGCTTCACCATTGTCATCTGCTTTGGACAGTCTATCACTAATTAGCCAAAGTTCGTTTCGTTTTAATGGCTTTAACATCATATACATTTTCCTTGCAACCCAGCCACGATATACTTTCTTATCTTTTTTTGACAGCATTTCTCTTTGAAATCTTCTCTCGCATCTTCTTATAATGCGCATATCAGAAGTTTTCAATAAGCACAACATATTTTCTGAATATGTCAGTAACAATTCATCTTCGTATATGTAGCTTTTCTTTAGCCGATTGGATAGTGGAAAAAATTTCCCAAACCAAATATATTTCATTGCAATTTCATTTTGTTGACTGTGAAGGAAAAATTGAAATTTTACATCGCCAGGCAATACATTACACTTTATGCAAAAACGGAAACCGATGGACTTCTCATCTTGAAAGAATCCTTCGTCTTCTTTATTTTTTCGTTCAGCCTTGTATTGTGCAATACATTGATTTTGTTTTATCACTTTCAATATAATATCGGATTCAATTAGACTGGAACAACATTTTAGAGTTCCTTCTATTATAATATCTTGCGCTGTAAATTCTATAAATTCACAAAACAATCTATTGTTTGAATCTTGATGTTCCTTTTTTAAGGATAAAATTTCCAACTTGCATTGATTATTCATATATCTTTGTTCCCAAATAATCTTATCCTTAATATATTGTAATGCTTTTAAGATTAATTTTTTGTATTCCTGTATTTCTTCGCTTTTAAGTACTCCTTGTTCTACAATTGGGGTTCTGTTAAAACGCCATTGTAAATCATACATACATGTGTATTGAACAAAACGTGGAATGTATTTTTTCTTGAGATTAGCATTTTTGATTGAATGTAATATAAATTTCTTTATATATGGAAGGTAATAATTGTACTTACTTCTTCCCAAATCAATTGCTGAATCTTCTGTATCACGTTTTCTATATAAATAGCTTGTTCCACATACAATTCCATATCGCATCTTTTCCAACAGTATATCTATTACAAGCTGTGCATCTTCTGCATACGATAATTCTTTATCAAAATATCTATTATGAAAACATTCCTTTTTTACAAGAGTACTATTTATTGCTAATTGTATATAATCATACTGCTTTTCCAAATCTACAATTTTTGTCTGTTTAAACTTATAATCTAATGGATGCGTTCCACTGCTGCCATAATACTTCATTGGTATCGCAACAATATCTATCTTGTCCTTATTCTTTTCCAGATATTGATACATCTTCTCCAATGCATTCTTTTCCAGCATATCATCTGCATCTGTAAAATTGATATATTCTCCTATAACGTATTTTAACCCTTCATTTCTTGCCGAGGAAACACCTCCGTTGTCCTTGTGTATTACTTTTATATTCTCTGGATATTGTGTAGCATATTTATCACAAATCTTTCCCGAATGGTCTTGCGAACCATCATCTACTAATATAAGTTGTATATTTTTCAATCCAATCGTCTGAGAAAGAATACTTTCTATCATTTCTCCTAAATATTCTTCTACATTGTATACTGCTGTCACAACGGATATTTTATATTGCTTTCTTTCTTCCATAACAATCCTCATGCTGCTGATATTAAAGTAGACAAGTTTTTCTTGCTTTGTTTATCTTGTACCTTTGTACCATTCGAATAGGTATTGTAATTACCCAATGACGAATTTCATGAAATACAATCATTTCATAAAGTCGTCGCAGTATATTTAAGTGATTTTCTGAGATAAGTATCTCTTGATATAATCCTAATGTTTGTTTTGCTAAATATGCATTATATTCTCTATAGGGCAATCTCATATAGTTATCTGCATTTTGAGAACCTTGGTAAGCTAAAAATCGTTTACATAGATATTTGTACTCTCTTGGCAAATCTGAAATATAATTCTCTGCCCCTAACTCTACAAGATAGCCTTGAATCGCCAAAATTTTATTTTTTCTGGAATCAGAAATTCTTTGCTGTTTTTGGTTTACCAGTCCTCCATAATCCTGTAATATCCATAATGTATATTCTTTGTTATATTCACTTTTGTATTTTTCTCTTTTTTTGTCCATTATTATTTGCAATAATTGAAAATTACTTTCTTCTGCTTTTTGTTGCCGTTCACATTGATTCATTGCAGAACTGCTTCTTTTTATATCGTAATGATATAGCTTTTCCCTAACAAAACATATGTTTTTAGCTGTACCAAATGCTTCAAATTGCAGCAACTGATCCTCTCCAATTTGTACCGATTCATCAAAGCAGATTTTATACTGATTCAAAAATTCTCTATTATAAAATTTATTTCCTATATAGGGTCTGCTTCCATGCTCATAAAACAATGCCTTTATTCCATTGCCACGATATATTACATTCCTTGTTGGTGTACAGTCAAAGATACTTCTTTTATCACTGCTTGGTTCTACGGTTGGCCATATTCCATATGCTACTATCTGTGCTTGATATCGTTCTGCTGTATTGTATAATTGTTTTAATGCATATCGTTCTATCCAGTCATCCGCATCTACAAATGCGATATACTTTCCTTTTGCCGCCTGTATCCCTGCGTTTCGGGCCGCCGATACTCCTGTATTTGTCTTCTCTATTACCGTTACTCTGCTGTCCTTTTGTTCATAGGCAAGCAGTTTCTGATAGGAAGTATCTTCCTTTTCACAAATACATAGAATTTCAATATTGGTCAAAGTCTGCTTTATCAGACTTCTTATGCATCTGTCAATATATTTTTCTACACGATACACCGGAACAATTACCGATACTTTACATCCTGCTTTATTCGCCATTTTTTACATCCTATTATTGGTTCATAAATTTTAGATAGTTGTCCAATACCTTTTTGGGTTCTCCAATTTCCTTCATTTCACCGTCATGAATCCACATCACCCTGTCACACAAACTTTTCAGTGTGTCAATACTATGTGACACAATAATAACAGTCCTATCCCTATCATTAATCAACTCTTTCATCTTATTCAAACTTTTCTTCTTAAAACGTTCATCCCCCACGCTTAGTACTTCATCCACCAGCATAATATCCGTTTCCAGCATTGCGGTAATCGCAAACGCCAGTTTGGAGTGCATGCCGCTGGAATAGGTTCTTACGGGTCGGTCAATAAAATCGCCAATCTCGGCAAATTCAATAATTTCCTCCATTTTGTCTTGTATCTGCTTTTCGCTGAATCCTAGAAGCATTCCTGATAGGGAAATATTATCGCGTCCTGTAAGGTTGTCCTTAAAACCGACGCCCAACGCCATTAGAGAAACCGTATGACCTTTTAGGTCAATGGTGCCGCTGTTTGGTGAAAATACGCCTGCGATTGCACGCAGCAGCGTGGATTTTCCGCTGCCGTTTCTTCCTATAATACCAAGTATTCCGCCTTTTTCTACTGTAAATGACACATCTTTTACTGCCTCAAACACTTCTTCGTGCGTGTGTTTCTGAAACAGATTGTGGCGGACTGTGACATTTTTCATAATTCTATAGTTAATACATACATTTTTTGCTTCTACTACAATCTCTTTCTCTTCCATTAAATCACCTTTACATACGCGTTTTCATTGCGATAAATCGTGTATACTCCCAGTGCTGCTAATACAATGGATACCATTGCCCACATAATCAGCAAGTCTATCTGCGGCGCTTTGCAATACAAAACTGCATTTCTCATAGATGCAATGCAGTAAGCGACGGGATTAAATTGTTCCAGAAGTTCCCCAAACGGCGCTGGAATCCGGTTTCCTACCGAATAAAACGTTCCTGTAAAGTACATCAGCATACTCAGCACAATTCCAACAATATAGGATAGGTCGTTGACATATACGCCAAAGTGCATTAAAATCGTGCCCAATCCAAATGTAAATAAGAAAAATACAATCATAATCGGAACAATATATAGGATGTTCACCGATATCGGAACGCGGAATACGATCATCATAATAACAACAATTGCAAAGGATACCAGCATTTTAAAGCCATTGACCAGCATACGGGCAAAATACAATATAAATTTCGGCAAATATATCTTTGAAATAATGCCTTTATTCGCCCGCACAATATTGACACTGACATTCATGCCTCTTGAAAAAAATGTCCACATCGCCAATCCCGAAAAAATAAACACAGGAAAGAACTGCTCCGATGCCTTAAATACTACACCGAATATTAATGTATATATCAGCATCATACAAAATGGCTCAATCAGCCACCACAACCAATCCAAATAGGCGTTTGCCACTTCCGAACGCAAATCCGCTTTCGCGGAACGCACTGCATATTGAAAGTATTTTCGTATATCGTTTTGAAAACGAAGCAGATACATTTTTAGTTTTTGGCTGGTTATGTCTTTTTCCACTGCCAGGCATACTGCAAAGGCGATGCAAAATGACATCACGCATCCCAACAGTGTAAATTCTATTTTGTGTGATATCGTCATATGTGCTATGCCTGTTCCTTTAATGCCTCGCATCCATGCAATGCCATACATTAATGCGCCTATGATTACACCATAGAGAAAGAAAAAGGAGAGTTTTCTAAGAAACGTCAGCTTCCCATGACAAATGTAATTATGTACGAATAGGGCAAATAGTGTAGGTATTAATATTATGGCACTATTGAGAATATACATTCGTTAGCTCCTTTCCTTTTTTCATTTGGGTCTTTGATATGCCCACAAGCATTCTAACATAGTTTTCACGTAAATGCGACTATTTTATTAAAATTATTGCATTTTTTCGTATCCAATTATTACCGTGTATTACCTAAACTATATTACCATAGCTATTTATTTTTTTCAATCTGCTTATTCTGCAAAAATCTGTAGGTTCCTTATGATACTCAAAAACGCTTAGATTTTTCTTCCTTATTTAATAGAATATATGATTAATCGCTTCCTTTTTCTTGAATTTTAAAAACATATGTGTTACATTTTTAATAATATATAAACATCAAAAACTTATTGGGATAGGGACTTCGATTCAGCAGCACTAATATCAAGGAAAGGAAGTGTTATTATGGCATTACCGCAGCCAAACTCATATACCGAAGATGACTATTACAATTTACCTGAACATATCCGCAAAGAATTAATTGATGGTCAGTTTTACGACATGGCGGCTCCAAACCGTTTACATCAAAAAATACTTATGCACCTATCAAGAGTTATCGCCAATTATATTGCATCCCAAAATGGTTCCTGCGAAGTTTATCCTGCTCCGTTTGCTGTCAAATTATTTGATGACAAAAAAACGATTGTTGAACCAGATATCAGCGTAATATGCGACACTACTAAACTCACAGACCAAGGTTGCTCTGGTGCTCCTGACTGGATAATCGAAATCATATCCCCCGGAAATCCTGGTCATGACTATGTGCGGAAACTAAACCTATATATGGATGCCAACGTTCTTGAATACTGGATTGTAGATCCACTGCGTCAAAAGGTCATTGTTTATTACCTTAGTCAAACAAATTTTGAAATGGAAACCTATACTTTTCAGGATACTATCAAAGTAAATATTTATAACGATCTATATATTAATTTGTCTGAACTCCATTTTAGTAATTAGCTTTATACTAAATGCAGACGAAAAAATAGGGCTGTCGGGAAATGCAATTTGCCTACAATATATCATCATGATGGCAAATGTGTCACATAATATATTGAAAAAATTGCATTATTTTCCCATAGCCCTTTTATCATACTATACTCAAAAACGATTAGATTTTCCTTTCTACACAACACATATTGCCCGCTTATGCAAGATAGGTTGCGTAGAAATTGGAAAATCTTAACGTTTTTTAGTATAAATATTAATTTTATTGACATCCCTCACTGAAAACT
>ERZ778512.2237-NODE-2237-length-10823-cov-3.765788_pt1 | contig 10823 bp, 7 predicted proteins | sample MGYA00510346_ERZ778512 | MGnify/ENA primary metagenome ERZ778512 (study PRJEB29527, sample SAMN07138962) | mouse gut metagenome | material: feces | host: mouse | place: China:Nanjing | collected 2016-01-25 ...
GATTATCTGGAACACGGTCTTCAGACTCTTTCTTTCTCCGCTCGCCATTTGCATCGCAGGAGCGCTCTGGGGTATGGAAACCGAAAGTCTATCCATGCTGGTCATGGCCTGCTGCATGCCGCCCGCATTCTCCGGCATCATCATTAGCAGCCGATACAACATTTATGTCAAGGACGGCGCTTCTTCGCTCGCGCTCAGCACATTAGCCTTCGCGGCCGCAGCGCCCTTCTGGGTTTGGGCGACCCCGAAAATCGCAGGCTTGCTCTAAGACTTAGGTTTCTGAGAAACAGGAATATCTCCGCTCTGCTCCTCAGTGACCGTTATGTCTTCAAGCTCCTTGGTAAATTCGAGCTCTTCTCCTTTGGAAGGTTTCTTTGCGCCGCGCGTCACCAGATAGTAAAGCGGCAGACCGACGGCGCAGGCCGCTGCGGTAATGCCGAACACACCGTCATAACCAAACGTCGGAACAAGATAACCGGAAAGGTACGGAGCGGCTCCGATTCCTAAGTCAAAGAAAATGAAGAAGCTGCTGGTCGCCTGCGCGTAACGCTCTCGCGGCACCATTGCGACCGCCGAGGCGTTTCCGATTGAAGTGATATTGCCAAAACCCAGACCGCACAGCGCGCCGGCGACTAACACTCCGATCGAGCTCGGGAGCGCCCAAAGGATCACAAGTCCGAGGATAAGGCTGATGATCGCGGGATAAAACACGATCGCAGGACCGTGAAGGTCATACATTTTGCCGGTCATCGGGCGCGTCAGCAGAATCGCCGCGGCATACACCAGAAAGAAAAACGAGGCGGCGGCTTCCACATGGAAGACGTGCGAGTAAGGTGCCATAAATGCCTGAATATTGCCCCAAGCCAGACAGAATATCGCGCACACCAGACAGAACGGAATCAAACGAACGTCGATGAAATCCGAAAGTTCGATTTTCTTCTTTGTCTGAGCCTTGGGTTTCTCATTGACCCGAACCAAGAGCCAAAGAGCGAGACTGACCGCCGAAAGCGCGATGGACACCCAGAAAATTCCCGTGTATCCGATTTTGCCGACGAACGAGATCCCGATAAAGGGGCCGGAGCAGATGGCGAGCGCCGTACTCATCGAGTAGTACGAAATACCGCGGCCCTGAAACGCCTTAGGCGTAATCACCGCAACCAAGGTACCCGCTACTGTGCCGATAATACCGATTGCCGCTCCGCTCAAAAATCGGACGATGAGAAGCATCCAAGTCGAAGATACCGCCAGGTAAGCGAGATTGGATACGAAATACAGCGCTAAGCCCGCGAACAGAAGCTGCTTATAGCCGACCGAATTCACAATCCTTCCGGAAAAAAAGCGTCCGACCAGGCATCCGATCACCACAATGCCGGTGAGAAGACCGGCATACGCAAGGGAACAATTAAAAGCGGAAACCGCAAATTGCGTGTTGACGACAAAGATCGCATAATAGCCCGTCATCCCCAAAAAGTTGATGAGCGCGATCGCGACAAAGGTTCTTGAGAAAATCGCTTTAAGTACAGAAGAACCTGTGTGTGGCTGTGTTGTCATTTTTATTTTGGATCCAAGAAATTTACTGTCAATCGGCTAAGCTCGACAAGGCCAGATAAGCAAAGAGCGCGCCTGCTTCCGTAATGATTCGATCATTGAAGTCATAGTGCGGGCTGTGCAGCGCCGCCTGATGCTCCTTGTCTCTGACACCGATAAAGAAGAAACAGCCCGGAACTACCTTTTGATATGCGCTGAAGTCTTCGCTGATCATATAGGGCTCCGCTAAGCGCAGTGTGCGCTCACTTCCAAACATGCGGGCGGCCGCGCGCTCAGCAAAATCCGTCAGTTCGGCGTCATTGTCGACCGCACCTACCAGTCTGATGTAACGCGCCTCAGCCTCGAGTCCAAACGCCTTGGCGATGCCTACTGAGCGGGTTTTGATTTCGCGTTCGATCAGATCTCTAACCGGCTCTTCAAAAGTGCGTGTTGTTCCGAGCAGATGAACCGTTTCCGGAATAATGTTGTATGTGTTCGGGTTCCCGGCTGTAAAGGAGCAGACGGAGACAACTGCGGATTTAAACGGATCGAGTGTCCTTGAGACCAAAGTCTGAAGCGCGATAAAGATTTCGGCTGCTGCCGGAAGCGGATCTTTGCCGAGGTTGGGGCGAGCGCCGTGGGTGCCTACACCTTTCACATCGATCTCAAATCGATCGCAGGCCGCCATTGTCGGGCCGGCCCTAAATCCGATCATGCCTAAATCCAGAAGCGGTTCGTTGTGCGCGCCGTATATTTCTTTGACATCGTATTTTTTGAATACTCCGGACTGCACTACACTGTCCGCGCCGTTCACGCTTTCTTCAGCTGCCTGGAAGATACAGAGGATATTGCCTGCAAAGCCTCTGTGTCTGCTGAGGTAAAGAATCGCCGCGAGCAGCCACGTTTGATGACCGTCATGTCCGCAGGAATGCGCCATTCCGTTTTCTGAAGCCCACGGACAGCCGCTCTGCTCGGTGATATTGAGCGCATCGATATCGGCACGAAGGGCGATAGTTTTACCAGGCTTGCTGCCTTGGATCAAAAGGAAACCGCTGCCGGGAGATGCCGCTGTATCCAAACCCTCGATTCCGTTATCTTTGAGAAATTCCTCGATCTTGGCAAGCGTCGAAGATGTATCAAATCCGACTTCGGGCTCCCTATGCACCCGTCTTCTAAAGTCGATTAAACGCTTTTCGTATTGTTTAATCTCATCGATGATGTCCTGAGGGTTCAGGTCCTGCTGCATAAAAAACTCCTCTATTTCGATTTCTGAATCGTTTCTATTCGCGTTTTGACGCCTTGTCGCGGACAATGACCGCAGATTCCAACCCTCTACAGACACGTTTGAAAAATAGCGGCGGTCAGCGGAAGCGCGCCGAGATCCGACGTTTCGCAGAATGGGAATTCAAGAAGCATCATTTAGCGCTGCGTCTTAAGCCGACTTATGAATATAAGTGCGTATTTTATTCTCTCGTACACATAAAAAATTCAGAGGTTATAAAACAAATTCCATATTTCTTCGCTGCCGCGCAGGGCCAATATTTATTTTCTTAGATTTCAGTACCGCGCTTAAGATATTGGGTTATCGAGGCCATCAGCCAAAAGACGGCCGCCTCTGCGCAAATAATAATTAAGCCGTGTTCCCCAGAGGGAAACACGGCTGTTTGGTTTTGTGAAGCAAGCGCTTAGTTAGGCAGGCTCAGAACTCCGCCAAGCACCATACAGACTCCAGCAATCACGAATATAGAAATAACGTTCAGCCAGAAGCCGGCTTTGATCATATCGCCAATCTGAATGTGACCTGTTCCGAAGATAATCGCGTTCGGAGGTGTCGCAACCGGCATCATGAAAGCGGCAGAGGCGCCAAGTGTCGTCACTAGCAGAACCTGCTCAACAGGAATGCCAAGTACGGGAGCCGCCGCGGCTAGAAGCGGAAGCATCGTGGCAGCAAGCGCTGTGTTGGAAGTGAATTCCGTCGCAAAAATAACCAGCGCAGCCACACCGATAACAACTGCCACAGCAGGAAGGCCGGTAAAGGAAGCGGCCTGAGCGGCAATTAGCTGAGCCGATCCGGTTGCCTGAATGGTCGCAGCCATCGTAAGACCGCCGCCAAAGAGCAGAAGCACATCCCAGGGAATACTGTCGCAGTGCTTCCAGTCAAGCGCTCGCTCACCTCTTCTGAAATCCACCGGAATACAGAAGAGAGAGATACCGGCAGCCATCGCAATAATCGCGTCGCTAACCTGCTTGAAGGGACGAACGCCGTCAATCGTAAACGAACGGATCTGAGCGCCGAAGCACCAGAGAATCACGGTCACGACAAAGACAATCAGAACAACGGTTTCACCTTTAGAGAGTTTGCCCAGAGAAATCAGTTCTTCCTTGATCCATTCCTTTCCGCCTTCGATTTTCTTGATCTGTTCGCGGAAAAGCACCTTAGTTAAAAGAAGCCAGCTTAAAGGCATCAGGATCAGGACGACCGGCATACCGACCTTCATCCAGTCGAAAATCGATACATCGATGCCGTAGGTCTGCTGCACGAAACGGACAAAGATACCGTTCGGAGGCGAACCGATAATGGTGCCCATACCGCCGATCGAGGCTCCGTACGCTACTGCCAGCAGCACGCAGATGCCGAAATTTCTTTCTCCTTTAGTAATTGTGGGAGAGGATGAACTTTGACGAACAACAGACATAACCGCCATCGCGATCGGAACCATCATAGCGGCGGTCGCGGTGTTGGATACCCACATGGAAATGAAGCCGGTGGCGACCATCATGCCGGCGATAATTGCGCCGGGCGATGTGCCGACAATCTGCAGCGTCTTAAGCGCGATACGCTTATCAAGTCCCCAGCGCTGAATGCCCGCAGCAAGCAGGAAGCCGCCTAAGAACAGATAGATCGTATCAGAAGCATACGGAACAAGTGTTTTAGCGAGCGTATTTACGTCGCATAAGGGATACAGCACAATCGGAAGCAGTGCGGTCACTGCAATCGGAACGGTCTCTGTAAACCACCAGAGCGCCATCCATAACAGAATGGCAAGACAGGCTTTAGCCGCGTGTGTAATGGCGACTGTTTGACCTGAACCGTTCACATAAGAATCCGGCAGAACCAGATAGAGCAAAAGAGCGAGCAATGGCGCAAGGAAAAGCGCGACAGTTTTCGATAATTTCGAAAACGTTCCCATCTGTGTCGGTGTTTCCATAAAAAATCCCAGAAAAAGATGATTAACGGTGTTTTTCTTTTAAAACAGAGTTTATTTAATCATAATTTTTAGGAATTTCTTGGCTTTATGGAATAATTTTTTCAGTAAGAGAAATTAAAATTTCGTATCATGAGAACGCATACTCATTTTACGCTCTCACGAATGGGTTATTTCCCCTCTGAATGATGCTTATCGACCTGCTTGCTGAACTGAATCTTATACAGATGCGCATAAGGTCCGTCCTTCTGCAGTAGTTCAAAATGAGTACCGGTTTCCACAATCGCGCCCTGATCGAGAACAACAATGCAGTCGGCATCCACAATAGTTGAGAGACGATGCGCAACAACAAAGCTGGTTCTGCCGCTTCTCAGCTTATCGAGAGAGGCTTGAATATATTTCTCACTTTCGGTGTCGAGCGCGCTCGTTGCCTCATCAAGAAGAAGAATCGGCGCGTTCTTAAGCAGAGCCCGCGCGATAGAAACGCGCTGACGCTGTCCGCCCGAGAGCTTCGCGCCGGACTCGCCGATGCGGGTATTGATGCCTTCGGGAAGACTTTGAATCAAGGGAAGCAGATAAGCCGCTTCAGCAGCCTTCATAATTTCCTCTTCCGAGACCTCTCTGCCCGCACCGAATGCGATATTGGCAGCGATTGTGTCGTCAAAAAGCATGACTTCCTGCGTGACAATCGCAATCTGTTCGCGAATACTTGCAAGCGTCAGCTCATTCTGCGGGATATCGTCCATGAGGATTTCTCCCGAGGCAGGAATCATGAAGCGGGGAATCATATTAATGATGGTGCTTTTACCCGCGCCGGATGCGCCGACCAATGCCACCATTGAGCCTGCTTCAACCTTCAGGCTGAAATCTTTGAGAGAAGGCTCAAGCGCCTGAGGATATTTGTAGCAAACATTTCTAAATTCGACTTTGCCCTTAGCTCTTCCAAGTGTTTTTGTGCCCGGATCTTTTTCCAGAGGGACATCGATCATTTGGAAAAGACTTTCCGCGGCCGCTGCCATTCTCGCGATCGTTCCGTTGAGATTCGCGAGTTTACGGATCGCGGGCATCATCAGCAGCATCGCTGAAATATAAGTTACGAATTCAGACAGAGAAAGCGTTCCGTGCTGCGCCTGAACCAGGGCAACGAAAACCACGACGGAGACACCGCACATAGAAACGAGCTGGGTGAGTGGGGTGCCCAGCCCCTTAACAACCTGCTGACGCATCGTCAGGCCCTGCAGACGACGATTGACGTGCCCAAAGCGTTCGGCCTCGAACTTATATGCGTCATAAACCTTGATAAGACGCTCGGATTTATAAGTCTCGCCAAGCACGTTGAGCATGGCGCCGAAAGTCACTTGACTGTTGCTGGTGAGTTTTTTCAGTTTTTTTCTGACGGTTCTGAGAATAACGACTAAGAAGGGCGCGACCACCAAAGTCACCGCGGTCAGCTGCCAGTTATGCCACAAAAGCACACACATCAGCGCAATGACCTGCAAAGAGTCTCGCACCAAAACAGTAAGAACTTCTGAGGCACTCGAGAGCGCCTGGGAGGCTTCATTGACAAATCTTGAAACCACTCTTCCGGACTGCTCCTGCTGCACGGTTTCTTCCGGCCAGCGGATCATGTTGTCAAACATGAGACCTCGAATCTGGACCAGAACCTTCTGTGACACCATCTGAAGCAGATACGAGCTACAGAACTGTCCGCCTCCGTGGAGCACCGAGATTCCGATCAACGCGATCGGCGCCCAGATCGCCACCAGACCGTTTTTCTGATAAAAGCCCAAATCCGTCAGTTTGCCCATGAGCAGCGCCATCAGTGACGATGTCGCCGCAGCAATAACCATTGCGATCAGAGCCAGAAAAATGTACCCTTTGTACGGCGGAAGATACGAAAAAAGTCGGTAAAGCGGTTCTTTATTTACGGGATTAACTTTCAAAGAAAACCTCTCTAGTTTCAGTTCGGAATAGTTTAATGTCTGTCTTGGCGTTAGACTACTTATCTTGGTTTCTTACTTTGCAACAGTTTATATGGCAATACTTTTTGTAAGACTGCCGAATCATATCGGCGACGCGGTCATGACGATGCCCGCCCTTAATTTGCTGGAAGCGGCCGGATTTCAGCTTTATCTGGTCGGCAAACCCTTTGTCGGGCAGCTGTTTGAAGGAACTAACCGAAGATTTGATCCGATTGAAGGGAACCTTCTGGACGACATTAAGCGCATTCGAGAGCTTGCTGCGACTGTCGAGCGTCCGAGAGGACTCCTGATGCCGAATTCCCTCGGCTCAGCCCTTCTTTTTAAGATGGCCGGCATCAGCTGTACAGGGCTCGCCACGGACGGCCGCAGCCTTTTGCTGGAGCATGCGATTCCGGAGCCTCCGAGAATGCACGAAGTCGAACGCTTTTGGTATGTCGCCTATGAAGCGCTCAAGAGCTGGGGCATTAAGCCGCCCTACTCCAAGCTCACCAAACGCATCAATATGAAGCTTGCCAAACGCAATGAAGCCGGCGCGCGCAATCTGGCGCAGAAAATTCATCTTCCTTCGCGCTACGCGATTTTGGCGCCGATTGCCAAAGGACGTCACGAAGGCAAGGAAAAATATTGGAAGCATTTCAATGAACTCGTGAAGCCGCTGCGCGACCGCGGTATTGAACCCGTGGTCTTCCCGGCTGCCGACGAGGCGGAAGTTTCCCGCCTGGCGGCACCGGACGCGACTATTTACGAGCCCACGTCACTTGGCAACTTCGCAGCACTTTGTTCAAAAGCCGCAATCGTTATCGCCAACGACTCCGGAGTCAGTCACATTGCGGCAGCTGTCGGAGCGCCTCAGGTCACTATTGTCGGCGTAACCGACATTGACCGCACCAGTCCGTGGAACGATAAAAACATTATTGTCGGCAGAAAGGGCAGATGGCCTGAAGTCGATGAAGTTATTACCGCAATCGACGACTGCCTCAAAGCAAATCGATAAACTATAAGGACGGGAGAAATCGTATTTCCCGCCTTTTTTATACTTATGCTGCGACAGTCTTTATGGGCAATTGCTGCGGCGGCCTGTTTTTCGGCCATGGCCGCATGCGTAAAATTCTGCAACGGAACATTCGGTTCGCTCGAGCTGGTTTTTTACCGCTCGGCATTCACGACTGTTTTTATCCTCTGCCTTTGCGTAGCGAAAGGCTGCTCGCTTAAAACTCAGTACCCATTTCTGCACTTAAAGCGCGATTTCTACGGTTTTGCCTCGGTTGCGATCTGGTTCTTTACTCTGGGAAAACTTCCTTTAGGCACCAATATCACGCTGACCTACTGCACGCCGCTCTTTTTAGCGGCTAACTTTATTATTTTGAGCCGCATCCAGAAACGTAGCGCACCGTGGGGCTCAATCGGCGCTATCGCGTTAGGCTTTCTCGGAATTGTCCTTCTTGTGCGCCCAAACTTCTCCGAAAGCGAATTTATCGCCTGCCTGCTATGTCTTTCGGTTGCGCTGATTGACTTATTCGGCTACTGGCAGCTGAGATTTTTAGGCCGTGTCAAGGAGCCGTCTCAGCGCGTGGTGTTTTATTTCGCTTTCACAAGCATGATTGGCGCCGCGCTCGGGGTGCTCCTCTTTACGGACGGTTTCCACAAACCGACCTTGGACAACTGTATTCCCCTTGCCTTAATGGGACTCTTCGCAACCGGCGGCATGCTTGCAGCTACCCGGGCATGGATGGGCGGAAATATGCTTCTTGCCGCCTGTCTCGGTTTCTCCGCTATTCCTTTCTCGGAGCTCATCGGCATCGTCCTGTTCGGCAATATACCGTCTCTGCTGTCCATCCTTGGCATGATATGCGTCTGCATTGCCGGAATGTTCGCGACGGTCTTTACCAAAAGAGAAGAGAAACTGCTTAATGAAGCGGCCGAGAAATCCGCTTCAGCTCAATCCGAAAAACAGTTTCAGCCCAATAATTGAGCACTTTTTTGCGGAAACCTTCAGCTGCAGCCGATTTAATTCGTTCGTTTCCAGAAAAATCGAAAAAAATAACTTCTAAAGGCTATTGGGCAGATATAATTATTAACAATTTAATAATCCTAAATATCCCAAAGGAGCCTTTATGCAATCTCTTACGCTGATTTTGTCAGCCGTTATTGTTGTGCTCACCGGCTGGGCGATTATTAAAAAGTTCCAAGTTAATATGGTTCTTTTCCTTGCCGGTCTTCTGCTCAACGTTTTGGCTGTTATGAACGGTGCAACGAACTTCCTTCCGAAGAACGCTGCCGCAACCGGTTTACTCGGTTTCGATTTCTTCGAATTATTCCGCGCGATCTGCCGCACACAGATTGCCGGCGTCGGTTTCATCATTCTGGTCTCCGGCGGTTTCGCTGCATACATGCAGGCTGTCGGCGCTTCCGACCGCTTCGTCACAGTCTGCGCAAAGCCGATTCAACTTCTTAAGAATCCGTACCTGATCCTGGGTCTCGTGTTCATTGTCGGCCACTGCCTCGGTCTTGTGATCACTTCGGCCGCTGGTCTTGCCATGCTTTTGATCGTGACGGTCTATCCGCTCATCATCAGCGTCGGCTGTTCTCCTCTTGCCGCAGCCGCGGTTGTCGCGAGCGTCCTCTGCGTCGGTTACGCGCCTGCCTCCGGTGTCGCGGTTATGGCTGCCGAATTGGTGCACCTTGACCCGGTTGAATACCTTGTCTCTTATCAGCTTGTTATGGCCGCTCCGGTCGTTCTCGTTATGGCAATCACACACGTGATTGTTCAGAGATACTTCGACAAGAAAGACAATGTTCACGGCGAGGTTGCCGACATCGCTGAGCTTGAAGCCAAGAGAAAAGAAATCGAGAAGACTCCTCTGATTTACGCAGCAATGCCGGTTCTTCCTCTGGTTCTTCTGCTGATCTTCAACAAGATGGTTTACAAGACCATTACGATGAACGTTGCCACAGCGATGTTCCTCTCTTGGTTCGTCTGTTTCCTTGTTGACCTTGTTGTCCGTCGCAAAGCCAAAGAATCCTTCGATCTTTCGTTTGCAATGTTCAAAGGCATGGGCAGTATCCTGACAAGTACTGTCGGTCTTATCTTCGTTGCCGCCTTCTTTGCTAAAGGTCTGCAGCAGGTCGGCCTTATTACTTACCTCATCGATATCGCTAAGAACTGCGGTCTCGGTGTTACAGGTACCGGTGTTGTGCTTTCCGCGATCATCGGTGTCGTGACAGTCCTTACCGGTTCCGGTGTTGCCGCCTTCACCAGCTTGGCCCACGTCATTCCGGATGTCGCTCAGCACCTCAACTCCAACGGTATCGCCATCATGCTGATGATGCACACTGCTTCTGAAATGCTCCGCGCTCTCTCTCCGGTCGCAGGCGTCATCATTATCGTGTCCGGCTTCGCAAAGGTCAGTCCGTTTGCCATTATCAAGAGAACGGCAATCCCCTGCGTTGTCGGCTACCTCACCATGCTGATCATTGTCTCTGTGCTCTTCTAAACACTTGACATTAGTCTGCCAAGACCGCCTCAAAAGAGGCGGTTTTTTATTGCGCTTTTGTTTTAACGAAGGTCAATTCACTTTGAGGGTCATCCGCAGCGCAAAAATAGAAATGCCTCCCGGACTTATCTTCCGAGGAGGCACAGAATTCAGGTTTTAGTGAGTGTTAGCTTCTCAGGACCCGAGTCAGGAACGCGGCTGCCGCATCTCTTGCAGCGGACAGATTGAAGAGTGTGTGCGGCGCACCGGGCAACAGCACAATCTGCGCGTTCGGATTGCTCGCAAGCACTTTGCCCGCATGCCCCAAAGCGCTGGGATTATCGAGGTAGCTATTGACCTGACTGAAGAATTTATCCGTTGCACTCATGACATTGAGCACCGGAAGCGTATCCGGAAGGTATGAGTTATGAGAGGTAACGTGATAATTGTCTTCGCAGGACCAGGAGAAGATCATGCGGCCCTTTTCTGCGATCATGCCTTCTTCCGATTTGTAGCGTGCCGCAGTGACACCGCCTTCGCTGGTTCCTGCAATGATCACTCGTCCGTCGCACCAGGGAACGTTTTTAAGTTCGCGCATTGCGTAATTGAGTTCAGCCAAACGCATGCCGTGAACA
>ERZ778512.2243-NODE-2243-length-10797-cov-8.449265_pt1 | contig 10797 bp, 10 predicted proteins | sample MGYA00510346_ERZ778512 | MGnify/ENA primary metagenome ERZ778512 (study PRJEB29527, sample SAMN07138962) | mouse gut metagenome | material: feces | host: mouse | place: China:Nanjing | collected 2016-01-25 ...
TTTTTTCAACGGGTGCAAAGATAAGTAGTTTACTTGTTTCTGCCAAATCTTTTCGAAGGAAAGTTTAAAAAACTATCCTTCGAAAGTTTATTTTATCTTTCAAGCAACGTTTTTTCCGCCTTCTCCATTCCACAGAAGTTAAATCCATCAACGACTTGTTGCATCAGAGCAGAAATCTCCGCATTGCAAAGGTTGCCGATGCTTCCTTCATGGGTGTGATGAACTTCTTTATCATGCGAGAACTTACCTGCTTCAATATCCAGACCTACCTTTTTATATGCATCACGGAAAGGCATGCCTTCACGCGCCAGACGATTCACCTCTTCCACACTAAAAATAAGCAGATATTTATCATCATCGAGAATATGCTCATTTACTTTAATCTCGTTCATGATATAGGTTGTCATCTGCAAGCAATCCTTCAATTCCTGAAAAGCCGGCAAGAATACCTCTTTAATAATCTGCAAATCACGGAAATAACCGGAAGGCAGATTATTAGCAATCATCATAATCTGTTGAGGAAGCGATTGCAGTTTGTTGCACTTGGCACGTGTGAGTTCAAATACATCCGGATTCTTCTTATGAGGCATAATACTAGACCCCGTAGTACAATCGTCCGGCAATTTCACGAAACCAAAGTTCTGGCTATTGAACATACAGGCATCAAAAGCCAGTTTGGAAATAGTTCCGGCAATTGTAGCCAATGCAAAGGCAACATTGCGTTCCAGCTTTCCGCGTCCCATTTGCGCATACACTACATTGTAGTTCATAGAATCAAAACCGAGCAACTCTGTTGTCATCGTACGGTTCAACGGGAATGATGAACCATAGCCGGCAGCAGATCCCAACGGGTTGCGGTTGCACATTTTGAATGCAGCTTGCAAAAACAGCATATCATCTACCAAACTCTCAGCATAAGCACCAAACCATAATCCGAAAGAAGAGGGCATTGCAATCTGCAGATGCGTATAGCCCGGCATCAGTACATTCTTGTACCGTTCACTTTGGCGAATCAACACATGAAAGAGTTGTTCTACAGCTTCGGCAATTTCCTTAATTTGCGTACGGGTAAAAAGTTTCAAGTCCAGCAACACCTGGTCATTTCGCGAACGACCGCTATGAATCTTCTTTCCTATGTCACCTAAACGACGGGTTAACATCAATTCCACTTGGGAATGTACATCCTCTACCCCATCTTCTATAACAAATTCCCCACTCTCAGCCGAAGCATAAATATTCTTCAATTCAGCCAGCAACTGTTCCAGTTCTTCTTTTGTCAGCAAGCCGATGCTCTCAAGCATCGTAATGTGAGCCATAGAACCAAGTACATCGTGTTTAGCCAGATAAAGATCCATCTCCCGGTCACACCCAACCGTAAAGCGTTCGATATCCTTATTTACCTGCACGGATTTCTCCCAAAGTTTCTGTGCCATAAATTTTCCTTAGTAATACCTGATTTAATAATTAATGGCTGCCAACATTTCCACCATCTTCTCCAAACCATCTTGAAGCGGCTTCTGCACCATTGCTTTCATAAACGGATTTATATCGATTCTGATAGTCACCTTCACCTTGCACTCTTCCTCTCCCGTAGCAACCAGTTGAATCCACATATTAAAAGGAATCGGCGAATTTGCCGTTGCCAACTTTATACATTTACAAGGTTCGCGTTCCACAATTTGCAGTGTCAGTTGACCGACAGGCGGAACACTAAAACTCAATGTATCCGAATCAAAACTCAAGTCCTGTACCTTATCCTGCGGCAAACGGTCTTTGATAGCTTCCAGATTACTCAAATCCGAAAGTTTGTTATACACACGTTCCTGGCTATAAGGAATCACCTTAACACTACTCTCAAAATTACCCATAATTATCTTTTAGCATAAAACACAAAAAAGAACAATTCGACCAAATCATGCCCGAATAGTTCTTTTCTTACAAATATGTTTGATTAAAACAAAGTTCTTATTTTCCAGCATCCCAATGAGCGGGGTCTTTACGCCATTCGTTCAATGTCTGTATGTCTTCTTTTTCAATGTAACCGGTACGAAGAGCTACATCGAGCACAGCTTCGTAATTGGTCAATGTCACCAAAGTCACTTTGGCATTTTTGAATGCCTCTTCAGCGACAGGGAATCCATACGTATAAGCTGCAACCATACCAATCACTTCGCAACCATCACGACGAATTGCTTCCACAGCCTTCAAACTGCTACCACCCGTAGAGATTAAATCTTCTACTACTACAACTTTCATACCCGGACGAAGTTCACCCTCGATCAGGTTCTCCAACCCATGGTCTTTGGGGGTAGAACGAACATACACGAACGGCAAATTCAATGCATCAGCAACCAAAGCTCCCTGCGGGATAGCACCAGTCGCCACACCTGCAATCGCATCCACCTGCCCGAATCGCTCCAATATCAGACGTGTAATTTCAATCTTCACAAAATTACGAAGAGAAGGATAGGACAGAGTTTTACGGTTATCGCAGTAAAAGGGAGATTTCCATCCTGAAGCCCATGTGAAAGGGTTAGCGGGTTGAAGTTTAATAGCTTTAATCTTCAACAGTTTCTCCGCAAATAGTCTCTCTAAGTTTTTCATAACTAAACTAACTATTAATTATTTGCCGCAAAAGTACAGAAATTGAACGAGAATAAAAAGAAGAATCCGTTTATTTTTTCAGTCAATTTGTTCCTCTTCATCGGGAATGTCGATACAACGCCTGATATCTTTCAGTTCAAATCCACGGCTCATGGCAAATCGCATCAGTTTTCCGTTCAGTTCATAATCATCTTGCGCATGGATACTTTTCCGTTTGGAAGCCAGCAAATCGCGCAGAATGGAGAGATATTCTTCATCATCAATCTCATTCAGATAACGCCACGCCACGTCGGAAGGAATTTTTTTCATATAAAGCCCTTGCGCTATCTTCACCTTTCCCCACTTGGCAAAACGGAACTTGTCGTTCACGAAAGCCCTGCAGAAACGTTCATCATCAATAAACTTTTCCGACTCCAATTGGTCAAGAATACGCGCAATGGTATCATAGGCAATTCCCCAACGTTGTAACTTCTCATTTATTTCTGCCCGGCAATGCTCGGCAGTGGAGCAATAAGAGGCCACACGATTTAAAGCCTCTTCATCAGTTAATTGTGCACTCATCGGTTAGCTGTAACTATTCTATCTTTTCCAAATATGTCTTTTATAACACGAACATCACGATATTGGTTCATTTCAAGCATGTGTGCTGTTTCCCGACCATAGGCCTGGTTGATTTCAAAATAAAGCCTGCCCTCCGGCAAAAGTAATTCACGACCCAAATCTGCAATCCGCCGGTAGAACCGTAACGGATCGTCATCGGGGACAAACAAAGCGAGTTCCGGTTCCCAGTCAAGCACATTGGCATCCATTCCGTTTTTTTCCGCTTCAGTCACATAAGGCGGATTACTGACAATAACATCAAAAGAAGGTGTTTTCTCCCAATCATCGGACAAAACATCTCTTTGTAGAAACATGACCTCTGCCTTCAATTCCTTATTATTAGTATATGCAATAGCCAATGCTTCTTCCGAAATATCCCATGCCTCTACTTTTGCATCCGGAAGTCTTTTATCCAAAGAGATTGCGATGCATCCGCTTCCTGTACCTATATCTAATAAGCGGCAGGCATCCGTATTCTCCCGAGCAACCAGTTCCACCAGCTCTACAGTTTCAGGACGTGGAATCAACACACCGGGAGCTACCTTGAATCTCCTTCCATCAAACTCCGCAATACCACGAATGTACTGTATAGGTTCATTTTTCTGTAAACGGAATATAATGTTTTCTAATTCACGCTGTTTGCATGCAGATAAAATTATATCTTTGCCCATGTAAATATCAAGCGCATCCACCCCCAACATGTCGCAACAGATCAACATCGAAAGAGCTTTGACCTCTTCCGGCGGATAAATATCCTGTAGTGACTGACGAATGTAAGCAGTGATGCGGTTCATATTTTACGATTTCGGAGTGCAAAAGTAAGAATAATATAGCGAAGAGCACCAAAATGGAAGAAGAAAAATACATGAGACGCTGCATTGAGCTCGCCAGGAACGGGTTATGCAATGCATCTCCCAACCCCATGGTGGGGGCTGTTATCGTATGTGACGGGCGTATAATCGGCGAAGGTTATCATATCCGCTGTGGAAAGGCACATGCCGAAGTTAATGCCATCCACTCAGTAAAAGATGAATCTTTATTAAAACGCTCTACGATTTATGTAAGTCTGGAACCTTGTTCTCACTATGGGAAAACGCCACCTTGCGCCGACTTGATTATCGAGAAACAGATTCCGCGCATTGTCATTGGTTGCCAGGATCCTTTTTCTAAAGTAGCCGGACGGGGGATTCAAAAATTACGGGATGCCGGACGGGAAGTAACAGTGGGCATATTAGAAGAAGAATGCAAGAATCTGATTCGCCGTTTTATTACTTTCAACACGCTTCATCGCCCCTTCATCACATTGAAATGGGCTGAATCAGCCGATCACTTCATTGACATAAAACGTACTGAAGGTAAGCCGGTGATACTCTCCTCTCCGCTTTCTTCCATGTTGGTACACAAGAAAAGAGCAGAAACCGATGCTATCATGATAGGTCGGCGGACAGCCTTATTGGACAATCCATCGCTGACTGTCCGCAACTGGTACGGACGCAATCCGATACGCGTCGTTTTAGACCGTACCTTATCCCTTCCGAAGGGTTTACAAATATTCGACGGAGAAATCCCGACATTAATCTTTACAGAGAAAGAACAACAGGAAGAGAAGAACGTTACTTACATCACCATTAATTTTAGCCATAATCCTCTGATACAGATTATGGAAGAGCTATATCAGCGCAAGATACAATCATTATTGGTAGAAGGCGGAAGCCAATTGCTACAATCATTCATTGACAATGGGTTATGGGATGAAGCATATATCGAGAAGTGCCCCAGCAGGTTATATTCCGGTGTTAAAGCACCTGAAATAAGCGATAAATTTAGTTACTCGACGAAAGAGCACTTCGAAAGACAGATTTGGCATTACATTCATCAAGATTAGCTAAAATAGTCCTGTTCAGGGAGTTCTACGTCGATAAAAACAGCGTTATTATCTATAATTTTATATAAAACTTGCCAGTATTGTTCTTTATCGGAAAAAATGTTTCTATTTTTGCAACTTGTAAATAAACACAATCTTTCAAATGAGAATAAAGTTTTTATCATTCATTGCGAGTTTTTTCATGGTGTCATTTGTTATAACGTCATGCCTTGATGACGATAATAACATCGAATATAGCCCGGATGCGACTATACATGCGTTTAGTCTTGACACAATTGGGTATGGAATAACTTATAAATTCACTATTGACCAGCAAAAAGGTGAAATCTATAATGAGGATTCTCTTCCTGTCCATGCCGATACGATTATTGATAAAATTCTAATTAAGACCCTGACCACAGTTTCGGGAGTTATCACAATGAAGAATAAAGCCGATGAAGATTCCATTATCAATATTAACGACTCCATAGACCTTAGGAATCCGATTAAAATTAAAGTATGGTCTACAGAAGCATTAGCAGGGATATCCCCCGACCAAACAAAAGAATATACAATTGAAGTACGAGTACATAAGCACGATCCGGATTCGTTGAAGTGGAATTATGTAGGAGCTATGCAGAATGAAATCATAAACGAACAAAAAACGATTGAATTTAACAATAAGTTCCTCACTTATTCTAAAGTAGGCGACCACTTGAAAGTATATCAAAACAGCGGATTTTCCAATTGGACAGCGGCAGGAGTGAATACAGAAGGCGACTTGAATGTATTACCCAATTCCATACTGCCCTTAAATGAAGTGATATTGGCTACTGCTAATAATAAAGTATATGAATCAACTGATGGTATTAATTGGATAATTTCAACTAAGTTTTCAGGCGAAGTGAACACATTCGTCTCTAAGTTAAAGATAGAAAATGAAACAAAAATCACTTATATTAAAACTGAAGAGGGAAAACGATATTTCTATTCCATACAGGAATCACAATTATTAAACCAGCCGATAGAAACTCGAATCGAAGAGGTCGATGAAAGATTCCCAATAGATAATATCTCTTATACAACCTTCAGCAAAGGGAAAAGCAACCAGAACATCATCGTAGGAAAACATCACCCTGCAATAGAAATCGACATCAATAATAAAAAGGTTCCTGTTACCATTGCATGGGGATATGATGGCAAAACCTGGGTTGAATTGGGAGCAGCCACCGCAGTAGCTTATTGTCCGGCATTCGACAATCCAACTATTATTCACTATAATGACCTTTTCTACATTTTCGGAGATAAGTTCGATTCTTTTTATGTATCAATCAATGAAGGAGTTGCCTGGAAAAAAGCGAGTAAAAAGTTCTCTTTTCCAAACTACGACTGGAGCAAATCCAATATCACCGAATCAACCGAAGAAAAGCCCGAATTCAGAGGTAGAAAGAAATATTCGGTAGTACAAGATACAAAAGAAGAATTCATCTATATTTTATTCAGTAAAGAGGAGAACATCACTTTTACTGAAGAAGTAGAAAAAGAAGAAGAAAAAGATACCCGGGCCACAGAGCCTAAAGATAGAGGTCCATACCGACATGATTCAGAAGTGTGGAGTGCCCGTCTGAATCAACTATGGTTTGACTTGGATCCGCAACATGCCGGTCAATAATAAAACGTATACGTTTAAAATAAGAAGATGTCCTATATAGAACAAATAGACAAAACTCGGATACCCCAACACGTAGCCATCATCATGGACGGCAACGGACGATGGGCAAAGCAACGAGGGAAAGAGCGTACTTACGGTCACCACGCAGGCGCAGAAACGGTACAGAGAATTACCGAAGACGCAGCTCGCTTGGGGGTAAAGTATTTGACTTTATACACTTTCTCCACCGAGAACTGGAATCGCCCGCAAAACGAAGTAGCGGCTTTGATGAATCTATTGCTAGATTCTATTGAAGAAGAAACACTGATGAAAAACAATATTCGCTTCGATGTAATCGGTGATTTCAAAAAATTGCCGGACGAAGTTCAGAAAAGTCTGGCATCATGTATAGAACATACAGCTGGTAATACAGGCATGTGCTTGGTATTGGCTCTCAGTTACTCTTCCCGCTGGGAGATAACGGAAGCCGTCCGGCAAATAGCGACACTGGTTGAAAAGGGAGAGCTGTCCCCCGAACAAATAACAAATGAATGTATCGCATCCCATTTGGAAACAAAATTTATGCCCGACCCGGATTTACTAATCCGTACGGGGGGAGAAATCCGACTAAGCAACTACCTGCTATGGCAATGTGCTTATTCGGAACTTTATTTTTGTGATACCTTTTGGCCGGACTTCGATAAGGAAGAATTCTACAAAGCCATTTGCAAATATCAGCAACGGGAACGCCGCTTCGGCAAAACCAGCGAACAAATCAGCTAACATAACTCGAAACATCAAATTATAACATAAATGCATTATCGTATTTCCTTTATATTCATAACGTTTATCTGCCTGTGCTGCTTTGCGACAACAGGTATTGCGCAAAATGCCAGCACTGGTGAAGACTCGAAACCTGTCATCTTATACTCCGGAACACCCAAAAAGTATGAGATAGCTGATATCAAAGTCGAAGGTGTGAAGAATTACGAAGACTATGTGTTGATTGGGCTATCCGGTCTATCGGTAGGACAGACAATCACTGTGCCGGGCGATGAAATCACCGGAGCAATCAAGCGTTATTGGCGTCACGGTTTGTTCTCAAATGTACAAATCACAGCCGAGAAAATTGAAGGCAACAAGATCTGGTTGAAAATCAGTCTGACACAGCGTCCGCGTATCTCAGAAGTACGTTATCATGGCGTCAAGAAATCCGAACGCACCGATTTGGAAGGCAAGTTAGGTATGGTAAAAGGTATACAGATTACTCCGAATACCGTAGACCGTGCCAAGACATTGATTAAACGTTACTTCGATGATAAAGGATTTAAGAACGCAGAAGTTATCATCTCACAGAAAGACGATCCTTCCAGCGAAAACCAGGTAATTGTCGACATAGATATTGACAAGAAAGAAAAAATCAAAGTTCATGCAATCGAAATCGTTGGAAACTCCGCCATCAAAGCTTCCAAGCTGAAACGAGTAATGAAGAAAACCAATGAAAAAGGCAAACTTCTCAACCTCTTCCGCACAAAGAAATTCGTGCCGGAAAATTACGAGGCGGATAAGCAACTTATCATCGACAAGTATAATGAACTGGGATACCGTGACGCTATGATTGCAAAAGATAGCATCTCACAGTATGATGAAAAGACGATCAATGTATATCTAAATATAGACGAAGGTCAGAAATATTATCTTCGTAATGTAACTTGGGTAGGTAATACACTTTATCCTTCCGAACAGTTGGACTACCTGCTTCGCATGAAGAAAGGAGATGTATACAACCAGAAGTTATTGAACGAACGTATCTCTACGGATGATGACGCTATCGGTAACTTATATTATAACAACGGTTACCTGTTCTACAACCTCGATCCGGTGGAAGTGAACATTGTCGGCGACTCTATCGACCTTGAAATGAGAATTTATGAAGGCCGTCAGGCTACTATCAACAAGATTAACATCAGCGGTAATGACCGTTTGTATGAAAATGTAGTTCGCCGTGAACTTCGTATTCGCCCGGGACAGTTGTTCAGCAAGGAAGACCTGATGCGTTCTTTGCGTGAAATCCAGCAGATGGGACACTTTGACCCGGAAAAACTACAACCGGACATTCAACCGGATCCGATGAACGGAACTGTTGACATAGGCTTGCCGTTGACTTCAAAAGCAAACGACCAGGTAGAGTTTTCTGCCGGGTGGGGACAAACGGGTATCATTGGTAAGTTGAGCTTGAAGTTTACCAACTTCTCTGTAGCCAACTTGTTACACCCGGGTGAAAACTACCGTGGTATCCTGCCGCAAGGTGACGGACAGACATTGACCATCAGCGGACAGACGAATGCCAAATACTATCAATCGTACAGTATTTCATTCTTCGACCCCTGGTTTGGCGGAAAGCGTCCGAACTCATTCTCCGTATCGGCTTTCTTCTCCGTACAGACGGACATCAGTAGCCGTTGGTACAACGACAGCTATTTCAACAGCTACTACAACAGTTTGTATAGTGGTTACGGTGGTTATGGTATGTACAATTTCGGTAACTATAACAACTACGAAAACTATTACGACCCGGACAAGTCTATCAAGATGTGGGGACTTTCCGTAGGTTGGGGTAAACGTCTGAAATGGCCGGATGACTATTTCACTCTTTCTGCCGAATTAGCTTACCAACGCTACAACCTGAGCGACTGGCAATATTTTCCTGTAACCAATGGTAAATGTAATGACCTTAGCCTTTCATTGACTTTGGCACGTAACTCTATTGACAACCCGATCTTCCCCCGTTCAGGTTCAGATTTCTCATTGTCAGTTCAGATCACACCGCCTTACTCATTAATGGATGGTAAAGACTACAAGGGATATTATAGTAACCCTGAAACAGGTAGCATTACTCAGGACAACATGAATAAACTTCATAAATGGATTGAATACCACAAATGGAAATTCAAAGGCAAAACGTATACTCCATTGATGGACCCGATCGCACATCCGAAATGTCTGGTGTTAATGACACGTACGGAATTCGGTCTGTTGGGTCATTACAACCAATACAAGAAATCTCCGTTCGGAACATTCGACGTGGGTGGTGACGGTATGACCGGTTATTCAACTTATGCAACTGAAAGTATCGCTTTGCGTGGTTACGAAAACAGTGCATTAACTCCATACAGATCTGAAGGTTATGCTTACGCACGCCTCGGCATTGAATTAAGATATCCGTTGATGCTGGAAACAAGTACCAACATTTATGTGTTAGGTTTCTTAGAAGCTGGTAACGCATGGCATGATATCAAGAAATTCAATCCGTTCGAGTTGAAACGTTCAGCCGGTGTCGGTGTCCGTATCTTCCTGCCGATGATTGGTATGATGGGTATCGACTGGGGTTACGGCTTCGACAAAGTATTTGGTTCTAAACAATATGGCGGAAGTCAATTCCACTTTATCTTAGGACAAGAATTCTAATGTTTCACAAAAAACTAAACGCCATGAGAAAGTCTGTTCTATTAATCATGTTGCTGTTTGCAGTCGGAATGACGGCAAACGCACAGAAATTTGCACTGATCGATACGGAATATATCATGAAGAATATTCCGGCTGCTCAAAGCGCTAATGAGCAAATGCAAGAAGCTACGAAAAAATACCAGGGCGAAGTAGAAGTTCTGGCAAAGACAGCACAGAAGATGTTCCAGGATTACCAGGCGAAATCTTCCACACTCTCTGCCACTCAAAAAACAAAGAAAGAGGACGAAATCGTAGCCAAGGAGAAAGAAGCAGCCGAACTGAAACGTAAATACTTCGGTCCGGAAGGCGAATTAGCCAAGATGAGAGACAAGTTACTGACTCCGATCCAAGACGATATTTATGAAGCAGTGAAAGCAATATCACAGCAACATGGATATGATATGGTAGTCGACAGAGCCTCTGCTGCAGGTATAATTTTTGCAAATCCACGTATAGATATTAGTGATGAAATACTAAGAAGATTAGGATATTCAAATTAATTTCATACATTTGCAACTGGAAATAACTAAAAATCATTCAAATAAATTATAGAACTATGCTAAAAAAAATT
>ERZ778512.2244-NODE-2244-length-10792-cov-5.925212_pt1 | contig 10792 bp, 10 predicted proteins | sample MGYA00510346_ERZ778512 | MGnify/ENA primary metagenome ERZ778512 (study PRJEB29527, sample SAMN07138962) | mouse gut metagenome | material: feces | host: mouse | place: China:Nanjing | collected 2016-01-25 ...
AAAGACCTGTATTTTTATAAATTTAAATATCCGAATAGGAGTGTTTGGATTTTAATATTTACATTTTACAACACGCATATTTATCTTTATAAATGTAAATACAATACATTTTTAATTCATTTAGTGTTAATTGTGTTTTGATTTACATTTCAATATTCAAGATATTAAACCTTAATAAATGCGAACACTGAATTTCTCAAGAGCCAAAACAAGAAAATTCGAGAATACGGGGAAATTTCGAACGACGGTCCGAAATAAAAAAAATAAGCGAGTTTTGAATGGGGTAAAAACACCCGAAATGCCTGATTTATATAGGAGTTAGGTATAAAAAAAGCACTCCTTACGAGTGCTCAATCTAGAAAAAAACAGTCATTAAAAAGCCGTTTTTCAATGCAAAATGAAGAAAATAAGCTCTTTCATCAGCTCTCCTGCAGGCGTATTAGGGTTGTCAAGTCCCTTACTTTTGGCATCTGTCTCTCTAATTCGGGAAATAATCTGCATAACTTTCATTCCCGTGTAATTTCGCATGCCTGTCATATAGTCTTTGGCGGCCCACGGATTGCGTAGATCCAGCCACTTGGCAACCTGCTCCGGACTGTTCTTTTGAGGACAATAATATGCTATCAGCAAATTCTGGAAGTAATTGAAGAGCATCGGAAGAAAACCGTATATGCTTCCGGCCTTGGGATTTTCGTCAAAATATTTCATTATCTGATTTGCCTTGAATATGTTGCGGTTTACTATCGCGTCACGCAACTCAAACGAATTGAAATCCTTGCTCACCCCTATCTGCTGCTCTACCAGCGCCGGTGTGACCCTCCTGTCATTCTCAGGCATGGCAATTAGCAATTTTTCAAGCTCGCTCACAAGTCGCAACAAGTCTGTACCTATAGAGTCTGCAATTATCTGTTGCGACTTTGGATCGATAGAGGCTCCTCGTCCACGGAGGTATGTTTCGATAAAAGGAGGAAGATCCCGTTCACGAAGTTTCTTGCTCTCAAAGATTATTCCAACCTTGTCTATCGACGAAACTATTTTCTTCCGCTTATCGAGCACTCCGTTTTTATGACACATCACAAGCACAGTTGATGTCAGCGGATTTCTTAAATAAGCATCGAGAGCATCCAAGTTCCGTATGTTCTGAGCCTCTTTGACTATGACAACCTGACGTTCAGACATCATCGGATAACGCTTAGCCGCATCCACTATCTGAGCCGCCGTCACGTCTGAACCGAAAAACACAGTCTGGTTGAAGTCTTTTTCCTCATCAGCGAGCACATTTTCCGCTATATAGTCAGCAATCTTATCTATATAATAAGGTTCGTCGCCCATCAGATAATATATCGGAGCATACTTGCGGGCTTTCAAATCTCGCATTATTCCGTCATAAGTCACTGTTTTTAATTCAGCCATTTTTCTTTTCGGTTATTATTTATTACTTTTGCAAAGGCAATTGACTACGGCTAAAGCAAACGCCCGTCAAAGCCATCCGGATGACTATCCGGCTCATGCCGATACTGGTTTAGCCCCTGCAAAGTTAGCGCAAATCTAGAGCAAGGAAACTTGTTTCTTATTGCCGAGATGAAGCCTAACTTCTGCAAAGTTAGTGCAAATCGGATGGAATACAAAACAAAAGCAAACTATTTTGGTTTCTTATGACGTACAGATTAAACCTGCCACGGTTTGACGCAAGAGTGGCTAAAAACGGTGACAGATACACCATTCTCGACACTCTGCGACGCAAATACGTGGCGCTGACACCCGAGGAATGGGTCAGACAGCACTTCATACATTATCTCATAGAGCATAAAGGCTATCCGGGAGTATATCTTGCCAACGAGATCGAATTACGTATAGGCGATAAAAAGATGCGGTGTGACAGCGTTTTATACGACAGCGACCTGCGACCGCGCATAATAATGGAATATAAAGCTCCAACCGTTCAACTCACCCAAAAGGTTTTCGACCAAATAACGGCATACAACATGCTTCTCCACGTAGACTATATTATAGTGAGCAACGGAATACAACATTATTGCTGCCGCATGGATTACGAAAACAACAGCTATTCTTTCTTACCCGAAATACCAGATTACAGAAATTTATAAGGCATCAAAATGGTGATTGTTTCAATATTGAAAACAATATGTCCAATATAAAAAAGACTTGTTAAAATCCATAAGAAACAAGAATTTTAATGCGCAAAAACGCTTCTATAAAATCACAAATGCACTTAAATAAGAATAGGAATACACCTCGATTAAAACAAAAAAGAACTTCAATAAAAATTAAAAAAGAACTTCAATAAAAATACGAAAACAATATATTCAGACACCGAAATACTATAAAAAAGCAGAAAAGCCATACCGTCCAAATACAAAAACACTCCCGTCAGGATTTTCACTATTCTGACGGGAGTGTTTATTTCACTTGTATTTAAGCCTCTGTCTCGCTCTCTTCGGTCTTCGCCGTCTTGCGAATGGCACGCTTGCGGGTCTTCTTTTTATCTTCCATTGCGCTTGGCTTCTCTGTCTTCACACCGGCCAACTCAGGATCGATAAGTATTCGTCCGCAGTATTCGCACACGATAATCTTCTTGTGCATCTTGATGTCGAGCTGCCTCTGTGGCGGTATTTTGTTGAAGCATCCGCCGCAAGCGTCACGCTGTACGTATACGACGCCAAGTCCGTTGCGCGCATTTTTGCGTATACGCTTGAACGACATGAGCAGTCGTGGCTCTATCTTCGCCTCGAGTTCTTTCACCTTTATCTTCAGTCTTTCCTCCTCGGCACGTGTCTCTTCCATTATCTCGTCGAGCTCGTTCTTCTTCATTTCAAGGTCGTTACGGCGCTCTTCGATAATCTCCTCACTTGCCTTGAGGTCTGCTTCCCTGTCGCTGATACGTGCGGCAGCCTCGCGGATCTTCTTGTTGCAAAGTTCGATTTCAAGCGATTGGAACTCTATTTCCTTGCTCAAAGTGTCATACTCACGGTTGTTTTTCACATCGTTGAGCTGTGTCTTATAACGCTCCACACTTGCCTGAGCCTCAGCAATTTCCGCTTTCTTCTGGCTTACAGCCTTTTGGAACTCGTCGATCTCCGTGCGGATTTTCTCTATTCGGATGGAAAGCCCTTCTATTTCGTCTTCCAAATCCTGAACTTCAAGAGGCAACTCGCCTCTGAGCGACCTCTTCTCGTCAATTTCCGACAATGCCGATTGAAGTTGATAGAGAGCTTTCAATTTCTCTTCCACAGACAAGTCTGTAATTTCTTTCTTTGCCATGATTATATCTTAAATATAGATTATTGGGTTGGTGCATGTCCCGGCGATATGCAACGGCAATGCCGGACACGCCTCCCCGATTATTGATTTGAATATCTCGCTTGTATATTGCTCGCTCTGGTAATGGCCTGTCACGCATATCTGGATTTGCTGTTCGCGACCGAAAAACACATGATAATGCATCTCGCCGGTGATGAACGCATCCGCACCGGCAGCCACCGCGTCGTCAATAAGGAAGTCGCCGGCCCCGCCGCATATCGCAACGCGATGTATCGGTCGGTTTAACAGCTCGTTACACTGTGCACACTGCACGGCAAACTGCCTTTTCACCAACTCCACGAAGTCGCCGGCAGCCATCGGTTCGGTCAGCTCACCCACCACTCCGCTGCCTGCTTCCACGCTTCCGACAGTCTTCCCTGCCATAAACCTGACACCGGTCAGGCCAAGTTTCTCTGCTATCTTGAAGTTGACCCCGCCCCGTGCATTGTCCATATTGGTGTGCATCGAGACTACGGCAATATCGTGCTTTATCGCTTTCATCACCGTGCGTTGCACGTAGTCGGCACCGGATATGGTCTTCAAACCACGGAACAGCAACGGGTGGTGCGACACGATGATGTTGCACCCCTTGCCTATCGCCTCGTCGACGATAGCCTCGTTCACGTCAAGACACAATAAAGCCCCTGACGCTTCCGCCTCCGTCAATCCGATTTGCAGGCCGGCATTGTCCCAACCTTCCTGCAATGGCAGAGGCGCGAATGTTTCAAGGGCGCTCAACACTTCCTTTATTTTCACGCTGTAATATTGCTTTTTCCGCATGCAAAGTTAATAAAAAAGCTTGAATTGCAAGTATTTATCACGCAAATTAACCGTTTTTTATGACCGGACAGCCTATTTGTCGGCATTTTTATGTACCTTTGGCACATACGAACCGGAATAACAATACATTATTATATACATAGCATCATGACAAAGACGTATCTCATTCTTGCGGCAATCGCACTGTCGTCAATATCCGGCGCGGCCCAAACCGCCAAAAACATAACCCGCATCGAAGGCACGGCCGTGAACTATCCGAAATGCGAAACGCTTTTGGTCTCCGAGACGGGAACGGATGTCCGCGTGAACAAAAACGACACGATACAAGTGGTCAACGGACGCTTCTCTTACGACTTAATCACCGAAGGGACACCGACAGTATATGAAATTGTGCCTCTCAACGAGCATATAAGAGGTTCGCATCCCGTCACAATGTTCTTTGCGGAGACTGGAACAGTCAACATCACGTTCACCGACGATGGCAAACCGCGGGTCGTAAAGTCGGACGCGCCGCTCAACGCCGAGTACATCAGCTTCAACAAAGAATGCGAAAGACTGTTCTTTGACAATATGAGACGCCTCAGTGACAGCATAGACAGTAAAGGGCTGAGATTCACTCCTGAGGCGAACGCCCTGATAGACAAGACTAAAAAGACGACAGACAAACACGAACTCGACTCCCTCAGACTATTACTTGGTGAGCTTGAAAAGCATAACAAAGTATACTCGCAGGCTCATTACGACCTTGAAAACGCATGGGAAAAAACTTTCCGCAAGCATATAGAGTACTCACTGGCTTACGCCGAGAACAACGTTACACCCGTAGGACTGTACGTTATGAAAGATGCCACGACGAAGAAAAGGCTCTTTGACGAGCGGCTCTTATCCGAAACAGCCGACGTTTTCAACCGCATCTACGCGAAAAAATATCCCGACCACCAGATGAGCAGAAGTATACGCAACTTCATCGCCTCGCAATCCATAAAGCCGGGAGGCCGCTTTATCGACTTCACCGCACCCGACATCGAAGGCAGAGACCACACCATCTCCGGGGAGATAGCTGGCAAAGTGGCCCTGATAGACTTCTGGGGTCGTGGTGCGGCCCGTGCCGCAGGCTGTCGAAGAGCATGATTCCCGTATACGAGGCATACAAAGACCGCGGCTTCACGATTGTGGGCATAGCCCGGGAGCGCAAGGCGGAAGACATGACGAAAGCCATGGCAAAAGACGGTTATAAGTGGCTCAACCTCGTGGAACTGAACGACAAGGGGCGTATATGGGAGAAATACGGCATCAGCAACCGCGGCGGCACCACGGTACTGGTAGGCCGCGACGGCAAAATCCTTGCCGTCCACCCCTCGGCCGAAGAAGTGAAGGCTATACTGGAAAAGGTGTTATAGCCAGTCGTCGATATCAGCGTCGGCTTCAACGACAGTCTCTATATCATCAGGAAGTGCCGGGAAAAAGTCGTAACCTGTGATTCGTTCCACCTCATCCACGGTGTTCACGTAATCGCCTTTCGGCCTGTTTCCCGACATATTCTTATATATAAAACCGATGGCTGAAGGATTGTCGCCTAACCGCAAAACCACCTTGAAAAACGCGTCAGGCACCGAAACTTTGCTCTTCCCTATCCTCTTATGCTTCCCGTCATACAGTATCGGCCCGCAAACGATATACAGACTTCCGTATTTCTCCGCCCAACGGCGACACATTATCTCCATTTCATTCCAGTCACCGGAATTCAGTCCCTGGACCTGCGGACAGGCATTTGTAAACAGGAACGATTCCGATTGGGCCGCCTCGCACCACTTACAGTCTGCCGATGGGCACATGTGCCCTCGATCATAACCCGAGTTATAGTAATCCCTGTCTGTCGCCCGAGGTTCCGGCACGTCCACGTCTTCACGGAATTTCAGTCCGGTGCGCTTGAATGGGCCGTCTGTATGATCGGCAGTGAGGTTCCACGCCACCCAATTGGGCAGTCTTGTATCCTTATTATAAGACACCGTATACGCCGTACGTCGCAAGATCTGTTCACCCGATGCCGGCCTGAATGCAGGCAGCGCGATATCCGCCATGTCGGGCAGGGGTTCCTTTTCCAAAACGACTACGGTATCTTCCGTCTCGCCACGGCCTATGTCTCCGCCCATCAGTGGCTTGCCACCGGTAGACATGTCGCACGCCGACAGCACCGGAACTAAGGCCATGGCATATATGGCAACCACATTTCTTACAGTCATTTTCCTCTTTATCATGTTCAAGATCTCCTGCGTATGTCTTTCAACCGCCCGTATATGTCGAACGAACGGCGGTCGGCAAGATATAGCGTGACCACAAGCGACAAAGCCGAGGCCACAAAAGCAATCACTACAATCATCATCTGGTACTTTATGGCTACACCCGGAACAGAGCCGCCGAGTATCTGTCCGATCATCGTGCCCGGCATGGCTACAATCCCCATGACAGCCATGTTGGCAACACAGGGGGCGAACGACTTTTCCACCGCACGCCGCACGAAAGGCATCACAGCCTCAACATGGCTTGCACCGTTGCCCAACAGGTAATAGTACAGCCGGCGGTCGCCCTGCAATCCGTCGTAATATGTATTTAAGGCCATCACGCTCACACCGAGCATGTTGCCAACAAGAAGCCCGATGACAGGCACGAAATAACGCGCGTCAAACGGATTTGACAGTCCGAGAACGAACATCAGAAAATAAAGCCCGACAACCATTGCCGAGCCGCAAAACCCTCCAAACAGCGGAACCACGGCAAAACCGAACCGCAAGCGGGTACGCTGAGCCACAGTAAACGAGGCCACAAGCACGATCAGAGCCACCCATGCAAGATTTATCCACGGGTCGTTCCACTCGAAGAGATACTTCAAGTATAGACCTATCAAGAAAAGCTGCACAACCATACGTACAGCCGCTATCACCGTGGAACGCACGAGACGCACTCCGAGCCTATGAAAAAAATATATCGGCATGGCAAGCAGCAGCAATCCCACGCCCAGTCCTAAATATGATATATCTATCGTGTTCATCGTCTATAATCCTCTATCATGATATGTGTCGCCCATCGTTATTCTCCTGTCGCATGCCTCGGCAAAAGCAGTGTCGTGGCTCACCAGCAGCGCAGCGCATCCCCGCGAAGCCATGTCCCGGATATACCCGGCCACGAGGGCGGCCGAATGCTCATCGAGCGCAGATGTCGGCTCGTCGGCTATAAATATCGGTTTGCGCAGCAATCCGCACACCGAGAGCGCAATACGCTGGCGTTGACCGCCGCTTATCTCGGTCACCTTCTTATCGTACAACCCAGTGTCAAGCCCCAGCCGTCCCCACTCTTCCATCAGCCTGTCTTTCGAAAAGAGCAGGTTTCTGTTGGCTTTCAGTCCGAAAGGCAAAGCCACCATTTCACGGACGCTCTCCACCGGAAAAGCAAGTTCCTGCGGCAAATACGACATCTGCTTGCGAAACTCAACCGCCGAAGATGGCGTGAGTAATTCACCGTATATACTGATATGGCCTTCCGAAAGCGGCACGAAACCGAGCACGGCACGCAACAATGTCGTCTTTCCACATCCCGACCCTCCGGTGACACACACCATCTGTCCCTCACCGACAGACAACGACAAACCAGCGAAAAGCTTTCTGTCGTCCATCCTCACCGATGCTTTATTCACTTCTATCATTATTATCCGTCTGTTTATTCGGTCATGTCTGTTAAAGCGCCTTCCGGTTCCGGGCACCCGGACATGCCAATGGCCGGAAACCTTTTACGAAAGACAGACACAAAGGTAATCAAAATGAGCGGAAACAGCAAGGAACCATTCTCTTTTTGAACCTTCCGGTTTCATATCCCTCCATTCTCAAACCCGCGGCTTGTAATAAAAATATCATTAAAAAGGCATCTTTATTTTCTTCGAAACAGAAAAATCCGCACGATATACAGGGCTATACATAACGCGATAGCATACTTGCGGTGAGGTGAAAAACATTCGTTTTTGCCGCAACGGGACGCTCGTTGGAACGTGATTGGCAAGTAAATGAAAGACGTTTAGACGCTAATCGCAGAGCAACGGGTATCTAAATGCAGGCCAATAAGGTGCCCGTTGCAAAATGACAAAGCCCGCTCGGCATCCTTAAAAACGTAAGCAAGCGTATTATATTGATAAACAGAACGTTGCGAAAACATCAAAATACGCCGATATTTTCGCCCACGGGATTATAATTTTGAAATAAACGAATTATAAAAGGGCTTTTGTCTGATTTTTTATCAACATACAATACTTCTCTCAAAAAAAAAGAGTAACTTTGCGGCATAATTACAAAAAAGGCAGCGACAGGACATAAATGACGAACAGCAATACCTACAATGGCCGATTCGTGATGTCCGCAGAGTGGGATACACAAAGCGGCATACAGCTCACCTGGCCGCATCAGGCTACCGATTGGCAGCCTATGCTCAGCGAAATTACAGATACTTATGTTAAAATGGCCGTGGAAATAGCCAAACGCGAGCAGCTAATCATTGTGGCTCCACAACCGGAAGAGGCTCTGCGAGCCATCGCCGAAAAGACAGGAAACGACATCACCGAAAACATAATCACGATGAAATGCGATACGGACGATACCTGGGCGAGAGACCACGGCTTCATCACTCTCTGCGGAAACAACGGCAGTCGTATACTGCTCGACTTCAGATTTAACGGATGGGGAATGAAGTTCAAGGCCGATAAAGATAATGCCATCAACCGAAAACTATATGACGCAGGCATCGTGAAAGGGGAATACAAGGATAATCTTGACTTCGTGCTCGAAGGCGGCTCGATAGAGAGCGACGGACGTGGAACGGTATTCACCACGACGGGCTGTCTTATGGCGCCAAACCGCAACCAACCGATGTCGCAAGACGAGATCGAGAGTGAACTGAAACGCAGGCTCAAGGCAGACCGTATAGTATGGATAGACCACGGCAACTTGACTGGCGACGACACAGACGGACACATCGACACACTGGTGAGAGTGGCTCCAGACAATACCTTATTATATATGGGGTGCGACGACAATACCGACGAGCAATACGACGAGTTAAAAAAAATGGAAACCCAACTTATCATGCTGCGCACCGCCGACAGAAAGCCCTACCGCCTGCTACGGCTTCCATCACCCGACGCTATATATGGTGACGGCGAACGGCTGCCAGCCACATACGCAAACTATCTCGTGATAAACGGCGCCGTGCTATGCCCCACATACGGCCAACCTGAAAACGACCGCAAAGCGATGGAAGTCATGGCGCAGGCATTCCCCGGCCGGGAGATTGTAGGTATCGACTGCCGCAGCATAATAAAACAGCACGGTTCGCTGCACTGCTGCACAATGCAGTATTATTGATTTTCTTGAGAATGTAGTCCGGTGGGTTGAGGAAGGATGTATGATTTATCAGAAAAAGAGAAAAGACATTCATATACTTCTATCCGCAATCCGGAGTACGCAAATATACATCATCCTCACTCCACGAAATGAATAAAATAAAACAACATACACGCATGAAAGAACTTAGAATAGGATTTCTGCAACAGCACAACACGGCCGACATACAAGACAACATGACAAGACTGGCCGAAGGTGTGGCCGACCTCGCGCGACGCGGGGCGGAACTCATCGTGCTGCAAGAACTTCACAACTCACTATATTTCTGTCAGGTGGAAAGCGTCAATAACTTCGACCTTGCGGAGCCAATCCCCGGTCCGTCGACAGAACTGTTTGGCGAACTGGCACGTAAACACAACGTGGTGATAGTCACGTCGCTATTCGAGCGCCGTGCGGCAGGACTTTATCATAACACAGCAGTGGTGATAGAACGCAACGGTACCATAGCCGGAAAATACAGAAAGATGCACATACCGGACGACCCGGCATACTACGAGAAATTCTACTTCACGCCCGGTGACCTCGGCTTCAAACCGATAGACACAAGCGTGGGACGGTTGGGAGTTATGGTTTGCTGGGATCAATGGTATCCGGAGGCTGCGCGAATGATGTCGCTTGCAGGAGCGGAGATACTCATCTACCCCACAGCCATAGGTTATGAGAGCAGTGACACCGAAGACGAAAAGCAGCGGCAGCGACGCGCATGGCAGACAGTACAGCGCGGACACGCCGTGGCCAACGGACTGCCCGTGGTTGCGGTGAACCGTGTGGGACACGAGACGGACCCGTCGGGGCAGACCAACGGTATCAATTTCTGGGGAACATCATTCGTTGCCGGCCCTCAGGGCGAGATTATATACGAGGCATCGGAAGACGACGAAGAGAGTATAATAGTATCCATAGACATGAAGCACAGCGAACAAGTACGCCGCTGGTGGCCTTTCCTCAGAGACCGCAGGATTGAGAACTACGGCGGAATAACAAAGAGATATATCGATGACTGACAGGACAAACAGGGCGTAAACACGGCAAAAGGCAGATACAATCTTTCTTTATATAAGCATATCACACCACCCTGTCCGCACCATGCGCCCCACGGAAAACCCTGTTCATCCGTCTTCTAAAAAACAAGCAAACAAAACCTAACAACCAAATAAACAAACAGAATGATGTCTTCAAATTTAAGATTTTTGGTAGTAGAAGAGGCTTTCAAAAAGCAGGCCGCAGAAGTAAAGACACCGGCGGAA
>ERZ778512.2246-NODE-2246-length-10789-cov-6.677380_pt1 | contig 10789 bp, 5 predicted proteins | sample MGYA00510346_ERZ778512 | MGnify/ENA primary metagenome ERZ778512 (study PRJEB29527, sample SAMN07138962) | mouse gut metagenome | material: feces | host: mouse | place: China:Nanjing | collected 2016-01-25 ...
CCAGAAATATGTATTGCTCAATATGAAAATCACCTATATGGCATTCCGTGCTTTCGAACTATTTGTTACATTAAATAATATAACAAATACCGATTATATGATCAATCGTGGTTATACAATGCCTGGATTCAACGGAATGGGTGGGTTTAAAGTGCATTTTTGAAGAACTATGTAATCATTAAGAGGCTGGAAACAAAGGTTTGTTGTTTTCAGCCTCTTTTTTTATGGGGACAGGCATTGTTGGAGTGTTTCTACAACTTATTGGAATAATATTAAAAGTCTTTTTTAGGGTGTCTCTTTATTTTTGTATGTGAAAAAGTAGGTATAACTTAGAAGATATAAAGAAATGAAGACATTCAGACATTGGATAAGTGCATGCACATTGTCAGCCTTGTGTACGGTCTTGCCTGCACAGACAAAGATGCCGGCTCCATGGCAATCCTCTCTTGTGAAAATAAGTAAAAGTGGAGAACTGGTTTATATACCCGATGAGGAGGGGAATGTAATCCCCGATTTCAGTCGGGTGGGTTATCATCATGGCAACCAAAGTATTCCGCAACATTCTGTTACCCGGATTATTTCTCCTGTTGAGGGAGATAACTGGGCGCATATTCAGCAGGCGGTGGATGAAATATCGCAGCTTCCCGCTGATCAGAACGGACATCGGGGGGTGTTGCTTTTGAAGCGGGGATTATATCCTGTTTCACAGTCTGTCGTGATAAAGGCTGGAGGAGTGGTTCTGAAGGGAGAGGGAAGTAATGTGGACGAGACTCGGCTCATTGCTACTGCCAAAAGGAAGTATGCTCTGATAAAAATTTCAGGTGCCGGCATTCGTGAGGAAATATCAGGGACACGGGTGAGCATCACGGATAAATTTGTTCCTGTCGGTACTCATTCTTTCCAAGTCTCTTGTGGTGAGGGATTCAAGCCCGGTGATAAAATCGTTGTTTATCGTCCCGGAACACAGAAATGGGTTCATGATATAAAGATGGATCAGATTGAAGAACGGAAAGGAACCCGCCAATGGACACCTCAGGAATACAACCTTGCTTTTGAGAGGGAGGTGACTCGGGTGGAGGGAAATCGCCTCTTTATTGATAATCCGGTAGTGATGCAGATGGACTGGAAATATGGTGGCGGTGATGTTTACAAGTATAAGTTTGACGGACGCATCAATGAGGTAGGTGTATCGGATTTGTGTCTGGAATCAGAGTTTGACGACTATGAAGATACACAACACGGGTGGATAGGCGTACAGATAGAAAAAGCGGAAAACTGTTGGGTGGATAATGTCACAGCACGTTATTTTGGCTATGCCGCTGTCAGTTGTGAACGTTTCGCCAAGAATGTGACCGTGCGGAATTGTCGGAATCTGGAACCCAAGGCAGTCATTACGGGTGGTTTGCGTTATTCTTTCAATAACATAGGCCAGCAGAATTTGTTTATGAATTGTCAAAGTACGGAAGGAAGGCATGATTATATCACTGGTTCACAGGTCTGCGGTCCCAATGTTTTTTATAATTGTACGGCTACACAGACGTATGCGGACATTGGCCCTCATCATCGTTGGGCAGTAGGAACTCTATATGATAATATTGTGACAGATGGCGATATCAATGTGCAGGATCGTGGAAAAATGGGTAGCGGTCATGGTTGGGCCGGGGTGACTCAGGTATTGTGGAATTGTCATGTAGGCCGCGCTGCGGTGCAGAGTCCTTGGGCTTCTGGAAAGAACTATAGTATAGGAACTAAAGGGGAACGATATCCCGGAGTCTTTACAGACAGGCCTGACGGCGTATGGGAAGGACATAATGAAACCAATGTGTTTCCGCGTTCTCTTTATGTAACCCAACTGATGGCCCGCCAAAAAGCGGATTTGTCTTTACTGATTAAATAATTGATACGATGAAAAGAAAATTGTCAATATTCCTTTTGCTTTGTCTGACAACCATAGGATGTGTCGGTCAGCGGTCTTTATCTCAAGAACATAAAATGGCATGGTGGCAAGAAGCCAAATTCGGCATGTTTGTCCATTGGGGGCCTTATAGCCTGTATGGCGGAGTGTATAACGGATATCAGCAACGTCGTGGCGGTGCCGAGTGGATAATGAACCGTTGCAAGATACCGGTGCGTGAATATCGTGCCAAATCCAGTACTTTCAATCCGGTGCATTTTAATGCGGATAGTCTGGTGCTTATGGCTCGTGAGGCTGGTATGAAATATATTGTCTTTACCACCAAGCATCACGATGGGTTTGCCATGTTTCAAAGCCGGGCAAGTTCTTTCAATATAGTGGATTATACGCCTTTCCGTCGTGATATTGTGGATGAGGTGGTGCAGGCATGCCGCCGTCACGGCATGAAGATAGGTTTTTATTATTCGCAATCGCAGGACTGGTGTAACCCGGGAGGTAACACGGCCCGTAAAGAGATGCGCGAGGGTTGGGCGAATCCCGATTCGGTAGAGATAGACCGTTATACGAAAGAACATATCGGATCGTGGGATTGTCTGCAAACATCGGTATCCTTCCAGGATTATTTTTATCGGGTATCGTTGCCGCAGATTCGTGAGTTGTTGTCTCGTTACGGCAATGACATCGGAGTCATGTTTTTTGATACACCGCAGGTGATTACCGATCAGCAGGCGCAGGATGTGATGAAGGAACTGGCAAACTATCCGCACATCATTGTGAACGACCGCTTAAAGCGTCCTAATTTTCCCGGAGACTATAAAACACCGGAAGGACGAGTACCCAAGGCTGAGGATATAGAAGGTATTTATTGGGAAACCTGTATGAATATCGGCAGTTCTTGGGGCTATAAAAGCTGGGACAAAAACTGGAAGTCGTCTCAGGAGATTATCCGTAATCTGATTACTATTGCGGCACGGGGCGGGAATTACTTGTTGAACGTAGGGCCTGACGGATTGGGTGATGTGCCTGTTGAGGCACGTCAATGTCTGAAAGAGACAGGTGAATGGCTGTCGCGTAACGGTGAGGCGATATATAATACCCAACGAAGCGGACTTCATCCGGCATGGGGAGAGTGTGTGCGTAAGGATTACAAGAAGAATTCGGTACTTTATCTTTGTGTCTTCGATTGGCCCACGGACGGCAAGCTGCATCTGCAAGGAGATTTCACAGGCAGACGTGCCACTCTTCTGGCAGACGGATCACCGCTGAAACTGGAAGCACGTAAAGGTTCGGTAACCATTCAGCTGCCTGCCGGAATGCCCGACCGGACAGCGACTGTCATTCGGCTGGATTTGAAGGAAAAGCTTCCTGCTATCAAGTTGGTTTCCAATTCGGAGAAGGTCTTTAAAATTGTAGATACGGAGTAATAAGCAGGCATAAAATAACAAGCAAGTATGAAAGACGCATGAAAAACAAAAATTATTTGAAATGTATATTATTGGGTGCCGTGCTTTCGGGGTGTGTGGATCAGGGAGATCGGCAACCGGCTGAAGACTTGAGATTGTGGTATGATGCTCCTGCCTCCCGATGGGAGGAAGCGTTACCTTTGGGCAATGGACGCATCGGTGCCATGGTGTTTGGAAATCCGTTGCAGGAGGTCTATCAGTTGAATGAAGAAACGTTATGGTCTGGTGGACCGGGTGACTGGAATAATCAGGAAACGGTAAAGGCGCTTCCCGAAATTCGTAAGGCCGTGGACGAGGGAGATTATGCAAAGGCCCGTGAATTATGGAAAAATCATGGACAAGGTCCGTACACGGCACGTTATTTGCCGCTGGCGGACTTGAAACTGGATGTAAAGACTGACGGGGAAGTCAGTGGGCTGTACCGTGACCTGAATATCAGCAATGCCACCACTACTGTACGTTACATGGCGGACGGAGTTACTTATACGCGTACTTCCTTTATTTCTTATCCGGACCAAGTCATGGTGGTACGACTGGAAGCCGACAAGCCTCAGGCGTTGTCTTTCGATGTGAAACTGACCAGCCGGCTTCGTTTCCAGACTGCCAAGTATGATGCGCAAACTTTGTCGCTTACAGGAAAAGCACCTGTGTATGTGGCGAACCGTGATTATGATCCCAATCAGATCGTTTATGACGAGACAGGAAAGGAAGGCATGAATTTTGACGTGAAAGTCAAGGTGTTGTCCGATGGAGGGACTTCCGTTGTAGAAGACTCGGTCGTATCCGTACGTCAGGCAAATGGGGCTGTCCTGATACTGGCAACTGCCACCAGTTATAATGGTGGGGACAAACAACCCGGTTCGGAAGGGAAAGATCCGTCGGCACTGACGGAATCAGTGTTGGCGGCTATTGACGGAAAAGAGTATGCTGCCTTGCTGAAAGCACACGAACAGGACTATCAGGCTTTGTTCAACCGGGTACATCTTTCACTGGGTGAGTCACAGACCGATGCGGTCAGCCGGCTCACCACTCCCGAACGGCTTAAGCACTTTGCGAAAGACGATTCGGACCAGGGATTGGTGGAGTTGTATTATCAGTATGGACGTTACCTTACCATTGCTTCTTCGCGTGCCGGAGGACTTCCATCCAATTTACAAGGTATATGGAATCCGCACGTACAGCCGCCTTGGGGTTCTAACTATACGGTAAACATCAATACGGAAATGAACTATTGGCCTGTAGAAGTGGCCAATCTTTCAGAGTGTCTCGCTCCCTTGTCCGACTTCATTGGCGCTTTGGCTAAGAACGGGGAGCAGACCGCCCGTGTCAATTATGGGATCAACGAAGGATGGGCGTCTCATCATAATTCGGATGCATGGGCGCAGACCGCTCCTACGGGAGGGTATGCGAATGATGTGAAAGGTGCGCCTCGTTGGTCGTGCTGGCCTATGTCGGGAGTATGGTTTTGCCAGCATTTGTGGGAGCATTATGCTTTCCATGGCGATACGATTTATTTGCGTGATACTGCCTATCCGCTGATGAAAGGAGCGGTAGCCTTTGTACTGCAATGGCTGCAAAAAGATGAATCGGGATATTGGGTGACCAATCCTTCCACTTCACCGGAGAATCGTTTTTTCTACACTGACAGCAAAGGACAACGCCGGGAAGGCGAAGTGGCGAAAGCATCGACTATGGATATGGCTTTGATTCGTGACCTTTTCTCTAATTATTTGCAGGCTTCCGCTATCTTGGGCGAAGACGCTTATTGCGGACGTGTCAGGTCTGTGTTGAAGAATCTTTATCCTGCTCATGAAGGAGCTATGGGGCAGTTACAGGAATGGCATCTGGACTTTGAGGATCAGGATCCCGAACATCGTCATGCCTCACACTTGTTTGGTTTACATCCCGGCAAACAGATTCTGCCTCGTCGCGATCGCGAACTGGCTGAGGCTTGCAAACGCACCTTGGAGATCCGTGGTGACGGAGGTACCGGATGGGCGATGGCTTGGAAGATTAATTTTTGGGCACGATTGGAAGACGGTAACCATGCTTACCGGATGTTGAAAAACGGATTGAAGTATGTTGATGTTACCGATGTCTCGACTAAAGGTGGTGGAACGTATGCCAACCTGTTTGATGCGCATCCGCCCTTCCAGATAGACGGAAATTTCGGAGGAACGGCAGGGATTACCGAAATGCTGCTTCAAAGCCATGGGGGGGAACTCTTCTTGCTGCCTGCCTTGCCCGATGCATGGCGGTCGGGGTCAGTCAGCGGTTTGCGTGCGCGCGGCGGCTTCATTGTTGACATGGACTGGAGGGAAGGCAGACTGACGCATGTGAAAATCACGTCCACGCTGGGCGGTAATTGCCGGATCAGGAGTTTTACTCCGCTGAAAGGTGAGGCGGCGGAAGGAGTGAATCCCAATCCATTGTGTTTTGTTCCCGATGCTCCACAGTGGGTATGCAACGGGAACACGGCAAAGCATCGTTGCTCGTTGGATTTGAAAGAAACTTATACAATTGATGTGAAAACAGAGAAAGGAAAAACGTATGAATGGTAAAAAGGGATGGAAACTAGGCTTGATGGGCTGGGTGTTAGCTCTTTCCACTTGGGCACAATCGGGCAATGAATGGAGAATGACTGCTGATTCTCTGATTCTTTATGCCGGACAGACTTGTCGCTATACCGTAGATACACCCGAAAGAGAGGGTGTAGTATCTACTTTGTTGTCGGTTCCGGCATTGCTGGAAAAACTGTCACAGGACTCTACAATAGCATATCGCCTTGTAGATGCTCGGAAACAACCACGAATGACCGGAACTCCACAGGATGGAGACCGGTTGGAACAGTTCTCTCCGCTTTCGGGCAAGGTACTGAAAAAATATAAAGTAGGCATTCAGGAGGCAGCTTTGCCTCCGGTGCTGAAATTGCATCGGGAAGCAGTGACAGCAGGGGTGTCTCAGGAAATCACGCTCGATTTCTTTGCCGGACAGCGCTCACCGATGGCCAGTGTTGATATCCTTGTTCTGGCGGGTATTGATGTGACATTGGATAATGCCATGGTAGATGTGATCGGACGCGGTATGGTTGTATTACGCGAGTTGCCGAAGCAGTCAATCGGACGTACCGGTACGCATTATTCTTATAAGCAAGTGGGAGAGGTTACTTTGCATCCGATGGGAAAGAGAGGGACAGTAATCCGCTTCTCGGGATTGGACTTGCGCCCTTCCAACGGGCCGGATATCCGGTTGGTCATCAAAGGGATCACGGCATCGCAAGTGAAGGAATATCGTTTCGAGGCATCTTATACCACTTCCCTGCCCCAGATACTTCGCAGCCCGGTGACAGCGGCTTCGCTTCAAGCGGTTTCTACCATTGCCGATTGGACCCGCTTGCCTTTGCGTCGTGCTTATTACAAGGATACGCAAGGTTTTTCGGGTGCTTCTTTTGCGTGGACGCCCGTCAGAGATGCACAGGAATTTGCGGTACTTTACTCTATGGATGAAGGTAAAACTTGGGATACATTGCCCAAGGAGATGAGAAGTTCGGATGCTGACGGCCAGCTGAATATCTCGCGTCTGCAACCCGATCGGCTGTATGCTTTTAAACTACGGGTGCCGAATGGACCGGCTCGTGGTGATTCTAATATAGCTTGGTTCTATTCGGGAGAGTGGAATGTGCAGGAATATGGCGTGCAAGGAACCGGTACGGCCGACGATACGGACAAGATTAACGAACTGATTACTCGTGTTCACAATTTGGGCGGTGGAATCATCCGTTTTCCGGCAGGGGAATACCCGGTTCGGACATTGCACATGAAAAGTCATGTATGGCTGCATGTAGACCGGGGAGCGGTCATTCGTGCTTTGCCCGGTGCCGATGCGCCCGAAACGACTTGGTTCAGCGACCGTGCTTATCGTTCGGGCTTGTCACCTACTGACCCGCGTCCTTATCAGGATCCGGAGAATTACTTGACCAAACAGGATGTAGGTCATACCTTTTTTCATAATACCATGTTCTTTGGTGAACGCATCGAGAATGTGAAGATTGTGGGCAACGGACGCATCACCGGCAATGGAAATATCGTCACTACCGACCGTGTGATGAACAATGCCCCCGACCGCCGTTGCGACAAGATGTTTACTTTCAAATTGTGCAAGGATATTGAAATTGGCGGTCTGTACACTGGCTGGGATATGTGGTATGACCCAGACAAGGATATGCCTTATTATATAGACGGTGATCGGCGCATTTACAACGACAGCACCATGTTGCACATCGACCAGGGAGGGCACTTCGTGTTGTTGGCTACCGGTACGGACGGCATTTATGTACACGATACGTTTTTCGGGAAGTATAATACGGAAAATGCGCGCGACATTTATGACTTCATGGGCTGTAACGATGTACGTGTGATGAATATCTATTCCAAAGTCAGTTCAGATGATATCGTGAAACCGGGTTCGGACTGTTCGCTCGGCTTTACCCGCCCGGCTTCCGGCTACTGGGTGCGCAATATTGTGGGCGATACCAACTGCAATCTTTTTCAGATAGGTTCGGAAACGGCGGACGACATTCAGGATTTGTATGTGGACAATATCTATGTCTTGGGAGCCAACAAGGCAGGTTTTTCCATTTCCACGAATGATGGCGGACATATCAAGAATGTCTATCTCAACAGTGGAAAGACCGGTCCGCTTCATTCCCGTTCGGTGATGAAGCGCACGCGTGCACCTTTTTTTATCTCGATCTCCAACCGTGGACGTGTGCTGGGTGCCGATGTGGAAATGTTTACGTTTATGGAAAATGGAGTGGAGCGAAAAGAACTGTTGGTCACCAATTCCAATATTGGAAAGGTGGAAAATATCTTTATCAATGCGGTCGATGTGAGCGAAGTCTATGGCGGAAGTTCTTTCCGAAAAGAACGTTGGAAAGCTTATGACGGTTCGCAAAACGAGGCGACTCCCATTATAGCTGGTTTCAAACTGCCAGATGCAGAGGCAGTGAAAGGAGGGCTGACTTTCCGGATGCCCGATGGACGTCACACCGGATATATCCAGAACATCTGCTTCAGCGATGTGGATCTGACTGTAAAAGGTGGTCATCCGGAGAAAGACGCTACAGCCTTTCCGCCCGAGATAGGAGTGGGTCGTTATAATGTAGGCGACTTGAAGATACAACCGGCTTTCGGTTTCTGGTTCCGTCATGTGGACGGGATGGTGTTGGAGAATTGCACTATCCGCACCGAGAAACCCGATGCGCGTCATGCTGTTTATCTGGACGATGTGCTGAACGCTACCATTACCGGTTTGCAGGTGGCAGACGGTATCAATGAGAAAAAGCCGATGGAGAGTGTCCGAAGTAAAAACATCATAATTAAATAAGCTGGAAGTCTTACTACAACCATTTATTCGCATGATGTTCGTTTGATAAAGGTATATCCGGAAACAGCCGATTGTAAGCTGTTTCCGGATGATAAAGAAGAAATATGAAAAGACTTTATTTGTATTTTAAACATAAAGTGGAGACTGGAAAGGCTTCCGGTCTTTATCGCACGTTTTTGTTCTTGGGGGTGGGTATCACCTCTATGGTGTGGTTTTTGATCCGTGTCATTCCCAAGCCTTCGCGGGCGGCATATCCTTGTATGCAGACTGCTGCTCCGCTGATGTCTGCTTTTGTGCTTTATCTGCTTTCACTGTCTGGGCTGTGGGCAGGTTTCCGTCAGTTGTCCGTCAGTGTCCGGAGTCGTAAGTATGTGTGGGTTGTCACCAGTCTGTTGGTTATTGGGGTATGTGGTGTGGCCTTGTCGGTTGAGAATAGTGCGGCACTGGTGGCGCAGACCTTTCGTGGCAAACAAGAGCCGCGGATGGCTTGGGGAAAGAATCATCCTGTGGGTGAAGCGCGTGGCATTTATCCCGGGCGCGTGGTCTGGGCCCACGCACCGGGCGCAGCTACTTGGGAGAAAAAGGAAGGACGTTGGTACGAGGACCGTTGGAACAATCAGGAGGCAGCGGACTGGATGGTGGAAGCCACCTTGCTCTCTCTTACGGGTGAGACAAACGAGTCTGATGCCTGGAAGGTGCTTTTCTGTTATTTCAATGAACAGCATGGCAAAGGGAAGAAAGGATATGCACGAGGTGAAAAGATTGCCATCAAGGTGAATATGAACAATACGTTCGAATATGCGGACAATGAGCAGCTTAATGCTTCGCCTCATCTCACGTTGTCTTTGTTGCGGAGTCTAGTGCGTCAAGGTGGTGTGCCTCAGCATTGCGTCACGCTTTTTGATGCCAGCCGCTTCATGACCGATGCCTTGTTTCAGAAATGCTATGCCGAGTTCCCGGATATCGTTTACATGGATAATGAGGGGACGCATGGACGCACCAAGACGGCATACGTGGCCGAGGCTGTTCCTTATTCTGTTGACAACGGCCGTCTGGCACGCGGATTGGCCGAGTGTGCGGTTGAAGCGGATTATCTGATCAACATGGCATTATTAAAAGGCCACGGTGGTCAGGGAGTAACACTCTGTGCGAAGAATTGGTACGGTGTGACGGATATTGACCGTAACTTCCGTAAAAATCAGCACAACAACTTTAATCAAGATCGTGGCGGTAAACCGCGTTATATGACTTTTACAGACTATATGGGGCATAAGGACTTGGGTGGAAAGACGCTGTTATTTTTGATAGATGGCCTATATGGTTCGAAGGAGGTGAACGGGGCACCCTCTGGTAAATGGAAGATGCCGCCTTTCAATAATGACTGGCCTTGTTCTTTGTTTGCTTCTCAGGATGGGGTGGCTATTGATGCGGTGGGCATTGATTTCCTCTCTTCAGAGTTTCCTGCCATGGCGGATGTGGACTATTGTGATATGTATCTGGTGGAGGCGGCACTGGCTGATTTTCCTCTGTCGGGCACGCATTATGACCCGGAGCGTGACGGGACTGGTCTGAAAAGTCTGGGCGTATTGGAGCATTGGAATAATGCGGTGGACAAACAGTATAGCCGTAATCAAGGCAAATCGGAAGGCATCGAATTGGTGTATTGCAAGCGGTAATTTGTATTCAGGCTGAGAAAGGTTGTTCGCCTCTAAAAAGTTTTTTAGTTTCATCGGCTTTTTCAAAAGTCCGCGTGGCTGTGTTATTTGCATAATATCATTTTGTTTGTATGCAAATTACATGTTTTAAAGGATATATGGTTAAATTCTTTTATCCTTATAGCTAATCTTATATAGATATGTTCTATCTTCATAACCTTTGGAGATAGTAGTATCCCAATGAAAAAGACTTAGTTGTCGAATAGAAAATCCTTAGCAAGAAGAAAAGGGTTGCCTTTCAAGGCGTTTTTCTGCCGTTGTTCCAGTGTATGAGGGCTGTTCGCTGTTTTGACACGATACTATAAACATTT
>ERZ778512.2259-NODE-2259-length-10740-cov-5.742255_pt1 | contig 10740 bp, 9 predicted proteins | sample MGYA00510346_ERZ778512 | MGnify/ENA primary metagenome ERZ778512 (study PRJEB29527, sample SAMN07138962) | mouse gut metagenome | material: feces | host: mouse | place: China:Nanjing | collected 2016-01-25 ...
CTTATGCAATATGGGCTGTGCAGAAATTGGAAAATCTTAACGGTCGTTAGTATAATTCTCTTCAATTTTCGGATAGGTTGCAATCGTTGTAAAGGAAACATCCATTGTAGGGTCTTTCACTCTGTCCATCACGGATTTCACAAGGCGCTTGCCAAGTTCCTCCATTCGTACCTCCACGGTCAGAATATCCCGCTTAAAGAAATCCGGCTCAATTGTATTGTTAAAGCCAGTAATCACTGTTTTACGCGCCGCTAACGGGTCTTTCTGCAGCAGCGCCAGCGCAACATTCTTTGCCACGTCGTCATCTTCGCAGATAATCGCATCCGGAACATACATCATCTGATTCATTGCTTCTTCTACCATTGCATAGCTAAAGTTGATATGGTTCGCTGGATGCGTAAACTGCATTTTCTCGTCAACCCCAATATAATTCTGGTTGCAGGCGTTTAGATATCCGAGATATCTCGCCTGTATCATACGTGATCCTTCCGCATAGCCAATATATGCGAGTTTGGTACAGCCCTTGTTTTTTATAATATAGCTGGTCATCCTGTTCATTGCATAAAAACCGTCCACACTGACCACATCGCCGAGATTAATATACTCCTGTGCGTTTACCGGACTATTAAAAAACGTCATAGGCAGCCCCGCCTTGCTTACGCCTTTGACAAACTGTATGGGAAATAAGCTTAGAAAAATAATCCCTTTTACGTCATCAGCAATTAATTTCAGTACGCCCTCTCCGTTTTTATCATCCTCATCTACCACATGAAGCTGCATACGGCAATCCTCCGTATTGACTGCAACACTGATACCAGCGAGCGTCCGGTTCCAGAACGTTGACTGCCAGTGATTAAAAAGCACAAGGATTGTCCCTCTGTTATTTTTATGGTAGACAGATTTCACTTCCTGCAGCAGATTTTCGTCCAGCTTTGCATAACCCATCTGCCATGCTTTCTGTACAACTGCCTGCTTTGTCGACGGCGACACAAATCCGCCATTTAACGCCTTTGCCACAGTATTACGGCTAAGACCCAATTCCATTGCGATATCTTGTATAGTTACTTTCTTCATTTGGTTCCCCTTTTCTTACTTGGTAAATATGTTATAGTATAGTATTTTAATATTTTATTGTCAAATATTATTCTATAAATCTTCTAAAAAAGCAAATTCTTTCCCTTTTTCGGCGTGCAAAAAATGCATCAGAAGATACGCCGCACGCAGCGAAACCTTTTCCTTTCGCAAAATCCGCGCTGCCTCCTGCTTATCGACAAACAGTACCTCTATCGACTCTGTATCTTCCATTTTATCGCAGCCGATTTTACCGCTTGCATAGCCAAATACTGCATTACAGCTTTCGTCTGTAAAACCAGCGCCCATAAAAAATGGTCTGCGATATGCCTTGTCCCCGCCGTTATAGACCGCAAAATCCAACCCTGTTTCTTCTTTCATCTCCCGCACTGCCGACTGTTTAGGTTCTTCTCCCTCGTCAATCAGCCCAGCCGGAAGTTCATACAAATAATCGCCCAATGGATACCGATACTGGCGAATCATCACAATTTTTTCCGGATCATCCTTTAAAAGCGCATAAATTACAACCCCTTCCGCATTCATATCTTTTGTCAAAAGCTTAATTTTATCCGCTTTTCTTCTCGACACAAAAAAATAGTCAAATGCACGACCGCTGTCTGTTAACGCATCCAGTTTAAATAAATTTAAAAAACGATTTTCTGATAACTGATGAATTTTTGTATATTTTTTCATGAGATTCCCCTCCTTATGAGAATACATTTGACTTTTTACCCCAAAAACGCTACAATAATTCATAAAGACGAAACAAAATCATTCAAAAGGAAAGGTGAATCCCTCATGAAGCAAATTCCAATCGCAGAATTAATTCCGGGCATGGTAACAGCCGAGGACATCCTAACTTATGATTCCAGAATCATTGTGCCGAAGGGTGTTGTTCTTACAGAGAATATTATATCACGTCTGGAAGGTTATTCCATATATTATGTACATATTCATGAAAATCTTGTGGAAGAATTAAATCAGCCGATGATTTGCCCGCCGCCTGCGAATTTTCACGATGCAGCAGAGGGCAGCAGCAAATCCAACAAAGAGCGCATTAAAAACAGTCATCAATTCGCCCTGTTTCAGCAGGCATTTAACCGCTGCGCTGAACATTATCAGGGCAGTCTTACAAACGCTCTCTACCGTAATGAAACATTCCCTGCAAATGAATTAATAAAGGAAACACTGCAAATTCTGCACCCTGTAAACGGCGATATCAGTGTATTTGATATGTTGTTAAATATGCACAATATTGACGATTCCGTGTATATGCACTGTATTGATGTAGCCTTAATTTCTAATGTTCTCTCCCGCTGGCTGCATTTTTCTGAAGCAGATCAAAAAATGGCAACCGCCTGCGGATTATTCCATGATATCGGCAAGTTTATGCTGCCGTCCGGCGTTCTGCGCAAGCCCGGCAAACTGACCTCCGAGGAATTTGAAATTGTAAAAACGCATACAATAGAAGGCTTCCACCTTCTCAATAAATACCGCAATATTCCTGAGCCTGTTAAAAACACTGCAATTATGCATCATGAGAAATGCGACGGCAGCGGTTATCCCTATGGATTAAAAGGCGACGATATTGACAAATTTTCCAAAATTGTTACAATAGCAGATATTTTTGACGCAATGACAAGCGAACGTGTGTATCGTGCAGCAATGTGCCCGTTTTCTGTTATTAAATATTTTGAAGACGACGGCATTCACAAATACGAAATGAAATATATTATGACATTTCTGGAAAATGTGGCAAATTCCTACCTTAATCACACTGTTACACTCAGCAACGGCATGGAAGGAAATGTGATTTTTATTAACCACGATAATTTCTCCCGCCCTGTTATCCGCACGCCAGACAATGAAATTATTAATTTACAGGAACAATATTATAACAGTATTATGCAGCTTTCCACGCAGAAAAATGTTTCCATTGAAACCATTATATAAGCGAAAAGACCGATGCGCCTGCCACTGTCACAAGTCCTGCCACCGCAATCGCCAGGCTTCCCATTGCACCTTCGATTTCTCCAAGCTCCATTGCCTTCGCCGTACCGATTGCGTGGGACGCTGTTCCCAGCGACAGCCCTTTCGCAACAGGCTCTTCAATGCCAAATATCCGAAACACAAGTTCCGCTGTCATATTTCCCAAAATTCCTGTAATTACAATTACCGCTACCGTTATGGTTACGATACCGCCAAGTTCTTCCGAAACCCCCATACCGATTGCTGTTGTAATGGACTTTGGAAGCAGCGTAATATAGAGCGCACGGTTTAACCCAAATAATTTTGCCAATGCCCACACACCGCCAAGACTTGCCAATACACCTGACAGAATCCCTGCCGTAATTGCTTTAACATTGCTTTTAAGCAGCTCTATTTGCTCATACAGCGGAACTGCCAGGCTTACCGTTGCTGGTGTCAGTAAATAACTGATATATTTGCCGCCTTCATTATAATGATTATAATCCACACCAAATATCAATAAAACCGCCATTACACACACTACACCAATTAGTAATGGATTTAATATCGCCAGCTTCCACTTTTTCTTTAATACCAATCCCAGTTCAAATCCCGCCAGACTGATAAACGCACCAAAAAAAATGGAATTGGAAAGAAATTCTTTCATAATACTTCATCCCCCTCTGCCGTTTCAAAAAACGTTCTCCTGCCAAACCTGCATAATATAAACGATACCCTCTGTCTATTTGCGATTTCTTCGGATCACCCACTGTGTTACTCTGCCAGTTACCGCCATTACCAAAACCGTTGTAATAAACGTAATCGCAAGTACAGGCACGCAGACGGGTTTTAATGTATCCCATGCGGTCAAAAGCCCTACTGCCGCCGGAATAAACATTACTGGCATAATTTCTATTAAAAAGGAAGCCGTTTCCTTTACCTGCCCTACTTTGATAACGCCTGTCAGTAGCGCAACAAGCAATATCACTAAGCCATAAACGCTTGCTGGTATCGGCAAAGGCAGCAATGCCCGCAGACCTTCGCCGATAAACGATATCAGCAGAATCAGCATAAATTGTTTTAAAAATTTCATAGATTTCCATTCCTTTCTATAAACGTATGTTTCTTTTCATTTAAAATCTCCATTTTCCATATAGCAATATATTTTATATTTTATTTTTATTATATTTTATGATTAGCCCGTCAAAAGGGTATTTTTCAAAAGAATAGTACAATATATTGTGATTTGGACAGACATACATATTCTATATATTGTGGTCATGTTTCTTAATTAACCCTTTTGACGCTTTAATCATCAACGCACATGAAAACCCGTTTCGTGTTCTTCTAATGGTATATTTTCGCTTTCTATGCTATCAATCACAATATAATCGCTTTTGTTTATCATAGTAAGCATATGATTAATACGCTCCTCTGAGCCCTGCACTTCCATTTCGACAGAACCATCCCACTCATTTTTTGCCCAGCCGGTGATTCCCATTCCATCTGCGGCATAGCGTGCGCGGTAGCGAACCCCCACGCCCTGTACCCGTCCAGTAAAACGCATATGTTTACGAACAATTTCTTGTGAATGCTGTTCCATATCTTCCTCCGCGTATTCTAAGGAATTGTCAAAAAATAACTTGTTAATTTGACGCCGTATAAATGTTCATCTGCAAAGAAGATAATCTCAGGCGTAGCGGGGGCTGCGTCAAGATTATCTGATGCCGCAGATGGACATTTATACAAGCCAAATTGAGGAGTTATTTATTGACAGTTCCTAATATACTGTACGGCAAAAAAATTTGCCGTACAGTTGCGCCAGCCGCACGCCGCAAAACAGCAATTTTCTTTTGTGCGGCTGTCTGCATATAAACATTTTGAAGCAATGCCTATTATAACACAACACTTTTCTTACTTCAATCAAATACATTTATATTACATTCACTTTTTCGAAAAAATTTGTCAAAAAATATCTAATTTCCCCCTTTATTATTTTTCCATTATGGACTATACTCATATCTAACCCAAAAATTTATTGAAAGAACGAGGTATATCTTTATGGCTGCCATGAAATGGTTTTACTCCTTTCTAAAAAAGCATAACCGAAGTATGGCACTTGGCCTAGTGCTGGTTACGGTTATCTCCGTGCTTGCAATCGCCAAGCCCATCGTATCAGGCTCTATTGTTGACGACGTAATTACCGATGGGCAGTATGAGCTGCTGCCAAGATTGATTGCACTGTTAATCCTTATCACTGTATTGCGCGGCGTTCTGCGATTCTGGTCACAGGTTATCTTCGAAACCTGTTCACAGGATGTCCTCTACTCTATGCGCGACACCGTATACCGTAAACTATTGCAGCAGGACTTTAACTTCTATAATAAGAAGCGTACGGGAGATCTTCTTAGCCGCCAGACAGGAGATATGGATGCAATACGACATTTTATCGCCTTTGTAATTTATCAGGTATATGAAAATGTATTTCTCTTTTTCTTTGCCTTGATAATGGTGTTTACGGTTAGTCCCAAGCTTGCTCTATGTATGTGTATTGTGTTGCCATTTGCACTGCTCGTAACACTGAGCCAAACAAAGAACGGACGCCCCCGCTTTCAGAAAATCCGCGAACAGTTTTCTTCACTCAATACTTTTGTACAAGAAAATATTAGCGGAAACCGCGTTGTAAAAGCATTTTCTAAGGAAGATTATGAAATCGGCAAATTTAATAAAGAAAACGATGGATATCGTGATGCCGAACTTGCGGCAGCCGAAATCTGGACAAAATATGTGCCGCAATTTGAATTTCTCTCAAATATGCTGACAATTATCCTAATGCTGGTAGGCAGTATTATGGTTATCAACCAGTCTATGACACTAGGAAATTATGTAACCATTAATGGATATTTATGGATGTTAATGAATCCCTTACGCCAGATTGGCTGGCGTATCAACGATATCCAGCGTTTTACTACTTCCGTCGAGAAAATTTATACGACTTACAGTGAAGAACCAAATGTAAAATTTCCAGCAAAAGCAATTCCCTGTGAACGGCTCAATGGTGATATTGAGTTTAAAAATGTTTCCTACAGTGCTGACGACGAAGATATTATACATCAAATCAACTTTCGTGTAAAAAGCGGACAGACTGTTGGGATTCTCGGCTCTACTGGTTCTGGTAAGTCTACTATTATGAATTTATTATGCCGTTTCTATGATGTTACAGACGGCGAAGTACTCGTTGATGGTAAAAACGTTAAGGATTTAGACCTCTATAATCTACGCCAAAATATCGGCATGGCTATGCAGGATGTATTCCTGTTTTCCGATACTATCGAAGGAAATATTGCCTACAGCAACCCTGACTGTTCCTTTGAAGCTGTAGAAAAAGCGGCGATTATGGCAGATGCCGACAGCTTTATCCGCCAAATGCCTGACGGATACGATACGATTGTCGGGGAACGCGGTGTCGGACTTTCCGGCGGGCAGAAACAGCGGATCTCGCTTGCCCGCGCACTGTTAAAAGAACCTTCTATCCTAATCCTAGACGACACAACTTCTGCTGTCGATATGGAAACAGAAAGTTATATTCAGCAGCAGCTTAATGCGATTGACCACAAATGCACAATTTTTGTTGTCGCTTATCGTATTTCATCCATCAAGGATTCTGACCTGATACTGGTATTAAACAATGGGCGTATTGTTGAGCAGGGCACACATCAAGAACTATTGCAGAACAATGGCTATTATGCTACAGTTTTCCGCCATCAATACGGCGAATTTGAAAAATATGTCAATGAGTTAAGCACAACTTCTGGCAAGAAAGGTGGACAATATGGCACGAAATAAATATGATATTGACGAGAGCATTGAAGAAAGTTATGATATTAAGCAATTGGGACGCGTGCTGCAATACGTAAAACCTTACCGTGGTCAGTTGGCGCTGGCGCTGTTTTTAATGCTTTCCTCCTCAGCGCTTACCATGCTATTTCCAATGTTTATCAGTGAAATTATGGATACATATATCCCTGCAAAAGATATTAAAGCAATTGTAACAATCACAATTCTATCGCTAGTCATTGTATTGTATGCTTGTATTTGTATCCGATTTAAAATACGTATTACCAGTCGTATTGGGCAGGCAATTGTACATCAACTACGGTCAGATATCTTTTGTCATTTGCAAGAACTTCCGTTCTCCTACTATGACGACCGACCGCACGGAAAAATTCAGGTTCGTGTTGTAAACTATGTAAACAGCTTAAGTGACCTGCTTTCCAATGGTATTATTAATACCATTACCGATATGTGCAACCTAATTTTTATTCTGGTGTTTATGTTTGCGCTTCATATACGGCTGACACTTATCTGTCTGTGCGGACTTCCTGTATTAATGGGCGTAATTATTTTCGTAAAACGCAGGCAGCGCCGTGCTTGGCAGATTCAAAGCAATAAGCAGTCGAATTTAACGGCTTATATTGCGGAAAGCATTAACGGAATCCGTGTTACGCAGTCCTTTGTGCGTGAGCGGGAAAATACTTCTATTTTTAACCATTTAAGTGGCAATTATCGCAGCGCTTGGATGCGTGCCGTAAAATACAACTTTATTATGTGGCCATGTATCGACTCGATTTCCACTGTGACAACCGCTTTTATCTACGTTATTGGAATCGGCTGGATTTCCGGTGAACTTTATGGTGTAACAATCGGTATCCTAATTGCGTTTACTTCCTATATTTCAAGATTCTGGGAACCGATTAACACGCTTGCTTCCTTTTATAATTCGCTGTTGACTGCGATTGCCTACTTGGAGCGGATTTTTGAAACCATTGATGAACCAGTCAATGTTAAAGACGCACCAGATGCTATCGAAATGCCGCCCATTCAAGGCAATGTCACTTTCCGTGATGTATGCTTTAGCTATGAAGATAATGTTCCGATTTTAAATAAAGTGAATTTTACCGCCAATGCAGGCGATACCTATGCAATTGTAGGGCCGACTGGAGCAGGAAAATCAACCATTGTCAACTTAATCAGCCGTTTCTACAATGTGGATTCCGGTGAGATTCAAATTGACGGCACAGATATTTCCAAAGTAACATTAAAGTCCCTGCGCAAACAAATGGGAATTATGATGCAGGACAGCTTTATTTTCTCTGGAACGATTATGGACAATATCCGTTATGGCAATTTAACCGCCACAGACGAAGAAGTAATCGCCGCTGCCAAAACCGTCTGCGCCCACGACTTTATTATGGAAATGGAAAACGGCTACCAGACGCAGGTAAACGAGCGCGGAAGCCGCCTTTCTTCCGGACAGCGCCAGCTCATCAGCTTTGCAAGAGCATTGTTGGAAAATCCTGCAATTCTTATATTAGATGAAGCAACCTCCAGCATTGACACCGAAACAGAAATCCTATTGCAAAAAGGATTAAACCGTCTGCTGCAAGGGCGCACTTCCTTTATTATCGCACACAGGCTTTCTACGATTAAAAATGCAAACTGTATTATGTATGTAGATAAAGGAAATATTCTCGAAAAAGGGACACACGAAGAACTCCTTGCGCTAAAAGGGGAATATTATAAACTTTTTATGTCACAGTATGATTTTTTGTTGGAGAAGAAGGGGACTGCTTAAAGCTAAGACAAAGAAGAAAATTACAGGCATAGAAAGCAAAGACATAAAGGACAATGCCTTATGTCAAGATTTTCTGATACCGCAGCCAGACATTTAGACAAGTAATTGTCATGAGTAATTTATTAACAGTTCCTTAGGGCTTTGCACGATGCTGCAAAGCCCTTTAAATCAATGGTTTATTACAATTGATGCACACAAAACGCTAAAGTAAAAAAGCGAAAGCTTTTAGCATTTTGGTGTATAATTCCCACTACTTTGGCGTGGGTGTGAAACGTAACAATGGTTTCAATGCACCATAACAATCGTAAACCTTCGCTTGTACCCAGTTCAAATCAATGTTACAATAACCTTAAACCATCAAGAAAGAAAGGCTTCACACTATGGCATTCTGTTTAAATTCCAACTATCCCTATAAAGATTTTAATATGCTGGTTCATGATGTGTTTTTTGTAGATAAATCCGGCATTATCGAACATATCAGTAAAAAAATCCGAACAAAAAACCGCTTTTTATGTATAACAAAGCCACGCCGCTTTGGAAAAACTTCTGTGTTAAATATGCTTGGTGCTTATTACGGCAAAGCATACGATTCCAAACCACTGTTTGACAATTTAACAGTCAGCAAAAGCAAGGACTACGAAACCCACTTAAATCAATACAATATTATTACGTTAAGTTTTAATAACTTATCCGATATCGGCAACACTTACAACGACTATATTGATTTTGTCAAGGAATCCATTAAGCGGGATGTTTTCGCTGTCTATCCAGAACTAAAAGCGGAAAACTTTCATAGTATTTCCAGCTTATTATCTGCGACAGGCGACGACTATATTTTTATTATGGATGAATGGGATTATATTTTCAGCCATAACCTATATCCCGAAAATCAAGGAGATTTCTTAGAATTTCTAAGAGATTTGCTAAAAGATAGACCTTATGTAGCCTTTGCGTATATGACAGGTGTTCTCCCCATTAAGAAATACAGCACAGGATCAGCACTTAATATGTTTCAAGAATATACAATGCTCAACGACCCAATATTTGAAGAATATTTCGGCTTTACGCAAGATGAAGTGACCATGCTCTGTGAAAGGCAGACCAAGCTGACACCGGATGAAATCAGCGAATGGTACAACGGATACCAAACAAAGGGCGGCGAGCGGCTCTATAATCCGCGCTCTGTTGTATGCGCATTGGAGGATGGTGTCTGCCAAAGCTATTGGACAAGAACCGGCAAAAAGGACGAGGTTTTATATTTCCTAAAATATAATATTGCTGAGGTAAGAGATGATATTATAAAAATGATAAATGATATTCCTATTCAAATTGAAATTAACAAGGAATTTACTGCTGGACAGGAAAGCCCTAACACCCAAAAAGAAATTTATGCTGCTATGATAATTTACGGATTACTGTCATACTATGACGGCGAACTTAGAATCCCTAATAAAGAACTTATGATAGAATTTGAAAACGCATTAGAAGATGATGACTTTGGCTACGTTGCTGAATTAGTTAAAAATTCTACCGAAGTATTAAATGCAACGCTAAAACAAAGCGGAGAAGTGATCGCTTCCTACCTGCATAATATCCATAACAGCGAACTGCCCATTCTCAAGTATAATGATGAAAACAGCCTGTCCTGCGTTGTAACGCTTGCGTATCTTTCCGCACGAAATAAATACAAGGTTGAACGTGAGGAAAAAAGCGGTAAGGGTTTTGCAGACTTTATTTTCTATCCAAGGCGGAAAAATCTTCCTGGTATTATACTTGAATTAAAGGCTGACAGCACTCCCGAAGAAGCAATTAACCAGATTAAGGAAAAAGAATACTGTGAAAAACTGCGGAAGGAACATATTGGAAAAATTCTCGCTGTTGGCATTAGTTATAATACCAAAGAAAAAGACCATAAATGTATTGTTGAAGAAATAAATTAAAGAATATAAAGGGGAATGACCACATCCGAATTGTCATTCCCTTTTACACACACAAGCACACAAGAAAAATATGGGTAGTGTAAAATAATTTGTGTCTTTGGTAAAAAATGGCTCCTTTTTGGTAAG
>ERZ778512.2270-NODE-2270-length-10712-cov-3.706953_pt1 | contig 10712 bp, 8 predicted proteins | sample MGYA00510346_ERZ778512 | MGnify/ENA primary metagenome ERZ778512 (study PRJEB29527, sample SAMN07138962) | mouse gut metagenome | material: feces | host: mouse | place: China:Nanjing | collected 2016-01-25 ...
AAATCAAGACTTCGGGATGGCTTTCCCGCTCCTCTTTGGGGAAAGCCTTTTTCCAAGCGGCATGAATAATCAGAGGGATCTCCTGCCTGTGACGAATGATTCCGGCGCTCTCTTCGGGATCGTTGCAAAATGTCCCATCTGGATATTCTCCGAATCTTTCGAATTGTATCGCAGGTTCGTCGATACGCCGGATGCAAACTACCTGCATCTTTAATTGATCGGCCATATCCTGCAATTTATTATCAATTACGTAGGTTATATTGTCAACAGTCACTTTTTTCCCGTCGGTAAAATCATTGTATTCCCATCTTTCCTGTGCGGGAGCCGCGAATGTCGCCCAAATCAATCCGAAAATAATCAGTCTTTTCATGGTTGGGTTTTATTGCCGCCGATGCTTTGCTCCGGGTAGAGCATGGATTCTGCATTCGGTTTCAAATTTGCGGTCGGTATTTTAGCCAACCCTCTGAAAGAGATTCTGAATTGTCCGGGAATCCGGACGAACTTTTTCGCTTTTTCCGTGTTGAGTTCGAATTGCAGATTGGCGCGCAGTTCTCGGTCGAGAACGGCAATATGTTCAGGCTGGACAGCATATTCCCGAGTAACTGGAAATAGAAATGTCAAAGCGACGATCTTACCTTGTAAGTCCAGAATCGGGAATGCGAAAATCAAGACTTCGGGATGGCTTTCCCGCTCCTCTTTGGGGAAAGCCTTTTTCCATGCGGCATGAATAATCAGAGGAATCTCCTGTCTGTGACGGATAATCCCGGCACACTCTTCTGGATCGTTGCAAAAAGTTCCGTCAGGATATTCGCCGAATTTGTCGAATTGCTCGCTTGGTTCGTTCTCACGACGAATGGAGATCATTTGTTCGTCTAATTGACCTGTAATGTGTTGCAAGGGATTTTCGATGATATACGTTATTCCGTCAACGGCCACTTTTTTCCCGTCAGTAAAATCGTCGTATTCCCATCTCTCCTGAGCGGTAAGCGGGATGATTGTGAAAATTATAAGTAGAATAAGAATTGATCTTTTCATAATTGTAGGCAGTTTTTCATAAGTTCTAATAACAGTTCGAAATTGCGGGCAGATTCTGATTCCGGATAATTTTTGATGTTAGAATATGCTTTGATTGTGCGCAAGGCTCGGGTGGCCTCTTCATACAATTGTAAAAATGACGATTGTTCGGGGTGTTGATAATGACGAGAGAGAGAAGAAAAAACTCGAGTTCCTCCAGTTCCGAGTTGACTATCGTAATTATCTTCAACTTGATCTATTCCTTCGTTTTTTCGATTTAGGTATAAGAACCATCCAAGTTTGGCTTCTACTTCATTGTTAAGTTTCTGATTGTTAAAATCATCCCGGGAAAGAGCTTGGCGTTGATAGGCATGGATCAGCTCCTCCATCAAAACATATCCTCTTTTCTCGCCGTTGGCTCTACCGTCCGCAAAAAAGATTTTAACGGATTCCAAACTATTGTCCGTATAAAGAGCTACGGATCTGTTCTTCCCTAAATGTTTTGTTAAATCAATATCGTGCTGGCGATATTGATCCAGATCTGCCTGCGGAATGTCGTCGATGTAAATCGATACGTTTTTGATGGATTTGAGCAGGGTTTGTCCCATGCAGTCGTCGTATAGCTCGTCGAGCAGCTCCTGGGTAATATCGTCGTAGACCCTGATATTGGGATTTTTGGAGTAGCCGTCTTTGTTTGAGTTGTCATTATCGGTATTATCGCTCCCGGGATTGCCTCCGGGGCCCGCTCCGGGACGGCCCGGCGGTACCAGATCGATCGGATTGGTCGGACGGAAATTTTTCCAGTCGATGTCCGGGATTATGTCGAATTTGGGCCGTTTGGAAGCTACGACGACGATATCTTCGATTTCATCTCCGTTTATTAGTCCGTCATTCGGATTCGACCGTGTTTCCTCATACCCGCTCTCCCGAATGCGGCTTACCCGGATGTCGGCCACCAGCCGGTTGTAACGCTCGATGGCTTGCAGAATCGACAGAGTGTCCGTCCTTTCGAACAGGAATGCGTGGTCGACCAGCTCGCCGTCGCCGTACTTCGCAGCGGCGACCGGGTAGCCCGAAAGGCTCGTGTAGAGGATTCGTCCGGAGAAGCCGGTCTTGGGCAGGCTGTTGAGCAGCCCTGCGGCCGGGTCGTCGATCGGGCTCCGCGCCTCGTCCGGATCGGGAATGTAGTAGGCCAGGTAGGCGGTGGTCGTCCGCTCGTAGATCTCGGCGGCCTTGACGACGACCAGCCGCGGCAGGATCAGGTCGCCGATGCGGCGCCCGTCCGGAAGGGTCCAGACGGTCTGGTAGCAGCGGTCGACGAAGATCTCCACGTCGTAGCTGGCGCAGTACGGGTTCTGCGAGTAGGCGGCGGTTTCCCAGAAGATGTCGGTCTCTCCCGGGTAGAGCACCCCTTCGTCGGTCGCGCGGGTCAGCGGCCGGGGCCGTTCGCAGGTAGCGCGTGCCTCTTCGAGGGGGAAGCGCCGGGGCGTTTCCGGCGGCGATGGCAGGTCGCTGTCGTCCGTTCGGCAGGAGGAGCCGAACAGGAGCAGAGCGAGCATCCATGGAAGGCGAGTGTTTTTCATGGTTGTCCGATATCGAATATTTCTCAAATATAGGAATTTATTTCCGAATCCCCAAACTCCCGGGAACGGATTTTGCACCTCGTCCGGGCGGAAATTCCCTCCGCACTTTCCGGGGCGGCGGCGATTTTCGAAAATATGGGAAAATGTGTTAAATTCATAACGGAAATACTTGTTGTTACAAAAATAACACTTATATTTGCACTTGGAAACGATCCGCAATCCGGAGGCGTGCAACAATAATAAACCAGATAAATCATGAATGTTCCTTCGAATCTGAAGTACTCCAACGACCATGAATGGTGCCGCGTGGAGGGTGAGTTCGCCTATGTAGGCATTACCGATTTTGCCCAGAGCCAGTTGGGCGACATCGTTTTCGTCGACGTCCCCACCGTGGGCGAAACGCTGGCCGCCGGTGACGTGTTCGGCTCCATCGAGGCCGTGAAGACCGTCAGCGACGCCTTCCTGCCCGTAGGCGGCGAGGTGGTCGAGGTCAACGAGGCGGTCGACGCCGATCCTTCGCTGGTCAACAAGGACGCCTACGGCGAGGGCTGGCTGGTGAAGATCCGTCTGAACAACCATCCCGCCGATTACGACGCCCTGCTCACGGCCGAGCAGTACGCCGAACTGATCGGCTGATTCCTTACGAACGAAGCATACAAGAATTAATATAACAGACGTATTAGTATCATGTCAAAAGTAACTGTTGTAGGTGCGGGCGCCGTGGGCGCTACCTGCGCCAACGTGATGGCCACGCGCGAAGTGGCCGACGAGATCGTTCTGATCGATATCAAGGAGGGTCTCTCCGAGGGTAAGATGCTCGATATGTATCAGGCCGCCTCGCTGATGGATTTCGATACCAAGATGGTAGGCGTTACCAACGACTATAAGAAGACGGCCAATTCGGACGTCGTGGTGATTACCTCGGGTATTCCCCGCAAGCCGGGCATGACCCGCGAGGAGCTGATCGGCACCAACGCCAACATCATGAAGAACGTGGTGGACAACGTAATCAAGTACTCGCCCCGCGCCATCTTCGTAATCGTCGCCAACCCGATGGACGCCCTGACCTATCTGGCATTCAAGCATGCCGGCGTACCCCGCAGCCGCGTGATCGGCATGGGCGGCGCGCTGGATTCGGCCCGCTTCAAGTGCTACCTGTCGCTGGCTGCCAAAGTGAACATCAACGATGTGGACGGCATGGTGATCGGCGGTCACGGCGACACCTTCATGATTCCCCTCACCTCGAAGGCTACGATCAAGGGCGTGCCCGCTTCGCAGTTCCTCTCGAAGAAGAAGCTGGCCGAGGTGGCTGCCTCCACGATGGTGGGCGGCGCTACGCTCACCAAGCTCATCGGCACTTCGGCCTGGTATGCTCCGGGTGCGGCTGCCTCCTTCATGGTGGAGTCCATCATCAAGGACCAGAAGAAGATGATCCCCTGCTCGTGCTACCTCGAGGGCGAATACGGCGAGAGCGGTCTCTGCATCGGCGTGCCGGCCATCATCGGTCGCAAGGGTATCGAGAAGATCGTGGAGATCGAACTCTCGGCCGAGGAGAAGGAGAAGTTCGCCGCTTCGGCTGCCGCCGTGAAGAAGGTGAACAACGTGCTGCACGAAATCAACGCGATCTAATCATCGTCTCGACGATCGATTCGTATATTCGTCGGACGCCCTTCGGGGTGTCCGATTTTTTTTTGTCGGTTGGGGTCAGAGGGTCGCAACTGCGTCGACTGCGGTGAGCCGGGTCTCCGCTTAAGGTGTGACTGTTCGGACAGGTCGACCCGAGCGAGGTCGAGGCGGGAATCCGTGCGCGCCGCACCGGCGTATGGCTCGGCTTCGTCAGATGCCACATATAATAGCGACGCGCCCCGACGGAAGGCCGGGGCGCGCTGCTGTGTGTATCTCTCGGATTACTTGATACGCTCGTAGTACTCGCGGGTGCGGGTGTCGACGCGGATCTTGTCGCCCGTGTTGATGAACAGGGGCACGCGGATCTCGGCGCCCGTGTTGACCGTAGCGGGCTTCAGCGAGTTGGTCGAAGCGGTGTCGCCCTTGATGCCGGGCTCGGTGTAGGTCACCTCCATGTCCACGATCGGGGGCAGCTCGGCCGAAAGCACGGTCTCCTTCTCGGTGTGGAACATCACCTCGACGATCTGGCCGTCGGCCATCAGGTCGTAGTTCGTAATCAGGCTCTTTTCGATGTTGATCTCCTCGAAGGTCTCGGTGTGCATGAAATGGGCACCCAGATCGTCCTCGTAGGTGAACTGGTAGGGACGGCGCTCCACGCGTACGGGCTCGATCTTCGAGCCGGCCGAGAAGGTGTTGTCCAGAACGCGGCCGTTCTCCAGATTCTTCAGCTTCGTGCGGACGAATGCGGGACCCTTGCCGGGTTTTACGTGCTGGAAGTCCACGATCTGAAAGGTCTTGCCGTCCAGCTCGATGCACATTCCGATTTTGATATCAGCGGTAGTTGCCATAGCTATGTTTTTTAAGTTATTGATTTCGCGGCGGCAAAGATACGAAAAAATTCCTTAATCTTCGGTTTTGCCGCCAACTTTTTCGCCGGGCCGCGTCGTGCCCCACTCGTAGCCCTGCGTTTCGATTCCCAGCAGGGCGAGAACCCGTTCGGTGACGGTGCGGCAGAGGTCTTCGATATCTGCCGGGCGGGAGTAGAACGACGGCGAGGCGGGGAGGACGACGGCGCCGGCCTCGGTCAGGGCGGTCATGTTCCGCAGGTGGATCAGCGAGAGCGGGGTTTCGCGCACGACGAGCACCAGCCTCCGCCGCTCCTTGAGCATCACGTCGGCCGCCCGTTCGATGAGTGTCTGACCCGTTCCGCAGGCGATTCGCCCGAGGGTGCCCACCGTGCAGGGGCAGACCGCCATCGCCTCCCAGCGGGCGGAACCGCTGGCGGGCGGGGCGAACAGGTCGTCGTTGCCGAAACGGACGATGCGCCGGTCGTCCGGCAGGCCGACGCCCTCCCAGCAGGCGACTTCGCCGGCATGGGAGCTGAGGACGAGACCTACCTGCTCCACGCGCGGAGAGGCGAGCAGCATGTCGATCAGTTGGCGGGCGTATATAGCTCCGCTGGCGGCTGTTATGGCGACGAGTATCTTCATTGTCGGTAGGTTTCGACGGCTTTTTCGGCGGGGTGCGGCCGGATATCGTTTCTACAAAAGTAGTTATTTTTTTGTTTTCAGTACAATTTTTTACTATCTTTATCGCTTCGATTTATAAATTTATTAAAGGGTTAATGAGATGAAAAACTGGAAAATTTTCCTTCTGTGCGCAACGCTTCTGGGCATGACGGCCGTGTCGTGCTCCGACAGCGACGAACCGACGGTGCCGGTTCTGCCGGGCGACGAGAACAACGGCGGCAACGATAACGACGGGCGTCCGACGCTCTCCGACGTGACGGTCGAGGCCTACTACGGCGGCGATTACTACGAGGCGGGGACGGGCAACCTGTGGATCAACCTTTCGCAGGGCGACTTCACGATCGAGTACGACGAGTACGACGAGATCACCGGATACACCGGAACGGGCTCGGTGGTTTGCATCGATCTGAACCAGGCTCTGGCGTCCGATCCCGACCGGGTGTCGCTCGCGGCCGGGACCTATCCGGTCGTCCTCTCCGAGGAGTTCGCCGAGGGAACCGTGAACGGTGCCGAGAGCTATATCCTGAACGTAGTCGACGGCGAGGCCTCCGAGTACTTCTTTACGGAGGGCAGCGTGACGATCACCGATCTCGGCGAGAGAATCTACACGATCTCCTGCGACCTGAAGTGTTCCAACGGAGCCGACTTCACCGTTGACTACACGGTGCTGTGCCGTCCGATCAACCGCTCGGGCGAGGGCATCATGAGCAACCTGGACAAGGACATTGCGGTGGAGGATCTGACGCAGGCCCTGTTCCTCTACGAAGGCGATCTGTACGAGACCGGCGAGTCGGATCTCTACGTCGTCATTCTGGGCGCTGACGATTTCGACCTGAACACCAACTACGGCCTCGGCAACAGCCTGATGCTCTATCTCAACGTGGAGCCGGGTTCGTCGACGGGCATCCCCTCCGGCAAGTACGACCGGTTCGTCGATATCGAGACGGCCGAGAGCCTGCCTGCGGGCAGCTGCCTGACCGGTCTCTACTACTACGGCACCTACATGGGGTGCTGGTACCTGAACTACGGGAATCAGTACGAGGCCCGTCTCTGCGAGGGCGGAGTCGAGGTGGAGAACAACGGCGCCAGCTACAAGCTCCGGGGCGAGATGAAGACGGGCGACGGCCGCACGGTGGCCTTCTCCTACTCCGGTACTCCGATTTTCGTCGACGATGCCTCCTCCTTCTCGGTGACGAAGCGTGCATCGCGTTCGCTGAAGCGATAGGCGAGGCCGGCAAAAAAACGTGCGGGATCCTTCAGGATCCCGCACGTTTTTTTACAGATCGATGGCTTTGCAGACGAGCCCCAGTTCGCGGCACTTCTCGAGCGTACGCGGCAGGGCGTAGCGCATGTTGCGGAACGATTTCTCGCTGTCGTGGAACACCACGATCGAGCCCCCCTCGAGGTATTTCGTCACGTTCTTCAGACAGGTGCGCGGCGAGAGCCGGCGGTTGTAGTCGCGCGATACGATGTCCCACATCACCAGTTTGTAGCGCTTGGCGAGCATCCGGGTCTGCGCTGGGGTGATCTGGGCGTAGGGCGGCCGGAACAGCTCGCTGCGGATCAGGTCGTTGGCGAAATCGACATCTTCGACGTAGCGTTCCAGGCTCATCCGCCACCCCTTCTGGTGGGAGTAGGTGTGGTTGCCGACCCGGTGTCCGGCGTCCACGATCTTGCGGAACAGGTCGGGGTACATCTCGACGTTCTTGCCCAGCACGAAGAAGGTGGCTTTGGCATCGTACTTGTCCAGAGTGGCGAGTATCCACTCCGTGATGCCCGGGGTGGGGCCGTCGTCGAAGGTGAGAAACACCCCCTCCCGGTCTTCGATCTCCCAGATGAGGTCGGGCATCAGACGACGCAGTATTTTGGGCGGTTTGATTCGCATGGTCGAATGGATTGACCGGCAAATTTAGCAAAAATCCGTACGGAATGAAAAAAATTGTCCGATTTGACGAAACAGCGATTTTTTTTTACCTTTGTGAAATAACCTCTTAAAACATATCCGATATGAAAAAATGGTTTCATACGCTGCTTCTCGCACTCGTCGCAGCCGGATTCCTGCCGGGATGCGACGCGCTGAACAAGTTGTCGGACGCCAAGCGCAACTCGTCGCAGGGCGCTCCATACGAGGTGGTCGTGATCTGTACGCAGCCCCAGTGGGAGGGTGCGCTGGGCGATACGCTGCGGGTGATTCTGCGGGCTCAGGACCCTTATCTGAATTCGGCGGAGCCGCTTTTCAGCCTCTTCCAGGTGACGCCGCGCCACCTGACCAAGATCGTCAGCGACCACCGCAACCGGATCGACGTGGATATCAATCCCAATTACGAGCAGGTGTCGGCCGACGTGCAGTATGACGTGGCCTCCTCACCGCAGGTCGTCCTGACGCTCAAGGCTCCGACCGAAGGGGCGCTGACCGCCTATCTCTCGGAGAACCGCAGCAGTCTGGTGCAGCTGTTCGAGAAGAGCGAGCGGGACCGCGACATAGCCTACGCCCGGAACTATAACGAGAAGTTCATCGGCGAGCAGATCGAGAAGACCTTCGGGGTCCGGATGACCGTGCCGAAGGGGTATGTGCTGGCTAAGCAGAGCGCCGATTTCATGTGGATGCGCTACGAATATCCTTCGGCCAGCAAGGGCTTTCTGATCTACTCCTACCCCTACACGGGCAAGATGTCGCTCTCCGAGGGCGAGGTGCAGGCCATGCGGCTGAAGTTCGCTGCCGAAGTTCCCGGACCGTCGGCGGGCTCCTACATGACTACCTCTTCGGTCTTCCCGCCGCAATACCGGCTGGTGAAGATCAGCGACCGGACGTGGGCCGAGCTGCGCGGTTTCTGGGATGTGGAGAACGACTTCATGGGCGGTCCCTTCGTCAGCTACTCCACGTTGGACGAGGCGACGGGGCGGGTGCTCACGATCGACGGCTACGTCTATTCGCCGAAGCTCGACAAGCGCAACTTCATGCGCGAGGTGGAACATCTGGTCTACATGATCGATTTCCCGAAGGCGCAGTAGCGGGGCCCTTCCCGATATAAAATTACGGGGATGAGTTCCGATGAACTCATCCCCGTATCGCGTTTCGGGAGGATCGGCCGAATAGCCGAAGATGGTCTCCTGCGAGACGATCTCCACGGGGCCGAGGGTCTTCAGGTACTCCATGTCGATGTCGTTGCGGTCGCCCAGAATGACGTAGTTGTAGGGGCGGTTTTTCACCCACTCCTGCTGGAGCGCCACCACGTCGTCGAGCGTCAGGCTCTTCAGCGTCTCGTAGAGTTGGCGGTCGCGGTCGCAGTCCACGCCCTTCTCGCGGGCATTGATGTATGCCCAGAGGATATCCTCCTTGGTGGTGCGCTGCGACTCCAGATTGCCCATCAGCTGCTGCTTGGCCAGGTTGAAGGCGGCTTCGGAGCGGGGCATGTTCTCGATGATCTCGTCGAAAGCTTCGACGGCCGAGCGCATCTTGTCGTTCTGCGTGGCGATGAAAGCCGAGTAGCTGTACGGATCTTTTCCTGTAGTTCCCTCACGAAGCTCGGCCCAGGCGGAGTAGGCCAGCGCACGCGCCTCGCGCATCTCCTGGAAGACGATGGCGTTCATGCCGCCGCCAAAGTAGGCGTTGTAGAGGGCGACGAGGGCGTCGTTGTCGGTCGAGAAGGGGATGCCCAGATTGGTGCACTGGATGTAGTAGATCTGCTTGGCGTCGTATTGTGCCAGTACGACCCGGTCGGAGGGGGTGGGCTGCATCGGGTAGTGGGCCTTTTCCACGACCTTCAGGTTCTCGCCGACCCGGTGGTTCTCGTCGAGCTCGGCGATGAGCTGCTTCTCGCTCAGCGGACCGTAGTAGAGGATCCGGTGCTCGATGTCGTTCAGCCCGCGCAGTTTCGCCAGCAGGTCGTCCGAATCGAGGGCGAGCAGCTGCTCATCGGAGAGCGTGCAGGCCTTCACCCATTCGGAGCCGAACCGTACATAGTTGTACAGCGCCCGGAAATTGGCGCTTTGGTCGAGTTTGGCGTCATTGCGGCCCTTGATGAGGTCGCGCTTCAGCTCGGCGAGAATTTCGTCGTCGCCCACGGAGCGCTGCAACGCCTCCTCGGCCAGTCGCATGGCGGCCTGCATATTCTCGCCCAGGCCCGAAATCAGGACATAGGTGCGTTCGAGGGTGGTGATCACGCGGAAGTCGCAGGCCAGATCGTAGAAAGCGCGGGCCAGCTCCTCCTGCGAGTGGGCGTCGGTGCCCAGATAGGTGAGGTACTCGCTCATGACGGAGAGCGCCGGATCGTTTTCGGTGCCGAAATCCCAGCAGTAGATCAGACGGAAGAGGTCGTTGGTCTCGTTCCGCTTGTAGAGGACCTCGATGTCGCTGCCCGTCCTGGCGATGCTCATGTCCTTTTCGAAGTCGAGGAACTGCGGGGCGATGGGTTTCACCTCGCTTTGCTGGATTTCGGTCAGGAAGCCGCTCGCGACGTCGCGGTTGGCGGCGATGGGGGTGATATGGGGCTTCTCGATCTTCTTCTGATTCTTGTCCTCGCCCTCGCGCTTGTAGACGGCCACGTAGTTCTCGGCACCCAGATTTTTCTGTGCCCAGGCCACTACCTGCTCTTTGGTGATCTTCTCCAGCCGGTCGAGAGCCGTCACCTCGTCGGCCCAGTCGGTGCCGTTGGTGAAGGAGTCCACGAAGGCCATCGCACGGCCCCGGTTGGAGTCCATGATCTGCATCTGGCGGCGCTTGTAGTTGGCGATGGTCGATTGCAGCAGCTCCTCGTCGAACTCGCCGTTGCGCAGCTTCTCCACCTCTGCCAACAGCAGGTCGCGCACCTCCTCGAGCGGCTGTCCCTCTTTCGGTCGGCCGAGCAGGAAGATGGCGCCGCGGTCGGTCATCATCTCGTCGAAAGCACCCGAGTAGAGCACTTTCTGCTGCTGGGTCAGATCCACGTCCAGCAGACCGCACTTGTCGTTGCTCAGGATC
>ERZ778512.2278-NODE-2278-length-10673-cov-3.581371_pt1 | contig 10673 bp, 6 predicted proteins | sample MGYA00510346_ERZ778512 | MGnify/ENA primary metagenome ERZ778512 (study PRJEB29527, sample SAMN07138962) | mouse gut metagenome | material: feces | host: mouse | place: China:Nanjing | collected 2016-01-25 ...
CCACCTGACAATAGCGATCGTAACGCTTCATGACGTCGTTCACGTAGGCGCGGGTCTGTTTGTAGCCCGTGAAGCGGCCGCAGCGGACCACCTCGTTCTCGTAGTAGGCGGGGTCGGCCTTCAGCTCCAGGTAACGGGATACGACCTCCCACGAGTTGGGATTCTCGCCGTGGCTGCGGGCCAGCCGGCGCGCGTCGCTCACGTGGCCGATGCCGCCGTTGTAGCTGGCGAGAATGATGCTCATCCGGTCCCTGAAGGGAACCGAGGTCGGCATGCGCAGCGTCGAGGCGATCTTGTTCAGCAGCAGATTGGCCAGCCGGACGTTGGTCTCGGGGTCCAGCAGCTGCTCCTGCGGCACGTCGAACTGGCGGGCCACCACGGGCATGATCTGCATCAGCCCCTTTGCGCCGCGCCGCGACACGATGTCGGGCGTGAAACGCGATTCGTGATAGGCGATGGCGCTCATCAGCCGCCAGTCGTTCCCCTCCTCGCCGCTGATGCGGCGGATGATGTTGTCGTAGACCGAGATCTGATAGCTCTCCGCAAGGGGCAGGGCCGCCGGACCGGTCGGTTCGACAGCCGTCAACTCCGATGCTGCGGTATCCGTTGCGGGCTCCGCGAACCGGGCCTCGAAACCGTAGAAGGTAGTCAGTAAGGTTAAGAACGCAACTGTTAAAAGAGTTCTCTTTAATTTAAGATTCAACATAAAAAAGTGCTTTGCGGGCAGCTTTTTCCGTGCCGTAGAGCGCGCTAATCATAGAACCCCCAGGAGAGGCCGATCTTGAACATACCGGGGTTGAGCGGGTAACGGGCCGTCGAGAAGTACTCGCCGTTGCCCCAGAGCCCCTTGTTGATATGTTGGTATTTCAAAAATATGCGCATTCTCTTCCACTTGCCCGTGACGAAGAGATCCGTGTAGGGATAGTTTCCCGTTCGAACCTCCCGCTGATTGTAGAAGGCCGACAAGGCCGGATTATAACCCGGACTGTAGTAGTTCGTGTTATAGCGGCAATCGGCGCCGATCTGCAATCGAAGCACGTTCCGCACCACCCAGAACTCGTAGTAGTACGAGAGGAAGGCGCTGGCAAGCGGTACAGGTATTACTTCCTGATCCGAGCTCCACTGCAACAATACCCTGTGGTCTAAGTGCAATCCGCCTATGCGGAAATCCTTGCGGGCATACACACTCGTCAGACTGACGGCTCCCGGGGCCTGCGTAATCAGGGCATCGGCGCCGTAGTAGATCTTGTCGGTCACGACGCCCTGCTTCGCGCCCACTTCGAGCGCATAGTCCGGGACCCGGAACGTGACTTCGAATCGAGTGTCAGTCTCCTTCGATAGAGGAGTAAACCACACGAAGTGGTTTGAGAATAGATTCTCGTCCCAGAAGGAGGGCGAGCGGCGCTCCATGCGGAAGCGTCCTTCGAGAATCAGGGGGTGTCCTTTCACCTTGGCCGAGAGCGCCAGGTTGGCGCCCACGGAGAGGTCTCCGCTGCGGTAGCCCGAGGGGTAGAGCCTGAAGTCGGCTCCCCAGTCGACATACCGCCGGATCTTGCCGTCGATCGAACCGTAAACGTAAAATCCGGTCTTTTTAGTCTTTCGGTATTCGCCGGTCAGATAGGTATCCATCGCGAATTGCGAGTAGGTGTGCAGGTCGAGACCCACACCGCCGTTGAGAGTTCCCACCACTCCGTTGCGGTTCCAGGGTTGGGCCTGGACGAAGAACCGGTTCGAGATGATCCGTTCGTAGATCGAGTCGCGGCTCTGCAGCGGATTGATGTACCAGTTTTTGTAGAAGGAGTGTTCCGTGGGGACGAAGTTGCCGTTCTCGTCCCGCGAACCCCGGTCGTCGACGTAGGTCGAGCGGATGTCGGAGTAGATCTTGCTCCAGGAGTTGTATTCGAAGGTGTGTCCGATATAGACGGCCGGCAGATGGGCGATCGAGAAGTCGCTCTCGGTGACCGGGAGCAGCGGAATGCCGTAGGACTGCTCGACGAAGAAGGCGTTGTTGCGGAAGATGTTCTCCGCCTCGGCCGACGCCAGCCGCATCGGCACACCCGAAGGCATCTCGAACGTGGTGTCGACGATGGCCCATTCGCCTACCACGCCGCCGTTCTCCTCCTGCTCGATGTGGTTGTTGATATAGGCGGCATGAATCGAGTAGCGCTTGCCCGTGTGGGAGAAGGCCACCTCGAGGTTGTGGTTCTTGGTGCGCGAGCGGTCGTACTGGCCGCGGGTGCCGCGCGCCTTGTAGTTGATGTTGAAGCCCGTCGAGGGGGAGATGTTGTGGGCCACGGTCAGCCCGAACTGCTCCTCGCGGAACTTCTTCTGGCCCGACTCCAGATAGGTCATCTGCAGGTAAGGCTTCTTGACGTTGTAGAATGGGACATTTTCCAGGTCGTAGGTGTAGGCGTCGTAGGCCTGCGAGAAGGCGAAGTTTTCGTAACGGGGGCGTTCGAAGTAGTCCGTGGGCATCGAGGCCTGGCCCAGCGGCCCCAGCGCGATGTCGCCCACCCCCTTGCGGTAGAAAGGGTAGTCGATCCGCCAATCCTGAAGGGTGGTGTCCAGCGGTTCGATCTTCACGCGGTTGTAGTCGCGGCTGATGGTCCAGAGGAAATTGTTCAGCGCCCGGATCGAGTCGTTGAAGAAATAGGACTCCAGCGGCTTGCGGATCCGCTTCTCCTTGGCGGTATCGGCCGGATTCGGCGGCAGGTTCTCCTCGTCCTCCCCGTTTTCGTAGGGATTGTTGCCGTAGAGGGGATTGTTGATTCCGTTGCGTTGGGCCTGCATCAGCGTTTTGGCGTCCAGCTGCGGAAAAGCGGCCTGCGGGAGTGCCGCAAGCAGGCCCCAGAGCAGGAGCCGGAAGATGATGGTCGATGTTTTCCGCATGTTCCGTAGCGAGGAGATTCGCCGCAAAGATACTGAAATTTCTTGAAACAGCAATTCGTCAGGGCTTTACCGATTTCCGGCCGCCGATCCAGCGAACCGTGGAGACGATGATGTAGAGCAGGATGATGACCGGAATCGCAGCCCCCTTCAGCAGACCGAGCAGCACCAGCGCCACGACGGCGAAGAGGTAGCGCAGTTCGTTGCCGCGCCATCCGAAACGTTCGAATTTGAAGGAGAACATCCGGACGGGGGAGACGAGCAGCCACGACATGACCGGTGCGATGAGCACGATCGTCTCGGCGCTCAGGGTGATTTCTCCCTCGGCCGAGAGCCAGCCCAGCGAGGCGCAGAACATGGCGTTGGCCGTAGTGGTAAGTCCCTGGAACTCGGTGTGCTGCGAGTCGTCTACGTTGAATTTCGCCAGTCGCAGGGCCGAGAAGGCGGTGATCAGAAAGGGAACCCAGGCTCCGGTCGCGCGGGCCGTTTCGCTCCACTCCCACCGGCTCTCCGCCGTGCCGAAGAGGGTGAAGAGGATGGCTGCCGGAGCGAATCCGAAGGAGACCATGTCGGCCAGCGAGTCCAGCTCGACGCCGATGCCGGAGTAGGATTTGAGCAGGCGGGCCGAGAAGCCGTCCAGAAAGTCGAAGACGGCGGCGGCAATGACCAGCGCGAAGGCGGCGGGCAGGTTGTGGTGGACCAAAGCCATGACGGCTGCCGCCGATCCGCAGAGCAGGTTGCAGAGCGTCACGCAGTTGGGGATGGTGAAAAGACGTATATTCATCGTTTCCGTAAAATTAAATCCGAACTTTAACGGGCAAATATACGAAAAAAATCCGGTTTCCCTCTTTCGGGGCGGGGGAAACGCTCCGCGCAGTATGATCCGGGCCGATCTTCGCCATGTGAAACCCGAATTTATCCCGATCTTTGGCTTTGCCTTAGCCGCTTACGCCCGGCAAAATACGAGCAAACTTGTTTTTGCCCTCGCTTATGCTTATCTTTGTTATCCGATCCCGGATGCCGGGCGAAAAAGAGCGAATTGAAAAACGACATACACGATCAATGAATACCTATTGCGTCATCATGGCAGGGGGCGTGGGGGCCCGGTTCTGGCCCCTGAGCCGACAGAGCTGCCCCAAGCAGTTCCAGGACATTCTGGGAACCGGAAAGTCCTTCATCCGACACGCGTTCGAGCGGTTCCGTCCGATGATCCCCGCGGAGAATTTTCTGGTAGTCACGAACCGCCGCTATCGCGAGCTGGTGCTGGAGCACCTGCCCGAACTGGAGCCCAGACAGGTGCTCTGCGAGCCGATAGGCCGCAATACGGCGCCTTGCATCTCCTATGCGGCCTATTCGCTGCTCGGCCGCGATCCCGATGCGCGGATGATCGTCACCCCGTCGGACCACCTGATTCTCGACGAGACGGCATTCCGCTCGGTTGTGGGCGAGTGTCTCGCGTTCATCGACACGCACGACGCGCTGATGACCGTAGGCATCCGGCCCAGCCGTCCCGAGACCGGTTACGGCTATATTCAGATCTCCGACGACAAGGTGATCTCGAAGGTCAAGAGCTTCACCGAGAAGCCCGGGCTGGAGCTGGCGCAGACCTTTTTGCAGTGCGGCGAGTTCTTCTGGAACTCGGGCATCTTCATCTGGAAGGCGGCTGATATCGTTCGGGCTTTGGAGAGGTATCTGCCCGAGAATTCGTCTCTTTTCCGCGGGATTCTCTCCGCTTACGGCACCCCCGGCGAGGAGGCCGCCGTCGAGCGGGTCTTTGCCGAGTGCCGTTCCATCTCGATCGACTACGGCGTGATGGAGAAGGCAGACAACGCCTATGTGCGCTGCGGCGACTTCGGCTGGAGCGACGTTGGCACCTGGAGCTCCTTTTACCACCACGTCCGCAAGGACCGCTATGCCAATGCCAAGCCCGACGAGCGGTGCTACACCTATGACACCCGCTCGTGCATCATCTCGCTGCCGAAAGAGAAGGCGGCGGTCATCAGCGGGCTGAAGGACTACATCGTGGTGGATACCGGGGACGTGCTGATGATCTGTCCTCGGGCCGAGGAGCAGCACATCCGCAAGTTCATCGACGAGGTGAAATATAACGAAGGGGAGAAGTTCATATGACGACGCTTTACGATCTTTTCGCCGCCCATCCGGCGGTGACGACCGATTCGCGGAACATCGCCCCCGGATCGCTCTTTTTCGCCCTGCGCGGCGCTTCGTTCGACGGCAACCGTTTCGCCGCCGATGCCCTGGACCGGGGGGCCTCCTTCGCCGTGGTCGACGATCCGTCGGTTGCCGCTTCGCGCCCCGATCTTCGCGACCGTCTGGTCGTGGTGGAGGATGCGCTCGCGGCCTTGCAGGAGCTGGCGCGCGAGCACCGGCGCCGGCTGGGGATTCCGATCCTCGGCGTCGTCGGTTCGAACGGCAAGACCACGACCAAGGAGCTCGTGAGCCGGGTGCTGGCCGAACGGTTCCGGGTTCATGCCACCCGGGGCAACCTGAACAACCACATCGGCGTGCCGCTCACGCTGCTGTCGATGACCCGTGACACGGAGTTCGGCGTGGTGGAGATGGGTGCCAGCGCCTGTGGCGAGATCGCCCTGCTCTGCTCCGTTGCGCAGCCCGACTACGGCATCATCACCAATATAGGCCGCTCCCACCTCGAGGGGTTCGGCGGTCCCGAGGGGATTCGCCGCGGCAAGGGGGAACTCTACGACTATCTGGCCGCTCACGGCGGCCGGGCCTTCGTGCGGGAGGAGGACGCCGTGCTGACGGCGATGGCCGCCGAGCGCCCGGGGCTCAGGCTGGAGCGCCAGCCGACGGCACTGGCCGACGGCGTGGAGAGCCGGCTGGAGGGGGAGTACAGCCAGATGAACATAGCCGCCGCACTGGCCATAGGCCGCAGTTTCGGTGTCGCCCGTCCGCAGCTGGAGCGCGCGGTGGCCTCTTATGATCCCGACAACCACCGCTCGCAGCGGACCGAAACGGCCCGCAATACGCTGATCGTGGATTGCTATAACGCCAACCCCTCGAGCATGTCGGCGTCGGTCGACCATGTGCTGCACATGCCGCTCGGGGGACGCGAACGCCGCCTGCTCATTCTGGGCGATATGCTGGAGCTGGGCGTCTGGTCGCGCGGGGAGCATCTGAAGATCCTGAGGCAGGCGCTCTCGGGCAGGGCCGATGTATGGCTGGTCGGACCGCATTTCGCCGATGCCTTCGCGGCGCTGGAACCCTCGGCGGAGCGCCCGCCGGTCCGTCTCTTCGCCACCCGGGCGGAGCTGGAGGCGGAGCTGTCGCGCCGTCCGGTGGTGAATGCCCTCGTCCTGCTCAAAGGCTCTCACGGCATCGGGCTGGAACACTGTATCGGCCGTTTCTGAAAGGGCCGTATCCGGAATCGTGCACGCCGCCTCCCTGTCTTTTGGAGGGGCGGCAGTTCCTTTTTGTCTTACGGCCGGCGTTTTTTTTACCGACGGAAATACACTTTCGGGATATTTTTCCTATATTTGTGGCAGGCCGGCATGCAAGATCGGCCGACGGGCTGTTTGGAATACCTGATTTTCGGTATTTCGATCCGCTTTTCGTTTCGCTACTTTTGTACCCGGTTTCGGTCCGTGAAACTGGCGGACCTTTGAAAAAATGGATTCCGATGAAGAAACTGCTGCTTGTTGTATGGATGTTCGCGGTGCTTTCGCCGTTCGTCGCAGAGGCACAGCCCCGTGCCGACGTGAAAGGCCGCGTCGTGGTGCGTGAGAGCCGGACTCCGGTTCCGATGGCCGTCGTCGAACTGCCGCGGCTGGGACTCTGGGCCGTGGCCGATGCCGACGGCAACTTCCTGCTGAAGGGGGTGCCGGCGGGCGAGCAGGCCGTGGCGGTCACCTGCCTGGGTTTCGTGCCGCTGGAGCGGACCGTCGAGGTGCCCGGCAAGGGTCCGTTGCTCTTTGAGCTGACGGAGGACAACCTGAAGCTGGACGACGTGGTGGTGACTGCGCAGGAGAGCTCGGGCGCCATGTCCACCTCCCGCATGATCGGCGGCAACGCCCTCGAACACATGCAGCTGGTCAACGCTTCGGATGTCGTGTCGCTGCTGCCCGGAGGCAAGACGGTCAATCCCGACCTCTTCGGCACGCGGGAGGACGACAACCGCTTTTCGCTGCGCAGCGGCGGATCGACTGAGGGAAACGCCACCTTCGGCACGGCCGTCGAGGTGGACGGCGTGCGGCTGTCGACAAACGCCTCGCTGGGCGATCCGGCCGGACTGTCGACCCGCAACATCGCCTCGACCAACATCGAACGGGTGGAGGTGGTGACGGGCGTGCCCTCGGCGGAGTACGGCGACGTGAGCAGCGGCGTGGTGAAGATCTCGACCCGCAAGGGAAAGACCCCGTGGACGGTGCTGCTGGCGACCAATCCCCGCACGAAGCAGGCTTCGCTCTCGAAGGGCTTCGACCTGGGCGGCGACGCGGGCGTGCTGAACGCCTCGGCCGAGTATACCCGCGCCACGAAGGATCCGGTGACCCCCTATACCTCCTACACCCGCACCAATCTTTCGCTCAACTATTCGAATACGTTCGCCCATGTGTGGAGGTTCTCCGCCGGCCTCTCCGGAAATGTCGGCGGCATGAACTCGAAGGACGACCCCGACGCCTTCCGCGGGCAGCGGACGCGGGGGCATGAAAACGTGCTTCGGGCCAATGCCTCGCTGGTGTGGCTGCTGAACCGTAGCTGGATCACCGACGTGGCGCTGGACGGTTCGGTGAACTACGCCGACAACCGGACCGATACGAGGCTCTTCGTCTCGAACGGTACGAGCCAGCCGGCCGTGCACAGCCTCGGCGAGGGGTACTGGTTCGCGACGATGCTGCCGCCCACCTATTACTCCGACCAGGTGATCGATTCGCGGGAGCTGAACTATGCCGCTTCGCTCAAGGCCAAGTGGATCCGCTCGTGGAACGGCGGGGCATCGCTGAGCAACCTGAAGGCGGGCATCGCGTGGCGTGCCGAGGGCAACATCGGCCGGGGCGAGTATTACGAGGACCCCGATCTGGCCCCCACGGGCTATCGCCCCTACTCCTACGAGGAGATTCCCTATATGCACAACCTGGCCTACTGGCTGGAGGAGAACTTCACCTTTCCGGTCGGCTCCACCTCCGTGTCGCTGATGGCTGGTCTGCGCGGCGAGACCACTTTCCTCAAGGGCACCGACTACAGGAACACCTCTACCTGGTCGCCCCGTCTGAACATCCGCTGGCGCCTCTCGGACCGGATCACGATCCGCGGCGGCTGGGGTCTGGTCGAGAAACTTCCCTCGCTGGGCGTGCTCTATCCCCGTCCGCAGTACACCGACGTGCGCATGTTCGACGCTTCGTGGAGCGGTGGCAGCTCCTATGTCTACTATACCCGTCCTTACGAAATCTGCTACAATCCCGATCTGCGGTGGCAGCGCAACCGCAATGCCGAGGTGGGGGTCGACATGAACTTCGGCGGCACCCGCATTTCGCTGGCGGCCTACTTCAACCGCACGAAGAACCCCTATACGACCGAGACGGAGTATCTGCCGGCCGCCTTCAACAAGTACGGTCTGCCCGAGGGGTATGCGATGCCGGCGAATCCGCTGCTGAAGGTCGACTCGCAGACCGGAGAGATGTTCGTGCGCGACGCCGACCGCATGGAGGAGGGCTGGGTGGCCCTGCCGCTCGACTTCGTGAACCGCACCTTCACCCGCTCGCTGGTGCAGGAGAACGGCTCGCCCGTGGACCGCTGCGGCGTGGAGCTGACGGCCGAGTTCCCCACCATCAGGCCCATCCGGACCGAGATCCGTCTGGATGCCGCCTACGGCTATACGAAATATGTGCAGGAGGGACACGCCTGGTACTACCCCTCGGTGTCGAGCACTGCGAATCCCGGGCACTCTTATGAATACGTGGGCATCTATGCCGACAACGGCGGCTCGGCGACCGTGACCTACAACGGCCGCAAGAGCCACGCCCTCGACATGAACCTGACCACGACGACCCACATCCCGTCGATCCGGATGATCGTCACGCTGCGGTTGGAGGCGTCGCTGGTCAAGCGGTCGCAGAATCTGAGTTGCTACGACGGCCGCGAGTACGCCTATAAGGTGGACGAGCAGGGGAATCCGACGGGCGGAAGCGTCTACGACGGCGAGGGATATACGGCCATCCGGCCGCTCTACTACATGGATACCGCCGGCGCAGTGCATCCTTTCACCGATGCCGAGGCGGCGGATCCCGCCTTCGCCAGCCTGATCCTCCGCTCGGGGAACGTCTATCAGTACGCCCCCGACGGCTACGACCCCTACTTCTCAGCCAATCTGAGTATCACGAAGGAGATCGGCGACATCGCCTCCATCTCGTTCTACGCCAATAATTTCACCAATTCGCGCCGCTATGTCTCCTCCTTCGCTACGGGTACGAGGGTCATCCTCACCCCCGGGTTCTACTACGGAGTGACGCTGCGCCTGAAATTCTGATGCCCTATGTTGAAACGTACCAGTCTCATACTCGCTCTGTTCCTGGCAGCCTGCACGTCGCTGCCCGAGACCCCCTACGAGGAGGCGCTCCTCTCGCTGGAGGTCCGGATAACCTATCCCGAAGCCTATGCCGACTATTGCCGCGAGGGGGTCGAGGTCGCGATCGAGGAGGTCTCGTCGGCCGGCCGCTATACGGCTCCGACCGATGCCGGAGGCTGCGCCCGCTTCCGCGTGACGCGCGGCATCTATCGTGTCGCCGTCTCGGACAACGCCGGCGAGGCGATCTTCAACGGCATGACTGACCGCGTGCGCCTGACCGACGGTGATCTGGCTCTGACCCTGCCGTTGAGCTATTCGCGCCCCGGCAACATCCTGATCAAGGAGATCTATTGCGGCGGCTGTTCGCGGGCGCCGCTTGAGGGAACCTATCAGGCGGACCGGTACGTCATCCTGCACAACAACTCCTCGGAGACCCACTGCCTCGACGGCCTCTGCCTCGGCACGCTGGAGCCCTACAACTCCAACTCCACGTCGGGCAACGTCTGGACCTCGACCGATCCCAATACGGGTGCCACCCTGTTCCGTGAGTACGCCCCTGTCGTCGAGGCGGTCTGGCGCTTCCCCGGCGACGGCGAACAGTTTCCGCTGGCACCCGGCGAAGACGCCGTGGTGGCCATCAACGGTGCGGTCGATCACACGCTGCAATATCCGCTGTCGGTCGATCTGAACCGTGGGGAGTACTTCGTATGCTACAATCCGACTCTCTATCCCAACACGACCTACCATCCCGTGCCGGGCGACCGGATTCAGCCGGCCCGCTACATGGAGGTGGCGGTCAAGGTGGGGCGTTCGAATAGCTACATCCTGTCGCTCAGCTCCCCGACCGTGGTGCTGTTCCGGTCCGTCGGTGTCGAAATGGACGACTATCTGGCCGACCGCGCGGCGTCGACCGTCACCAAGCCCGGTTCGAGCGAGATCTGCGTGAAGATCCCCTGGGAGTGGATTCTCGACGGAGTGGAGGTCTACAGCGGTTCGTCGTCGAATAACGTCAAGCGGTTGAGCGATGCCGTGGATGCCGGCTTCGTCTACCTGTCGGCCTCGTACCTGGGCCATACGCTCCACCGGCGTCTCGACGAGACGGCGACCGCCGCGGCCGGATTCGAAATTTATCAGGATACCAACAACTCCTCCAACGACTTCTACGAGCGGGAGGTTCAATCTCTGCACGAATGAAAAAGATTCTGTTCCATACGCTTCTGACGCTCCTCGCCCTGACCTGCGCCCC